>JAEEGF012458233.1_pt1 | contig 77391 bp, 60 predicted proteins | sample 9134171 | NCBI WGS metagenome assembly JAEEGF01 (sample SAMN16246542, study PRJNA631951) | gut metagenome | biome: gut microbiome; feature: rumen; material: AP-attached | host: Bos | place: Iran: Karaj | collected 2018-10 | reverse complement strand
GTCAGGTGTGAGGCCTACACGGAACTCGTTGTTCTTGATCTCTTTTACGCATCCGATCTTCATATTCCTTTTTCTCCTTGAGAAAGATTTTTCGCCCGCGCCAATCAGGCGGACAAATATAATTATAAGGCATACTCCGCCCGATTGAATTTTATTCATTCACACCAAAAACACACGGGCAGAATATACTTAATACATAAATGCCGGGGCTGACCGTGAACTTCTTTTTTGTCAACAATCCATGATAAAATTGGTGTAAATCTGTTTTGGGAGGGTTTTGTTATGGCTTTTTGCACCAAGTGCGGCACGGAACTGACAAGTGAGGATCTTTTCTGTCCTAACTGCGGACTTAAGATCGATCCTGCAGCGCCAAACGAAGCTGATGCGGTTCCTGCGATGACAAAGGAAGAGAGCATCGCTCTTGCTGTAAAACTCACATCTGAATATGGTGCTTTGGAAAAACTCAAGCACGAGATTGATGAGGCAGAGCTCATAATCAAAAGACCTATTCCCGAGGCACCGCGCCATGCGGCTTTTAAGTTCTTCTGGCCGTTCCTTATCATCGGCTTTATCGTTTATATCCTGGTCTATCTCGTTGTCGGATTAGTATTTGCTTTGGGCGGAACCGGCGAGGTCAGCAGCAGTATTGGCGCCGTCGCAGGTTTTGTCGCACTGGCTGCAACACTCATACTCGGCGGTAATTTTGCCAGGAACCAGCGCGATAAGATGAATAACCAGGAAGCGATGAGGATACACACCCTCAGAGGAAAAGTGGATCAGATGAAGAAGAAGACATCCGAGCTTAAAACCAGCTATTCGGTAAAGAAAAGATCGCTTGAAGAGTACGACGCCATCGTTCCTGAATCCCGAAGAAACAGAGCAAGTATGGAAAAAGTGCGGATCCTGTTAGACAGCGGCAAAGCCGATAACTTCTACGACGCGTTAAAGTTGTGAGACTAAAGACCCGGGCATCGTCCCGGGTTTTTTATTGGTTAGTATTGCTGTCCGTTCCCGAAAAAAGCAATAGTAAGAATATTACGTTTTTTTATTCTTTCTTGTTTTTTGCGCGCGCCGTATATTAATATGTAAGCTGTGGTTCCTCGCGAGAGGATTTGGGGCTTTTTCAAGATTCAATTGGGGTATTCACTATGAAGAAGAAGATTTGGAGCAAGCTGCTCTCATGTCTCGTTGCTGTGGCAATGATTTTCGCCATGGGTGCCAACGTAATGGCAGACCCTGTCGATGGCGAATCCGGCACTGAAGTAACAGAGCAGCAGGAAAACAAGGAACCTGATAACAAGCAGGACGAAAAGAAGCCTGAAGATCAGGAGAAGAAGGAAGATCCCGCAGCACCGCAGGATGACAAGGAATCCGGTGAGAAAGAAGTAGCCGGCACTCCCACTGAAGAACCTGAAGATCAGGAGAAAAAAGAAGAGGAGCCTAAGAGCGAAGAACCGAAGGCAGGAGATCCTCCGGCAGCAGAAGAACCGGCTAAGAAGAGCGAAGATAATGTCCAGGGATCCGCTGATGCTGAGCCCAAGAGTGTTCCTGCAGACAATGATTCCTCCGAACCGGAAGCAGCTGCTGAACCTGAGGCTGCTCCTAAGAGAGGCGCTCCCATTCCGGGAGAAGACGGAGACACTCCGGATCCTTCTATTTACTACACATTCACTCTCCGTGAAGGAAACTGGAACGCGGCTGATATCGTTTACTCGACAAATGATCCGGATTGTGTTGCCAGCGAACCCGGTGAAGGAAGCAATAAGTTCTATTACAGCAATGGACACTGGTCATTCTATCTTAGCGACAGTTGTCCTTTCACTGCTCCGGATGGATATGAATTTGCCGGATGGGATATAGCAAATGGCTTTAAAAACACTATCATCATTGATATCCAACAGGATATGGTTGCAACTGCTCAGTGGTCAAAGATCAACACTGACAACTCCAAAGCCGGCGATAACATCACATGGAAATTCAATATGAACACCGGCACCCTGACCTTAACCGGAACAGGTGCTATGTATGATTATAACGGTACCGATACCCCCTGGTACTCCATCAGGGAAGATATCCAGCGCCTCGTCGTATCTGAAGGTATTACGGTTATTGGTGAATATGCGTTTTATGAATGCTACAGTTTGTACTACGTTACGCTTCCTGATTCATTAACGACCATCAAGAACAGTGCTTTCTCCGATTGTAACTCTCTTGAATCAATTGTAATTCCTGCAGGTGTCACAGCGATCGGTGTTGACTCCGATCCTGAAGCATGGCAATTCGACGCTTTCCGCGGATGCACACGTCTTTATGACATTTATTTAGCTGCTAACCCTGCAAATCTTACCTGGAAAGAAGACGGCAATGATTTCAGATCAAAAGCTCCCAAAACAGTCTGCCATGTACGCAGTGAATACTTAAGCGGATATAAGGGCGGTTCTTTCAGTGATGTAAATGTTATCTTCCAAGGCGATCTTTGCGGACCGTCTATGACATGGTCATTTGATGAAGATAGCGGAGAACTGAAGCTTAGCGGATCCGGCAAAATGTTCGATTATGCGGACGCTGCTTCTGTTCCGTGGAGTTCAGTAAAGACTTCGATCACCAATCTTATTATATCTGGTTCCGATGATATAACTATTGGTAAGAATGCATTTAATGGATGTGTTAACCTTTCCAGCGCAATCCTTAACTATTCAGGAATAACAAGTATCGGTGCCAGCGCATTTGAAGGATGCACATCTTTAAAGGAAGCCAATTTCCCGTCAAATCTGACAAGCATCGGTTCAAGAGCTTTCTATAACAGCGGTATACAATGGCTGACTATTACAAAAAGCATTAACAGCATAGGCAGTGAAGCCTTCAAGAACTGCACTTCTTTGCTGGCGGTATATTTATATAGCGACCGGATCAGCATTGGAAAAGATGCATTCTATGGCTGCACGAAATGTTATACCATCTATATTGAAAACAACAACTTGACCGCAGCCAATATCGAATGGGATGAAAACAATTGTGACGATTTCATTCAAGGCGATTCTAAAGCTGTATTAATGGTTGGTCCAAGCCGTTTGCAGGCTTTTATAGACAAATTCAGCGGTAAAGTAAATGTCGAATTCATGGAATATCAATATTGTCCTCCCCAAGGCTATCCATTTGGAAATGGTTTGACTTGGAGGCTTGATGGTGATGGTATTCTGACTATCAGCGGTTCCGGAGATATGCCTGATTTTGATTACAAGCAAGCTCCGTGGTCATCGTTCGGTGATGGTGACAGAATAACACGCGTCGTTATCGGCGATCAGATAACAGGCATTGGTAAGCTCTCTTTCTACGAGTGCAGAGGTATAAAGTCTGTCACCATTCCTGACAGTGTCACCAGGATCGGTTACGGCGCATTCATGAATTGCTTTGCTCTTGAGAATGTAACCATTCCCGGCAGTGTTAAGATTATTGATGAATATGCATTCCAGAGCTGTGAATTAACTTCAGTAACTATCTGCAGCGGCGTTGAAAGCATCGGAACCGATGCTTTTGCATACACAAAACTCAGATCCGTAACTGTTCCGGACAGCGTAACATATTTAGGAGACTATGCATTTTACTGTTGTTATGAACTCAAATCAGCTAAACTGTCTAAAAATCTGGAATCTATTGAAGAAGGCACATTTACTTCCTGCCATAAACTCTACTCAGTCAATATTCCTGACGGAGTTACTTCTATAGGCGAAGATGCTTTTAGCGGCTGTAGTGCATTATCATCTGCCAATATTCCCGGCAGCGTAAAAACTATTGGTGATTTTGCATTCGTGAGCTGCTCTCATATGAAGGATCTCACTATTGCATATGGTGTCGAGGAAATCGGAGAGGGTGCATTCTCAGCCTGCCAGTCACTTACGTCCATAACGGTCCCTGACAGTGTTACTTCTATTGATAGAACAGCATTTAATATGTGTATCAACGCTACAACGATTACTCTGCCAAGCGGTATTACGGCCATTAGCGATTACACCTTCTACAATTGCATTAATCTTAAATCTATAGTTATTCCAAACAAGGTAAAAACGATCGGTGAGTATGCTTTCACCAATTGCCAGAAAATGGAATCACTGATCATACCTGAAAGTGTTACAACTATTGGAATGGATGCTTTCGATAACTGCCTTGTTCTTAAGACGATAACCATTTTGAGCAAGAATATAGATATAAAATTCAGTGCGTTCAACGACTGCCCTAGAGTAACTGATGTTTATTGTTATGCAGACCCCGCTAACGTTGAATGGGATTTCGGCAATGGTTATGTTTTCAACGGCAATCGAATAGTTCCAAGAACGGAGGAAAATGCAAAGATCCATGTTCCTACTGAATTCTTAAGTGCATACCACGAGAAATTTGACAGCAAGCTTCCGTCTTATATCGAGATTGTCGGTGGTGCGCAGAACGTTGACATGGTCCTCGGCACACACCTCTATGGCTATTCCATAAGCCTTGAAGGCGATATCGGTGTTAACTTCTACATGAAGCTCAGCGATTCCCTGATCGCCAGCGAGACCGCAAAGATGGTATTCACGGTTCCTTCAGGCAACGGCACGATTACTGAGACACTGAACGTAAAGGATGTTGTATCAGGCAACAGCAACAAGGTTACTGTGGGCGGCGAGATATACTACAAGTTCAAGGTCGGTGTTGCTGCAAAGGATATCTCACAGAATATCAAGGCACAGATGCAGGACGGCGATACAACTGGTACCGTTTACACCTTCTCTGTAAAGCAGTATTCCGAGTATCTCCTTGAACACGAAAATGATTTCCCGAACGCTGCACCTCTTGTAAGCGCTATGCTCAATTACGGTGCATTTGCCCAGGATTACTTCAAGGTCAACGGCACACTGGTTGCTGATGAGAGCAAGCTCACAGGCGTAACTTCAGACGTACTTTCCGGCTTCAACAATGCAGCCAATAACCTGCCTGAAGGCGTAAGCTTCTATGCAGCTTCCCTGTCGCTTAAATCAGGTACGACTCTGTCACTGTACTTCGAAAGCAGCGTAGGCGCTCTGACACTCAGCATCGGCAATAAGACTTACGAGACGGAAGCTTCCGGCAAGTACCAGGTAATCCGTATCAGGAACATCATGGCAAGTGAACTCGAGAACGAATTCACAGTCACTGTTTCTGGTTCGACCGGAACAGGCAGCATGTCTTATTGTCCTTTGAAGTACTGCTATCTCATAGTAAGCGATCCCAACCAGGATCCGGCACTTCAGAACACTTGTAAGGCACTGTATCTTTACTATTCGGCAGCAAAATCCTATTCAGCCTGACGGAGGCGGTGAGCTTCCGCCTGTAAACGGAGATTAAGAATTGTGTTGTGAAAGGCCATCTCAGATGAGATGGCCTTTTTTCGCGCCGAACGAAAGCGCTTGGGTGTTGGCTTCCTGTGGCATACAACATTTTGAGCGGAAAAAGTTGCAGAAAATGCTGCATATGGTTTTCGCTATTTCCAGGATATGGATCAAACCTGAAATGCGTGAGGAAAAAGTTGCCGAAATCATTTATACTGTCAGAAGGTGGCTAATATAATTGAGGAGACTATAACTATGGAAGGTTATAAATTCTTTGATGAAAACGGCACTTTTACGCTTAAAGATCCCGATCTTTACAGCTATCTGTATTTTCCCGTCGGCGCTGCAAGCGGCATGATGGGATGCGTCACGCCCGAGCTCGGCGGCGACCTCAAGACTTCCCAGAATACATTTATCTTAGAGCCCGTATCCTCCGATAATCTTCACAACAACCGTTCGACCAGAAACTTCTGGCTCTGTATGGAGGACGGCACTCTTATTTCCGCGACGGGAGCTTCGGCTTCCCAGCACGCGAAAAAGTTTACTAAGGAAAAGGATGAGGTCACTCTCTGCGGCGGCCTTTTATGGCATCAGGTGAACCGCAAAATATCCGGCACGGATATTGAGACCGCGATTACGACATTCGTACCTGTAAAGACTTCCGACAGGATCGAGCTTACCCGCGTAAGAGTCACTAACAACGGTTCTTCACCAGTTACCTTCACTCCTACTGCCGCAACGCCCATCTACGGACGTTCTGCCGATAACATCAGAGACCACAGGAACGTAACTTCCATGCTCAACCGCATGACGGTTACGGAATATGGCGTAACGAACAACCCGACGCTCACTTTCGATGAGAGAGGTCACAGAAGAAATAAAGTGGTCTACGGCTTCTTCGCAGCCGAAGGAGACTGCAATAAGCCCTCCGCCTTCTGCCCTGTCGCAGAAGATTATATCGGCGAAGGCGGCGCCTTTGATAATCCGGAATTCCCTGTACCGCATAATGATGCATACCATCCCGGAGACAGGGTCGACGGCTTCGAAGCTATGGGTGCAGCCATGTTCTTCCAAAAGACTTTGGCTCCCGGAGAATCTGCGGATTACTTTTTCGCGCTCGCAATAGATGACATAGACAAGCCTTCCGATACTGAGGAAGAGATCCTCGCAGTATCTGATGCCCTTCAGGCAATGGCAGTCAAATACCTGAATCCGGAAGCTTTCGATTCCGAGTTCGCGAAAAACAAAAACTACTGGACTGGCAGGAACAACGTAAGATTCCACACCGGTGATAAGGACTTCGACAATTGGATGTTCTGGGTAGGCGTTCAGCCGATGCTTCGAAGGATCTACGGCTGCTCATTCCTCCCCCACCACGACTACGGCAAGGGCGGCAGAGGCTGGAGAGACCTCTGGCAGGACTGTTTGGCGCTCATCATTATGGATCCGTCGGATGTCAGGGGCATGCTCGTTGATAATTTCGGCGGCGTAAGATGCGACGGCACCAATGCCACCATCATCGGCAGTAAAAGCGGTGAATTCATCGCTGACAGAAACGGCATCACAAGAGTCTGGATGGACCACGCCATGTGGCCTTTCATGACCATGGACCTTTATATCAAGCAGACAGGCGACCTCAAGATCTTGGACGAGACGGCTCCCTACTTCATCGACCGCCAGGTAATGCGCGGCGAGGAGCTTCTGGATAAGGATATCGACTTGAGCAGCGCTCATTCGGAGGGAACCGTCATGGAGCACCTCCTCCTTCAGAACTTTGCCGCCTTCTTCGATGTCGGCGAGCACGGCCACATGAAGCTCAGGGGCGCCGACTGGAACGACGCGCTCGACATGGGCAAGGACAAGGGCGAGAGCGTGGCCTTCACGGCAGCTTATGCAGGCAACTATAAAAAGCTCGCATCGATCTTAAGAGAGTACAAAAAGGTCTCCGGGAAGGCTTCCATAGAGGCCTGCGAAGAACTCGAGGGCCTCCTTGGCGTATATGACGCGGATAAGCTTCAGGGTGTGCTGTTGAGCTACTGTAACAATGTTAAAACGGGTTTTAAGGGCGCAAAAAAGGCCTTTGACATCGACATGCTCGCAGATGACCTCGAGAAGAAGGCTGACTGGATAATTAACCACATCAGACAGACCGAATGGTTCACTGATCCTGACGGATATTCCCGCTATAACGGCTATTACGACAACAGCGGAAATGCATTAGAGAAGAACGGAGACAAGCACGGCAAGCCCGCCATGATGCTCACTGGCGAAGTCTTCACTGTCATGTCAGGTGTTGCGACAGACGACCAGGTCCGTGAGATCGTCAGATCAGCCGACAGATATATCTACGATCCTTCTATCGGCGGCTACAAGCTCAATACTGATTTCCATGAGATAAAGACCGACATGGGCCGTATGTTCGGCTTCTCCTACGGCCAGAAGGAGAACGGCGCCGTGTTCTCCCACATGACCGTAATGTTCGGCAACGCGCTTTATTCCAGAGGATTTAAGGAAGAAGGCTGGAAGGTCATCGGCACGCTCTACCGCCACGCGGCAGACTTTGAGAAGAGTAAGATCTATCCCGGCGTCCCTGAATATTTCGATCCCAAGGGCAGAGGCGTTTACCACTACCTCACGGGCGCGGCAAGCTGGCTCATGCTCACTGTTCTTACAGAGATGTTCGGTATAAAGGGTTCTTACGGGTCGATGGTATTTGAACCCAAGCTCCTGCCTTCGCAGTTCGACTCTGATGGCAAGGCATCCGTCGAATTCGAGTTCAACGGCAAGCCTGTTACGGTGATCTACAAGAAGTCTTATGCTGCTTCCGCGGTCAAGTCCATTACAGTCGACGGCGCGCTTGTCAGCGAAGGCACCAACATGCTTCCCAAGGATAAGATCGGCAGCGTAATCGAGATAGAACTCGACTGATGACGCAATGATACGCGATGGACGGCAAAACATGCGGCGGTGCCGTTCATTTTGCCGTTCGTAACGGCGTTTTAGTGCCAAACATGCGGCAAAATATGCGGCGGCGCCGTTCATTCTGCCGTTCATAACGGCGTTTTAGTGCCAAACATGCGGCAAAACATGCGGCGGCGCCGTTCATTTTGCCGTTCGTAACTAAACTCCAGGCTAAACTTCAGGCGGCGCCTGGAATTCCGCCTGAAAAATGCCCGTTTTGACCCCAAACTCCAGGCTAAACTTCAGGCGGCGCCTGGAATTCCGCCCGGAAAATGCCCATTTTATCCTCAAACTTCAGGCTAAACTTCAGGCGCCGCCGAGAATTCCACCTGGAATTCCGGGCTGTCCCCAAAGTTTTCAAATGCACTTGAAGTTCACGGGGCGGATTTAGTCATTAAACAGTCACTCTGGTGTATATCTGGGAGTTCTGCTGCCAGGCAACAGTGATTGCGCCGTCTCCTATATAGAATGCATATTCCCAGCCGCCGTTATCGTCGATCGAGCCCTTCTCTGAAGCCACTGTCTTATCAGCGTTGTCGAACTCCATCTCATAATCGAATTTCTCGAGGAGACCTTCTTCGAAATGATAGAACTCGACAAAAAATCCTGTGTCTGTCAGGTTATAGATCTTGAAATGCTCTTCTGTATCATTTGATTTATATTCGCCTTCCAGGCCGTGCTGCTGTGAGGGCTCTGGCCCGGCGTTCTGATCCGTCATGATGCTGGCGCTGACGCTGTTTCCCACGTTGTTTCCCACGCCCTTTTCAGGTTCTTTGCCGCATGCTGCAAGGGACAAACACATTCCTGCAGCAAGTATGGTTGCAAGTATTTTTCGCATATTCTTTCTCCATATTTTTCGCTCGCGGATATTATATATGATTCAGGATAACCTTTTTAGCGAACTTTGAGGGAAAGACATTCATCATCAGTGAACAGGTGAGGACGTTTACCCAAGATGTGACTTTTCGAAGACAACAGCGCCTAAAGCGGCAATTTACCGCACCTTGCAATTGAAAACTCCCTGAAAAATACCTAAAATAGCTTATCTGATTAATACTTTTGGGATGGATTGATACTTTAAATGGGTCTCTTGAAGAAGAAGTCTTTGTGGCTTGGCGCGTTGTTCCTGCTCATTCTGGGCGTAGCAACGGTATGCGTCATCTATAAGGAACTTGAAGGACAGGATATTATAGGAACACTTAAAAATGCCAATGTCTGGTGGGTTTTGGCAGGGGTTTGTTCCATGGCGCTTTACGCCATCGCCGACGGTATTAATATCAGCAGATGCTTGAAGCTTGCAGGCTATAAAATATCTTTCGCGCAGATGATGAAATACTCCTTTGCAGGATTCTTCTTCAGCTCCATCACGCCTTCATCGACAGGCGGCCAGCCCGGACAGCTCTACTTCATGGCAAAGGACAAACTGAAAGTATCGCACAGCGCTTTTACACTTCTTTGCGCGCTCTTAAGCTTCCAGTGCGCAGCGGTGTTCTTAGGTGTCGTGGGCGTTATCTGCTCACAGGGAGAAGTATTCAAGCTTCAGGGCAGATTTGCTTATGTCTTCCCCATCGGATTTGCATTAAATCTCGCGATAATCGCATTCCTTATCTGTGTTCTGTTTACGAGAAAACTTGCAGGATTCTTCATCGGCATCGGACTCTGGTTCATTAAGGTAAGAGGCGTTAAACCCGGCGAGAGATTCAAGTTCTTAAGGTCCTTTGCTTCATACAGAAAGGCGGCATGCCTTCTTAGAAAGAACAAGATCGTGTTCGTTAAGATGCTTCTTACTTCACTTGTACAGATAATCCTCTTCCACTCAGTCACATTCTTCTGCGCGCGTGCGATCGGATGCCCGGATCTTGAGTGGTTTACGGTACTGCGCACACAGGCATCGCTGTTTATATCAGTATCCTCATTGCCGCTTCCGGGCGCTGCAGGCGTTACTGAGTACGGATATGCCTTATTCTATGCGGATCTTATACCGACAGCTTTGCTGGGAAGCGTAATGCTCCTGTCGCGTTTCGTAAGCTTTACGATGCCGCTCGTATTAAGCGGTTTGGGACTTATCGGACTCTCGATCAAGCCTAAGAAAAAGTGATCAGTTAAAGCCGAAGAGTTTTCTTGCTATCTGGTAGCCTAAACGGTGTAAGGGATAGCTTATCCAGTGCGGCCAGTTGCGGACAGGCCCGATCATGTGGCGTGTAAAAGGCTTTTTGCAGATCCATTCGTAGTAGACCGGGCGCTTTTCCTGTATCTCATCCAAGAAAGACTGCATTACCTGTTCATCCTCTTTAGTGTGAAGACGCAAAAGGAATGAGACAGTCGCAAGCGTGACTATCTCCGTGTAATAGTACAGATATTCGCGCTGGGCATCGTTCGTCAATGAATCCGTATCCAGCTCATAGAGCATGAGGCGGTTGACACGGAGCTGCTGGTCCATGCGGCTCAACATGACCTTCTCGTTGACTGACTGGTCAGCGCGCCCAATGAAATAACGGTAAAGATCGACGTCCAGATAGTACATCTTTTTTACCTTCATCATGGGGTAGCATACGAAAAGGTGATCTACATAGAAAGTGTGCTTGGGAAGCTTCATTCCGCTCTCTCTGGCAAGTTCTGTGCGGTATGTCGCGGAGTGCATCAGGATATAAGAACCCGTGGCCCACTTGCCGACTTCGTCCCATCCGAAGAGCCTGCCCACAGGAAGAGTCTTACGGTAGTTGATAGGGCACCTCTTGCCCTCATTGACCTTCTCATAAACATAGTTGGTGATGACAAGATCTGCGGCCTTCTCAGGATCGCGCATCTCCTCCAATACGTCCAAAAGCTTATGGAGTGACTCTTCGTCGAGCCAGTCATCTGAATCAAGCACTCTGAAATACAGGCCTGTAGCCGCGCTAAGACCTGCCATAACAGCATCGCCGTGACCGCCGTTCTCCTTCTTAATGAGACGGACATCATCCGGATATTTATCTATATATTCTTCAGCGATCCTGGAAGTATCATCTGTCGAACCGTCATCAACAACAATGATCTCCACCTGTTCCCTGCCCGGCAGGAGACTCTCGATAGCCCTGCTAACGTAATCCTGCGAGTTGAAGGAAGGGATCGCTACTGATAGAAGCTTCTGCATTAACCTAAAACTTACCCTTTCCGCAATAAACCGATAGTCATTATATCATCAGGTGCAAAAAGTTCTACCATTAAGGAAAAAGTACATTTTTCTTTGATAATAAAAGGGTATTTTTCAGACATCCGGCTGTCTGTTTGCGTGGTTTCCTTAAAATATCGGAAAGCACCTCCACACCGATAGGAATGACGCCGGTAATGAGTCCTGCGGTAAAGATCTTATTCCTGATTTTCGATCAGCAGCACCATTGCAACACCTTTTATTGATATAATTTATGCCAATAAAGCTTTTCCGGGAGGGTTAACATGACACGACGCGAGTTTTTAAAGACACCACAGATGAACGCGATCAGAAATAACCTCTTTTCAAGCGCTGTGCTTGGTTATGTTATTGCAGGTATTACCCTTTATTTCGGCGTCATCCAGACAGGCAATTATTTCACTCTCCTTGACGTTTTTCTTATCCTGGCGTGCTCACTTCTGATCCACCTTCTTCAGAGCAGAGTCGCAGCTATAGTTCTTGCTGCATACGCTGTGCTTAACGTCGTTGTCACCACTGTAAGCAACGGCAAATTCAGCGGCTGGTGGGTAGCACTTGTCGGCGTCTACGCAGTCATCTACACCTTCAGATTCCAGAAGGCCTGGAAAGATTATCAGAAGGACAATGAAGAGTAATCCATATGGATCTTAAACGTCTGCCTTATCAGTTAACAGTATGCAAAGTGAATTCTGTTGAAGGCCTTGTGCCGGACAAAGAATTCTGGTTTGCAGCGCGCACCGACGAAGAGATATCACTAGTCTGTAAGACCTCTGACTGCCCCGCTGAAACGCTCGAAAGAGACGACGGCTGGAAGGGCTTCCGCATTGAAGGCGTGCTGGACTTCTCTTTGATCGGAATCCTTTCAAAGATCTCTTCGATCCTTGCGGAAAATAAGATCGGAATTTTCGCCGTGTCGACGTATAACACGGACTACATTCTCGTGAAGGAAGAGAACTTTGAGAGAGCGATGGAAGTCCTCGCAAACGAAGGGTATAACGTGATCTGAACTTACACCCTTTTTTAGTGCTCGAAAAGCGACCTACAGACAAAACAAAGGAATTGCTTGTTTTTGTCTGTAGGTTTTCGCATTTTTAAGGGCAGATCGGCATTAACCTGCAGACATTTTTGGATTTTGATTCAATTTTGTCGGCAGGTTCCCCTTGATTTCGGCTTTCTAACACCAAAACCTACAGACAAAAACTCTATTTTTCACGTTTTTGTCTGTAGGTGCAGCCGCACACCGCCTTCTCAGCAACACAAAAAAGGCTGCCTCTTGAAGAGGCAGCCCCGTTTCTTAAAAAGTATGCAAAAAGCTTATCCGATCGTTATCTGTATCTGCGGTTTCTCGCCGATCGCGTTGTTCTCTGCTTCCACCGTTATGACATAGTGATCAGCCTGAAGAGAGACATTGTATGTGAACATACGGACCATGCCCTTGGGAACAGGTGCATTGATGATGTTGCTTCCCTTATCGCCGTCGATCCTGACCCTGTAGTTACCTTCAGCATTCATGACTGTTACGACTACTGTGGCGTCGCGGTCTTCCTCGACTGTGAAGTCGATCATGGAATTTGTCTTATCTTCTGCTGTAACGAGATATCCGATGGTTGTATTAAGGACCATGTTCTTCTTGGCGTTGTTTGTATTGATCGTAAAGCCTCCGACAAGAAGCGCAGCTGCCATGACTCCGGCATAAAGGAATCTGATCTTCTTGTGACCCTCAGGATATACGAGCAGAAGACCCAAAGTGATGAGGATCGGAGATGCGAATCCCAGAACCATGTATGTTCCGATGACCTTGGTATAATCAACTGCTGCGGATGTAGTTGCAGCAGCTGAATTTCCCGCTCCTGCAAGATATGAGATGCATACCGAGATCATGTTGTTTGTGAAGTGCATGAGCATCGACAGAATGATGTTGTTCTTCTTTACCACAACATAGCTGAGGAACAGTCCGAGCGTCATTGTTGTAAGGAATCTTAAGACGGACATGTGATTGATTCCGAAGAATAATCCCATGATGAGAACGATGACCCAGTCATGCTTAATGCCTCTGAAGTTGCTTAAGATAGCGCCTCTGTGAATAGCCTCTTCACAGATTGCGGGAAGCAGTGCAACGATAAGAACTGCCATCGGGAAGTTAAGGTTTTCGAAGATGAATGAGTTCAGTTCGGTGACTTCAGCTGCAGCTGACGGGAAGATTATTGCTGTCAATGCAACGAGCATCAGAGATACCGGGAAGATTCCCAGAACGAGAAGAATGCATCCGATGACTTCTCTTACCTTGACCTTCTTTACCGGTAATACTTCTTTGATCTTGACCTTGCGGATAAGGCAGTAGACCACTGCCATTGCAAGGAATGCCAGTTCGGTAATTATGAGACCCGGTATTCCGAGGTTCTGCTGGAGCGGTGCGCATACGAAGATGAAGAATGCCATCACTACTCCGAAAAGGACGAATCCCATCCAAGGGCGCAGTCTGCCCTGATCACTTAATTTTTCCATAAGTAACTCCTCCATATTTGCGGTTTTGAATTGTTTGAAAATTAACTTCTATTCGTGTATCTTGCGTTCTTTTTTGAGTTTTCCGATGTTCACGAAAATCCTGACCGTAGCGATCGTTGCCAGCGTGAACAGTACGAACATTGATATCGAACATACAAAGTTTATCAGCGAGAAGAATCCCCTGCCCACTGCACACCAGAGGTTAAGCAGAGCGGCAAACAGTGTAAATGCCATGACAAAGATCATGTATCCGCCCATTGTCTTCATGCCAAGGACCTTGGAGTCGATATCTGAGAAAAGATCGATCCCGTCAGGGTAATCTTTTTTCAGTGCTCTCGTGTATACCCAGGTTGTACCGGGATAGTTGATATAGCATACGACTTTGATCCCCATTTCCTCTAAAAACTTCATGTATTTTCTGTTCTCTTCGCTGTCTGCCCAGCCCTTGAGGAAAAGTGTTTTGTAAGTATAGAGGTCAGCTTCCGTTTCTTCGAATTCGAATGTCAGCCTTCCTGCATGTTCAAGAGAGTATCCGTGTGAAGCCATCTCATTGATCCAAGCCTGTTCTTTCTCGAGCTGCCAGACCCAAAATATTTTATGAATGACTCTGCGCATTTCAGTTTCCTCCCAATATCCTCTTGCCGTTATCGACCAGTTCCGAGAGCCTGTCCAATTCTTCTTTGAGTACGGTAAGACCATTCTTCGTGATCACGTACTCCTTCTTGCGGCTCTCCGGGTTCTCCGGCAGGGCGTCGATCCATCCCTTCTCCACGAGCGAATTAAGCGCTCCGTACAATGTGCCTGCTGCAAGCTTTACACGCCCGTTCGACATCTCACCGACGTTCTGGATTATTCCGTATCCGTGAAGCGGTTTCTGCAGCGACAACAGTATGTAAAAGACTGCTTCGGTTAACGCTAACTGTGGCATTTCCTTTATCCTCCTTTATATCGGCTTCCGATATATCGTAGCCCGAGTATATCGCCTCCCGATATAGTTTGTCAAGTAGGTGTGGAAAATATTTCTGAGTCATAGTTTCAGAGCATGTTCAAAACAGCGGCGCATGCCGCCTGTGCACAATTTTATAAATTTTTCAGTGGTTACTCGTAGTACATCGATACGATGTTGTAGGATTCCAGCTTGAACTCTTCGATGTCCTCGTTATTAATATAGAGCCTGCAGAGAAGGACAAAGTTGCCGTCGACCGTGTAGTCGTCGTACTGCGCTTCGCAAAGCCCTGTGGCGATGAGCTCATTTACAATGCTCTCGACCTGCTGGTCGATCTCGAAAACAAGCACAAGGTCCTTGCTCCCTGCCTGATAGTTCTGGATCGCACTGTAGACCGTCCATCTCATGTCGTCTTCGGAAAAACTGATATACGGGAAGTCATTGCAGAGGCTTAAGATCTCTCTGGAATACTCGCCTCCGATGTAAGCGTGGACATGCGCATAGGTGTATTCGACGCAGGCCAGGACATCGTATTTGTCATTGGTGTTCGGGCGGTTGAACTCATTCTTCTTCATCTTGATATTGGGTTCTTCAGAGCCGGCAACAACGTCTGACACATATCTTGATACCGCGACGGAATAGTGCGGCAGCAGGTACTCGGAATTCGGATCGTCAGATATGCCCTTAAGATACATGAAGTGCGGGATCATCATCACGATCATGAGACCTGAAGCAAAGTAGGGATAGAGCTTCTCTGCCCCCTCGCGCTTTTTCAGGATAAATTCGAATGTGGCGAAAACGCCTTCCGTAATGAGAATGCACATAAACGGTGCGGCGATGAGGATCCTGAAATCGTATGTGATAGTGATCAGGCTTCCTGCAAACGGGAGCGCGGCAAGGATGATCACGGCAATCTCTTTCCTCTTAAGCAGGATAACGATTCCGATGAGAAGGAATATCACGAGATACCAGCGGAGCACGGGGCTGCCGTTGGAGAACTGCCTGTATCCGGAAGAATCCGCGAAGACAACTTCCTTCAGGATATCAAGGTTCTCGGATATGACCTTGAAGCCTTCGTTATGGAGCCTCTCGAAGAATTCTTTTGTAAGCGAGGATTCCCTGTTGCTGTAGAGCTTCCAGTGCGTGAACATGTATGTGTAAAGAGGCGTCGTGGAGACGAGATAGCCTGAAAGTATTGCAATTACAGAGGTAATGAAGCCTGATATATTTTCGCGCTTTTTGATGAGGAGATAGATCAGGACTACAACGCCGGTCGCGATAAGCCCGTAGATATACTGCTTGCCCATGATCGCGCTCTCCATCGTAAGGCCTGCGAAGATGCCTCCGGCAACAGCTGCCAGGAGCGAATTTCTCTTGAACGCACGGACGATGAAATAGAACGATATCATCAGCAAAGGTCCGCAGATAGCATATCTGTGGCCCATGTAAACCTGTGTGAAGTTAAGCGGCATGAAGTTTAAGAAGATTCCGGCTGCGCCTGCAAGGACCGGATCTTTCTTAAGTTCATAAGCGGTCAGCGTCGTGAAGAGCACCGTTATGAAGCCGAGGAAGATGAGGCCGACATTGAATACCAGGAGGTTGTAGCCGAAGATCTTAAACAGGATCGTGATGAAATAATGGAATACGAGCTCACGGCTGATAAGTCCGATGTTCTCATCCCAGAATATCAGTTCGAACCTCTTGCTCGTAAAGCACATTTTCCTGGCGTCGAAAATATCCCACGCGCCGTCATCAAAGAGTCCGTAAGTGTTCCACGGCGCATTGCTGAAGTTATATAAATGCGTAAAGAAATAGATTACGGTGACGATTAGAAGGGCCAGAAATATCGGCTTTTTGAAGTCGGTCTTGCTGATCTTCAATGTCCCGAGTCTGCGGAAAGAGAGCACGAGCAGAATGATCGCTGCAGGCCACGTGAAATACGTGATGAAGTTATCCTTAAAGACATTAAGATACATCAGAAGTGTGACCACGAAATTGATCACTGCAAGGATCAACGATGCAAAAAACAGCTTGCAGTCGAGCTTTTCTATACTTCCCTTATCGAACAGCTTCACACCCATACCGAACTCCCCGTCATTTATTTAATACAAGAAGTATAACAGTAAAACCGCATTATGGCATTTGAGAATTATCCGCCAATGTTCCTGTTCCACGCTCAAAGCAAAGGTGTATAATCCTCTTTAAAAAGGACGAACAGACATGATGAAAGCACTGATAATTAACTGCAGTCCCGTAAGAACAGGCGCCACAGCCGAGATCGTTAAGATCATTGAGGGCGAACTCTCCAGCCGTTACGATACAAAAAGCATCTGCATAGACGATTACGCCTTCGCATTCTGCAAAGGCTGCCGTTCATGCCACAACACCGCAAAATGCGTAATGCCTGACGCCCCCGTAATACTTGATATCATGAACGAATTCGATGAAGCCGGCATCATAATATCCGTAGCGCCTTCGTACTGGGCAGACATTCCCGGCCAGTTCAAAGCATTCATAGACAGATGCACGCCCTGGTGCAACACACATGAGCCGCACGCCACGATCAAGCCCGGCAAAAAGGGCTACGCCGTCGCTCTGCGCACCGGTCCCAACATGCCTGAGTGCGAGAGACTTATCGGCAGCATCGAACACTTCTACGGACATCTCGAGATCGAGCGCTCAGGCCATCTGGGACTTACATCCGTCGAATACAAGGCAGATGTCGAGCCCAGAAAAGCTGAGATATTAGAATTCTGCAGGAACATTTAAAGTCTTCCATCCGTGTTTTTACACCAAAACGATATTATTTCGAAATGGTGTAAAAAACAGGCCTTTTTTTACACCAAATTGAAATTATATCAAGATGGTGTAAAAGCCGGTGTCTCCCATTACATATTTACTTCCCTGTCCGCGACTGACTCCGCGAACGTCCTGTCATGCTCAACGAAGAGCATTGTAACATTGTTATCTTTGACCAGACGCTCGATCTCGGCGCGCATGTAGACGTCGATGTAGTTCAAGGGCTCGTCCCAGAGATAGAGGTCCGCGTGCTCACAAAGTGACAGTGCGATCATGACGAATTTCTTCTGCCCCAGCGACAGCGCGGAAACATCTCTATAGAGCATCTCCTTCGTAAAGCCCATCTTTATCAGGATCGTCGAGAATATCGTCTTGTCGCACCCGCGCTCACCGGCGATGTCGTAGAGAGTTCCGGCCAGAGATGACGTGTCCTGTCCGACATAAGAGATCTTGAGGCCGGGAGCGATATAGATATCGCCTGAGGCTGTGATCCCTTCATCTTCTCCAAGGCCCGCAAGATACTTGATAAGAGTGCTCTTTCCGCAGCCGTTCCTGCCCTGCAGGGATATCTTGCTGCCGCGCTCGACAGTCAGGTTAAAGCCAGTAACAACAGGCTCGCCATAGCGCATGAGAGTCACATCCTTAAGGATTACAGGCGTCCTGTTATGGTGCTCGGTGCCCGTGATCTTCAAGGTCTCCGTGCGCTCCATGTCCTTAAGAAGACTCTGTTTTTCTTCCAGCTTGCGCTCGTTGCGGCGTTCCAGATTCTTGGCGGCGGACATCAGTTTGCGGGCCTTTTCAGCTTCGTAGGCTCTGCGGAAATGATCCTCTGCGACCTTGGAAGGTGCCTTGCTGCGGTTCTTGTAGCCTTCTGCCTTTGAAGACCACTGCGCGTTTTTCTTCATGGCTGCGTCGATCGAACTCATCTCTTTTTTGAGCTGGTCATTTCTCGCACGTTCATTTTCCATGCGCTGTTCGTTGTTCTCCCACCAGACGGAATATGTGGTGCCGACGAGTTCCAGCCCTGTCTTCGTGATGACCAACGTGTGGTCGGTACAGCGGTCCAGAAACGCGCGGTCGTGTGAGATCAGGATAAATCCGTCCTTGGACGCGAGATAATCTGCGACTGCCTCACGGCCGACCCTGTCCAGGTGGTTCGTGGGCTCATCGATTAGAGGGTAGATACCGTCTGCAGCAAACAGATTTGCGAGCATCAGCTTGGTCCTCTCGCCGCCTGATAATGTCTCCATAGGACGCCACATGATGTCCGGATCGGCGCCCATCAGGTTGAGTTCCTTGCGGACGCGCCAGTCCTCATTTTCGGGCAGTTCAGACATCGGGAAAAGGATGGTCTCAGGCACTCCCGTGATCGTTCCGCTGTAAGGCAGCTCGCCTCTGAGGAGCTTGAAGAACGTGGTCTTGCCCCTGCCGTTGCGGCCCGCGAGCGCGAGCTTCCATGAAGTGTCCAGCGTGATTGAGACGTCGTCAAATAAGGTCTTCTCAGACCCGTCGTATCCGAAGGTTAAGTTGTTGATAGTTACTATTGGCATTGTGATTCTCCTTTGTCGAAAAATCCTCTGCCGGATAAATCAAAAGCCGCGACACGAAGTAGCGGCCGCGGCTTATAAAATTGCAATAAAAATGAACACACAAAAATAGACTTATCCGCGAGGCGTTATATAAAACTCAGCAGATTGTCTTCCTCATTGGTGTTCCTCCGTTTTCAAGATTTCTGCCGTGATGATACAGCACGGGAGCAGAGCCGTCAAGAGAATCGTTACAGGGACGTAACCGAATTCACACAGGTTTCACTCAGACTTCACTTAGATTTCGCCACATTCGTTTCCGGGCGGATGCTATACTTCGGTTGGCAAAAGGGAAAGCGCTGTTCATATCAGGAAATGCGCTGGAGAAGAATAGCGCTTCCCGGAGTGCCGGTAAAGTTCCGGCACAGGATTTTACCAACTGCCGGAATGGCGACCCCTCTCTACTACCCCTCCTTATAACCCCTCCCTATAATATTTTTAACTCCCCTTTTTTCTGATACAATTATGTTGGTGCGCGTGAACGCCGTGCCCACGGATTAAGGGTTTTAAGAAGTATCTTAAGGAGTAAGGGTATGGGTAATATTTTCAATACGAGAAGCGAATTCGATAAGCGCGAAGAGCAGGAGAGGATCGAGGCGATGAATGTCGCTTACGGCAATGCGCCTGTTGCAAAAGACGATCAGGGTTCCGCACCTGTTGCCGGCCCTGCAATGATCGATACTTCGACGCTGACCAATCAGACCACATCAGACAACAAGTGCCCTTCATGCGGCGCCACACTGACATACGATCCTGCTACCGGCGGACTTGTCTGCAACTTCTGCGGAAGCACTGTTGAGCTTAAGACCATGCCGGTCGCTCCGGGACTTGGTTACACACTTGATGCCCTGCAGAACAATCAGGGCCGTCATCTCTTACTGACAGACAGCAAGATCCTTATCTGCGGCACCTGCGGCGGTCAGTTCCTTGCAGACAAGAGCTCACTTTCAGGCCTCTGCCCTTACTGCGGTTCCAACTCCATTACGGAATCCGGCAACACCGCAGGCCTTCTGGAACCTACAGGCGTCATCCCTTTTAAGATCAGCAAGGATGAGGCCCAGAACGTCTTCAAGCAGTGGATCTCAGCCAGAAGGCTGGCGCCTCTTGATCTCAAGAATAATTCCGAGATCACGGATCTTGTAGGCGTTTATGTTCCTTACTGGGTTTTCGACTGCGACACATATACCCCTTACAAGGGAAAGTTCGGTAAGACTTACGGCAGCGGCGACGACCAGTACACGAAGTACCACAAGTCCGAAGGCGTCTGCAAGATGCCGGTAAAGAACCTGACTCTTGTGGCATCAAGCAGGCTCGAAAAGGATGCTTACTGGAAGTCCGTCTCCAAATTTGATTTCAACTTCATGAAGAAATACGACCCTAATCTCCTTGCAGGTTTCTGGTCAGAAAGCTATACAGTTGACGGTACAACGGCCTGGCAGACAGCCATGGGCAAGATCTATGACATGATCCACAGGAGCATCAAGAACCTTGAGAATGCTGACGTTGTAGCCAAGATCGACATGAAGCCCGAAGCCTCAAATGTAAGAGCCAAGTATGTTCTGGCGCCGATCTGGATCACTTCTTTTGATTATCACGGCACGATCTACCGTGTCCTTATCAACGGCCAGACAGGCGGTATCGTCGGCACATGGCCCAGATCGCTCAAGAGGATCTTCATCATTATCGGTATCGTTGCCGGTGGTCTTTTTGGCATCAGCCTTATACGTGCACTGATCGGATCCATCATTCAGTTGATCTCTTCGTTCGGCGGATAACCCTCCGATTGCCTCAAATTCGAATTGAAAGCCCTTATTGTTAGGGGTTAAATATTTTTGATGCGTTTTTTGCGCAGTTAATGGGGATAAAACTTAATATCCGGAGGATTTTTCATGAAAAGACCTATAAAGAAAATAGGGGCTGCCCTTATGGCAGCTTCTCTCTTTGCTTCAGTTTTCGCGTGCGGATGTACAGATAAGAAGAAAACTGCACTCAAAGATGAATCCGGCCTTGTCTTAAGCGGCAAGATGCCCGATAAGCTCCCCGACGGACTTTCATGGTATGACTTTGCTGAAGATACAGCGATCTTCGATTATCTGGCAGAAACCATAGGCGGATATTTCGTATCTGATATTACCTGGTTTAATGACCACACCTGGGCCTTCGTCTCAGAGACTGAGCCTAAGGAACCCGTCTATCACATTATGTCGTTTGATAAGAGCAATAAGCCGGCAGCGGATTTTGTCATCAGGAATGAATTCGGCGATAACATCAGTCTTGAGAGTTTGGTCTTAGGAGACCGTCTGTATATCGATGCTTACGATTTTGCTTCGCGTGAACAATACCTCTACCCTGTTGATGAGAGTACAGGAAGCATCACGCCTGAGAACAAGATACTCCTGACAAAGAGTTCAGATGACAGTTATGCTTCCAGCAGATTTGCTTTTGTAGGAAGTGATGCCGCTGTTCTTAAACAGGGACAAAATACAAGCGTTGAACTCGTTGACCTTTCGACCGGCACGGTAAAAAAGAAAACGCCCCTCGATAATCTGTCCAGAGATTTCCACATCAAATTTGCCGAGGGCATCCTCTGTGCCGGAAATAACAAGGTCATTGTCTGGGGCAGCACTTCCTCGAACTATAATTTCGGCCAGATAAGGTATTGCCTGGTCGACCTGGAAACAGGCAAAATAAGTGCTCTCGATGAGATGGAATATATTAACATACCGCTCCGTAATCTCACTTACTGCAACGGTAATCTCGTAACAGTCACTGACGGCGGCGTATACAACATCGACGTGGAAGGCGGCACATGCAAAATGGCACTGTCTTTTAACTGCTCCGTCTGCAACAGATACCTTGCCAGCAATTCGGAATTAAAGTATGCAGATGATAATACGTTCCTGTTCAGTTATTCATTAGGATATGTAGGCGCCAACCAGATCCCTTTCGCGATCTGCACATTCACCAAGTCAAGTGAGTATCCTGCAGCAGGCAGGAATATCCTTACTGTCGCATCTACTGAAGATCTCGACTACAGCATTTCCGAAGCAATAATGCGCTTTAACAGCGAAAGCGATACATCATTCATGCTTTTCGACAACCGTTATAAAACAAACAGTGAGATCGACTACGCAAATACCGATAATACGGACCAGGCGGCTCTTAAAAACCTCAATTCCTATGCGGCAGTATCAGACCGTCTGACGATGGATATTCTCGCAGGCGAAGGTCCTGATATCCTCATTACAAATGGTGCGAATGAGCAGCTCTCCAAGAAGGATTATTTCATTGACCTCTCTGACTATCTGAAGAATGAGAGCGGTGTCAGTGAAGCTGATTATTTCACGAATGCCATCGAGGCTTCGAAGTTCAACGGCTCGCTTTACCAGCTCCCGATAGGCTTTTATGTTGACTGCTTTTTGGCTCCCTCTGATGCGTTCGGCAGCAAGAACGGATTAACATTTGAAGAATATATCCAGATGGTAAAGACAGTCTGCAACGGCACTGATCCGGTATACGATCACCAGCTGGCTTTCTCGAGAACAGAAGTCGCAACGAAGCTTTTCGCAAACACGAGCGAAAAGTACATCAAGGACGGAAAGATCGATGTAAACTGCGATGATTTCAAAGCGATCCTCGACTACTGCAAAGACCTTCCCACCAAGGGTTTTTACGAAGGCAAGGATGTTGACGCAGAATGGGAAGACCTGATGACCTCTAAGGAAAACATGCGTGTCCAGCCCACGGTAGTATACGGTTTTTACGAGTATGAAGCATTTACCGAAAAGTTCAAAGATGCTGTGATCTGCGGCTATCCATCAGTTGACGGCAGGCCCGCAACGATCGGTTCGGACATGGCAGTTTCCATCTCTTCGCATACCTCAGACGAGAGCTCATGCAAGAAGTTTTTAAGCATTCTTCTCTCGGAAGATATCCAGAAGACCCTTTTCATGAATATCCCGATCAACAAGAAATGCGCAAAGGATCTCGCACTTCTCGAAATCGAAGAACACAACGGAACTGTAGATGCAAACGAAGGCAACAAGTTTGCAAAAGCAGGAAAGAAAGTGGATGCCTCGCTTGCCGACAAGTATATCGAACAGCTCTCAACAGCTACAACATCCGGCTTCGTTTACCACAGCATCTCGCTCATAATCTATGAAGAGATCCCCGCTTACTTTGAAGGCCAGAAGTCTTTCGAGGAAGTCGCGAAAGTAATCAACGACAGAGCGCAGACTGTATTAAACGAACGCAAATAAGACTTAAAGGAATTACTGTTATATGAGCCTGCCGGGAAGATCCCCGGCAGGTTTTTTATTTGTGAAGACATAAAGAAGACTTCTGCAACATTTCTTTTTTCTTGTCTGTATAAAGAGTAACAGTACTATTTGGGTTCGGTTTTCGGGAGATGTTTGTTATGTCACATAAAAACGGAAAGAAGATATTCGTAATGACAGCAGCCGTGCTGGCAGTTGTTGCTGTCCTCGCAATGCTGTTTGCAATTCCGTTCAGGTCTGTCAGTTCGGAAGGCGAATATACCTGTTCGCCCATTATCCCGTGGTATACGGTCCGGGAAGAATATAGTTATTTCGAGGAGCAGTCTAACGCACCTTTTATAGGTTCCTGGGATTTCCCTGACAGATCTGTAAAGCACGAACTGATCATCTTTGGCAAAGTCTATAAATCAGAAAGGTATCTGGAATATAAGGACGGCCGCGTGAAAAAGCTCTGATGGATCTTACCGCTATCATCCGGCAAAGATCCGCAAATAATATATAACTGACAGTTACACTTCCACATTAACTATCCTGACATAGCGGCTTAACGCATATTCTCCGTCGTGGCATTCGCCCGGGAAATATGCGCTCATGTCAGCAGCTTTCGTAACGCGGATCAGCCCGCACTGTGTGAATAATTCCGCGAGATGTTCCCTGTCTTCCTTAGGGCAGATAAGACCTGCTGTCTGGAGATGGAATCTGCCTGCATAAAGGACCTTGCCGATATTCTCTCTGGGCAGAGGCTTTACCAGAACATTGCACATCATGGGTGATAATTCGAGCTCGCTGTCAGACGAGATTATCACGCTGCAGGATCTTCCTCTGAGGACATTATCATGCTTCTCTTCCTCGCCAAGATATGCCTTCAGTCTTTGCGTATAGGACACGAGAGTATCTCTTGCCCTGACGCCGATCTCCTCGGTCTTATTGCCGTTGACCGCATTCTCCAGTATGGGCAGGAAACGCCTGCCGAATGCCTTTAATTCCTCCATGTCAGAAGTGTCCAGATATATCACCTGGCAGCTGCTGCAGAGAAGCTGCTTGGTCTGTGCGATATGCTTCGCAAGGCCTTCCAATTCCTTATCTGCATCTTCAACTTCATTAAGTCTTGTGATGTAGCAGAATCCCAGTTTCTGTCCCCACTCTATGATCTTCACGCCTGTGGGCGCAAGGCCTCTTACGGCTTCTATTGCCATGTCGCTTCCCCACACGCTTACTGCGTTGGAAAGATCAGCCATCTTGCGCATGCCCTGGATATCTGATGAGGATGTGTCGAAAACATAGATATAATCCGTCAGTTCAGGACGGTATTCGATGAGCTGCATTATGAGCTTTAACGACAGTCCGTTATCAGCTGACGGAAGCTTTAAAATATTGATGTTTCCGGTCATGAGGCCTTCCGCAAGTGAATATGCGGGAAGGAAATCCATGTTGCCTGCAGCGATATGGAAGAGTACGCCCAAAGGCATTTTCCTGACCTTGATCTGATTGAATCCTTTGATGTATCCGGTCGTATATTCGAAAGTGTTTCCGAGTTCAGTCTCAAGCTTTTTGTGAAGGTGCTCTTTGGACAAAAGCACTTCAGCCTGAGCCTTATATGTGTCTACAACATCAGCCGGGAACGATGCAAGGAGCTCATCGAATTTACCTTCAAGAAGATCATTTCTTAAGCACTCGACGGCTTCGATAACGACTTCGGGTGATAACTGCTTTTTTGCAAGGGTCTCCGGGATCTTTTTTTCGAGTTCTGTAAGAAGGCGGTCCTGCTCTGAACTCTCGTATGTTTTTCCGTCGAAAAGTATCATACCTTCACCCCCTGCAGAATATCTGCCGCGCCTGCGGCACAGGTCTTAATGTCTTCAGGTGCAACACGTCCGACGATCTCCAGATAAGGTGACTTAACGCCGCAGGGACAGGTGCTTCCGTCGTGCAGGATGCCTAAGTCATCTGTCATTACTGACAGGATCGGCGTCGCTTTACAAAGAGGCGAGATAAGGTTAACAAGACCCGTCTTCCCCATCTCCAGAGGCTCTAAAGTGTCAGGATCCCTGATAACGATATTGCTGTAAACGGGAACATGGAAGTGGTGCGCCGCGCAGTCAGTATAAAGGACCGGGTGCTCTACCGCGCCGAAGAATTCAGTGATGTTCTCCTCATCGATATTGAGTGTTTTCTTTGCAAGCTTATAGAAGGTCTCCTTGTCGGCAGCCTCCTGATAGAACTGCTTCCAGCCGCCGCCCAGCATTATCCTCGAATTCTTTGGGAGCTTGAATGACAGGCCCCTTTCCTCCAATAATCTGAACAGGAAAAACGTATACGAAGGGAAGCCCATGAAACGCACGGGAGCCTTGCCCTTCTCATATTTCTTAAGGGCTTCGACTATGCCGTCGAAGTCAGGCTTATATCCGTCAGGAGTGTGCTTTAAGATGAATTTGCGGCTGATAGCGGGCGCAAGGAACGTAGTAAGATAGGCTGTTTTCGCGACCGCGGTCTTATTCGAACGGTGAGGCTTATAACCCATAACGATGTAGCGGCATGGTTTAAAAGACATGATGCCGTGATATCTCGTGACCTTGATCGACATGCGCAGAGCCGCCATAAGCGCGCCGAATTCGAAGCGCACGTGGCTCATCTTTCCGCTCGTTCCCGATGACGTCGCCATAACCATATAACGGCCTGAACGGAAGTCATGCTGCTTCATCAGCATCGTAGGTATCACAGGCAGATCTGCCACACCTTTGATATCTGAAACGCCCTTGATACCAAGGCCTTCGCTGATTTTCCTGTAGTCATCACAATGTGTGATCAGATGACTGTAATTCTCTTTACATGCGTCGAGAAACAACTGCGATCTTGTGCAGTCATAAGGATCCTTGCTCGCGAAAAGCTTTCTTCTCAGCTTCATAATCAACACCCCGAAAATACAAAGCCAACACCAACAATGTTCATTATAGCATTTGATACTTAAGGCGCGAAACTGCCGTAAAAATCAATGAACTGATAAAAAAGTACACACAGAGTACATATACTTATGCTACTCTTTGTTTAGATGGCTAAAAACCAACGTGCCGTCTTGGGGAGAAAGGAGTTGGTAATATGATATCCCTAAAAAAAGTAGCAGCGGTTACGCTTGCTGCTTCGGTTATGTTATCGATGGCAGCTTGCGGCAAGAAAAAAGAAGGAAGTCACAGCGGTAAGAAGATAGATTCTAATATGCCCTGGTATGAAGTGACTTCATATGATATCGATATTGGAATAGTCCCTGATAAAGAAATCGAGAACGCCTATACTGAGAAGTGCGGCCTTGATGATGATTACATCATTCTCAAGACGCAGGGCAACTATAAAAGGCCTGACGATTTCGATGAGACAAAAGATAATTACAATGATTATCAGCTTTCAACATTATCGATAGTCGACAGAAAAGCCAAGAAGACTCTGAAGACCGCTGATCTGACCACGCTTTTCGGAACCACCGACTTCGTTGAGAATATCAGTTACTCAGACGGAAAGATCTATCTCAACATTACAGGTTATGATCCGGAAACCTACGAAGCTACCAGAAAAAAGGTCACTATGGATGTGAAAACCCTGGAGATACTTGATTCCGCAGTACTTGAAGCATCTAACGCCTCGCTCATCGGTTCTTACAAGATCGGCAATCATACTGTTGAATCATTTGCAGAATGGGGCGAAAATGCAACTCAGGTTTACTTAAATGTTACTTCACCTGACGGTGAGACAAAAAAGATCGATTTTTCAGACGTTTCAAGCAAAATAGATTACATTCAGAATATCATACCTCTCTCAGATAAAATGGCCCTGATCATGGCTTATTTCAATGGCAGTCCCGGAGTTATATACATGGAACTTGATCTGGACAAACTGGCTCTCACAAGTCCTGATAAGAAAAAGTATGAGTGGCTGGATACAGTAGACGTGTACGGCTTGAGCGGTTTCTCTGACGGTAACAGCTATGTAAAGAGTACAAACGGAATCGAACAGGTTGATTTTAATAAAAAGACTCAGGAAGAGCTGGTGAATTTCAGCTGGTGCAATTATGTAAAGAATGCCTTTGATAATCTTCAGGTTGCAGATGTCAAAGATGGTACCTTTCTTCTTTGTGGTGAGAGTATCAGGGCACTTCCGTATGGTCAGCGCTACTTTATCAATGACGGCGGCTTCCATATTTTTGAGCTGAAAGCAGCAGACAAAAATCCTCACGAAGGCAAAACGATAATAGAACTTCATTCCTCTTACGGTTATCTCAGTGAAGAACTCGCCAGAGCAGTATTGAAGTTTAACGAGAAAAGCACGGAATACTTTATCGAGGTCACGGACCGCTATACTCCGGAGATCACATACGACTACAGCGTCGTTGACAACGCAGATGACGCGGCTAATGCCAGTCTCAAATACAGGGCCGACTTAAGCAGCAAACTCGCGATGGATATTATGAACGGCGACGGTCCGGATATGCTCCTTAACGTTGATCATTATCATCAGCTTAAAAACGATAATTACCTTGCAGATCTGTCCTCACTGGTCTCAGGTATGAGCAAAGAGAAGTACTTCACGAATGTTCTTGATATCTCGAAAGTTGACGGCAAGCTCTATCACGTTCCGCTTAGCTTTGCTGTTATAGGAATCCAGACTGATCCCAAATATGCACCGACAACCGGAACCGGCTTTACTACTGACGAGTACTCCAAGTTCGTAAAAGACGCTATGAACGGCAAGGATGTTATTATGAACGGTCAGGCTCAATACTTCGGTTCCCTCTTCAGCAACATGACCAATTCATTCATCAAGAACGGCAAGGCAGACTTCTCTGGTCCTGAATTCGCAGCACTCGCTGAATATGTCAAGGACAACGTTCCTGAGAGGATTCCTGATGATAATGAAATGATGGAAGAATATGACGGTATGAAGCTGCCTGAAGTCGTGAACGGTGTTTATGGCGCAATCAGCACCTATTCAGATTATATCTCTAACGTAGAGGCTACTAATGGCTGTACTGATATGCTCGGTCTGCCTTCAATTGACGGACGCGGTCCGGCGATCTCTTTTTCTGATTCGATCTCGGTTTCTGCCCAGAGCAAATACAAGGATGCCTGCATCGAATTCATTAAAATACTCATTTCTGACGATACGCAGAAAGAACTTGCTTCTCAGGGATATTTCGTCCTGAACCGCGATTCCTTCCGTGATGTCGGCAAGAAAGCAACAGATTACTTTAACAAGACCAGCATTGCATTCCCGTTCGGATATTATGGAAACGGACAAATGCCTAAGAACAGAGTAACTTTCTCCAACGAGCATATCAAAGCTCTCGAAAAGACTATCGAATCATGCTCATCCTACAATTCGGAAGACCCGGCGATCACCCTCATCCTTGTAGAGGAGATGCCCGCCTACTTCTCCGGTCAGAAGTCACTTGATGCAGTCATCAAGATAGCCCAGGACCGTGTTCAGAAAGTTCTGGACGAGCGCAAGTAAGATTCTGCGGGATTTAATCGATCAATAATAACGGGGTTGCCGGCACTTCAATCGGCAACCCCTCTTTCTGTTCTCAAAAGTTGTGACCCGATGCACCAGTCGGGTCACTCAAGAAAGGAGAACTTTGGAAAACACACATCGAAACACTTTTGGGGGAGGTATATGTTTCTTTGTTTGACCTGATTATACAAAAGCAATGGAGACAAAAAGGGGACACAATTTTCAGAAGTTATTGATTTTGTTTTTTAGCGCGTTTATACTTTGTATATACATGCCAAGGGGGACATCAGCACATGACTGTTAAATTGCAAAAATGGGGAAATAGTCAGGGCATCAGGATCCCAAAATTCATGCTTGATGATCTGACATGGTCAGAAAATGAGATGGTCGACATTATTGTTGATGACGGCAGGATAATCATTGAGCGTTCAAAAACAAATCAGAGACCTGATATTCATGCTCTTTTCGAAGGCTTCAAAGGTAAATATGAGCCCTCCGAGATCGACTGGGGAGACCCTTCAGGGAGGGAAGTATGGTAAAACAAGGCGATATCATAAAGGTCAGTTTTGACCCGAAGCAGGGACACGAACAGGCAGGGTTCCGTCCGGCGCTTGTCATCAGCAATAACGAATTCATCAGGCGCACAAAGCTCGCTATTGTCTGCCCTATTACGAACACTAATAACGGATTTCCTCTTCATGTCCCTCTCGATGGAAGGACTTCTACCACAGGTGTTATTTTATGCGAGCATATAAGGACATTAGATCTCTCGTCACGGGAGAATAAGTTCATTGAGAAGATTCCGGACGATATATTAAAGACCGTTACTGATATAGTCTTTGCCGAAGTTGAGATAGTCGATTAATTACCGGGTATATATTCCCACACCGAATACCGCTGTGGTTCTTTGTGGATATAATAGCCGCCCGCGCGGTATATATCCTCACGCCTGATCATGTTCCAGCCTGGTCTGTCATTAAGATAATATCCGCTCTGGTGATCCACGTAATAGTAGAGCCTGATCTTATGTGTAAGCTGCATCTCCAATAGATTTACAAACATCTTGAAGGTGTCGGTCTCCATCGGACGGTACATAAACAGCACGTTGTATTCGTTGTAATCCAGCCCGAAGGCATCCCCTTCTATGATCTCGACATTTTTAAAACGCGATGTCCAGCTCCTGGCGACAGATGCGACGGACGGATTTAGCTCTATCCCGGTGATCTTACAGGGACAGTTATTTCTGAGAAGATATGCTATGACGCGGCCCTTGCCGCAGCCTATATCGATGAAGGAATCTTCAGGCTTGGGGTCAAAATCTTCCAGTAATTTTGCCAGACCAAGATATGGCGCCGACTGGCTTCCAGTGGCGCCGTGGCTCTTTGCAAAAGGCGTCGGAACAAATACACCGAGATTCCTCCCGCTGATCTTCTTGTCCTTGCCGGCATCAAGCATGCAGGACAGTTTATTGGATACAGCAACTATAGGGTTTACCATCTTGTATTCGAAAAGGATTTAACTCTCTTTATGCCACGAGTTCCGCAGAGCGCTATGCGCTCGAGGACTGTCCGAAGTGGCAAAGAGAGTTAAATTCGCCTTTGGGGACTGTCCGAAGCGCAAAAGCAGGAATTATCAGAGCCACTTCTTTTTCTTGAAGAATATCAGGCTTATGACAACGATCAGGATACTGAGGACGATAACTACCGGATAACTGCCTTCCCACTTGAGCTCAGGCATGTATACGAAGTTCATTCCGTACCAGCCTACGATCAGGGTAAGCGGCATGAAGATCGTCGTAACGACAGTGAGTACAGTCATTATGCGGTTCTGCTTGATATCGAGCTGTGCCTTATAAAGGTCTCGGAGCTGCATGGTGTAATCGCGCAGAGACATCGAAGCTTCATGAAGTCTGTCGGCACGGTTGATGAACAGTCTGAAATATCTCAGATTCTCGAGCTTGAAGAAGCCGTTCTCGTTCTCTTCAAATTCCGCTGCAAGGTCCATGAGCTGCTCGTAGTGGATACGGAGATAACGGATATCGTTCCTGATGTCATTAAGGCGTCCGGAAGGCAGATTCTCATCGCTGTCGATTATCGACTGCTCCATGTGATCGAGCTCGTCCTCATACTTTTCCATCAATCTCAGGTCGTCTTTCACGATCTGGTCAAGGAAATCGTATAAGAAACGCTCGAGGCTCGGCATCTTCCATTTTTTCGAGCGCTGGACACCCTGGATAATGTCAAGAGCGGCACCCGAATTGTCGATGAAGACAATGCCCTTCTCGTCCAAAACAAAAGCGAACTTAAGATCTTCGCCGGAAGGATTCTTACGGTCGGGGATCGAGAACGTGCCGGTCAATGAATCGTAGTTGACTTCTGCCTTGGTAAGGAATATGTCATTCAGGTCAGGCTCAATGTCCATGCCCATCTCGAAGCTGTCCTTGTTCTTTACCCATTCTTCGGCAGAAAGGACAGCTACAAACTGTTTGCCGTTGATCTCATCTCTAGAAACCTTCTTTAACGTCTCCTCTATCGTGAAAAACACTTTAAAAACCCCTCCGTTTATTTCGAATCAACTCACATTATACAGCGATATTCAGATCCGTCATCGTCTTCATGCCAAGCTCAAGCAAGGCATCATCGATCACTGCGAAAATGATGTCTATCTCATAGTTCTTATTCGCATCGATAAAGTCCTTGCAGGACTGGAGCGCCTTCCTCCACGCCTCAGCCTTCGGATAACCGTAGATGCCTGACGAGATAAGCGGGAAAGCAATGGAATGCAGACCGTTCTCCTTAGCGACCTTTAGCGACTGCTTGTAGGCACTGTACAGGAACTGCGCCTCATTATAGGCACCGCCGTGCCAGATCGGCCCGACAGCGTGGATCACATATTTCGCAGGAAGCTTAAAGCCGGGCGTGATGACCGCGCTCCCGGTATCGCATCTGCCGATCTTATTGCAGGCAGCCTGAAGTTCAGCAGCGCCTGCCGCCTGGAAAATCGCGCCACAGACACCGCCGCCGTTCTGAAGTCTCGAATTGGCTGCGTTTACGATCGCATCCACGTCAAGTCTTGTGATGCTTGTCTTCTGAATACTGATGCTGCTCATGTGGCTGCCTCCGGGTATCAATATTTTTTAATAATACCCCATTATGCCTCTGAGCGCACCACTAACAGGTTCATCCGCCCTGCTTATCCCTGCTCCTGCCTGTAGAGCTTGGTGCGGTTGTTCATAAGCTCGGTTACACTGTCCAAAGACTTCTGGTCGAAATAGAAAGCCTGGATCTCTTCTTTAGCGATCAGGAGGACCTGGCCGTCAACGCGGTAAATATCTGTCGATCTGTTTATCAGGTTCAGATACGCATCGATAGCCGAAGCGTCTATCTCAGTGGTTGGGATTGAATCTCCTGCTGCTCTATTCTTGTTCTGTTCTCTCTGGCTCATATTTCTATACTCAGCTACAGTCTTGTTATAGCTTTCCACAGCATCCTGTCCGGATTTCTTAAGAGCCGCGAGATTGATCGAAGCATAGACAGTTTCTTTGCACTGTACTTCGTATGACATCATCATCTTTATAAATTCCCACGCACCGTCCTTATTAGCGGTCTGTGAAGAAATGGCTGCAGATGAGACAACGGATATTACCACTCCGTGATTTCCTTTTGCCGAAGGGAAACCGTAGATGTCATAACCCCTCGTATAGACACTTGTTATATAGTGCTGTATGCCTTCGGTCTGAAGCTTCGACACCTTAAATTCAGGCAAGTAAAAATTTGGATCATTGTAATTTGCCAGACAATTCTGCGGCACGTTCTCCTTGCAATAATTTGCCAAAGCCGCAAAATCAGGAGAATTAAAATCCCAATTGCCGTTCTCATAAATATCCTTAGACATTGCCGTAAACAGTAACGAGAAGTATGCTGAACGGTCCATCTGATACGCCAGGTTATCAGCACCGTTATTTGCTGTAGATACCACCCTCGAATATTCATCGAAGGTATATCCAATTCCGTTTGCAGGTGCACACGAAGCAGGAGCGGAAAGTCCTATGGCGCTGAATTTCAACGGCATCTGATAGAGCTTGCCTTCGCTTTTCGCGAGATTGATAACAGGCTCAATGTATTCAGCCATGTTAATGCCATTTCCGGAACTAACAAGATCGTTCATATCACACAGATATTTGTCGTCATTGAGCTGCTGGAGATCAAAAGCATTGATTACGACATCCGGACCTTTGCCGTCCATAATGTCACGCATCAACTCATTCGCTTTTTCCTGACGTGCCTTCTCTTCACTGTCAGCATCTTCGAAATAAGCGCGTTTGTAATCGTACATCTTAATGCCGGCATAATAATCCTTGCTGTTTGCATTGAACTCATAGAGAGCCATAGATAATGTCGGAGGAACAATATAATCTCCAAACAAGCCGACTGTGATCTTGCTCTTGCCCACATTAGGATTGTTCGGTGCTTTGGTCAACCTGTATACGACAAGTCCGTCTCTGGAATCCGAACCATGCGTATTGGTCAGCAATAAAGTGTTCTCATCAGCACTTATTACTGTCATCCTATAGAACTCATAAAGATCAGCATTGAAAGAATCCATGGGGATCAGCATGTCAAACTTTGCGCTCTCCGGGTTATATCTCGAAATGCCGTCATATCCCACAGAATAATATGCGCCGTCTTCTGAACTGCCCACGCTCAATGCGTTATTCAGATCATAATTGGAGATCTTGTAAGTTATGTTCTCAGAACCGATATTAATATTGATCTCGCCGGCCTGGGCATTTGTACAACTGAAGCTTACTGTGCCGTTCTTATCACTGTAAGCATCCCAGAAAAAGATGTTCTGATTGAAAAGTGAGGAGAACATATCCGATCTGTAGTTTCCATTGGTATCGAAAACAACAATACGTCCGGTATCATCACACATCATGAAGACATTATCCTTCACGATCATTAACCTGTCCGGGAGAATAGAACAGATCTCCTGCGCTGATGTTCCGGTAAATTCAGTCTTGGATATCTGCCTTTCGGAATTAATATCGATTGCAATAAGAAAGCCTCTGGAATCAGTTGTGTCGTCTTGAGCAAGAACGTACAGTTTATCTTTATCAAAACCACAGGTCCTCATCGAAACATACGGGGTATTTGCATCAGCGATCAGTGAATTAATGTCTACACTCTTTTTCAATGCTCCGGTGTTATCAAACACACACAAAGCCGTGCCGGAACTTTCCGATCCCTCAATGCCTTCCACCGGAAGAGCATAGTACTGCAAGACAGCCCTGATCTCTCCGTTATAATAATCAAACAGCGACTGCGTTATGATCCTCTCGCGACCATCAGGGAAGATCTTCAGTTCTATCCTCTCGGCATCGTACCATAAAGAATCCGACGGTATCGGGTCCTGCTTCGACACCTGTTTGGATTCATCTGTGGTTGTGGGTTTGATATTGTTATTGTCACAAGAACACAGACTCGTACAAATGATCGAAAGAGCTAATATACTGCTTGCAAGAAGCAAGCAGCGGTTCTTCCTAAGTTTTCTCTGGCTGCAGTTATTTTCGCGTGTTAACATTTTTTCAGTATTCCTCACTTTCCCCGGTCACAGCATTAAAATACAATTCATAGCTCTTGCTTTTTCCATTGCTGTTCTCTCTTATTAAAAATGCCCAATGATATTCCAGTGGTGTTTCAGCAGAATTATCAGGATCATCGTGAGCAACATACAGTTTTGCCTTTGTAATCTCATAGGTTTTCGAAGTGTCTGCAGAACCGTTTAGATGCTCAGCAACACCATTAGCCACACTTTCAAAAGGCAGCAATTGTACTGTTTCAGTCTTTAGACTGTATTTACAGATAGTTTGTCTGGGTTCGATTATGGCTATGCCTTTTTCGTTATAAACAATAGCAATTCCGGCATTGCTTACAGGACTAAACCAACCCGCCCATAAGAAACTTTCATGAAAAGAATCCGGCAAACCTTGACACTTTTGATTCAGTAAAAATAAATATGCGTCATCGTGTTCAGACCATCCATCCGGTCTGTTTTTCTTTGTATTAATGTTCCCATCCTTGTCATATACTTTTTCTTCTTTGGCTAAAGTATCATGGTCGAGATAATATGTTTCAACATTAAAATCAGTCTTTAGATCAAGGCCATATTGTTCAAACAATTTATATATATCTTCCAGGCACTTTTCAGGCGGCCCAAAACTGAAGCTGTGTTCTGTAGCATATGTACTTAAATTGAAATAGGGGTCCTCATAATCCAGTCTGACTGATTGAAAATACGGAATTGAATGATCAACGAAATATATCATTCCATTTGTATTAGCAGAATATTTATATTTTATATTGTCATCATTAGCACTTTCGATTACAAAGAGTTCGCCGGTTTCCTCAATGAAGGTATATGTTTCTCCTTTTAACAATTCTTTTGCAAGACCTAAATAGTCCGCATTTGTTTTGCTGGCAGTACCGGAATAGAGAGTGATTTCTTCAGGCGAATCTATCTTGTCAATGGAAAATGTACATTTCCCGATTTGAGTATTATAGAAAGCGGGAAAACTTCCCGTCACGTCTTGTTTTATTGCTTTTGTTGATTCTTCATAAGATACATTGCCTGTATCATTTGTGGTTTCAGTAACTGCCTCTTTCAAAGAAACATCCGGCTGTTTTTTGGAACACGCTCCAAGCAACATGACTGCTGAAAGTAAAACTGCAAGATACTTTTTGTTGTTCAATGTTTTTTCCATATTATCTCCAATGCAAAATCCCCTGCAGATGACAGATCATCTGCAACAAATAATCATGACCAAAAACATGAGAGCTACTACCTGAAATGCAGCTTAATTCAACCTTGATGTTCCCCAGTTAGTATTTATAACACATATTGCGTGTAAACAGAAACCTTACGGATCAAATACAGCAACTATTCCACAAATTTAAGGGCTGCCTCATTATCTGAGACAGCCCCGGTATTAGTTGGTTTATAAGCAAAAGATCAGATCATTGCCTGATAGATCTTCGTGCAGTCATCCTCATTCAAGGTAACGAAGCCGGAGATCGTGCCGTCACGCCCGTCACCGTAGCAGAGATTCTTAACGAGCGTGGGGATGTCCTCTTCCTTGCCGCCGAGCTCGCCCAATGTGGAGGGCATGCCGATGGAGATGAGGAAGTTTTTAAAAGCTTCGATGCCTTCTTCAGCTGTCTCAACACCCCAGACGCGGTTTGCGACCTGAGTGAAGCGTGCTACATCGTGATTCATTACATACTTGAAGACTGCAGGCATTGTGACTGCAAGACCTGCGCCGTGTGCGCAGTCGTAGAGAGCTGATAATTCATGCTCGATATTGTGGCTGTTCCAGTCCTGTGAACGGCCGACGCCGCAGGAATTTGTGTGAGCCATCGTGCCTGCCCACATGATGTTTGCGCGTGCCTGATAATCGTTGGGATCAGAGATAACTTTGGGACCTTCGTTCTTCATTGTGATGAGGAGCGCTTCGATAAGACGGTCAGTAACTTCGACATCCTTTGAATTTGTGAGATAACGCTCGTAAAGGTGAGCCATGATGTCCGTGATACCGCATGCTGTCTGGTAAGGAGGAAGTGTCTGTGTAAGCTCAGGATTTAAGATGCTGAACTTAGGCCTTATGCCCTCGCCGCTTGCGCCGCGCTTGAACATGCCCTCTTCCTTCGTGATAACGGAGTCGCCGGAGCCTTCGCTGCCTGCTGCTGCGATCGTGAGAACTGTTCCTACAGGGAGAGCCTTTAAGATCGGCTTGCCGCAATAGAAATCCCAGAAATCGCCGTCGTAAACAACGCCTGCTGCAATAGCCTTTGATGAATCGATAGCAGAACCGCCGCCTACTGCGAGAACAAAATCAACGCTCTCTTTCTTACAAAGATCAATGCCTTCGTAAACGAGGCCGCTTCTCGGGTTAGGCTTAACGCCGCCCAGTTCAACATAGGGAATTCCTTCACCTTCGAGTGAAGCCTTTACTCTGTCTAAAAGACCTGACCGGACAACGCTTCCACCGCCGTAGTGGATCAATACCTTTGAGCCGCCGAAAGCCTTAACGAGCGGGCCTGCTTGGGCTTCCATGCCCTTGCCGAAAACGAACTTTGTGGGTGAGTAGAACGTGAAGTTTTCCATACATTATCTCCTTTTTTATTTGATGCTGTTTACTGCTTCTTCGAGTGTCATGCCGGCGAAATCCTGTGCGTGGAAGATCTGTCCGTTGATATTATCTTCAACAAATGCTCCGACGATAACACCCGGAATCGCACTCTCGGGTGCGTTGGGTGCATTGGGTCCTCCGAGATCCGTTCTGCACCAGCCGGGATCGGTAAGGTTCATGGCAACGCCTGTTCCTCCGAGCCTTGATGCCATATCCTTTGTGATCTTGTCGAGCGCTGCCTTGGCTGCAGAATATCCAGCCTGCTCAGGCTCTTTGTCGATACCGCTCGTCGTATTTACGATGCGTCCGAAGCCGCGTTCGATCATCTTCGGAAGGAAGTGATAACAGATCATGGCAGGAGCGATCGTATTAACATTAAAGCTTACCGTGTAATCATCTGCAGGTGTCTTGTAGTAGTCGGTCCTGTATGCGATCTGGAGGCCTGCGTTATTCAACACGATGTCGACGTCGACGCCAAGAGCGTCGATATTTTCGAGCATTTTCAGAACTGAGGGAATATCATTAAGATCAGCTGAGACTGAGTGACACAAAGCGCCCTTTGCCTTCAATTCCTCTTCGAGAGAAGCTGTGTGGGAGATGTCCCTGCTGTGAAGAATGAGGTTGCATCCGCAGTCTGCCATCTTCAGCGCGGCGAGCCTTCCGATGCCCCTTGCAGCACCTGTTACCAATACCCATTTTCCTTTAAGATCCAACATAAAAGCACCTCGCTTTTTAATTAGTCAGGTGCTTTCATTGTATCAACACAGGTTGTGGTAAATATTCAATTTATCTTTGATTATTATTAATTTTTTGATTGTTATTTATCCAACATCTTCTGCCTGTACGGATTATCATCTGTTGCATCGAATCCGGGCAGCAGATACTTATCCGGCATGTACTTGTGGACATCCAGATCGAGGAAATAATTGCAGAACACAATCGCGCAGTAGGTGATCTTCGTGTTGCCTTCCTGACCTTCAGGTATCATGGCATATACAAATCCGTTATACTCGTCGGAATCCATTGCGACCAGATTGTATCCTTCCGGCTCACCTGTAACTGTATAGATGCCCTTGTAGTCATCGATTCCGATCGCCTGAAGCCTTGCGATCTCCTCATCATACTTTTCGCCGTAATCAAGTGTCATATATACAACATACTGGCCGTCCCACGGATTGTAGTAAGTCAGCTGATACTCTGTAACATCTGCTTCGATCTTCTCCGGCATGACATCGAAAAGAGCGTATGTGCCCATCCTGTATTCGCTGTCCTTGTCCTGCTCATTATGAATGTACTTATTGAACTCCGAAGCGTCCGTACTGACTTCGATCTTGGCATTCGTGTACCACGAGAACACTACCGCGAAAAGGAGCACTGCAACAACCACATAGTGAGTGACTATTGCCATCAACACAATGGTAATTATCTTTACTGCCTTTACCGCCTTCCTGTGCTTGGAAAACCGCTGCAGGAGCCCCGTTACATAGAGCGTGAGTATGCACATGACTATAAAGCCTAAAAATGTCGCAAAAATCGCGCCTGAACGCCTTAAGTCCGGTTCATACGCCAAAGTCTGAAGTACTATTGCAACGACCGTTAATCCTATTCCTATTATCGACAATACCTGGACAAGCCTTAACAGCTTGCTCTTCTCGCCCGTTGCATAGACCGCCATCTTATCGGCGACCTCTCTTGTTTCCTGATCCATCATCTCGCTTTTCCTTTCCCCGTCTATGATCTCCCTGACATCGACATCATAGAAATCGGCTATCTCGACCAGCAATGAGATATCGGGAAGATTCGTTCCGGTCTCCCATCTGGAGACAGACCTGTTGCTCACGTTGAACTGCTTAGCGAGCTGTTCCTGCGTAAGTCCCTTCTCATTACGTAAGGTCTTGAGAAATTGTCCTGTTTTTTTCTGATCCAAGGTTTGGGCCCTCCTTTCGACCGGTGTCAGGATACGATGTCCGCGGGGAAATTAACACGACACAAAGCGGGAATTGCCGTTTTTTCGCTTATTTGGACACGGTATGTCTATCAGGTATTATACTATTGTCAGGATTTCAGGTGCATTTCAGGTTGCCCGTATAGACTGTTCGAAAAGGAGGTGTGATCCATGCGTATTCTCATAGCCGAAGACGAAGTCGCTACCGCAAAAGCATTAAAGCTCCTGCTTGAAAAAGCGAAATATTCCGTTGACATCGTCCACAACGGCAATGATGCATGGTCCTATATCTCCTCCGACACATACGAAGTCATCGTGTTAGATATCATGATGCCCGGCATGACAGGCCTCGAAGTCCTCTCTCTTATCCGCCAAAACCACATCACCACCCCCGTCCTGATGCTCACTGCAAAAGCTGAGATCGAAGACAGGGTAGCCGGACTCGAGGCCGGTGCCGATGACTACCTCCCCAAGCCTTTTGCCACGAGCGAACTGATCGCCAGGATCAAGGCTCTGGGCAGAAGAAGCGAGAATTATTCCGATTCCCTCCAGCAGGTCGGCAACCTGATCCTCGACGGCAACCGCTATGAGATGAGGGCCGGTGACAAGAGCGTCAAGCTCACAAATAAGGAATACCAACTGATCGAGCTCTTCGTACTGCACCCGGGTTTTGTGTTCTCCACTGAGCACCTGATGGACAGGATCTGGGGCTTCGAATCCGATTCCGACATCGACGTCGTCTGGACGCATATCGGCTTCGTCCGCAAGAAGCTCCGTTCTATCGGCGCCAACGTCGAGATCAGGACCATCCGCGGCTCCGGCTATTCACTGGAGGTGGAAAAATGCTGAAAAAACTTCGCTGGCGCTTCATCCTCGCAGCCATGGGTGCATTTCTCGCCGTCATTTTACTGATAGCCTCCCTGGTCTATTTCATCACATATGCGGTAATAACGGACCGCGTCGACCAGTCCATCGAGACGATCGCTGCTTCGGATTTCCGCACACCGCGCGATATGAAGCCCGATCACCACAGAGACGATCCGTTCGGCGGACGTCCGGACATGGAAGCCAACTACATGATGCGCTTCTTCACAGTCCGGATTTCAGATTCAGGCAATAAGACTTATATCTCGACCGATCATGTCGCATCGATCGATTCCGATACAGCGGCCGAATATGCGGACAAAGCCCTCGCCAGAAATTCAGACAGGGGCTTTATCGGCAACTACCGCTACGCAAAGATTGATAAAAGCGGTGAGACAGTGCTGGTCTTCCTCAACGCCGGCCGCGAGCTCCAGTTCGCAAGGACTTTAGGTCTTCTCACGCTCGTGATCTCGCTGGCAAGTATCGTCCTCGTTTTCGCGCTTGTCGTACTCTTCTCCAAAAGAGCCATACGTCCCATCGAGAACAACATCAAGCAGCAAAAGCAGTTCATCACGGACGCGAGCCACGAGCTCAAGACCCCTCTCACATCGATCTCCACGAGCCTCGATGTTATTACGGCCGAGCACGGCGAAGACGAATGGACCGATAACATCAGGAAGCAGACCGGACGCATGTCCAAGCTCGTCAGCGAGCTCGTCACCCTCTCAAGACTCGACGAGGACACCCCCCTGCCCAACAAAGAGCGCTTCTCGTTGAGCAACGCCGCATGGGAGACCGTCGACATCTACCAGTCGCAGGCAAAGGGCCGCGGCCTGAAGATGGATATCGATATTGCCGAGAACGTGGATCTCTTCGGCGACAGATCCGCCATCCAGCAGATGCTCTCCGTCCTCCTCGACAACGCCGTCCGCTATTCCAATGACGGCGGCGAGATCCGCTTCTCCGTCTACTCAAAGAAGAACAAGGCCTGCATCGAAGTCTACAATACCTGCGATTACGACACACCGCCTGATGTCGACCGCTTATTCGACCGTTTCTACCGCCCTGACAGCTCCAGGAACTCTGAGACCGGCGGCACCGGTGTCGGTCTTGCGATCGCCCGGGCAGTTGCCGAGTCACACGGCGGCACGATAAGGGCAATCTGCCCCGACGGCAAGAGCATGACGATAAAAGTTGTGATCTGAACAGTGATTTAACATTGTTACATTGATGGTTAGAAATGCCCCGGAGCGCCTATCTTTGGGGCTTTTTCCGCGATTAAGTATGACACGCCCGGTGACTCATCAGATATTACGTACTAAAAATGTTTTTTCATAAATTAGTCCGTAAATATCGTGCTTCGATTCGCATTCAATGACCAATTTTACGTACTAAAAAATCATTTTCGAGGATTAGTACGTAAAAACGCCACTCCACGCCTTCACAAGCCTCAAGATTTACGTACTAAAAATCAAAAATCTAAAATTAGTACGTACTCACCCCACCCGCCCATAAAAAAAAGGCCCTGAAGCGAACCTCAGGGCCGGGTAAAACGAACAAAACCGGAATATCAGTCGTCGATAGTCTTGTCTGTTGCTCTAGCGAAGATGGCTTCTACTTCCTCTCCGGGTGCTTTGGTGATAATGGTTACTACAAATGCAACGATGAGGCCGAAGACGAAGCCCGGAACGATCTCGTAAACGCCTGTGCTCTTAACAGCAGCGGGCATGATCGTATCGGTGAAGCAGAGGAGCCAGAAAATGTCGGCAGCAGCGCCTGCGATGATGCCTGCGACAGCGCCCTTATAGTTAAAGCGCTTCCAGAACAGTGAGAGGATAACGACAGGTCCGAAGGATGCACCGAAGAGACCCCATGCGTTCTCAACCATGTTCATGATGTCAGCGGCCCATGACTTCTCGTTGTCGAGACCGATGCGTGCGATGAAGAAAGCAACGACAGCAACGATAAGAACGACGATACGGCCGAGCCAGAGCATTTCCTTGTCGGATGCCTTGTCCTTGCGGATAAGGGGCTTATAGATGTCGCTCGTGAATGCTGAAGAAGCAACGAGGAGCTGGGAGTCAGCCGTAGACATTGCAGCAGCGATGATAGCTGAGAGCAGGATGCCTGCGATGAAGCCCGGGAAGATGTCGCAAACGACTTCGATGAAGATCCTCTTTCTTCCGTCAGGAAGGAGGTACTCAGCAAGAGACTGGCCGTTGCTCATGAGGTATGTTCTTCCGAGATAAGCGATAACTGCAGCTGCGCCGAGAGTAAGGATTACCCAGATGATAGCAACTGTAGCAGACTTCTTGATCTGTGAAGGCTTCTCGATAGACATGAAGCGTACGAGGATGTGAGGCATACCGAAGTAACCTAAGCCCCAGCCCAAACCTGTTACGATCTCCTGCCAGGGAGCTGCGAAAGGATCTGTGCCGAATGCAGATACGCCTTCGCCGAAAGCATCGTAATATGTAGCGTCGAAGTGACCTACGGCGTTCATAACGATCGGTACTGCGAGAAGCGCGATGAGCATCATGAGGCCCTGGAAAAAGTCCGTCCAGCAAACGGCCTTATAACCGCCCAGGAATGTGTAGATGAGGATCAATACTGCGAAAATGATCATTGCGAGGTGCTGATGATCATTAAACCACGGCAGTACCGAAGCGAAAACTGTTGTGCCTGCAACGAAAGCAGATGCAACATAAACCGTGAAGCTGATGAGGAAGATGACCGCGCAAACAACCTTCAAAACAGAGCTCTTACTAGCGAATCTGTTTGTGAGGTACTGTGGAAGCGTGATCGAGTCACCGGATGCTTTGGAGAAACGGCGGAGTCTCGTAGCTACGAAGATCCAGTTGGCAGCTGTTCCTAATGCCAGACCGATTCCGATCCAAACCTGTCCCATACCGAACGCGAAAAGCGAACCAGGGAAACCCATCAAAAGCCAGCCGCTCATGTCCGATGCCTGCGCACTCATCGCAGTAACAAAAGGACCCATGTGACGACCGCCTAAGAAATACTCTTTCTCGTCACCGCCCTTACTCTTGAAGAAGAAGTAAATTCCGATAGCAAGGACAACCACGAAATAGAGTATGAAAGCAATAATCTTGTCCATAACATACTCCTTTGGGGATTGATAACGTCCGTATTATATCAGACTTCTTTTTTTGACTAAAGAGAGCAGTTAGTATGGAGATGTCATGTGCGTCTTGGATGAGGAGTGTAATTATTTTGATGAACACACCGCAACCCCGATTTAAGAAACATTTAAGAATTATCCAAGGAATATCTCAAGATTTACCTCACCCCGCACGATAAAGTATAGTCAGAAAATCTGATAAGGCGGTCGTTCAAAATGACTAAAACAAAGAACAATTACGGAAGATTCCTCCTCTTGTGGGCAGGCGAATTCATATCATCAATAGGCGGCGGACTTACGAGCTTCGGCCTGGGTCTTTATATCTTCCAGAAGACAGGAAGCGCGGCAGACATGGCATTCCTTACGCTTCTTGGATTCCTTCCCGCGTTGATCTTAAGAGTGCCTGCAGGTGTTCTTGCCGACCGCTATGACAGACGGCTTCTCATGATGATCGGCGACGGCCTTTCAGGACTTGGCGTTCTCTTCATCCTCATCTGCATGCTTCAGGGCGAAGCCGCGCTCTGGCAGATATATCTCGGCACCACAGTAAGCTCAGTTTTCTCAGCACTTCTGGAACCTTCATATACAGCAACTATTACAGACCTTCTCACCAAGGAACAGTATTCAAAGGCTAACGGACTTGTATCGATGGCAGGTTCATCAAGATACATCTTCTCGCCCATCATCGCAGGATTCATCCTTGCAGTCAGTGACATTAAGCTGATCCTCATCATCGACATCTGCACATTCTTCCTCACTGTCGTTGCAGCAGCAGTTGTAAGAGCAGGCATCAAGACAAGCGTCAAGAGAGAACCTGAGCCGTTCTTCAAAAGCATGAAGGAAGGCTGGGCCGCAGTAACAGCCAGGAAAGGTCTCATCGTTCTGGTCGTAGTATCCTCTCTGATCTGCCTCTTCATGGGCGTGTTCCAGGTGTTGGGCGAGCCTTTCGTGCTCTCTTTTTCGGACTCGAAAACATTAGGCATCGTTGAGACAGCAGCTGCTTCAGGAATGCTCGTAACAAGCATTCTCCTTGGCATCAGGGGCATCAAGAAGCATTTCGTAAGAGCGCTCTGGGTGGGCCTTGCGGTATCGGGCGTGGGAATGGCAATGTTCGCTGTTTTCGAGAACCCGGTGATCATATGCTCATTCGGATTCCTGTTCTTCGCAGCTTTGCCGTTCGCAAATAACAGCCTGGATTATCTCGTAAGGACCAACATTCCTGATGAACTTCAGGGCCGCGCATGGGGCTTTCTGGGATTCATCTCACAGCTCGGATATGTCGTTGCTTATTCACTGAGCGGCGTTACAGCTGACGTGATCGGAAAGGCAACGGGAAAAGGCGTCGGCGCAGGATCTTCGATCACGATCATCGGCGCAGGGATCTGCCTTGTGATCGTCGCGCTCATCATGTCGAGGATCAGGAAGATCAAAGAGCTCGAGAACACCGAAGAACCCGCTCCGGCGCTGGCTGAAACAGCCTGAATCCATTCAGAACAGCCTGTAATTTCCGCCCCGGCGGAAATAAAGATATTGCACTTTCTTAATAAAATAATGTAAAGACTCCGCTTTTGGCCCTGTGATAAAATTAGGGTACGTTAACGGAGGGCATCTGATGGATCTTTTTAAGGTTTTTATTTGTGAAGACGAGAGTATCGTGCGCGAGGGACTTCGCGACATGATCCCGTGGGAGAAGTATGGCTTCGAGTTTGTCGGCGACGCGCCCGACGGCGAGATGGCCCTGCCCATGATCAGAAAACTTAAGCCCGACGTGCTTATCACCGATATCACCATGCCCTTCATGGACGGCCTTTCACTTAGCAAGACCGTCACGAAGGAATTGCCGAATATTAAGATCATCGTTATCTCCGGTTACAGCGATTTTGAGTACGCGCGAAAAGCGATCGAGATCGGCGTCGAGCAGTATCTCTTAAAGCCTGTCACCAAGACCGACATGATAAATGCCCTTGAAGGCGTAAGGAAGAAGATCACCGAAGAGAACGAGCAGAAGGACTACGTGAAGCTCTATGAGCAGGAGTTCAAGAAATTCGAGAGACTTACGCACAGGGTATTTTTCGAGAAGCTTGTAGAAGGATCCATGTCAGTTCAGGAGATCTACGAGGAAGCAGATAAGCTCCACCTGAACCTTTCCGCCGACGCTTATAACATCGTCATCTTCTCTATCAGGGACCTTGACCAGTCGACATATTCCGACAACGCATCGGGCGTTACAGAGAGCCTTCTGAACCAGTTCATGCAGTACCCGGATTACATCATCTTCAGATGCAATCTCTTCTCATATGCCGTGCTCATCAAGGGTGACGACGAGAGCGTCAAGCGCATGGAGGACAAGTGCGTCAAGATGATCAGGCAGCACTGCGAAGAGACTCCGTCGCAGCTCGACTGGCACGTTGCGGTCGGCGCTTCAACAAACAGATTAAGCGGCCTCTCTTCATGCTATCAGGATGCCAACAGGGCATTTGCATACAGGCACATCTTCCCTAACCAGCATATCTTCACGTCAGAACAATTGAAGACCGAGCAGTTCATCGCAAACGATACCGAGATCAACAAGATCGACGCAGGCAAGTTCGATCCGATGATCATAAGATATTTCGTCCAGACAGGTACCGGCGCAGAGGTCGAGACATTTGCAGACGACTATCTCAAGAGCGTTGAAGCAAGCGTCAATTCGATCCTTTTCCGCTATTACCTTCTGGTAAGCATCAGGGTCAATGTCGAGCTCGCGCTGAAGGAAGCAAATGTTGATTCGGAGCTCATCGCTTCAAGCCTTCCGACGTTCGACACGAACATCCAGGCGGATGAGGTCAAGGGCTATCTCACAGAGGCTCTTACGATCGCAATAAAGATGCGCGATGCCGAAGCTCAGAAGCGCGGAAACGACATCATCAACAACGCCGTCGATTACATCAACGAACATTATGCGGACGAGGATATCTCGCTTGATTCCGTTGCAGAAGAGATCAATATCAGCGCGAACTATTTGAGCGCTGTCTTCTCCAATAAGGTCGGATTATCTTTCGTCGAATATATCACCAAGAAGAGAATGGCCAAGGCAAAGATCCTCCTGCGCAACACGAGCAAGAAATCAGGCGAGATCGCAAACGAGATCGGATACAAAGATCCGAGATATTTCTCATTCGTATTCAAGAAGAACCAGGGATGCACGCCGAGCCAGTATAGAAACGGGGAAATTCCTGAAGAATGAAGCTGCCGCCCGACAGGTTGAACAAGAACACGGTACATGGAAAGATGTACCGTCTTATGCTTCAGATGTTTATTCCGATAGCTGTCATTCTCGTCAGCATTTTCGTAATGCTCCTTACGCGTAACCTCATGTACGCATCGGTATCGGGCAACATCGTCAAAGTATCCGACTTCAACTTAGACTTCAAGAAGCAGGTCGACGAGCAGATGTATTTCTACGTCACCGGATACAGCGATGAGATGCCCTGGGACGACGTAAAATCAGCCAGGTCTCTTGCTGAAGACCTCTTGAAAAACACCTCAAATCCTGACGGCCGTAAGACCATCAACAACGTCCTCTCACTCTGCGACAAGCTCACAGGCTACATGGAGAGCATCGAGAAGACCACGAGCTACGACGACCGCATGGACCAGCTCAAAAAGAACATCTACGTAAGCACGCAGCTCATCGAAGACTACATGTATTCTTACCTCTACTATGAGGCCGGCGAGATGGCGAGCATCCAGAAGCAGATCGACTTCTTGCTCTCGATCGAGATCGTGTTCGTCGTTCTTGTCATGATCGTCGTGATCCCTCTCGTCCTGAGCCGTGCCGTCAAGCTCTCGAAAAGCATCACCGACCCTATCGTTGCAATGAACGACCGTGTTGAGCAGATCGGCAGCGGCGACTTGAGCCCGCAGACGCCTGTAGAGACTGACGATGAGAGCCTGGCACTCCTTTCGACAGGTATCGAAGATATGGCGGCAAGACTTGATAAGCAGATCGAACTTAACCGCCAGGAGCAGATCAAGCTCCGTGACATCGAGCTCTCGCTTATCCAGGCGCAGATCAATCCTCACTTCCTCTACAACACACTTGATGCGATAGTCTGGCTCATCGAGATCGGCAAGAACGATCAGGCAGAGCAGATGGTAACGAGCTTATCATCTTATTTCCGCTCATTCTTAAGCGACGGCCGTGACATCGTTACGATCGCAGAAGAAAAGCAGCACATCCAGAGTTACCTTGAGATCCAGCAGGTGCGCTACAGGGACATCATGGAATATGAGATCAATATCGATCCTTCGATCGAAGGCACGAAGATCCCCAAGATGACTTTGCAGCCGCTGGTCGAGAATGCCATCTACCACGGCCTCAAGCCCAAGCGCGGCAAGGGTAAGATAATAGTCACAGGCACCCGCGAAGACGACAGGATAATCCTCAAGGTTCAGGATACCGGTCTTGGTATGAACAATGAGGAACTCGAGAGCCTGAAGAGCCGCGTCCTCAAAGAGGATACGACAAGCTTCGGCCTCACTTCCGCATACAAGAGATTAAAGCTCCTCTACGGTGAGGACTGTAAATTCGATATCAGGAGTATGCCTCAGGAAGGCACCTCCATAAGCATTGAGATGCCGGGAAAGGCGGACATAGATAATGAAACGATTCTGTAGTTTATTGCTCACTTTTGCTCTGCTTTTCGCTATGACCGGATGCCTTGGCTCCAGGCAGGCTGAGCCTTCCAACAAGCCTTACGTGATCGGCTTTTCGCAGGTTGGATCCGAATCCGACTGGCGTGTCGCAAACACCAGGTCTGTGACATCGACCTTTGCTGACGACTCCGGTTATGAACTCATAATGGATAATGCGAGACAGGAACAGGATAACCAGTTCGCAGCAATCCGCCGCTTCATACTTGAAGGCGTTGACTTCATACTCATCGCACCCACCGTCGAAGAAGGCTGGGATACGATTCTTCAGGAGATCCGCGACGCCAATATTCCCGTCATCATCATGGACAGATCAGTTGCTGTAGACGACGAGAATCTCTACCTTACAAACATCGGTTCCGACTTCCTGCACCAGGGAAATCTCGCGGTAAAATGGCTTGAAGGCGAGATACCGGCAGATAAAACCGCCAGGATCCTTCACCTTCAGGGAACAATTGGCGCGACCGCGCAGATCATGAGAACAAAAGCTTTGGAAGATGCTGCCGCTAAGCATTCGAACTGGGAGATCACAAGCCAGCTCTACGGCGACTTCACTGAAGCCAAGGCATATGAGGTCATGACTGAATATCTCAAGACCAATAAAGAGATCGATGTCCTCTATTCCGAGAACGACAACATGACCTTCGGTGCTATGAGAGCGCTCGACGAGGCAGGAATCTCCTACGGCAACGGCGGACAGGTAAAGATCATTACTTTCGACGCCACCAGGGAAGCCCTCCAGTACTGCCACGACGGCAAGATCAATCTCTGCGTCGAGTGCAACCCGATGTTCGGCCCGCAGATCAAGCAGCTCATCGAGAAATACAGAAACGGCGAGGAGATCCCCAAGCACGTTTACGTCGACGAGTCAGCATATACAACGCAGAACATCACTCAGGATTTTGTTAATTCGAGAGCGTACTGATTACTGTTTTACCTGAAATGCCTGTTGATAAGATTATCTATTGTTCTTACATCCAGAGGTGTTTTCGCGGTTTCAAACGAGAAGAATAATCTATCTCCTTGTATTATTCCTTCTTCGTTATAATCATTTACTCTTTGAACAAGATCCTCTAAATAAGTGTCGTCATCCATCTTTCCACAATGTTCATGGTAAACCACATTACAGTCACTCAACCTGAAGATCGAAAAATCAGGATGAATTATCTTCTTCCCAACCTTGAGCGGATATTCATATTTATATGGAATTCCATTAGCATAAAGTCTGTCAGCGATGATAACTTCTGACTTGGATCTGACTCTTTCTCCTTTAAGAGTTAAATAGACCGGCATATCCTTTTTAAATGATTTCCGGTTATAAGGTTTTCCCATCCATTTGCGCGCATAATTCTCATCACCAACCATTATCGGCTTGGCATATGCTTTGCGTTCATCAGAAAGCTGGTCATAAAGATCTTCTGCAATAGTGTCGGGATATATACGCTGCATTCTATTTAGCGCTTTTAATTCATTTTTTAAAGAAACCCGCATTTGACGCAGATAACTCTTCTGAATTAAATCTCTAATTAGATCATTATCTTTTTCAGCTAAAAGCCTGTCTTTCTTGCCTTTTATAGAAAGATAGTAATATACACCACTTTTACACTTTTTAATCTTGATACGGCCATCTGGAAACGATTCTATTTTCTTATCTAATGCATCCAAAGTCAGCTTAATAAGATTTATTCTTTTGCTCATATCTTCGCTGCGGATATTAGCCATATAGCATAGCCTCCCTCATATTTGACTCCATTATATGGCCTGATTTTGTGAAAAAGAGTCTCAATCTGTTGCTTCCGCTAAAACTGAGACTGGTCTTAAAAAATCATTTATTTATTCTTTTTCGAAAACAAGATGAAATGAGTTTTACACCAAAGCAATATTATTTCAGTTTGGTGTAAAAAACAGGCCTTTTTTTACACCAAATTAATATTATTTCGAAATGGTGTAAAACCGGGGATTAATTATTTAGACGACGCTTCAAAGTGAGCGAAAAACTCCCTTATTACCCTAGAACAGCCATAGGAACAACGAACATTTTATAATTCCCGCCCTCTGCAAGCATGGCGCAGGTTTTCGCGAGCTTTTTGCAGAGCAGGCCGGTGTCATAGCCCATGGATAAGATGGAATCGTTGGAAGAATAGTAGCCGTTGTCAAAGCACGCGACGGTTATATCTGAAGGGACTGCCCTGCCGCTCTTATTAAGAAGGCTTACGAGGCGGTGGGCGATCATGCCGTTCTGGCAGATGACAGAATCGCATCCGGCAAGAGTGTTCTCGATAAATGAAGTAAGGATCATGTCCTTGCCGGAGATGATCTCCTTCTCGTCCTTGTGAGTGATCAGAAGACACCTGCTCTCGTCGAATGTGGCGACTGCGCCGATGTAGCCTTTGTATTCGTCCATGCCGGCTGACGAATCGGAACAAAAGATGCATGCGGTCTTTTGCCGGCCGCGCGCTCTCAGATCGTCAGTTAAGATCTTGCCCGCTTCCCTGTAATCCGGTGTGATAGGGACTGTGCCGTAAGGGCCTGCGGAAGAATTCAGATATATGACCGGAATGCGCAGCGCCAGGGCATCTTCAATGAGCCTGTCGTTTGCGTTGGGGATCAGGTCTTTTACAGGTTCGATGATAATGGCGGCAGCTTTCTCGCTTATTGCGCGCGTTATTACCGCAGCTTCTTCTTTGCTGCTGCCCAGAGTGGAAAATGCTTTTAATGCGTATTTGGATGAAGTGAGTTCTGATCTGAGTCCTGCTATGAGTGACGGGCTTAAATATCTGTCGCAGTCTTCGGTTATGAAGTATACCGTTTTATTCTTTTTAGATTCTTCAACTATATAAGAGCCGGAGCCGTTCCGCTTCTCGATGAGGCCGGCCTTTTTGAGGATGTCGAGAGCTGCGCGGACCGTCTGCCTGCTGCAGGAATACTGTGCAGACAAAGACTGTTCGGAAGGAAGCTTCATCCTGCCCTCCGACCGCATCTTTTTGAGCTCGAATTCGAGCTTATCAGCTATGACGACATACTTCTCAGCCACGGCATAAACCCCTTGTTTTTGTTAGTAAAATTATAGGGTTTGCCGTATGTGCAAAGATACGATAAATATTTGAGGTGTTATTTCAAACCCTTGAAAAAGTAAGGAATCTTATCGTCTTCAAAAATGCCGAAATAATTATTTTCGGGTAAATATTTTTTATTGTTCAGAATGACAACGGGGATTTTCACACCTGCTCTTTGGACCCATCGTAAAATATCCGACAGCATTGCTTAAGATTTTCGACATCGGGGCGCGAAAAAGGTCTCCTAAGGCAAACCTGTACGTTTTGAGATCAAAAATTTCCAAATCTGTATTTATGCAAATGTACCATTCTTCATAAGGCATACGAGATTCGTTGCGGCTCTTGCGTTCCGGGTGTTTAGTTGGGTCAGAGTACATCGGGTAAGTAAACGGCCCGAGAAATAACCTCAAAATGTAAAGGAGAATCATTATGAAGAAATTTGTAAAGTTGTTAGTTTCTTCCGCTCTCGTTGCAGCTATGGCATGCGGCATCTGCGCTTGCGGCGGCGGCACAACACCTGCTACACAGGCACCTGCTCCTACAGATGCACCTGCTACAGAGGCACCTGCTACAGAAGCACCTAAGACAGACGAACTCATCAAGGTTGGTATCATCAACAACGATCCTAACGAGTCCGGCTACCGTACAGCTAACGACAGAGACATGAAGGCTACTTTCACAGCAGAGAACGGTTATGAGGCATCTTTCTTCTATTCACTTAAGAATGAAGAGCAGATCGCAGCAGCTCAGAAGTTCATCCAGGACGAAGTTGACTATCTCTTGATCTCAGCAGCTGGTACATCAGGTTGGGACGGAGTTCTTGAGCAGGCTCAGAAGGCTGGCATCAAGGTTATCCTCTTCGACAGAACAATCGACGCAGACGAGAGCCTCTATGAAGCTTCCATCGTTTCCGATATGGCTAAGGAAGGCCAGCAGGCAGTTGATTGGCTCGCATCCCAGGGTCTTTCTGAATACAAGATCGTTCACATCCAGGGCGTAATGGGTTCTTCCGCTCAGATCGGCCGTTCCGGCGCTCTCGACGAGAAGGTTAAGGCAGAGTCCACATGGTCAATCGTTAAGCAGCAGACAGCTGAGTGGTCAGAAGAAACAGCTCAGCAGATCGTTCAGGCAGTCATCGACTCCGGCGAAAAGTTCAACGTAATCTATGCTGAGAACGACAACATGGCTAAGGGTGCTGCAGCAGCTCTCGACAAGGCTAACATCTCTCACGGCGTTGGCAAGGACGTTATCATCATCGGTTTCGACTGCAACACATGGGCACTTGAAGAGCTCCTCGCAGGTAACTGGAACTATGACGGTCAGTGCAATCCTTTCCAGGCTTCCTACATCGACGACATCATCAAGAATGGCGTTAAGACAAAGGTAGTCATCATGGAAGAGAAGGGCTTCGACGCTAAGACTATCACAGCTGATGACGTTAAGAACTACGGTATCTGATAACCAGGATAACTAATACAACTCTCCAAAAATAAGAGTATTTAGCTGACACAGAGTGTGCGATGCGATGCAATCCCATCGCATCGCACATTTCTTTTAAAGAAGTAAGACAGGAAACAAACAGGAGGACAAGAGGTATGTTAACGGATGGCGCTATTTTGGAAATGCGCGGGATATGTAAGTTTTTCCCGGGCGTGCGCGCTCTTGAGAACGTTGATTTCACATTAAGAGAAGGCGAAATCCATGCTCTGATGGGCGAGAACGGTGCCGGCAAATCAACACTTATAAAGGTGTTGACCGGCGTATATCCAAAAGACGGAGGCGATGTCTGGCTTGCAGACACTCCCGTTCATATCAAGTCACCTCAGGATGCACAGAATAAAGGCATCGCAACGGTTTATCAGGAGATCACTCTCTGCCCCAACCTTACGGTAGCCGAGAACATGTACATCGGCCGTACAAAAAGTCCCTTTACTAATTGGGGAAGTATCAACCGCCGCGCAGAAAAACTCCTGGACGAACTCGGAATTCCCGTAAGCGCTACAGAACAGCTCGGCAACTGCTCTATCGCGATCCAGCAGATGGTTGCGATCGCACGTGCCGTAGATATGGATTGTAAGGTGCTTATATTAGACGAACCTACATCCTCTCTGGATGAGCAGGAAGTTCAGAAGCTCTTCAACCTTATGCGCGATCTCAAGGCAAAAGGCGTAGGCATAATCTTCGTAACACACTTCCTCGAGCAGGTATATGAAGTATGCGACCGCATTACCGTTCTGCGTGACGGTAAGCTCGTCGGCGAATACATAATTGAAGACCTGCCGAGAGTACAGCTCGTTTCCAAGATGCTCGGCAAGGATTTCGACGACATGGCCGAGATCAAGAGCGGAAGCGAGTCCGAGAACATAGACTATAACGGCACCCCCGTTTACCAGGCAATAAACCTTACCGGAACGACCGGCATAAAGCCGTTCGACTTTGAGATCCACAAGGGCGAAGTCAACGGCTTTACCGGCCTTCTGGGCTCCGGCAGATCAGAGAGCGTCCGCGCCATCTTCGGTGCTGACAGAGTCACAGGCGGCCAGGTATATATCGACGGTATGCCGGTAAAGATCAGAAAACCTCTTGATGCCATGAAGCACGGCATCTCATATCTCCCTGAAGACAGAAAGCTCGACGGTATCGTTGGTGACCTGTCGGTAAGAGACAACATCATCCTGGCCCTCCAGGTAATGAAGGGATTTTTCAAGCCCTTTTCAAAGGCACAGGCAGAGAAATTTGCAGACGAATACATTGAGCTTTTGAATATCAAGACAGCTTCACAGGATACACCGATAAAGTCGCTTTCAGGCGGCAACCAGCAGAAGGTCATCCTCGCAAGATGGCTTCTTGCAAACCCCCAGTATCTCATCCTCGACGAGCCTACAAGAGGTATCGACGTCGGAACAAAAGTCGAGATACAGAAACTCGTATTAAAACTTGCTGCGGAAGGAAAGAGCGTTACATTCATTTCTTCCGAAATAGACGAGATGATCCGTACATGCTCGCGCCTTGTAGTCATGCGTGACGGCAAGGTCGTCGGTGAGCTCAAGGGCGACGATCTCAACCAGAATAAGATCATGGCAACGATTGCCGGAGGTGAATCCTAATGACAACCAACGTTTCAGCACTTAAACCCCAGCCTTCCGCAAAGGAAGTCTTCGGAAAGATAGTACGCAACCAGCTCTTCATCCCGCTTGTTGCGCTATTCCTCCTGATAACATTCAACCTTGTTACGGATCCCGGTTTCTTCAAGGTCTCTTTAGAGCCCAACAGTGCAGGCAATCTTGTATTGTCAGGCAACCTTATCACCATGATCGACTATGCATCAGAGCTCGTAATCCTCGCTATCGGAATGACACTCGTTACTTCTGCATCAGGCGGTCAGGATATTTCCGTCGGTGCGACGATCGCGATCGCTGGATCCACGGTCTTAAGGATCGTTAAGACCCAGTCTCCTGATATCTCAGGCGCGAAATTCGCAGGCATCATCATCGTATCGTTCCTCTTATGCGTTGTCGTATCCGCGCTTTTCGGAGCCTTCAACGGTGCACTCGTAGCATTCTTTAAGATCCAGCCGATGGTAGCGACCCTGATCCTCTTTACGGCAGGCCGTTCGATTGCAGCTTGGATCAACAACAATGACAACATCTCGATCAACGATAAGCGTTTCAGTTATTTCGGCAACTTCATTCCCGGGGTCGCAGTTCCCACACCGGTATTCATTACTGTCCTTTGCCTGATAGTAATTGCCATCGTACTGAAAGTTACCAACTTAAGACTCTATTCCCAGGCAGTCGGTATCAATGCTTCATCATCAAGACTTAACGGTATCAACCCTAAGGTCATCAAGCTCCTCACCTTCATCATCCTCGGCATCTGTGTAGCAGTCTGCGGATTCATCAAGGTATCAAGGACTTCATCGATCACATATTCAGTCATCGCCAACAACATCGAAATGGACGCGATCCTTGCAGTTGCTTTAGGCGGCAATAACTTGGGCGGCGGTAAGTTCAATCTCACTGCTTCTGTTCTGGGTGCTTATGTTATCCAGTTCCTTACAACGACGCTTTATAAGTTCAAGGAGATCGACTCGAGTTCGATCTCGGCTTACAAGGCAGTCGTAGTAATCATCCTCATCATCATCTCCGCACCTATCGTACGCAGAAAGATCGATGACATGAAGAACAGAAGAGAAGCTGCAAGAGCGGAAGCTGAAGCCTTAAAGGCAGAAGCCGAGGCATTAAAGGCCGCTGCCGCTGAAGCAGAAAGCGTTGAAGCAGCAAGTGCTGAGGCAGGAAAGGAGACTATCTGATATGTCAGTTAATACAAATACATTGGGAAGCTATAAGCTCAGAAGACGCGCTTCCTTAACAGATACAAATCTTCTTCTTATCATCACGATAATAGTATTCTTCGTAATGTACATGAGCGCTGTAATATTCCTCCAAAAGGGATTTACGAAGCCTCAGATGTTCTTCAATATCCTTAACGAGAACGCTTCCCTCCTCGTACTCTCATGCGGCATGACGCTCGTCATGATCACAGGCGGGATCGACATCTCCGTTGGCCAGGTAACATGTCTCGTATGCATGGCATGCGCAGTCCATCTCCAGAAAGTAAATGACGGTGTCGCAACAGGAAACGTATTCACATCGCTCCTTATCGCTCTGGCTATCGGCCTTGCATTCGGTATCGTCCAGGGTGCCCTCGTTGCTTATATGGAATTCCAGCCGTTCATAGTAACTCTAGCGGGCCTGTTCTTCGCGAAAGGCATGACCACCATAGTCTGCAGCGACCGTGTGCCCGTCACATACGAACCCTTCGTTAAGCTCGCAAGAACAGAAGTTACGATCCCCTTCTTGGGTTCAGTCAATAAAAAAGGCATCTATATCCCGGCATATGTTGAGATCGGCGTTATCGTTGCTCTCGCCGTTGTTGTCCTCCTCTTCTGCCTGCTCAGATGGACAAAGCTCGGACGTAATTTCTATGCGGTCGGCGGCAACAACCAGAGCGCAAACATGCTCGGTATCAACGTTAAGCTCACAAAGTTCTTAGCTCACGTTCTCTGCGGTCTTTGCGCAGGTCTCGGCGGCTACCTCTTCTTCCTCCATGCATGCTCAGGATCTCCTCTGCACGCACAGGGTGCCGAGATGAACGCGATCGCTTCATCCATCATCGGCGGCACGCTGCTCTCAGGCGGTGTAGGAAATATCGTCGGAACGCTTTTCGGAGTATTGTCACTGTCGACGATCAAGAATATCGTTACTTCATTAGGTCTCGAAGACGCATGGTGGACGAACATTACCGTAGGTGTAATGCTTTGTATCTTCCTCCTTGTTCAGAGTGTTATACTTGCACGTAAGAACAAAAACAAGAAGTAATTCTTTTAAGGAGGCTCCACCGTGGATTTCAAAACTACAGCACTGGGAATCGAACTGGGTTCCACACGTATCAAAGCGGTACTTATCGACAAGGATCATATGCCGATAGCTTCAGGCGATTTCGAATGGGAGAACCAATTCGTTGACGGCATCTGGACATATTCTTCCGACATGATCCATAAGGGTCTTCAGGCATGCTATGCAGCACTGAAGGCTGACGTTCAGGCCAGGTTCGGCGTAACTCTTACTGAGGTCGGCGGCATCGGTATCTCTGCAATGATGCACGGCTACCTGCCCTTCGACAAGGACGGAAAGCAGCTCGCTGAATTCCGCACATGGCGCAACACGATAACCGGTGAGGCAGCAGAAAAGCTCACTGAGGCACTGGGCTTCAACATCCCCCAGCGCTGGAGCATCGCACACTACTATCAGGCAATCCTCAATAACGAATCACACGTCGGTGACATCGATTACTTAACGACACTCGCAGGCTACATTCACTGGAGACTTACAGGCCTTAAGGTCATGGGCGTCGGCGAAGCATCAGGCATGTTCCCGATCGATTCTTCCACAAACGACTACAACAAGGATATGGTCGCTAAATTTAACGCTCTTACAGGCGGCGACCTCCTCTCCATCCTTCCTAAGGTTCTGGTTGCAGGCGAAGACGCAGGCACTCTTACAGAAGACGGTGCTTTATTCCTCGACCCCGCAGGAGACCTTAAGGCAGGCATCCCGATCGCACCCTGCGAAGGCGATGCAGGCACAGGCATGGTCGCTACAAATTCCGTGCGCGTTTACACAGGCAACGTAAGTGCCGGCACATCAGACTTCGCAATGGTCGTCGTAGATCACGATCTTGGCGTACACCGCGAGATCGATATGGTCACTACACCTGCAGGCGCACCTGTTGCCATGGTTCACTGCAATAACTGCACTTCGGACATCAATGCATGGGTAAATCTTTTCGATCAGTTCGCAGGATTATTCGGTGTCCAGATCTCGAGAAACGACCTCTACACAAAGCTCTTCCAGGTTGCTTTGAAGGGCGATCCGGACTGTGGCGGACTCCTCTCATATAACTACTTCTCAGGTGAAGGCGTTACGGACTTGGACGAAGGCCGTCCGCTCTTTGTAAGAACGCCCAACTGCAATTTCACTCTCGCAAACTTCATGAGAACACATCTGCTCTCAGCTCTCGCAACACTCAAGATCGGCATGGATATCCTTCAGGGCGCAGAGAACGTCCGTATCGATAAGCTCTACGGCCACGGCGGTTTCTTCAAGACTCCCGAAGTCGGCCAGAAGATGCTTAGCGCAGCCGTTAATGCGCCTGTTTCCGTCATGGAAACAGCAGGCGAAGGCGGACCTTACGGCATGGCTCTCCTCGTCTCCTACATGATCAACAAGGAAGAGGGAGAATCGCTTCCTGATTACTTGGACAACAAGGTTTTCGCAGGCGCGAAGAGCGTAAGCGTAATGGCAGACGAATCCGATGTGGCAGGCTTTGCAGCGTTCCTCGACAAGTACAAGAATGCATTGCCTGTTGAGAGAAAAGCTACGGAGGTGATCTGATGTTAGAAGAACTTAAAGCTAAAGTACTTGAAGCGAACCTCCTCCTTCCCAAGCACGGCCTCGTTACCTTCACATGGGGCAACGTATCAGGCATCGACCGTGAATCCGGCCTCGTTGTAATCAAGCCCTCCGGCGTCGAATACGACATCATGAAGGCGGAAGATATGGTAGTCGTAGACCTGGATGGCAAGGTCGTCGAAGGCAAGTGGAAGCCTTCTTCAGACACCCCGACACACGTCGTCCTCTACAAGGCCTTCCCCAATATCGGCGGCGTTGTCCACACCCACTCCCGCTGGGCAGTTACATTTGCCCAGGCAGGCATGGCGATCCCCGCAATGGGAACGACACAGGGCGATTACTTCTACGGTGACATCCCCTGCACACGTCCCATGACCGACGAAGAGATCCGCGGCGAGTATGAGAAGGAGACGGGCAACGTCATCGTCGAGACATTCAAGGACAAGGATCCCGATGCAATCCCTGCCGTAAACGTCTTCTCACACGGACCTTTCACATGGGGAACAGATCCTTTCAACGCAGTACATAATGCAGTAGTCATGGAAGAAGTCGCATTCATGGATTATCACGCAATGACGCTTAATCCCATGGCAGGAAGAATGCAGCAGACTCTGCTCGACAAGCATTATCTGCGCAAACACGGTGCCAACGCCTACTACGGTCAGGGCTGATCGGCACACCACTAACTTACGTAAACGGTTTCATAATTGTTTGCTTCTTGTTCGAGTAGGAACCCGCTGTGCTTTGTGCGGCGGGTTCTTACTTTGCAGGGGGAGTTTTTTCGCTGATCATAATAATAAACGCACTGTTTTTAACGGAGCGTCGGTAAGCCCTCTCCCAAAAATCACGCACTTTTCTAATGCGCGTGAAAATGATTAATGTATACTAAATACTGCATTAATCTTGGGGGAAAGTAGAATGGGTACCATATCAGAGAACATAATCTATGAGATCAAGAAGGTAATCTGCGGTAAGGATTACATCATTGCGCAGGCGCTGACAGCTATCCTTGCGGGCGGTCACATCCTCATGGAAGACGTGCCGGGCGTGGGCAAGACCACGATGGCAGTTGCATTCTCCAAGACGATGGGGCTTAATTACGGAAGAGTCCAGTTTACTCCTGACGTATTGCCTTCGGATATCACGGGCTTTTCGCTGTATGACAAGAACACCAATACGATGAAATACCAGCCCGGTTCGATATTCCATAACCTCTTCCTCGCGGACGAATTGAACCGTGCTTCGACACGTACGCAGTCGGCGCTCCTTGAAGCAATGGAGGAAGGCAATGTCACTGTTGACGGTAATACATATATGCTCCCGAAGCCTTTTACCGTTATCGCCACACAGAACCCTACCGGCGCATCGGGAACATCACTCCTGCCGGATTCGCAGATCGACAGATTCATGATCAGGTTATCGATCGGTTATCCTTCGGCCAAGGATGAGAAGGCCATGATCGAGAGCCGTAAGAACGGCTTAAATCCGATGGACAATGTAAAGACCGTATGCGACGTGAATACGATCCTGCAGATGCAGGCCGAAGTAAATAACGTCTTCATGCACGATAACGTTACAGACTATATCGTCACCCTGATAAACAAGACCAGAGGACACAAGAACCTCATAAGAGGCGGAAGCCCCCGTGCCACGCTGGCTCTTACATCGATGGCAAAGGCATGTGCTTATCTGAACGGCAGGAATTATGTTGTTCCGTCTGATGTCCAGAAGGTTTTCCAGCCGGTCATCACGCACAGACTGATGCTCACGCCTGAAGCGGAGATCAACGGCATAAAGACCGGCGATATAGCACAAGAGATCCTCAAGGACACTCTTTCTCCCAAGATCTGATCGGCTTATGCTGAAGACCTGGACGCTTTATTCGATAGCACTGGTATCAACCTTCATCTTTTTTCTGTTTTATAAGATGTGGGTATCGTGGTATTGTCTCATCGCGCTTCTTGCGCTTCCGGTCCTGGCACTTATCGCTGCCATTATCGCTTCACAGACTGTTAGGTTCAGGATCGATAATCCCACGGCAACCATTAAAGGCAAGCCGGCATACATTAAGCTGACAGTAGGAGGCATCGCATCTGCTTTCTCTTTTTATAAGATCAGGCTGATCTCGACAGATAAGATGACCGGAGCCCAAGATAAGAAGGTCATAGTAATATGCGACAACGGCGTCACGAAGATCCCTCTTGAAACAAAGCACTGCGGCGCTTATTCATATAAGCTCTCCAAGCTTAAGATATATGACCTCCTGGGGTTCTTCCACTTCGATCTGAATGTCAATAAGGACATCGAATTCCTTGTTAAGCCGTCGCCCGAGATGCCCGGCTACATGCCTGACATGTTTGGCTTTAAGGCTAAGAACCTTCGAAAATCGAGCAAGCCCAATTCCGAGATCTACGACATTAGGGATTACCAGGCAGGCGACCCCGTAAAGTCGATACATTGGAAGATGTCTGCCAAGAAGGATAAGTATCTTGTTAAAGAGCCGCTGGAAGAATACGGCGGTTATTCAAGAGTCATCCTGCAGATGACTGACGACAGGGATAAATTGGACCTTCATTTGGGGCAGATCCTCTTCACTTCAAAATTCTTTATTGATCATGAAGTGCCTCACATCATAAGAGTTATCCCGCCTGACAGCAGAGAAGTCGCATTTAATGTCGAATCAAATATCGATCTCGAAAGGGCCCTTCACACGATCCTTAATATGAGGATCCCTGAAGAAGCATCGGAAGATAAGAAAACCAAAGAGGAACCGGCTGAAGAACCGGTTATCGAGGAGGTCTCCGGTGCGGACTAAAGAATATGTAATGGTAAATGAGGATTCTTATCCGAACGGAGTAAACGTGGTAATGACTGTGATCATTACAACGCTTTTATGCACCGGATTTTCCGCCATGTTCGCTACGGCTTATGAATTCGGGAACGGGATCTGGTCATTCGTTTTTATTGCTCTCGTTGCCTCAACGGTATTCTCCCTGCTCTACTATCCGTGCAAAAAGAAGCTGACGGCAGCTGTTCTTATCGCAACACCGCTCCTTATTGCCCTTGCCGTATACTGGGATCTCTTCAATACTCAAAAAGGCTTAAACGCACTGCTCTATAACCTCCAGCGCTATGCATTCTTTTTCCTGCCGGATATTTTCGAAGGCGGATCATCAGCGGACGGAGTATATATCACCGCATTCCTTAATGCATATAACATTGCAGCGATCAGTTTTATGACCCATGCGCTCATGAGGCGCAAAAACATACCATGGGCACTGCTGTTTTTTGTGCCGCTCTTTGTTTTCGCCGTTGAGAACACATCAATGCTCCCGCATGCCGTATCCTGCATTGTCGCTGCGGCCGGTGTTCTGCTTGCGGTACTTGCACATGCGATGCGCAACAAGGAAATCGGCGCATCCGGGAAAATGCTCATGATACTGGCAGTTCCGGTGCTTTTGTTCTCCATTCTGATCGGAGTCATCTTCCCTGCAAAAGACTATGACAAGGATGAACTGGCGTCTGATTTCCTTACCTATGGAAAGGAATTGGCCGAGAATATATCGAGTTCTTTGAGTGAGAAGTTTGATGTCATCATCAACGGCATCAACAACCCTAATCTCGGCAAAGACAACAACTTCCTCTTCTCGCTCGCGCCGTCACCGACAAACCTCAGGAATGTCGGTCCTTTCGATCCTGTCGAAGAGCCTGTCTTCAGGATACACAAGATGTATAACGCTGATTACAGTGGCCCCATAAACCCCAACAATCCGACCGCAATGTATCTGAAGATCGAATCGCTCGATGAATATAAAGACAATATGCTCCGCAGCTCAAAGATCAAGGGCAAAGTCTATAAGAACGGGGCTGAGCCTGACCCTGTGGAAGCACCTTTTAAGGTAAAGATCGAACCTTTGGACAACAAGTGGGTGGATATCTCCCCTTACTATACAGACTTCTATGTAGCGGGAAACAAGAAGTATCAGACAGTAAATGCCTTCAACACGACCAAGGACGGCGCTTCCACCTATGCGTACTGCCCTGTTCCGGTAAAGACAGGCAACATCTATTCTGATGAATATATCGAGGATTATGTCTACGGCACGAACCTTAAGGTCCCGAAGTCGACAGAGATGGCGCTCATAAGCAGCGGCGCCCTGCCTGACTGGTATCTGGATGTATATCACGGCTATGTAACTATGTCTGATGCGGAAAAGGTCAGACGTGTCACAGATTATGTCTGTTCGCTTCATCCGTACAGCAAGGAAACGGATTATCCTCCGAAGGATGTCGACTTTGTAGTATGGTTCATCACTGATGCCGAGACAGGAATCTGTGTCCACTATGCGGCTACGACGGTCGTACTCTTAAGATTGATCGGTGTCCCCGCAAGGTATGTGCGCGGTTATGTCGATTCGGTCACGCATGCCGATACCGAATATTATATCTATTCGACACAGGCACACGCGTGGTTCGAGTTTTTCGAGCCTGAATACGGATGGATCCTTGGAGATTCGACACCCGGAGCTTATATGAATGCCGCAGATTTTAATATCAACGGTGTTGCAAGGCAGTATCCGGAGATCGAACAGGCACAATACGCGCGAGGATACACATCGATATTCAATCCCGATTACACCTCCACAACGACGACCACTGAGACAACGGAAGAGACGACTTCTGATACGGAAGAAACTTCCGGTTCGGATACAGAACCCACAACCGGGACAACAACTGAGACAACACCTGAAACCACGCTTGAGACTGAGCCGGGCGACACTCCGACTCCGGCAGATCAGACTGAGCCGTCTGATGCCGTAACAGCTTCCTCAGAGACAATGCCTTCCGGGCAGACTCCTTCAGGCACTCCGGATAATAATATCACCCCGTCGATTGTAATAAGCGGGGACACGTTCGGACCCGGAACAAATATTTATATGAGTCCTGATGGTGAGATCCATGTCGCACTCGAAGAGAATAAGCTTCTGGCGGCAATAGGCAATACCCTTCTTACGATATCGTTAATTGCATTGCTTGCAGATCTGCTGCTCATCGGATGGACCGTTTACTGGCGCCGTCAGTTCGCGAAAAAGGACCCTGTCAGAAGAGCCATCTCCGGTTACCATTACTTCAGCTTTATGAGCCGTATATTCAAATACGCTCTGCCAAAAAGGGCAAGACTGATCGCAGAGAAAGCGGCTTTCTCACAAGATAAGATCACACTCCGGGAATCCGAAGCCTTGATCACGATATGCGTTAGGGATATGACTGAGATAGCCAAGGGCTTTAACAGGTTCAAAAAGTTCCTTTTCGCCGCTCTGGCTGTAAAGATCAGAAATAAGAAACCTTCTCTGTAAAAGACTTAATCGCAGGTATATCCGGGCTTCTTGTAAAGAGCGTCCAGAGGCTCTATCTCCTTGTCCCAGACCTTCTCTTTCCAGTCTTCTTTAGCGATCTCTTTTATGTCGACTGATACGCTTGAGGCATCACAGCCCATAGTCTCGGAAATGGCCTTAGTGACTTCTTCGGCACACCTGATCTTCTGGTCTTCGGATCTTCCGGGAAAACATTTGATTACTACGTGCGGCATAAGATACCTCCTTATTGTTAAGCCACGTCACTTACTGTGCGGGTCTTATAGATATAGATTGATTCGATGATCAGGATGACTGCAGGGATCACCGGGAACACCAGCAGGAGGATCTCTGCTGCACCGCTCCTGGCACCTGCCCTTGTATATAAGAAAGTGTTTATCATATCAACGCAGGCCGAACAGATAAATGTCAGGAGCGGGAAAATAAAGAGCACTCTCCTTCTCGCCCTTTCATCTGTCTTCAGGCAGAGATTGATAACGGCGATAACGGGAACAGCGTTTATGATGATTGCAAGGAACCTTACTGCCACATAGAGTGCGAAAGATATCTTGCCTGAAAAATAGTATCCTGTCGCAAGATTAGAGGATAAAAAGGCTCCCAAATATATGGCCTCTGCAATAAGCATAACGATCATGTGGATCTTGCCCACCTTGTAATTCTTCATGAAGTGAAGGCAGAACAGGACTGCGAACAGTATATCCAGAGCGATATTTGCAAAGCTTATTGCAAAACTAAGGGAATTGAAAAAACCTACAGTACTCTCCGTCATGAGCCTTACCCTGATCATGTTTGCCGGTAAGCCCGTAAGAATGCCGATTACCTGCGCTGCTGCCAGCGGGATCAGCGAATATCCGAGAAACGCGGATGACTTGTCTCTCGAAGCCGTTCTTACGCCTGAAACTATCGCGATGACCGATGATGCTGCCTGTACCAGGATAACAAAACAAGCGATCAACATACCGATAATGAGTATGAATTCTGCAAATTCTTCCATATATATCCTTCTCTTCCCCATTTTTTGAACATCATTATAACACCTCGGAACACTTGCTTTGAGGCAATTACTTTACATCTGCAACAATAAGAGTTTCCCGTCTGTAATTATGGTATAAAGCATTATTGGAGGCATAAAAAAATGGATAAAGGAATCAAGGCTGTACTTTGCACTACACTGGTTTTCGCGCTTGTGGCAGGAGTTATCTCAGGATGCAATGCTGCAAACAGTAAGAATGCCGCATCAGGCGAGAAGCCGGAAGAGACTTCCTCCACAGGAGACATCAGTATCTCGGTGCCGGTCGTTACCGCGTCTGGAACAAGCGGATCTTCTTCATACAGATCCGTAAAGGATAACTATAACGGTGTTCTCCCTGATAAAGGCGTGGCAGGAGATTATGAGTTCGAGATATATGAGCCGGCGTCCTTTAGCGTTATGACAAAAGAGCGCGGATATTATGTAGACACTTTGGATGAGCCGAACGCGCCTTATTTCATCGTTATCTGTTCAGGCGAGAAGAATACCGGCGGTTACGGGATTAAGATCGCCGATATAGGATTTCAGGACGGAAAATTATGGATCACCGCAGAAGAGACATCGCCTGATGAAGGCGACATTGTCACCCAGGCATTCACCTGCCCGTTCTGCATTCTTAAGCTTAATAAGCTGCCGCCTGAATTCAGTGTCGTCAATACTGATGGCAAAGTCTTCACAGACCTTTTGTTAGAAGGTGAAGTTATCAGTGACAGCAATGGTGATATCGATCCCAGAACGCTCGAAAAGGATTACAAGCTGCCCGATGGCTGGATCGCATCCTTAAGAGACGGCGCAGGCGAGATAATGTATGAGACATTTATCTACAGGGAAGGCACAGGATATAAGTATATTAACGTGGTTGCCATGACCGAATCCTGGGGCGCTACTAAGTGGAACAATCACTTTAAGTCTGAAGGCACATGCCAGACTAAGGAAGAGGTCATTAAGGCCGCTGAAGCATTCGGTTCTGCAGGCTTCATGGTCCTCCCTGACGACCTCACGAAGGCTCATTCGGTTGATGATTTCATAAAGATGGATCTGTGATAAAAACTTAATTTGAGAATTGTTCTCAAATCTATTGACAAAGCACCACCTCCTGACTACAATTGAGAACGATTCTCATATTCGTTTTCGAGCGGATATGAAGAAAGTTCTTTTATTAGTCAGGAGGAAAACCGTCTCCGGGCGGTTATTCATTAAAGTGAAAAAAGTTTTATCAGCAGTTGTTGCAGCTTTTCTGGCACTTGGTTCGCTTACCGCGTGCAATTCGGCAGGCGCAAAGGGAAATGACAAGCTCAAGATCGTAACCACGATCTTTCCCGAATACGACTGGGTAATGAACGTTCTGGGCGATAAGGCATCCGGCGCAGATGTCACGATGCTTCTCGATAATGGAGTTGATCTCCATAGTTTCCAACCGACTGCAGCTGACATAATGAAGATCTCATCCTGTGATCTCTTCATCTATGTCGGCGGCGAGTCTGACGAATGGGTCGAAGACGCTCTCAAAGAAGCAGTTAACAAGGACATGGTCGTCATCAACCTCATGGACGTGTTAGGCGATTCCGTTAAGGAAGAAGAGGTTGTAGAAGGCATGCAGGAAGAAGACGAGCATGATCACGGCCATGACCACGATGAGGATCACGATCACGATGACCATGACGAAGACCATGACCATGATGAGGACCATGATCACGATCACGATGATGATCACGACAAAGATCATGACCATGAGCACGAGCATCACCATGAGGAAGGCGAAGTCGAATACGACGAGCATGTATGGCTCTCTTTGAAGAACGCACAGGTTCTTGTAAAGAGCATTTCTGACGCCCTGCAGAAGATCGACGCTTCCAATGCAGAAGCATATAAGAAGAATGCAGATGCATATATCGAATCACTCAAGGCATTGGACGCAGATTATAAGGCAGCAGTAGACGCTGCAGGCACAAAGACGATACTCTTCGGCGACCGCTTCCCTTTCAGATATATGGTTGACGATTACGGTCTCACATACTATGCGGCCTTCGTCGGATGCTCTGCAGAGACAGAAGCAAGCTTCGAGACCATTACTTTCCTCGCAAAGAAGGTGGACGAATTAAGTCTTCCTGCAATCTTTACGATCGAAGGAAAGGATAAGAGGATCGCTGAGACCATCGCACAGAACACTGCTTCAAAAGACCAGAAGATACTGACTCTCGACTCAATGCAGTCAGTCTCATCTAGCGACATTAAGAACGGTACGACCTATATGTCGATAATGAAAAACAACCTTTCCGTTCTTAAGGAAGCTTTGAAATAAGCCGTATTAATACCCTTTCATAGGCACTGCGGACATCTGTGAGTGATATAATCGCTTGCAGATGTCCGTTATTTTACAAAGGATAAAAGGAATAACATGCGTAAGATATCTTGCTTCATTCTATGTCTTATAATGGCCGGCCTTATGACCGGCTGCAATGAAGGCGGCGGTCCGAAGAACAGAATGACCGCACAGACTACAGGCATCAGGGATGTCATCGAATCGCAGATGTCAAAAGAGGCCGGGATTACATCCGAATCATCTGAAGAGACCACGGCTGTTACTTCGCAGACCGAGTCACAGGAAACACCGACAGCGGGATCAACTGATGCGGGCAATGTGGACTTCGATCTGACAAATCTTAATTCCGACGTGATCTATGCCGAAGTATACAGCATGATGATCTTCCCCGATCAGTACATGGGCAAGAGCGTAAAGGTGTCAGGGGTCTTCACTGTCTATTACGATGAGGCACGCGATAAGTATCACTTCGCATGCTTTGTTGCAGACGCTGCAGCATGCTGCCAGCAGGGCATAGAATTCATCCTTGACGGTGATAAGGCATATCCTGCAGATTACCCTCAGGAAGGCGCGGAAATAACGGTTACAGGCGTTTTCGGGACATACGATGAAGACGGAAACACTTACTGGGCCCTGACAAATGCCGCGATGGAATGAGGCTGGAGGATAACTTTTCGAGAACGGGGCATCAGACGGATGCCTGGGAGTGCTCGAAAATATCAGACGGTCCTGAAATCCAGGAGCCACGCAAAGCAGTACAGGATAAACGAGAAGATGGCGACTGCATAGATCGAGACCTTGGTTATGAGGCCCAAGAGGTGCGGCGCCTTATCTATCGATTTGCCCGAATAATACGCGCCCGCAATGATCGTCGGAACGATGTATCTGTATGCCATGGTGCATGTGTAAGGGAAATCCAGACAGAAATAGACATAGGATGCGAGCTGCGATACGAGAAGGATCGTCATGACGAGATTCATCATGCTGCGCTCTTTTATCCATGTGAAGATGAAGTTCAGGACTATTGTTATCGTAAAGACCGTGAATGCTGACAAAAGGAAATATCCAACAAGTGCGAGCGGCATGTAATCGCGGTAATACTCATCATCGAAGCAGGCAGCGTTCAGTGTCTCTGAGATGATGTTGTAATCGACGCCGTCACCGAACGCCAGAAATCTGTTCCAGACGGGCATCGGGGCTATGAGCTGTCTCGGGCTTACTTCGATGTCAGGCCTTGCGACAAATGTGATCGGGACCTTCCAGAGAATGTAGTTTCTTACCTGATACCAGAGCCCCAAAGGTGCGCAGACAACGATGAATGCGACATATTCAAAGAACATCTTGAGCTTCGTCTTCGATTCGAAGAATGCCTTGAGCATGATGAATGCGACCGGTACCGCAATAAGACCTGCGGAGAGCTTTGCCATCATGCCGAGGCCGATGCAAAGGCTAAGGCCCATCAGCTTTAAGAAAGACTTCTTCTCATCGTTGTACCAGATGAGCGCAAGATAAAGCGCTGCGATCGCGAACATTACTGCGAGCGGATCGTTATTCAGAGCGCCGGAGAAGTATATGAACTGCGGAAGGAGTGCTACCGTAAGATATGCAACCGTCTTAGCCTTCCCGGACAGGTTCCAGAGTTCAGTGAACTTCTTCAGAACTGCTAAGGTTACGAGAGAATAGAACAGAGACAGGCTCTGCAGAGCGTCCCAGTTGTGCGCAAATGAAGGCGCGATCTTCCTGTAGATGCCGAAGAACACCGCGCTGATAAAATGCGTGAGCGGCGGATGGTAGAACTGCCAATGCAGCCTTACGTCTTCGTTAAGGAGCTTGTGGTTGTTCAGAAGATACTCGATATATTCGGTGTGATAATTGAGCTCATGATAAGTCTCAAACTCGCCGAGATCGTGCTGTCTCTGCTCGGCGCCCGTATAAAGGACATAAAGGGTCCTTACGCCTATTGCAAGGATCGTAACAACGGCTGTTATCCTCGCTTCTTTCCCGGCGCCTTCATTCTTTAAGATGAGATATGAGAAGCCTGCAAAGCCAATGATCAGGACAGCGATCGTCACAGGATTCATCAGGGCGAAATTGCAGCCGGAAACTATGAGCACGAACAAAGACCATACAGCACAGGCGGCTATATCGATCCAAAGCTTTCCTTTTGTGTTGATCTTCATTCCCATCAATAGAAAGAATAAAACAGTATCAATGGGAATGCAAATCTGTCAGGGCTTCCTAGTGCTTACATCTCATTGGCATACTTGGATGTGCGGTCGTTCAATATCTTTATGACATCGTCGATCGAACGGTCGCCGGCATAGTACGGAGCGATCTCCTCCGTAAGGAATGCGGTTATCACCGGATCGTCGTAATAGTATCTCGACAGGGACGAGAGGCTTGCCATGAAGTTATCTTCCAGTTTTTTGGTAGTCCTCTTATAGCCGTAGATCCTTGCATCTTTTTCGAGACCTGTCATGTAGGAAGCCAAGGCCTCAAACATATCCTGTGCGCTGTTGTTCTTCTCCGTGATTATCGACATGTTCCTGGCCATTATCTCCTTGTTGGTGACGATGTTTTGGAATTCTCTTGCCGAATCGGAATAACCTGCGCCGGCAAAGAGGAAATTTAAGAACTTCTTTGCACCTTCTTTCCTTGCGGAAGACGAAGTAACCGATATTGTCTCGGAGGCTCTGAATCTCGGTCCGGAAGCGTCAACTGAAGGAGTTCCGAGTATTGTGTACTCGCCTTCGGCCGTCTTGCATGCGCGGATGAAAGCGACATAACTGTCGATATTGTCGTATCTGCATCCGGTGCGGACGCGCTTCTCCTCTTCTGCCCAGGCATAGTCTTCAGGCTTTGTGAAGCCGTCCTCTGCGAAGTGATCCTTAGCATATTCGACAGCTGCCCTGAACTGGTCGGTGCCGAAGTCTACCTTGCCGCCTTCGACAGCCGATTTGATATCGATGCAGGAGAGGACAAAATCCTTTTTGTAGTTGCTTTCAGACATCGGGTAATCGTAGGGTGAGAAGCCTTCAAGCTTGTCCTTGATCAGCTTGTCGAAGTCTTCGAAAGTGATGCCGACAGCGCCGTCTTTTATAAGGCTCTTATCCGTTACAAGGCCCTCGATCTCAATGGTTACGGGAAGGAAATACTGCTTTCCTCCGAACCTGGAAGATTCGATCATATTGGAGAACTGCTTGTCCATTACTGACTGGTCAAGGTATCCTGTGAGGTCCTCGAAAATATCATCCCTCATCGCGTAATACTTCTGGATGCCGACCGCGAGATCCGGCGCTTCAGAACCTTTAAGTTCCTGGATCATCGTGTAGAGCTTCTCGTCGGAGACGTTCAGCATGCTCATGTCTCTTCCGACCTTGATGCCTGTTTTATACTTGCTCCAGACTCTTATGAGATACTCATTATCCGACTTGTTGAATTCATAGATCGCATTGGAAAGATACTCCGACATTCCCTTATCGATCGGAGCCGCAAGCTCTATTATTTTCTTGCCGGCATGAGGATTCTTCTCCGCCTTCGTAAGGATAGTAACAGTCTCGTCCATTCCGGAGAAGAACATCGAATAATCTGACTCTTTGCTCGAGACAAAAACAGCTCTCTCGCTGTCGCATGAAATAAGCTTGGTCTGTATCTTCAGATCTGAGAAATAAGGCGTATACCAGTTGTTGTCGATGACTGTCTTAACTTCCTGTGACTGCATGTCAAAGGTCGTGATATTGCCGAGCATGTCGATCTTGCAGAGCTCGCCTGAATTCACTGCGCTGAAGTCGGCAAGGTTCACTTCCTCACCGCTCTGCACGCTGTATTTCTCGTACTTTATCCGCTTGCCTGTCTCAGGATCGAACTCTATTACCACCGCGCCGTCGCTCCTCGTATAACCGACGGCAATGACAGACTTATGTCTTGAATCGTAAGAGAATCCGTCGACCGCATATACTGACGGAATGCCCGAGAAGTCCAGCTCGGCCTTATATTCCGATCCTTTAAAGACGAATGCATGAGCACCCATTTCGACTGCGTCAGCACCTGCGTAGATCACGGGAATATAATAGTCACCGGCCACATATACATCAGACACGCCATACGTATTCATGCCGCCTGCCGACAGTTCCAATGTCTTGCCCTTCTCTTTTTCCAGGAATCTGGCTGAACTGCTCTCGCCGCTTACAATATCGATATCGATGATCGCTGTTGCAAAACCACCCGTAGCAAAAGCTGTGATAACGGCCTCAAGAGTCTTTCCGCTCTCATCAGGCTTTGCGGAAATGATCCTGTCTATGGAATAGTTCTCCGGATCCTTAACCTTCAAAGAACTCAGCTGATTGCCCTTATCGTCGTAGGTGGTGAGCATCGTTCTTCTGTAATTATCGTAATCGGCAAGGTTCGTAAGGCTGTACAGATGATAGACTTTGCCGTTGCTGTAGCTTACGATGCTGCTGTCGAGCATCTCTGTCGGCAGCTGATCCGTCTTAAGTTCAAGCCTTGTCGATTCATACCACGGGTCTTTCCCGCTTACCGTCTTATCGCTCCCGGTTTTCGAGCATGACATCAGGAGCGGCGTAAGCAGACTAACGGCCAAAAGTGAAGATACTATTTTTCTTTTCCACATAGATTATCCCTCTTAACTTCAAAAATTGATCCTAAATGATCCCCTGACAATACTGTAAAAGAATTTTGCTATTTTGGAATAGAAAACGCGAAAAAGACACGAAAAATATGCCGTATTGATGCCGGAAGACAAGGCACAAAGCAAAGAAAAGAGGGTGCCTTATCCGGCACCCCCATTCCTTTTGTCTTTATTAATAACTGGTATTAATCAACTACTTCGATCTTTACGTTATCGAGATAGAAAGGATTCATGTCGACACTCTCGAAATAGATCGTAAGGCTCGGTGTGCCTTCTTCGATCGTGTACTGGCCTTCGCCCAATACCCATTCGTCTGTACCGGTCTGAACCTCTGCGATCGTAGGCCATGTGCCGTCGATGTCAGCTGTGCACTTACATGTAGGTGCCTTAGACTTGATGGCGAATGTTACCTTGATCGTGTGGCCGACATAGTTGGTTACGTCGATGGAGTAACCGTCGTACTCAGCGTAGCCTTCGGAGTTCATGAGGCAGTAATCGCTCTCATAACCGCCTTCGACGATCTTCTGGACTGAGCTGTATCTCGGTCCGCCGACCTTCTTCTGATCCTCGTAATCCTCAACGAAAGGAGTTGAGTCAGTCTTAGGCTCCTGATAGTCAGCAGGCTTAGCGACTTCGCCGCCGTTAATAGCGCACATAACGCCTTCGTAAGCGGGCTTCGGTGAGAGGTTTCCGTAGAAGAGGAGCGGCTTTGTGGAAGACTTCCAGCTCATGTCGTCTGTAAGACCCCATACCGTTACGCATTCGATCGGAACGCCTGCCTTGTCAGCTGCGATGATCGCTTCAAAGAACTTCTTCATGTAAACACCCTGGTCGTACATAGGGTTGAGTGACTTAGGTGCTGTTACGTCGAGCTCTGTGATGTGGATGATTACGCCGAGCTCATCAGCGTACTTCTTTGCAGCTGCAACATAGTTGTCGATGTTAAGGCCGGAGCTGATGTGGCTCTGCATGCCCATACCGTCGATATTGCCTGCTGCTGCAATGGGCTTAAGCATCTTGAGGATGTCTTCCTGCTTGGATGCCTGATACTCGTTGTAATCGTTGTAGAAGAGCTGTACTCCGGAAGGTGCATGCTTTCTTGCGAACTCGAAAGCCTTCTCTACGTAATCGTCACCGATTACCTGCTTCCAGTAGCAGTCTCTCATTCCGCCGTCATCTGCGGCAGCTTCATTTACTACGTCCCAAGCATAGATAACGCCGGGGTAGTTCTTCTCGCACCAGTTCATTACCTGGTCGATGTAGCTCTCCATTCTCTTGAGCATGAGGTCTCTGCTTGCGAGCTGGCCGTTGACATCGTAGTTCTCATAGAAGAACCATGAAGGTGTCTGTGAATACCAGACGAGAGTATGGCCTCTCATAGGGATGTTATTCTTCTTGCAGTAGTCAAGGATAGGCTTAGCAGCTTCGAAATGAATAGCCGGTGCCTCATTGTACTTTGCAGGATCAGCCTTGCACTTAGCGCCGTCAAGAACGGAATCGGGCTTCAATTCATTCTCAGGTGTAACGGAATTGAACTGAGTCTTAAGAAGCTTTCTGAAAGAATCGTTCTTGTTCGTCATTACCGTTGCAGGAGATGCAACGCCGAACTTGAAGTAATCTGCATAAGCAGAAGAAAGCGAAGCTGTCTTGGTGGGATCTTCAAGTGATTCGATGGGTGTTCCCGTAAGATTATTGAATTCGCCTTCGATGCTGACTTCCATTGCGGATACGGTGATATCCCTTACGTCGCTTGCTTCGAGATATACCATTGCGTTCTGGGCATTGTCAGGGATCTCGATCGTGCCCGTGATCTCAGTAATGCCTGATTCGTCAGCCTGGCCTGCTGCGATGTTTACATAGGATACGTTTCCGTAGAACTCATACTTCAATGAGAGTGTCATTGAATCGTTCTCGGAAGAAGCCTTAACATAAGCCTTTACCGTATTGCCTCTGTAGTTCTCACAAGGAATAGCAATACCCGTATTGCTTGCAGAACGGTTTGTGATAACAGCTGTTCCGTCCTTAAGAGTAACCTTGCAGTCACCGTACTTGATCCAGTTACCCTTCTTTTCCTTCTGTGTGAAGTCCGCCTTGATCGTTGTCGGAACTTCAACCGGACCGTTAGATCCGTTGGGAAGTGAATCGCATCCGCTCAGGAGGAATAATCCTGCGAGAGCACAAGCGACAACTTTGATAAAACCTTTTTTCATGTTACCTCCGCGAAAAAGCCTTCATATTGTTTGTTGTCCGTACTGATAATTCTACAGCAAGAATGGTCAAATTAACAAGCGTTCGATTTTGTCGTGAGCCCTAAAAATATTAGGAAAAATCTGTTAATTTGACATTATCATTTTACCAATCTTGCGATTTGCTTATGTCATTCGCAATTTATGTAGTTTTTAATTTTGGTGAATATATCCAACAAACGCTTAAAAATTTGATTATCAAAATATAAATTCTTCTGATATATTTACTTTATCAGGTAGGGTCTCAAATGAAATATTTGCTTTGGTTGGTCGTTATTTTCTTAGCGCTTTTCTTGTCGTACTGGGCATTACTTATCATATGCTCATGCTTCGTTAATCCCAAGAAGCTGTACGACAAACACAGCAGCTTTTACAGGTGGCTTCTGGTCAGTTCGACCTGGCACCTGATCTTTGTCGGCCGTGTCCGTTTTCACACAATGGGCTTAGAAAAGATCCCCGTGAACCGGAGATTCCTTCTTGTCTGCAACCACCGTTCCAAGTTAGATCCGATCACTACATGGTATCTTCTTCAGGATTACGATCTTGCATTCATCTCCAAAGAAAAGAATTTTCATGTGCCCTGCTGGGGCAGGATCATAAGACGCTGCTGCTTTCTTCCCATCGACCGCGAGAATCCCAGGAACGCCATGAAGACCATCGAGAAGGCCGCCGACCTCATGAAGAACGATCAGGTATCGATCGCCGTCTATCCTGAGGGAACGAGGAATTTCGGTGAAGGTCTTCTCCCGTTCCACAACGGAATCTTCAAGATCGCCCAGAAAGCAAACGTCCCTGTCGTCATATGCGGCATTAAAGGAGCAGAGCAGATGCAGAAGAATTTCCCGCTTCACGGGACCGATATCTATTTCGAGGTCCTGGACGTTATGACAGAAGAACAGGTCAGGACCACACGCTGCAGCGACATCGGAGATTACGCAAGAGATCTGATGCTGTCATTTGTCGAAAAGAATCAGGAGGAGGAACAAAATGTCAACTTACGTACTGTTTAACATGCTTTCCGGCAACGGAAAAGGTAAGGAAAAAGCCGACGAACTCAAGGTATTCCTTCGCGGCAAAAAAGCAGTCTACAAGGATATCACCAAGATCACTGACTGGGCCGGATTTTTCGCTGACCTGAACTACAGGGAAGACGAAGTCATCATCTGCGGAGGTGACGGCACATTAAATCACTTCATCAATGACACAGAGGGCTTAAAGTACAGCATCCCCCTCTACTACTATCCTACGGGAAGCGGCAACGACTTCTGGAACGACATCGGCAAGAAGCCGGGCGACAATCCGGCCAGGATCGAGCAGTATCTTAAGGATCTCCCCTTTGTCGAAGTAAACGGCATGAAGCAGCGTTTCCTTAACGGCATCGGTTACGGCATAGACGGTTACTGCTGCGAGGAAGGCGACCGCCAGAGAGCAGCAGGCAACAAGAAGATCAACTACACGAACATCGCGATCAACGGACTGCTCTTCAAATATAAGCCCACCAACGCCGAGATCGAGGTTGACGGCCAGCATTTCTCATACAAGAAAGTATGGCTCGCGCCTTCTATGAACGGCCGTTACTACGGCGGCGGCATGATCGCCACACCTGCCCAGGACAGACTTTCCAAGGACAGACTCCTCTCGCTCCTTCTCTTCCACGGCAGCGGCAAGCTCGTTACACTTGCGATCTTCCCTTCGATCTTCAAGGGCAAGCACATCGAACATCCGAAGAACGTCGAAGTAAAGACAGGCCACAGGATCAAGGTAACATTCGACCGTCCTGTCGCACTCCAGATCGACGGTGAGACGGTATTGAACGTAAAGACATATACGGCTTACAAGGAATAAGTTGAATATATATGAATAAGGCCCGCCGAAATAAGATGGCGGGCTTTATTCATGCTTTCTTTTCTGTTTTGTAATTATCCGGCGTACTGATCTATTGCCTTGGCGAGCTGGTCAGCGCAGGACGTTCCCTTCATGCCGCAGGTGTTGCCTCTTAAGATGTCTGCAACCTCCTTCGCATCCTTACCTTCGACGAGCTTGCCGATAGCCTTGAGGTTGCCGTTGCAGCCGCCAAGGAACTTTACGTTATGAAGCTTGCCGTCTTCGATATCGAAATCGATCGAGACTGCACATACGCCGCTGGGGCTGAAATTTACGTGTTCCATATCATTTCTCCTTGTTTAACATTGTTACATCACATCGCATGGAGCTGCATGACGTTGATAAGCAAAAGCCAGCTCATGCCATAGTAGCAGCCGACCGCGATAAGGTCGTTGACCGTGGTGATCAGGGGTCCTGATGCTACCGCAGGGTCGATATTGATCTTCTTGAAGAAGAGCGGGATAAGCGTGCCGATGATGGACGAGAATATCATCGATACGAGCAGTGACACGCCGATGCATCCGCTTACCGCGAAGGCAAATACCGGTTCCTTGTGCTTGACGACCATAAGGTATACGCCGATAAGTATAACCGATGCGATGCCAAGGATGAGACCTACCGACAGACCGACTCTCGACTCCTTGAACACCAGCTTGATCTTCTGTGCTGCCGTGAGATTCTCATCCGTAAGTACTCTGATCGTGACAGCAAGCGACTGCGTTCCGACGTTACCTGCCATGTCGAGGATCAGTGACTGGAACGCCATGATTATCGTAAGCTGTGCGATAACGGCCTCGAAAGCACCGACCAGTGTTGATACGATCATGCCGAGACACAAAAGGATAAGGAGCCAAGGCATTCTCTTCCTGATACTCTGGCCCAGAGGTTCCTTAAGGTCTTCTTCTGCAATAAGTCCGGCGAACTTGACGTAGTCTTCACCGAGCTCATCATCGACTACCTCGACGATGCTCTGTGATGTGATAACGCCTAAGATCTTGTTGTCTTCATCAAGTACAGGGATCAAGTCCTCCGAATAATCCTTGAGCTTCTCGATACAATCGTCGATCTTCTCATTAGCGTATACGTAAGGGAACGACGTAACGATCAGTGTGTTTAAGTCGGTCGTGCTCCTTGCCGTAATGAGGTCTTTTAATGTGAGAGCTCCGTAGAACAGACCGTCATCGTCTTCAACGAAGAGCGTCGAGATGTTGTCATTCTCTTCTGCCTGGGTTACGAGCTCTGTCATCGCCTGCTTGACCGTAAGGTTCAGACCGATCGTGATGAAGTTCGCGGTCATTTTGGAACCGATCTCATCCTCATCGTAGGATGCGATGATGCTGATCTCTTTCCTGACCTCGGTATCGAGAGCGTCGATGATAAGGCCGCGCCTTTCTTTCTCGAGCTCACGCAAAACATTCGCAGCGGTATCCGTCTCGAGTTCGGCAACAACCGCAGCAGCACGCCTTATGTCCATCTCATTGAGATAAGTGCTTACCTGCTCTTCTTCCAGACACTCGAAAGCCTCCGCAAGCAAAGTCTTGCCGCAGACCCTGAAGAGCTTCTTCCTCTCCTGGTCGGAGAGCTCCTCTAATATCTGCGCAATGTCACTTGCGTGATAATCTTCTAACTTGTAATGAATTACCCTCGGGGAATCGTTACCCCTCATCAGCGAGATTATCTCGTCCTGATAATCTCTTCTTATTTCCTTCTCTGCCATTTGTTCCTCCTAAAAAGTAAACAAACGACGGGAACAAAAAACCTCTGCTCTTCACTTAGACAAACAGAGGAGACGATATATCATTTAGTCCTTAAGGTCCGATACGGTCATCGCCTGGCGCTTTAAGGAACAAAGGATATTTCGGCCGCGTTTCCCTCGTTTGTCGCAACTGTCACCAGCGTCCACCGTATTCACCTCACTTTTATCAATGGGATTGGGG
>JAEEGF010478415.1_pt1 | contig 77731 bp, 45 predicted proteins | sample 9134171 | NCBI WGS metagenome assembly JAEEGF01 (sample SAMN16246542, study PRJNA631951) | gut metagenome | biome: gut microbiome; feature: rumen; material: AP-attached | host: Bos | place: Iran: Karaj | collected 2018-10 | reverse complement strand
GAAGACCCGTGGCGAGAAGATTCGTTCGGTGGTGGCAAAAGATATATTCACAAGCGAGGAGATTGTTCTGAAGGGACGGTTGTTCGCCGACTGCACAGGAGATGCCAACCTTGGCTTCATGGCCGGGGCGGACTATCGTATGGGCCGTGAGAGTAAGGCGGAGACAGGTGAGACGCAGGCACCGGACGAGGCGGACATGCTGACTATGGGTACTTCTGTCCAGTGGTATGCGTCTGACGCCGCCCCTTCGGCAAGCTCAGGGACCGTGTTTCCGGAGTGTCCTTGGGCGATCCAGTTCACAGATTCGACTTGTATTCCTATAGTCCATGGCGAATGGGATTGGGAGACAGGACTCGGAAGGGACCAGGTGGAGGAGATTGAGCGCATCAGGGACCATGGCCTTAGGGCGGTCTACGGCAACTGGGCATATTTGAAGAATAGTCCAAAATTCAAGGAACAATTTGAGAATAAGCGGCTTGAATGGGTCGCTTGCATAGGTGGCAAGCGTGAGTCCCGCCGTCTGATGGGGGATGTGATTCTGAAGGAGCAAGACATGACTGAGGATGTGGCGTATGAAGACGCTACTTTCACGACGACCTGGGGAATGGACCTGCACTATCCGAAACAGGAGCCTGGAATGGAGGACGAGGAACCGTTCAGAGCGATAAGCAAGACCAAATGGCATAAAGAGTATGCCGTACCTTACAGGTGTTTGTATTCCAGGAATATAGATAACTTGATGATGGCTGGGCGTGACATCAGTGTGACCCACGCCGCTCTCGGGACTATCAGGGTTATGCGCACCGGCGGGATGATGGGCGAGGTCGTCGGAATGGCAGCGTCGATCTGCAAGGACCACAGGTGCTCCCCGAGAGTCGTCTATCAGAAGTATCTCGATGAATTGAAAGCACTTATGAGGGCTGGTGTTCCGGACACCCACATCGTGCGGCCCAATAAGGTCCAGCAGGATTGGGCAGAGGCCGAAATCGGTGTTTTGCTTCATCTTGATATGCCTGTATTCCATCCTGAATACAACCATAGGAACTATGGGACCCATCCTGATCCCTCCACATTCAATCCGACGGAACTTGATACGGATCAATGGATTGAGGCCGCCGTTAAGTTAGGAGCGAAATATGCCGTCCTCACAGCCAAGCATGGTAGCGGTTTCACCCTTTGGCCGACCGCGACACATAATTACAACATCAGCCGGTCCCCCTGGAAAGACGGGAAAGGCGATATTGTCGCTGATTTTGTCGCTTCTTGCCGGAAGTACGGCATCAAGCCAGGGTTGTATGCGAATATGGCGACCAACGGGTACCTCTGGGTAGACAATCCGGGATTGGTTCAACCGGGGTCACCAATCACTCAGGAGCAGTATAGTGATATAATCATGCGGCAATTGACCGAACTTTGGGGCAATTACGGGCCTTTGTTCGAGGTTTGGTTTGATGGAGGTATCCTTTCTCCCGCTCAGGGAGGAGCGGATGTGCTCTCGCTTATCAGGAAACTACAGCCTGAGGCTATCGCTTTCCAAGGCCCCTATGGTTATGAGAATCTGATCCGTTGGGTAGGGAATGAAGTCGGAGCCGCCCCTGATCCGTGCTGGGCGACGGCTGACTCCACGACCAACTCTGACGGAGTGCTTGTCGTGAATGGACTCAACGGGCGCCCAGGCGCCCCGTTCTGGTGCCCAGGGGAATCGGACTTCACTCTTCGTAGGCAAAGCTCTTTCGGTGGTGGCTGGATGTGGCACGAAGGTGAGGATGACCAGCTGTATGACCTTGATGAACTGATGGAGAAGTACGAGACTAGTGTTGGCCGCAATACTAACATGCTTCTAGGCTTGGTGATCGACAACCGTGGGCTTATTCCAGACGCGGATGTCAAGCGTGCGGAGGAATATGGTATGGCTATCCGGCAGCGCTACGGCAACCCTGCCGCCACGACTTCGGGGAATGGGACTGATATTAACCTGAAACTCCCTTCAAAGATGATTGTTGACAGGGTGGTCTTGCAAGAGGAAATATCTGAAGGAGAGAGAGTTCTGTCATGGCATTTGGATGGTGTCAAACCTGATGGCTCCATTTTGAGGCTTTGCGATGGCACCAATATCGGCCACAAGCGCATCGCCAAGTTCGATCCTGTCGAGTTGCTTTCATTGAGGCTGGTAGTGGATTCCTACAAACGCCGGCCGATTATCCGGTCTTTTTCGGTTTATGAAAAATAGTTATATTTAGGATATGAGACGATTGATGGTTGTTTTGGCCACTTTACTGGCTTGTGTGTGTGCCTCGGGACAGAGGCTGGTTTTGAGGTATGACAAACCTGCGACAAGGTTTGAGGAGGCGCTTCCACTAGGCAATGGGCATCTCGGGGCGACCGTGTCGGGTGGTGTCGCCGATGACCTGATATGGCTGAATGAGGGCTCCCTTTGGGGTGGCTGCGCCAATCCTGATAATAATCCTGTCCCGACCGGAGGCCCGGAATTGTTGGCCGAGGTCAGGGCCCTTCTGGAGAAAGAGGATTGGATCGGAGCGGAGAAAAAGGTCATGGGCCTCCAAGGTAAATATGTCAACTCATACCTTCCGATGGGCACTTTGCACCTGCGTCAAAGCTTTGACAATGACGTCCTTGTGTTCGATTACAGCGGCAATAACGCAGCCCTTCCCGAGAGCAAGACCAGCTCCATTGAAAGTTATCTTCGCACCCTTGATCTCGACAATGCCATCGCCACGACAAGTTTCGTTGTGGATGGTGTGGAATACTCCAGGGAGTTATTCGTTTCCCATCCTGACCGGGTGATGGTGATGCACCTCACTTCTTCTGAGGAAGGGAAGCTGGAGTTCGATCTCGACGGGGCGACAATGTGGGACGGCAGCACTGTCCAGAGCCTTTCTTCGAATGAGTATCTTGTCAAGGGACAGGTCGGATATTACCAGAGCACGAAATGGGAGGAGCCTTTTTCAAAGTGGCAGGTTGGTCCCAATGGAGAGAAGGGTATGCGTTACCAGTTCAGGGTCAAGGTGGTGCGTTGTGACGGACAGGTCTACACCAGTCCTTGCCTCCATGTCTCTGGCGCTTCCGATGTGTTGATTCTTGTCAGCGCGGCGACTAGTTTCAACGGGTTTGACAAGAGGCCGGACATCGAGGGACGAGATGAGAATGCGCTTGCGGAATCGTTCATAACCGCCGCTGAGAAGAAGGACCTGGCAGAGCTCCGAAACGCCCATATCGCTGATTACCAGAAGCTTTTCGGCACTGTTAAGCTGGTTCTCGGGCCCGCCGGAGGCGCTGCCGAGCTTAGGCCGTACTCAGCCGCAGCAAGCCCCGAGCTTAGTCGAGGGGCGACGCGAGAATGGACGCGGCCGGGCTCGGACAGCGCTCCGGCCCAAAGCGAACTAAACATGATGACGGACCAGCGTCTTACGGCTTATGCGGCGGGTGCGGAGGATCTGTATCTTGAGACTTTGTACTTCCAGTTCGGCCGCTACCTCCTCATCTCCTCATCCCGCGAAGACAGCGAAGTCCCTTGCAATCTCCAAGGCCTTTGGTGCAAAGACCGTCACCCGGCCTGGGGAAGCGACCTGCACACCAATATCAACGTCCAGATGAACTATTGGCCAGCCGAGCCTCTCGGCCTGAGCCAGACAGCCCTGCCTCTTATCGAGTTCATCAAGAACAGTTCGGTCGCAGGTGCGGAAATAGTTAAAAATATGTACAATATGGGCGGTTGGACAGTCCACCACAACAGCGACATCTGGTGCGCCGCCAACCCTGTGGGAGACAAGGCCGGAAGCCCCTCATGGGCCAATTACGTGATGGCTGGTCCCTGGCTTTGCACCCATCTTTATGAGCATTATCTGTTCACCGAGGATAAGGCCTACCTGGCTGGGACCGCATATCCCCTGCTCAAAGGCTCAGCTGAGTTCCTTATGGACTGGCTGATCGAGAAGGACGGGAAATTTATCACCTCTCCTTCGACATCCCCTGAGAATACTTTCATCGATGACAATGGCAACCGCGGGCAAGTCACTATCGGGTCCGCTATGGATCTGGAGATATGCTGGGAGTTGTTCACAGACGTGATTGAGGCGTCTGAGGTTCTGGGTGTCGATCCTGAGCTCAGGGCCAAGTGGATCCACTATCGGGACAACTTGCATCCTCTGCAGATCGGTGCCGCCGGAAACCTTGTCGAATGGTACAAGGATTGGAAAGATGTCGAGCCGGAACATCGCCATGTCTCCCATCTTTTCGGCCTGCATCCCGGTCATGAGATTTCACCCCTGAAGACTCCTGAACTTGCAAAAGCCGCTGTCAAGACTCTTGAAAGAAGAGGAGACGGAGGAACAGGCTGGAGCAAGGCTTGGAAAATCTGCTTCTGGTCAAGGCTTTTGGACGGTGACCACGCCCACAAGATGTATCGGGAACTGCTCAGCAAATCCACGCTCCCGAATCTTTGGGACACCCATCCGCCGTTCCAGATTGACGGTAATTTCGGAAGTGTCGCTGGAATAGGAGAGATGCTTCTCCAGAGCCAAAACGGTGAGATTCACCTGCTTCCAGCTCTTCCGTCACTCTGGGAAGATGGTTCTGTCCAAGGTTTGAAGGCCAGGGGAGCAGTGTCGGTCGATATGAGTTGGGCTGGTGGAAAACTCAAGACAGCAGCATTGAGATATTCCCCTGTCACCTTGGGTAGCCCATCAAAAATCGCTGTCCGCACCTCGGTTCCGGTCAAAGTCAAAGGAGCCTCCTCCAGGACGAAAAAAGATGGAGCATATTTCCTCACGACAGTAACCCTTAAGCCTGGCCTGGAGTGTCTCCTGACCGCCAAATAGAAGATGAGACCTTCCAGATATATTCCGGGAGCTTTCATGCTGATGGCAGGAAGTTTGGCCATGAAAGCTCAAGACAGGCCGAATATCATAGTGTTCCTTACTGATGATATGGGGCCGATGGACACAAGTGTCCCTTTCATTACCGATAAGCACGGAACCCCCGAGAGATATCCTTTCAATGATTGGTACCGCACTCCTGGCATGGAACGTCTTGCTTCCCAAGGCGTTAGATTCACTCAGTTCTATGCGATGAGTGTCAGTTCCCCCTCGAGGGTCTCCCTTATGACCGGGCAATACTCAGCCAGGCATCACACCACGAACTGGATCAATTCGGAAAGTGACAACCGGAACACCTATGGTCCTTATGGTTGGGGATGGGACGGGTTATCTCCGGAAGATTATACCCTCCCTCGTCTTCTTTCTGACCAGGGTTACCGTACGATTCATGTCGGAAAGGCCCATCTTGGTAACAATGACTCTCCTGCCGCAGATCCGCTTAAAGTCGGATTTGATATTAACATCGCTGGATCTTCGATCGGGGAGCCGGGAAGCTATTTCGGGGAAGATGGCTATGGCCTTCTTAAAGGTTATAAGCCGAGGGCTGTCCCGGGGCTTGACAAGTACCATGGAACAGACACATTCCTTACGGAAGCTCTTACTCTTGAGGCACTTGGGCAGATTGATGAAGCGGTTGAGGACGGTTCTCCGTTTTTCCTGTACATGTCCCATTATGCCGTTCATACTCCTCATCAGACCGACCCGAGATTCATAAGCCATTATGAGAGTGACGATTCAAAGCCTGCCAATGCCAAAGGCTTCGCGACATTGATTGAGGGCATGGACAAGTCTCTCGGGGATATTCTTGACCATTTGGTGGATAAAGGGATAGCCGGTAATACTTTGGTGATATTCATGGGAGATAACGGGACGGGTCTTTATCTCGGGACGGACCGGGATTATTGCTCCAGCGCTCCTTTGCGAGGCATGAAAGGCACTGAGTTCGAGGGTGGTATGAGGGTTCCGTGCATTGTTGCCTGGGCCGCTCCGGAGGACAATCCATCGCAGGCCAGACTCCCTATAAAGCCTGATATTGTCAGGACGGAGGTGGCTTCCATTTGCGACATTTATCCTACTTTGGCGGCATTGGTCGGGGCTGATATTCCTTCAGACCATGTTGTGGATGGTCAGGATATAAGCCCTCTTCTTGGTGGAGGTCCGGAGCCTGCGAGTCATAAGGACGAGTTCCTGATGCATTTTCCTCATGAGCATAGGGGTAGCTATTTCACTGTGTGGCGCCACGATAAGTGGAAACTGATCTACTATTATAATCCCAATCATCCAGAGAAGCCGCAGTGTTCCTTGTTCAATCTCAAGAGGGATCCTTTTGAGACAAGGGATCTGTCTTCCAGACGCCCTGGCAGGGTGCGGAAGTTGTTGAATGAGATGATTTTAAAGTTAGAGGAGACTGGTGCCCAGTATCCCGTTGACTTCCGTGGGGATCCTATCCCTCCACTATATAGCTTATAGCTTGCAGATCCTCGTCCGCTGATGAGGATCCGACCATGATCGTGAATTCACCGGGTTCGACACTCCAACGGTCTTCGGCGCCGAAGCATTGAAGCATCTCGGGGGTGATGTCGAAGGTCACGGTGGCGCTTTCGCCGTTCTTAAGGAATATGCGTTTGAAAGCCTTCAGTTCCTTTACCGGCCTGGTCACCGACGCGTATTCGTCCCTGATATACAACTGCACCACCTCAGCCCCATCGTATGGTCCTTCGTTGGTGACGGTGATGCTAACCGTAGCCAGAGCGTCTAAGGCAGGCTCCGGAGCAGCCTCCGGGCTTAGGCCGTACTCAGCCGCAGCGGAGCGAGGATGGACGCGGCCGGGCCCGGACGGCTGGCCGGAGAACAATGAAGGATTTGAATAAACAAAGTTACTGTAGGAGAGTCCGAAGCCGAAGGGCCAGAGGGGACCGGTCTCGTTGGTGGCGAAGAGGCGGGAATATTGTGAGTGCTTGTGGTTGTAGACTGTCGGGACTTGGCCGACGCTACGGGGCATAGTCACCGGTAGCTTGCCGGACGGATTTACCTTTCCGGAAAGCACTTCAGCCACCGCTTGGCCTCCCATCTGCCCGGGCTCCCAAACATTCACGATCGCATCCACATTCTCCTTTGCCCAGGCAAGACTGTTGGCCCTTCCGGTCATCAGTACAAGTATGGTAGGTTTGCCTGTAGATGCCACAGCCTCAAGTAGTTCCTCTTGCATTCCAGGGAGATCCAGATCGTCACGGTCGCAGTTCTCGCCGCAAGTGCGTCCGAAGGCTGAATATCTTTGCGAATTCTCTCCTGCCACGACTATACAGACATCTGCGGCAGAGGCCTTATGACGGGCGGCCGCTATTCCTTTCTCATTGATGTTCGAGATCATTCCGCCGAAACACATAGTGTCGATCATCGCTTTAGGGAACTCGGCCTTGATGCCCTTTAACACCGTCACTACCAGAGAGTCCGGCTGCGGTGCCGCCCAATCTCCAAGAATCGTCTGGCTGTCCGCATTCGGCCCCACGACAAATATTCGTCTGACGGCGTCAGGTCTGGCAAGTCCAGACCGTAGCCACCCTCGGCTCGTAAGAGGGAGGGGCCCGCTCGCGGAGCGAGTGGGAGGGGCCGAGCGAAGCGAGGAGTCTGGACTGCCAGAGCCTGACGCCGTCAGTGGAAGTACGCCGTTATTCTTGAGGAGGACGATACTTTCACGGGCGGCGGCGAGAGCGGTTTGGCGATGAGCCTCGGCATTTTCAAGAGGTGCCATGGACGGCATAGGAGCCTCGAACAGGCCAACGGCGAACTTCATCTCCAGAATCTTGCCGGCAGCCTCGTCAATGCGCCTCATCGGTATCCTGCCAGATTTGACGGCACCGATCACAGCCTCGAAGTAATTGTCGCCCTGCATGTGCATGTCGATTCCAGCCTCGACCGAACGGATGAACGCCTCGGTTGAATCCGGAGCCCAGTGGTGCATCGCATGCAGCCTTTCGATGTCCATCCAATCGCTGACCACAAAGCCGTCGAAACCAAGTTCGTCACGAAGTAAATCTTTTAATAACCAGCTATTTCCGTGGCAGGGAATTCCATTGACCTCGTTGTGGGCAGCCATCACGGTACCCACATGGGCATCTTGGACTGCGGCTATAAAGGGAGGGAGATATATTTCCCGAAGCTGTCTTTCAGACAGATCCATCGGTGCGGCATTCAAACCTCCGAAGGGTTCTCCGCCCGCGATCAGATGCTTGGCGCAAGCGATGACATGACCCTCGTCAAAATTCCTGGCCCTACCTTGGAGACCCCAGATGGAATATTTCCCCATCTCGGTCACAAGGAACGGATCCTCTCCGAAGGTCTCTCCCATCCTTCCCCAACGAGCGTCTCGAGCCACGTCAAGATTCGGGGCGAAAGTCCAGTAAAGACCCTTTTGACGCATTTCCTGGGCGGTTTCGGTCCCGATCTTCTCGACTATTTCCGGGTCAAAGGATGAAGCGAGATTGATACTTGTCGGGTAGATGGTACAACCTTCTATCAGGGCGTTTCCGTGGATGGCGTCAATGCCTATGAGAAGCGGAATTCCCAAACGGCTTTCCTTGGCAAGTTCCTGAAGGGCAATCGCCTCTTTGGTGGTCATGCAATGAAGGAAGGAGCCGACCTCTCCTCGACGGATCTTGTCGGCGAGATCCTTGTTGCCCAGGTTCTCGTCAGTGGCATCTATGTTTTTGTAGGGCGAGCCTTGTCCCGGAGGGACGTAGCAGGGAGCCACATATTGGCACATCTGTCCGACCTTCTCCTCCAAGGTCATTTCTCTCAGTAGCAGCTTGGCCCTGTCAGAAGCTGGTAACGACGTGTCCCTCCAGTCTTCCTTTCCGCAAGAAGCAAGACTTGCCAACAAAAGAAGAAGGATCGTAAATCTCTTCATATTATTTCTCATTTTTCCTTAGGCTCTTTATGTGCCCTGAAATTGGCTGACATCGGGGGATCCAGAAACACCTTGTTCTCGATTTCTCCGGAATTAAGCCGGACCCAAGTCGTGAAACCCCGCTTCCCGGCGGTGAACTCAAATACCCTCGCTCCATTGGGCTTAAGGTCGTTGTAGACGGTGTCGCAGCCACTGAAACGGCCATAGATAAGCATCACTCCCATGTACTGCATCACGAAGTCATTATTGTGCTCATGGCCGCAGACAATGGCCTGGATATCACCGTTCAGTTTCATGGCTTGGAATAGCCCCGAGTTCAGTTTGGAGCAGCCGATATGTTCTCCCATATGGCCGATGAATGTCCATCCGTCGTTCCCGGCCAGCCGTAAGCTGTAGTCGAATTCCGCTGGTGGGATATGGAAGAAAGCGAGTGAATGGACCGGATTTCCGCCGTTCTTCGCGGTGAATTCCTTGCTGTAGGAATCGTACCATTCAATCTGGTCCGCATGGACGTTGTCGTAGCCACCACCATCAACCTCAATCAAACGTCCGGAATCGAAAAGATACAACACCCGGTCAACACCTCCCTGTCCGGAAAGAGTGATAACATCGTTGGTGGCCTTTGAGATACCTTTATCCGCCGGGGTATTGATATTATATGGTATCGTACGGATAACATCCAGAACCTCGGTCCTGGTCAGGCCGAACTCACTATCGTGGTTGCCCAAGGCTACAGCGAATGGAATCTTGTGGTCCGCGATGATCCCAAGGATCTTACGAAGACTTTCCTCGGCCGGACGGCCGAAAATGACATCACCAGTGTGTATTACCAGGTCCGGTTTCTCGATTTGGAGCATTTTGTCCACGTTCTCATAGGCTCTCTCGCTTCTTTGATCGCCAAAAACCACATGAGTGTCAGTCAGTTGGAGAACCTTGAATGAACCGTCGGAGTTATACTTGAAATCCCTTGCGATACCAGAGCCCTTTCTGGGTGAGGGGTAACTGGATGCGGGGTGACTATCCTTCATTTTCGCCGTAGCGCTCACTCCTGGGATTCCCATGGCTGTGCCTGCGGCCATGACCATAGCCGAATCTTTTATAAAGTCTCTTCTGTCCATATCAAAAAACTGTTAGCGATAGGATTACAAAACATCTATGACTATCTTTTCCGAAACGGAGGTCCGGGGGAGCGAGAAGCGGATCATTCCGCCTTCGAAGGTCCAGTCCTTCAGTTCTTTACCACCGACGAGCACTTTTGTCGCCTTGCCATCATTCTGGATAGCGAAAGAATACTCACGAGTTGAAGGCATGCCCTCGAAGCTGCCCTTCACGGGATTGACGATGATCTTCGAGATACCACCTTTCTCATGGCATTCCACAAGTGTCTTAGCGATAGCACCCTTCTCATAACCATAGCTCTCACCATCGTCGTCCATCATAGTGAACTCGGAATCCCCACAAGGATAGATATTCAGAGTCACTTTCTCGAACGGGCGGGCTCCGAGATAGGAAACATCTCCCTGTGAGGGGATTATGGCTCCTTCGCGGATGAAGAGCAAGCCTGCCCTGTCGGCAGGATATTCCCTGGTGAAGGTCTCACCCTTGCTGATAATCCTCTCTCCTGTCCACGCGTCTGTCCAGGTGCCCTTAGGGAGATATATCTCATTTGTGAATATTCCCACGCAGAACCAGGGACCGAACATATACTGATAGGTCATGTCGTCGCAGGTCCTGTCCTCGGGGAAGGTCAAAGGCATCGAACGGACGATTGGCATGCCGTCCTGTGTGGCTTCCAGCGCCATTGAGTAGATGTATGGGGCGAGGGAGTAGCGCAGCTTGACATAGAAGCGGTAGATGTCCTGCTCGGGCTTGTCGTAGTAGAAGGGCTGCATCATTGAGAACCAGCTGTTTATCTGGACCCAAGGCAGGAATAGGCCGAAATGGAGCGAAGGCATCTCGAGTTCCCGGGGAACGCTCATCACGTCGCAGGAAGTGTTGAGGAAGCCGCTCATTCCTAGGTTGAGCTGGTCGTAGAGGGCGGTCTTTCCTCCACCGTTGTCGCCTGAAGTTGATGCTGTCCAATGCTGCGTTCCTGACCAGCCGCCGCAGTAGTGGTGCCAGGTGCGTTTTCCATTGTAGTTTCTTCCAAGCTCCGCCATCTGTTTTGGCAGCAGAATTTGGTTGAGATTATGCATGACGGCATCGGTCTTTCCATTGTAATATGGCCAATCGGGATGGTTGTCAATGGTGCGGGCCGGATCCAGTTTAAAGCCCTGGACCCCCTGGTCCATGAAATTCTTCAAGTGGTCCATCCAGTGTTCCTGGCCGGAAGTGTCCCGGCCTTCCTTAAGAGCGACAATATCTTCCTCCACAAGGCTCAGGTCATATTCCTCGCAGAGCCATAGGCCGAGGTGGAAGCCCATGGAGCGGAGCTTTCCTATAAAGAGCCTGTGGTGGAGCTGCTTGGGGTATTGGTCTTGCACCCAGTAAGGTTCCGGGGAGAAACGGTCGTAATTCCAGCGCTTTTGGGTGGAGAAATCATAGCGTTTCGCCATCCACTGCGGCTCAAGCCAGAACACATCGCAGGGGACATCTATTTGGCGGAACATCGCCGCGTCGTGGAGTATGTCGAATTGCTCCTCTCGCATATTCGGGCCGAAGCAAAGGCCGTAGGCCCACTTCGGAAGCACATAGGTGCGTCCGGTTACTGTGGTGTACGCGTTCAGTATGGATGGCATATCGGGGCCTGCCATAAGGAAGAAATCGGCCTCGTCATAGGCGTTGACAATATTGAAAAGGTCCTTGTCCACGGTGCCTATGTCGAAGAAGCTCTTTCGGGTGGTATTGTCGTATATTCCCCAGCCTCTCGAGCTCATCATGAAGGGCATTGGAATCTCGGTGTGCTGGTAGGTGACCCACATTCTGAGTAGCTCGCCCCGGTGCTGGATATGGTCCCGGCTGGTGCTGCCTCCACCATAGAAACGCTCTCCGTCCTCCATTTTGATGGAGATGGCGCAGATTTCCATTGCTCCTGGAATCTCCCTCTTGTCCATCTTGGCGAATTCCTTGTCATCCCCGATGATTCCGCCGCCGTTGCTGACCACGTTGAGGTCCTCCCATTTCTTGTTGATGGTTTCTCTCAGGGTGCCGCAAAGCTTATTATTGTTGTCAAGAAGTTTCACTTCCCTGATGACCGGGTTACCTTTCGCGTCCTTGAGGGTGATGACTCCTGTTTTCTTATTGACTGTCAATGAATATCCTTTCGTGCTTACTGTCCAGTCGTTGCCTTTGGTGGACTCGGTGGTTTTCACGGGTGCCCAGTCGGTCTTGATGCAGCCGTAGCGTTCCATCAACGATTCCTCGAACTCTTTCCGCGGGCTGATCCTTATCCGGAATATCCCATCGTCGCACACGTCCACCCGGACGTTATGTCCATCGCTTAACTTGACGTCCGCTCCGGCGGAAGCCGCGAAATTGATGACCATAAAGGCCAAGATTAGTAGTATTCGTTTCATATCTTAATGATTTTCAATAAAAGAGACATCTGTTCCAGGATCATTCTTGGCTATCCGGGCCATCTCATCCTTATCGAATGTGACAGGTCCGGTTATGAACTCAGGAACATTGTAGGATTTCATCAATTCCTTGTCATGATTGGTGCTCTTCTGCGGCATAAGGAAAGGCTTTGACGCGTTCCCGTTCTCGTCTATGTGGGCTATAAACAATCTTGAATACAGCCCGTCCAATCTCCGGCTCGCCCAGATAATCCATCGGCTGTTCCCGCTCCAGGAATGATAGCTGTCCGCATCTGGACCGTTAATCGCATCCAGAGTGTGGAATGAGCCGTCTTTCAGATCAATCATCCTCAATTCGGAGTCTTTGTGCCAGATGGCGAAACATCCATATTCCGTCTCCGCGAACAGAAGGAATCTGCCGTCGGGGGAAATCCTTGGGAAGGTGGCGTCCAGACCGGTCTTGCCAGCGTTATACAAAGTGTCGACCTTGTCTCCAAAAGAGAAAGTCTCAGGGTTGAACGGAATGGAACAGATACTGTATCTGACATCTTTGTAGCCCTGGGGCATCGAGGTTTGCTTGGAGGAACAGTAATATAGAGTCTTCCCATCCGGAGAGAAAGAAGGGAAGGTCTCCATACGTGTTGTGTCCGTCAGAAGGCTGGTGGTAGCGATCTGTTTATTGTTGACATCGTAGACCACCACATCTGACTTGTAGTCATATACTTCTATCCGGTTAGGGTTAGTGGAATGGAAAAACTGGGCTATATCGTTGACGGAGAACGCTATATAGTCACCAGAGGGATGCCAGTACGGATACACCAAGGCCGAGATGGTCTGAGGTGTCTTCGTGTTGAGTTTCTCGATCGCTCCGTCTTTCCATACGTAGGTGCCGCCATTGCTGGCTCGCATGTGGAACATCATGGTTCCAGGATCGCGGGTCTTGAATGAATGGCAGTTCATGCAGTTGCGGTCTGTCTTGTCATTCGTGAAGATCGGGGTCTCTGAGAAATCCTCAAGACAGCGCTGATATATTCCCAGGCTATTCCATGTCTCATAGCCGGGATCTATAAGGCGGTAGGCGACGAAAGGATCGATCTTGTCTTCAGACACGAATATTGAAAAAGGCTTTTTGGCCACATACTTGCCGCTTGTTTTAATGGCCACAGTCACAGTTATTTCCGAGCCGGGTGCCGCAAGTTCGCGCCAACTGTTTTCAGGTATGCTGAACTCACCATTTTTGGATTTGAGAGTCAGTTTCTTTCCGTCGTTCTCAAATATGGCGACACCTTTCGTTCCTTCTTTAAGTGAGAAGTTCAAAGGAGCGATATTCGGAGGAACAGTGACCTCTTTATAATCCGGGAAGATGTCCGCTTCGGCCGCGTCAGGGGTGGATTCCACCGCAGGATCGCAGGAGGCCAATATCAAAGCCATGAGGCAGAGCATCTTCCAGGAGTATCTCATCTTTTTCCGGTTTTATTTGACGTTACGTTTGACAATTTGTTTTTTACCCTTACTCCCAGGTTCTTCCGTCTTGAGGTCTTTGATTACCAAGCCATCCACATCGTCGGCCACGACGGCGGGGCGGTAATCCTTGGCTTCGGCCACAAGGCGTACATTGTCAAGAGTGATTCCCTTGGCGTGGCGGATGAATAGACCCCATGCCGGAAGTTCCTTGAACTGAGAGAATTCGGGATAGGTGTCAATCATCTCGGGGATGCTGTCCAATTCCTCAGGAGATGTGCCGCGATAGGCGTAGAGTTTATTGCCGCCTCCCGGATAGATGATCTCCACGTTCTTCAAGGTTACATTCTCGATAGGCAGGTCAGGAATACCGACGATCCCGGAGGGAGAAACATTCCTTGGAAGGTCCTCGATAGGGCCCTCGTAGCTGTATCCGGCGTCGGCTTTTCCCAGTGGGACTTGCACTTTTATGTTGGAGAGAGTAATATTCTTAAGGTAACCCATTTTGCCGTTATTCCAGCGGATTCCTGTACGGAGATAAATCGCGTTGCTGGTGTTGACCGCCTCGAGGCCGTCAACAAGAATATTTTCGATCTCGCCACCGTCAACGGATTGGATGGTGATCGCGGAGCGGTGGGTGTCGTAGACTTTGTTGTTGATCAGCCGGATATTCTTGAAGCCTCCTCTTGAAACGGTTCCGAATTTGATAGCGCTGGCGCTGGAACGAGCCACGCAGTTCCTTACTTCTATGTCCTCGCAAAGATGGGCGGCAGAATGGGACTTAAAGCAGATAGCATCGTCGGAAGCATCTATGAATGAGTCTTTTATCAAGACGTGGCGGCAGTCCACGATGTCCAGGCCGTCATTGTTCCAATAGTTCTTGCTATCCATAAGTATCCCACTGATAGTGAGATGCTCGCACTGGTCGGTAACCAGGGTCCACTCGGCTGAATTACGAAGATTGATACCCTCGATCTCTACATTATCACACTCGCGGAAGTAAATCAATTTCGGCCTCTTGGACACCCTGTCGTACTTGATGTCGTCCTTCAGGTTTCCAAGATGGACTTGGTTCAGGAAATTAAGGGCGCAGTCGAAACCGCGGCCGTCGATTACACCCTTGCCTTTGACCGCTATGTTTTTCTGGCCTTTCGCAAGGAGAAGGCCGTAATTGCCTTCGACCATGTCATAATCATAGGGATTGAGTGAACCGACCAGCACGGCTCCTTCCAAGAGCCGTATCTCCACATTGTCTTTAAGGGATATACTACCCGTGAGGTAGCGGCCGACAGAGAACTCCAATACTCCGCCGCCGTTCGCGCTTATGAAGTCGATGCCGGCTTGGATTGACCTTGTGTTGAGGGTGACTCCGTCGGATTTGATTCCGAAGGTAGAAGCCTTGTGAATTTGGGCTGACGCCGAAACTACTGTCATGAGTAGCGTCAGGGCAAGAAGAAAGATCTTTTTCATATTCATAAATGGTTGATTCGCATTATGTGGTACCAAAATGTGTCTTTATACTTGTCTGGAGACAGGCCATTTTCAAGCCTGGATTTGAAGTCATTGTATTTTTTATAGACCTCGGAAGATACACCCATTCTTTTCCAGTATCCACGATCGATCTCGGAAAGCATGCACGCGGCCTCGGCGAAGGAAACAGGAAGTTCGGGCAAAGCCTCCGTCCCATAGAATTCGTCCAGCATATCTTTGAACTTATCCATTTCGCAATCCAGCAAATAAAGGACTCCGAGGTATTCGACGGCATTGCGATACTTGGGGTTGGTGTGGATTATATCCTTCAGGTCCTCATCAATTCCCCGAACCTGCGATATGAAATCGGTCTCAGGCACGCACCTGCGTTTGGGACCAAGTACGGGATCAGATTCGACCGCAGCATCATCGTTAAGGAATCTCCGGTAACTTTGAGCCTCCGTTTTCCATCCACGTTCTTTTTCCAAGACATCAATGTATTTCTTGGCGACGGGATACGCCCTATAAACAAGGTTGGTCTCAATCAATCTTTTTATCATTTCCGGGTTCACGTCCCTTTTGTCCAGCACGTTAGCCTCAAAAGCCATCCGCTGTGCGAAGGCTACATGTCCCATTGACCAATAGATGTCGCTCAAGAGTTCTCCTGTCTCCGCAGTCAGGTTCCATGGAACAAGTATGCCATCGTAACCCACTTGTGTGTAATGGAACACCTTGTCGGCCAGCTGCCCGGTCTCTGCCAAAGCCCAGTTGAGCCTGGAGAGTTTCATGCAATCAACAGTTTGTCCGTCATCGATATATGATGCGATGACCTCTTCAGGCTTAAAGGATGAAGATACTTCGTGCTCACAGGCTGTCATAAAGCCCAGACATAAACAAAAGAGAATTGGAATATAATGTCTTATCATGAGAGCGCGAAACGAACCAATTTGTGACAAATATACAAAAAAGAGGGACGGATTCCTCAAGGATCCGCCCCCCTTTTTAAAGATTAGGAATACTAATTCCAGTAAGGGTTTCCGATAGTCTCTTCCTCAGGAACTTCCCATATGAGAGTCGGAGTTACACTCTTCGCCCAATGGTTGGTACCCTTGCGGTAGTTGGCGATGTCACCCCAGCGTTTCGCATTGAGGAAGCTCCAGTTGCTTTCGCCCCAGAACTCGATTCTCCACTGGAGTTTCACATCATCAAGGCTTCCGTTGCTTGTCATCGGAGTAGATCCTTTCTTTGTGCGGGCCGCAAGCAGCTTGTCGAGAGCGGCCTTGGCGCCAGAAGTGTTACCCTGCTGGGCATAAGCCTCCGCAAGCATCAGATAAGCGGCGGAAGAACGGTAATAAGGGAAGTCGGTGAGCCATGTTGAGTTGTCATGGATGGTCTTACCGTCCCTTGATTCTGTGGCAGCGTATTTCAGGTTGGTGTATTTAGGCACCACGATGCCCGAGAAGAAAGTGGTATCCGAACCGACTGTGTTGACAGTATAGAAAGGATAAGCGACATCTTCGCTGGCTATACGATCCTTGCGGAAATCGGCGTCAGGAATCTTGTTGTAGAGATCGGCGTCGATCTGCCAGGCGGACTGCATGTTACCGTTCAGCAACGGGTTCTGAAGGACGAAAGGAATAGCGCTCTTCCTGGTAACGTTAGCTCCGACAGACTCAGAAGCCTCCCAACCTAAGATAACCTCGGGGTTGACTTTGAAGTTGAAGAAAGCGTTCTTATCTGAGTTGAAGCCATCCAGGAAACCATGGTCGGCAGTGATCTGAGCCACGCTTTCGAGAGTCTCATTTGACATACCCCAGTTTTCTTCGGAAATGAAGTTGGGATAGTGGGAAACGATATCGTTAGCGGCCGTGGCGGCGATATCCCATCTGTGGCAGTCAAGAGCGGCACGGGCAAGAAGGTACTGCGCGACACCAAGGTCGATGTCATAGAGTGTGGATTCCGTGTTACCGAGCGTGTAACCGATGGACTCGTTGAAATACTTGACAGCAGTCTGAAGATCAGCTATGATCCTATCCCATGTCTCCTTGACACTCAGTGGAGCGACCGGAGTATTGTAGGCATAGTTCTCATAAATCGGCCATCCCTTGGCTGTCTCGGAATCAGGAGCGGAAAGATCGGTGTAGATTTCCATGAGCTCCATATAACCGAGCGCATAGACAACAAGGCAACGGGCGCGGTAGTCCTTCAACATGGCCTGGGTGGCGCCTGAAGACTTCGCGATCGTCTCCTCGGAGATGTTCTGCATAACCTTGATGGCGTTGGAGATCTTGACACAAGCTGAGATGTAGTTGGCATAATTGGCGACTACATCGGCATTGTAACGATAGTAAGGGAAGTCGCTGGCAACAGAATACCAGTTGGAGAAAACACCAGCGTGACCGGCGTCAGGACCGGATACAATGTCACCGATGAGCATGTCATGAGCGAGCTGATGGGTCGCGTCAGCCGACCAGCGGTTTCCATAACCCTTGGTCAGTTTGGTGTCGTAAATCATCATCTGCACAGGCATGGTGTTGGCCATACCCTCGAGAGCCAGTTTGATCTTCGACTCGTCACCACTCAAGAAGATATTCTCATTGATATCCTCGACAGTGAACTTGTTCGGGTTGGTGACGTCAAGACGATCACCGCAGGAAACCAGAAGACCAAGAGCGACAGCAATAGAAATTATTTTATGTGTTTTCATATTTCTGTGTCTTATTAATTAAAAATCAAGCTTGATTCCGAAGATAACATTCGCCATCTGTGGATATACGCACTGGGCGACATCGAAACCACCGACCGCTGACAGAGAAGGATCGATACCCTTGTGAGCGGAGAAGAAGACCAGGTTGTCAGCCGACACATAAGCTCTCAGGCCGCCGATATGTACCTTGTCAGTGATCTTCTTAGGAAGAGTGTAACCGAGGGTGACGTTCTTCAAACGGAGGTAGGAAGCGTTGAAGAGAGCCATATTGGTGAACTGCCAGCTTCCGATAGTGTTACCGTCATAACGGCAGGTACGTCCGTTGGCCCACCACTGCATCGGGAAGTACGCGCTCTGGTTGGTCTCATTGAAGGTCGCTCCAACAGTCTCTTTAGCAACCCAGCTGTCGCCCTTGTTCCAATCTGCTGCAAGGGAGCTGGTACGGTACATCATCTCACCGAACTCACGTGAGAAGAACTTTCCACCGAGCTGGAAGGCAAATACGGCGCTGAAGTCCCAGTTCTTCCAACGGAAGCTGGAGGTAAGACCACCCATGATATCAGGAGTGGCGGAACCATATTCATACTGAGAGGCATCGGCGGGAACAAGAGTCTTCACATCCTCACCTTCTTTATAATTGGCATAACGTCCACCGTGAGTGAGGTTGCCCTGAGCGTCCCTGTTGACATCTCCATAAGTCACATGATGCCAGTACATAGGAAGACCAGTGGTTTCATCTACGCCAGCGAACTTGTAAAGATAGAGGTTGTAGATGTCACGTCCCTCACCACGGAGGTAAAGCTTACCTTGGCCGGCATTCTGTCCGCCGGTAGCGGCCCATGTTTCAGATGCCGCGGTCCAGGTGCCTTCAGGAAGTTCTGAAGTCTTAGGATCCCAAACGGGAAGCTGGCTGTCAGGAACATCCACGAGGAGAGTCCTGAAGTGAGTAAGGTTGAGGCTCACGTTCCAGTTGAAGTCCTTGTTGCGGATAATGTCGCTGCTGAGCTCGAATTCTATACCAGTATTGCGAAGTTTCGCGCAGTTACGAGTGTGAGTCGTGTTCGCCATATTGGCAAGAGGAGATACAGCCTGGTTGAACAAGGAGTTCGTCGTGAGATTGTTGTAGTAGTCAATCGCACCGGAAATCCTGCTGTTGAAGAGAGTGAAATCGAGACCGGTGTCGAACTGGTGAACATGCTCCCAAGTGATGTCTGTATCTACAAGTCCAGGAGATGTAAGGCTGAAGACCTCAGCCTGGCCAGTTCCGTTGGATACAGCCTTCCAGCGGGAAACACCATAAGACCAAGTCGGATTGATATAGTAAGAAGTCACACCGTTCTGGTTACCGGTGACACCGTAGCTGGCACGAAGTTTAGCGTTGTCCAACCATGTCTTGGTGCCTTCCATCCAGGGCTCTGAAGAGATTCTCCAACCAGCACCCACGGACCAGAAGTTACCCCAACGGTTTTCCTTGATGAACTTGGAGGAACCATCACGACGGAAGGAACCGGAGAGATAATATTTCTCATCATAGATGTAGTTGGCGCGTCCGAGATAGGACTCGAGACGGAAGTCATCCAACTGCCATTTGTCGTTCTCGTAACCGCTGATGTTGTTGTAACGCGAAGTGAAGTTACCAGGCATGACATATCCTGAGAGGAGCTCATCCGCGGAGGCGTACTGGACAATCTCGGCGTGGAGATCCTCATACTCATGACCTACCATCGCATCAAAATGGTGCTTGCCATATTCGCGGTTCCAGGTCAGGAGCTGCTGGGTGTTCATGACGGTTCTGTTCATCCTACGCAGCATCATACCTCCACGAGAGGCTCCACGGCCGGCCTCATGGTTCATGTAACGGAGGTTACGTGTGGAATATTCTTCCATGGTGAGGTTGCCGGTGAACTTGAATCCGTAAGGGAGGGTTATCTCAGTGAAAACCTTAGGAGTCCAGGTCTGGTTGTTGAAGGTGGACTGGTTGGTCTCAGTCTCCCAGAGAAGGTCTCGGTTGAAGTTTGTGCCGACGGTCTTCCCATCGCCAAGAGGTGAGTAGGTCGGGCCCTTCGCGACAACCTTGTTACCATTATCGTCCAATTTGACATTTCCATTAGCGTCATACTCATAAACGGAAATGATCGGAGGATACATCTTCACATAGTACATGGTGTTACCGGAGGCTCCACCAGCTCCACGGTTCTGCCAACGGGTGGCCATTGTGCGGGTTTTGGTGTTGGCGTAAGAAACATTGGCGCCGACCTTGAGCCAGTTGGTGATCATCGCGTCAACGTTGGCGCGGCCACTGTAACGCTTGAAGCTTGAAGCGACAAGGTATGAAGGCTCGTCGAGGTAACCGAGAGATAGATAATAGTGCACCTTATCGGTACCACCGCGTGCGGAAATGTTGTAATCCTGACGGAAGGCCCTCTTCATGAGGATGTCTCGGTAGCTCTCTTGGTAGAGGAGTTTCGCGTTGGGATTGATCTTCCCATCAGGGTTCACAAGATAAGCGCCGCTCATGGTTGAAGAAGCCTTGCTGCCTTCTCCTGTGGTGGTATAGGTGGCGCCAGGGACAGAATAGGCCATCCAGTTGCCAAGTCCGTTCTCCTCGAAGGAGGTCTCACTTCCTACATAGTCGAAGAGGTGGGCGCTGGCGAATTGCCTTGCCTCCTGATCGGAATGGTTAGGATTATTGAAATTGGTATAAGGAACTCCGTTGGCGTCTACCGCGGGAAGACCTGTTCCGTTAACACCGTAACGATAGGAGTTGTAGATGCTCCTCCAAGCGTACTCATAATAGTCAGCGGCGCTGTCGATCTCAGCTGAATTGTAGGGACCCACAAAGTTGAAACCAACTCTGCTCTCGAAAGAAATCTGTGACTTTCCAGCCTGACCGGCTTTGGTGGTGATGAGGACGACACCGTTAGCACCACGGGAACCGTAAAGGGCCGTAGATGCCGCATCCTTCAAAATGGTAACGGAAGCGATGTCCTCAGGATTCAGGCGGGAGAGAGGGTTCTCCAAAGCGTTCTGGTTAGCAGCCGCGGGCTGAGCGGCGACACCATCGATAACGATGAGAGCGGAAGCCGCATCGGCTGAAGCGGATGAGATACCACGGATACGGATACCCATATCGAAACCAGGCTGACCATCAGTAGCGGCGACACGGAGGCCAGGGGCGGCACCTTCAAGCATACGGGATACTGTGGAGGTGTTCTGTGCCGCGATAGTTTCTGATTGGATAGCCGACAAAGATCCGGTGAGATCTTTACGACGAGCGGTACCGTAACCTACGACGACGACATCATCCAACATGAGAGTGTCGTCCTCAAGGACTACATTGAGATTGCCACGATTACCGACAGGAATGGTGACCGTCTTGTAACCGATTGAGCTAAAGACCAATTCGGCGTTCGCTCCCACGTTGATGCGGAAGTTTCCGTCGAGGTCCGCGATAACGCCGGTATTGGTACCTTTGACCATGATACTGGCGCCCGGAATGCCCTCGCCCTTTGAATCAGTCACTTTACCTGTGACCGAGTTCTGAGCGAAAGCCTGTACTCCCAAAGTGAGAAGTACTAGCAATGCCGAAATAAAACGTTTACCCATAAAAAGAATAATTTAAAAGGATTTATTGTCTTTTAGTCGATTTATGCTAATTACCTGATTTGATAAAACGATTATAACTTCTTGATTTTAAATACTTTTTAAAATGTAACAATAATACTTTTACCTTTTTGCAACCAAAAAAAACTGGTTTATCCGAACAAAGTTATTAAGATTTATGAAAATAACAAATTTCCTCTATTAATATCTATTGTGCTTACCTGGAACCGCTCTTTGTCTCTTTGGGGACTATTTTTACTAATTCAGGTAATTATTCACATTTTATAACCAATTTCTAATTTTCTGTTTATGAGTAAACGTTTCATTACGGTATTGCTAGTACTTCTCACAGTGGGAGTACAAGCATTCGCCCAGAATACGGTTACTGGTAAGGTAACCGATTCAAAGGGCGAAGCCATTCCGGGCGCCAGTGTCATGATCAAGGGCACACAGACCGGAACTATGACAAACGTGGACGGCTCCTATTCGATTAACGTCAGATCAGGTGCTACCCTCGTTTTCTCATGTATCGGATTCCAGAATCAGGAAGTGGTTCCCGGTTCGAGATCTGTCGTTAACGTTGTTCTCGCCGAAGATTCTGAGATGCTCGACGAGGTAGTCTATGTGGCTTATGGTACCGCCAAGAAGAAAGACCTCACTGGATCGATCTCAACCGTAGAGAACAAGACTCTCGAGATGCAGGCCCAGGGCTCCGTGACCCGTGCTCTTGAAGGACAGGTAGCCGGACTCCAGACATCCGCTCTTGACGGTCAGCCTGGTCTTGACGTGGGTATCCGTGTCCGTGGTATCGGTACTGCCAGCGCCAACAACTCTAATGCTCTCATCATCATTGATGGAGCCCCTGCAATCGACGGTATCAACCCTCTCTCATCCCTTAACAGCAAGGATATTGAGAGCATCACCGTCCTCAAGGATGCCGCTTCAACCGCGCTCTATGGAGCTCGTGGTGCGAATGGTGTCATCCTTGTTACTACAAAGAGTGGTAAGTCTGGCAAAGCCAAGATCTCCTTCGAAGGACGTTGGGGAATCAACGCTATCGGTCCCAACTCAGATTTCGATGTCATCGGATCCGACAAAGCCGGAGATCTTTACGAATTCTACTGGCTTGGTATCTACAACTCTGTTTACAGTGGATATGCCAAGAATTCAGCTGGCCTCAAGGGCAATGCGGCCGCCGCGGCTGAGTTCGCTTCCCAGCACCTCTTCGACTTCACCGGTGACGCCACTGGATCATTTGGTCGTAACGGTCTCTACAACAGGCTTGCCTACTCTGTTCCCGGCATGACCTTCACTCCTACGGGCAGTGGATCGAACGCTTCTTCAACCCTTGGTGGAGCATATCTTGTGGGAATTGATGGCAAACTCAATCCTAACGCGACCCTCCTTTACAGCGGAGGAACTCTCCATGACTCTCTGGTTCAGAACCGTTTCCGTCAGCAGTACAATGTTTCCGCCAGCGGTGGTTCAGATAAGATGGATTACCATCTCTCTCTTGGTTTCCTCTCCGATCCTTCATACGTCGCCACTTCCGCGTTCAACCGTTACAACGGTCGCGCGAATGTCAACGCCCAGATTACAGATTGGCTCAAGGCAGGTGCCAAGTTCGCTTACACTCATCGTAAGACCAACTCCCTCGCTACCCGTTACGGACGTAACCCTGGATCCACCGCTGAGAACCCGTTCTCACGTATCGATGCTTCCACCGTTTTGGATAACGCTTACGCCCGCGACCTTCAGGGTAATTTCATCTACAATGCCGCAGGCGAGAAGATGGGTAACGTGAACGCTGGTTCTACCGCTTACAACGCGACCCCGACTCTTTCTCCTGTCGGTCCTACCCGTAACCTCTTCGGCCAGGCCATCAACTGGGTTGAGTACTACAGGCAGCAAGAGGACAGCAACACTTATGATGACCTTAATGTCAGCGGTTATACCAGGGCTTCTTTCCTGAAGCATTTCACCGCTGAGATCAACCTCACCTACAATACCACTTTCAACACTCGTACTCGTTTCTTCAATACTGAGACAGCTGCCGCTCGTGTCGGTGCTAACCTCGGATCCACGATCCATAAGGACAAAGAGCAGTACAGGACTATCAACACCCAGCAGCTTGTCAACTACAGCCAGGACTTCGGTCCTCATCACGTTGACGCGATGGTTGGTCACGAGTTTTATCAGTATGATTATGACCTCGTAAGATACGGTTCCGCCCACTCCCTCGTCAATGATTTCACGGGTTATGTGAACTTCCTCGGTACCCAGTCTTACAGCACTTACGGAAACTCTTGGGGTGGTAATATCAACAAGATGGCGATGGAGTCATATTTCGGTCGCGCGAATTATGTATATGATGAGAAGTACTATGCTTCCGCATCTCTCCGTCGTGATGGTTCCTCAAAGTTCAAGCTTCCTGAGAATCGCTGGGGTACGTTCTGGTCAGTAGGTGCTGGCTGGCGTATTTCCGCTGAGCCTTGGATGGACGGCACAAACGGCTGGTTGGATAATTTGAAGTTCCGCGCCAGCTATGGTGTCCTTGGTAACCAGAACGGTATCGGCATGTATTCGGGTTATCAGACCTGGTCATACGGTGCCTCCGGTTGGGCCGGAACCAATATCGCTACCTATCCTACCGGATACACCCTCAGCAAGGGTGGATGGAGCAATGACGCTCTGTCATGGGAGAATGTCCATACAACTGACGCCGGTGTCGACTTCACACTCTTCGGTGGTAAAGTCTCTGGAACTGTTGATTGGTTCAACAAGCAGACAGTCAACGCTATCTGGAACCAGAACGCTTCTTACCTCGCCGCTGGCCAGGCATCTCTCCAGATGAATACCGCTGGTATCCGCAGCCGTGGTATCGAGGTTGAGCTTTCTTACCAGCCTGTCAAGACCGCTGACTGGGATGTCATTTTCTCAACCAACGGTACACACTACAATACCATCATCACAAGTGTTCCTCCGGGAACCGGTTCTGATGCCCTCAACGGATGCTGGACCGCCAACTCTGACGGTTGGTCACTTTCCGGAGAAGGTTCATCTTCCGGTCAGGAGTATCTCCGCGGCGTCGGTAAGGACTACTTCAATATGTATCTTTACAAGTATGCTGGCGTAGCTGGTAACCCGGGTGTCACTTACTTTGGCAATGACGGCAAGTCTTACACCGGTTACACCAAGGGTGACGCTTATGCTGGTATGCCTATCTTCTGGCACACCGTGACAGCCGCCGAGGCTGAAAAAGGCACCTTCGGTTCCGCCAAGGCTGGTGACGTCATCAACACCACTAACACCAATCTCGCTAACAGGTATGAGATGGGTGACGCTATTCCTGAGTGGGTTGGAGGTTTCACAACCAGCATCCGTTACAGGAACCTTGACTTTACCGCTCTGTTCTCATATCAGCTCGGTGGTAAGTTCTTCTCTGTTGACTATGGAACTGGCGAGGAAGGCCGCTATAAGGCTGGCCAGGATCTCTCTGACGCCGTGTCTGTCTCCAAGGAACTCTGGAACAACACCTGGACAGAGAACAATCAGGGCGCCAAATTCCCTATGGTCATCTACGGCTCTGAGGTTCAGCGCAGTGGCGCCACCCTTGGAAGCTGGAACTACACCGACCTCTCACTCTTCAGCGCTAGCTACTTCAGCATCAAGAATATCACTATCGGTTACACCCTTCCTAAGAAGCTCGTGAACAAGGCTATGATCAGCAATATGCGCGTCTATGCGTCTTGCGACAACCCTGTTCTCATCTACAGCCACAAGGGTGTTGATCCTCGTTGGTCAATGACTGGTGGTATGAACGTCGGCGCATTCTCTTATCCTTACCTCAGTGTTTACACCTTCGGTGTCAACGTCGATTTCTAAGGAATGGCTTTATCTAACATCTTTAACAGAATACAGATATGAAAAAGATTATAAAGAGCATCGCCTTTATCGCTGGTGTAACCATTCTTGCCTCTTGCGCGGACAGACTTGAAGTCACACCTCCGAACAATATCTATGACGAGCAGATCAAAGAGCTGCTTGAAAATGGTACTGCCGCCCAGAAGGAAACTATCCTCAAGGCTATCGTCAATCCTATGGCGCAGTATTTCAACAACTACGACAGGAACAATGTCTGCAGTACTGGTAGCGCTAACGTTATGAACTACAGCTATCCTGGCATCGAGTGGGGTCGCAGCCTCATGGGCAATGACGTGGCTCTCGGATATGACCTCGAGTCATACGACCTTGCCGGACGTGACCTGTATCAGTTCGTGACTGACTATCGTATCGGTAATTCCAATACAAACTACTGCCACTGGACGACTTACGCTTACGCCATCAACCAGGCCAACAGTGTTCTCGGTTATATGACCGAGGAACTCGCCCAGACTGATAATCTCTTCAAGGACGGTCGTGCCCGCGCTCTTCTCATCCGCGCATATTCATATATGTGCATGATGGAAGAGTACCAGGACGCTTACCTTCTCGGTGGAAAGGATAAACTTGGCCTCTCTATTTACAAGGTCTATGATCCTAAGCAGCCCGCGGTGGCTCGTTCCACTTCCGAGGAGACCTGGAACTTCATCAAGGGTGATATCCAGGAGGCTGTCTCGCTCCTTACCAACGCTGGTGTAAAATACACAGCCGGAAGGGCTAATGCTGAAGATTTTGATCTTGGTGTCGCCAACTTCCTTCTCGCCAGGGCATCTCTCCTGACCGGAGACTATGCAACCTGTGTTTCCGCTTGTAGGGCTATCATCTCCAGCGGAGCTTACAGTCTCATCAAGCCCGAGAACTATGGTGGACGCAACACCGGAGCTTGGAGCCCCACGAGTGATATCGAGGTCAGCCCCGCTACCAACGCGTTCACGAATATCAACGTCAACCCTGAGACAATCCTTGGATATGCTGTGACCTCGTCATTCTATGCCCAGGCCGCTGTGTTCTTCGGACTCACCAGCATGTTCACCAGCTACTCATCCAGCAAGTCTACCGCTCGTATCGATGACCGTCTCTACAACAAGATCAGTGACAAGGATGTCCGTAAGGATGCCTTCCTTGATTTTGAGGTTGGTGATTACACGTTCGCTGTCAATGGCGCGGTCGCGAAGATTCCTTCATATGCCAGTATGAAATTCTCTTCCACCGACGCTCTCAACAACGATGGTACCGCTGGTGCGGGTACTCCCGCTTCCACCACAAAGTGCGACTACACTAAGTTCCGTCTTTCCGAGGTATACCTGATGCTTGCCGAGGCTCTTTGCCAGACCAATGCTGACAGCGAGGCTCAGAATATTCTGAATGAGCTGCTGGCCGCACGCGCCAAGGAGGGTGAGACTCTCACTATTGATGATTACAAGTCAGCCGGTTCCACCCTTGATATCGTCAAGCTCCAGTGGAGAATTGAGATGTGGGGAGAAGGCGGTCGCGAGTACTACAACAACAAGCGTTGGGGAGTCAATGTCGACCGTTCAGGATCAACTGTCCATCCGAAGATTGTCAGCTATCCTGCGAACAAGATGACACTCGCCATGCCTGAGCGCGAGCTTCAGGATAACTCCGAGTGCGTTGACAACCAGCTCAACTAATGGTTTTCAATGGTTTAGAAAAAGGGGTGACCGATTCGGTCACCCCTTTTTAAATGCTCCCTTGACAGGTTTTCGAGACATTTCAAAATGAAGCGTAGCTCCGTTCTTTATGTCATCGTACTTGATGATAGGGGAATCTAGGCGCTTGCCATTGAGCCATGCGGCCTTGACATAGACGGCGTCCTCACTCCACCCCTTGGTGGTCATTTCTATCTTCTTGCCGTTTGAAAGAGTGATTGACATTCCAGGGACGCAAGGTGAACCCATATAGTACCAGTCGGCTCCGGGGCAGAATGGATAGAATCCCAGGCAGTTGAATAGATACCAGGCGCTCATCTGCCCGCAGTCGTCATTGCCGCTAAGGGATCCCGGCTCGTTTCCATAATAATTCTTTGCCACGTAACGGACCCATTTCTGGCAGTTCCAGGGTTCTCCGAAATAGTCATATAAATATGTGACGTGGTGGCAAGGCTCGTTTCCGTGCCAATAGCCGCCGATACGGCCCCAGATGTCGTGCGCTCCAGGAATATCCTCTGGTAGCTCAATGGTGAAGAGCTCGTCAAGGTATTTCTTAAGCCTTTGGCGTCCGGCCAATTGGACATATCCGTCGAAGTCATGGAACACGCTCCATGTGTACTGCATCGTGAATCCTTCCGTAATGTCACCCCAGCCGTTGACGGAGCCGGGACCCTGATAAGCTATAGGAGCGAATGGATCGCGCCAGGCGCCCTTCGAGTCCTTTCCCCTCATGTATCCGGTCTCGGGATCGACAAGATTCTTGTAGTTCATCGAGCGGTTAAGGAAGAAATCATAATCCTCATTATGACCGAGTTTCTTGGCTACCTGCGCGATGCACCAGTCATCGTAGGCATATTCAAGGGTCTTGGAGACGCTCTCTTTCTCAAGGTCTAAAGGAACATAGCCGAGAGAGGTGTATTCGGGAATGCAGTCGTAATGGGCGTTGGTGGCGGTGGTCTTCATCGCTTGGAAAGCCCGCTCGTAATCGAATCCCGGCACATCCTTAAGTATCATATCGGCAAGGATGGAGCATGAGTGATAGCCGATCATGCACCAGGTCTCGCCGCCGTAGAACGACCAGTAGGGGAGCATCTTCTCTGCGCTCTTGTCGAAGTGGGCGAGCATGGAGTTCGCGATGTCGGCCTGCAGGGGTCTGTTGACGAGATTCATCAGCGGTTCGAAGGCTCTGAAGGTGTCCCAGAAGGAGAATGTCGTGACGTTGGTGTATCCTTCCGCTTTGCCTATCGTGCCGTCGTGTTCCCTGAACCTGCCGTCAGCATCCTGGAACAGGAATGGATGCTGCATCGTGCGGTACACGCTGGTGTAGAAAGTCTCCCGAAGCACCTTGTCGTCACTGTCCAATGAATATGTCCCGAGAGCCTTCTCCCATGTGTTCTCCGCCTCGGCAAGCACCTTGTCGAAGTCCTTGCCATCCAATTCCTTGAGGTTCAAAAGGGCTCCATCGGTGCCGACTCCTGACACGGCGACCTTGACTTGCAAAGTTCCGGCATTTTCAAATCCGGCCACAACTTTCAATTTCCGTCCCCAGGCCTCTAGCGAACTGCGGAACCGTTTCGTGTTGTAGATTACTGGTTGTCCGTCCTGGAGGATCGTGAAGTCCTTTATCGGCTCTGAAAAACGTGCGGCGAAAAACACTCGGCGGCTCGGATTCCAGCCTGCCACCAGTTTGCTGCCTATTACGGTATAGTCATCCAGAAGTCTTACGTCGGACCATTCGCACTGCCAATAAAGGGTATGGTCAAGATCGATGGTCACATATGACGCGGCTTCTTTGGGATAAGTGAATTTTAATATACCAGAACGAAGGGCTGATGTCATTTCGGCCTTTACCCCGCTGTCCAAGGTGATACCGTAGTATCCTGGGTAAGCGTTTTCCTGGTTGTGATCAAGCTCGGAAGGCTTTGGATCAGAGCTGGTTCCGGGTAGGAACAGAAAATCTCCGAGATCCGGGATACCAGTACCACTCAAGTGTGTCAAACTGAAGCCTTGGACTGTGGGTTTTGAATACTTGTACCCGGCGGCGCAGTCATAATCCTTGTCATCGCAGTCAGGGCTGATCTGGATCCCGCCATAGGGCAACTGGGCTCCGGGATACACGTTTCCGAACCCGTCCGTTCCCACGAACACATTCACATCGTCAATCAATCTCTTTTGTCCGGAAACCGATGATACAGAGAGTGTTATGGAAAATAGAGCCGTGGCGGCCAATGCTTTGAGAATATTCATGGCAAAAGTTATTATTTCCCGGTCATTGAATAAGGTTTGTCTGCAGGCTTGAGGCCGCGGGACTTATTGGGCTTGGAGGCCATCTCAAATTCAAGAACACCGCCCTCCAGCAGGTCCGCATGAGTCAAGTAGAGCTTTGAATAATCCTTGCCGTTTAAGGTCACTTTCTTCACGTAGCGATTGGTGTCGCTGACTTTGGGGGCCTTGATAACCAGTGACTTCCCGTTAGGGAGATTGATATTGACCTCCTTGAAGAAAGGCGCTCCGATGACATACTGGTCGCTTCCCGGACAAACCGGATAGAAGCCCAGAGTACCGAAAATGTACCAGGCGCTCATCTGGCCGCAATCGTCGTTTCCGCCCAGGCCACGAATCTCCGGCTTGTACATCCTGTTGATAATCTCCCTCATCCAGTATTGCGTCTTCCAAGGCTGCGAGGTCCAGGCGTATAGATAAGGAATATGGTGACTCGGCTCGTTTCCGTGGACATAACCTCCGATAAGGCAGTCCTTGGTGATGTCCTCGTTGTCAGCGTAGGCATATTCGGGAAGATCGTTGTAGAACAACTCGTCAAGGCCGGCGATGAACTTCTTCTCCCCGCCCATCATGGTCATTACACCATACACATCCTGAGGTGCGTGGAAGGTGAAATTCAGAGAGTTACCTTCAATGAAGCCCTCTCCGACAGTCTGCATGATATCGAACTCTTTCTTGAAGGAACCGTCGGTATATTTCGGGCGGCAGAAGCCAAGTCCGGGATCGAATACGTTGCGGTAGTACAGCGCCCTTTTGGCATATTCTTCCGCCACTTTTGAGTCCCCGGTTAGACGGGCGATGTTATAAATCGTCCAGTCGTCATAGGAATATTCAAGGGTATTGCTGGCCGCGGTGGAGATGTTGTCGTAGGGGACATATCCCAACTTCATATAGTCCCCGAGTCCGCAGTACCACTCCTGCTTGGATGTGGTCACCATAGCTTCCAGGGCCCGTTTCTTGTCGATGTCAAGGCCTTTGACAATGGCGTCGGCAAGGACCGGCACGGCATGATAGCCGCTCATGCACCAGTTCTCGTTAGCCATGTGGCTCCAGACAGGAAGCATGTGAAGAACATTCTGGTCATAATGGGCAAGCATCGACTCGACGATATCCCTGTCCCTTTCCGGTTTGAACAAGGCGAGGAAAGGATGCTCTGCCCTATAAGTATCCCAAAGGGAGAACACGGTGTAGTTCGTGAATCCTTTGGCCTGGTGGATCTCGTGGTCCAGGCCCCTGTAGGATCCGTCCACATCCATGTAGACAGACGGGTTGATCATCGTGTGGTAGAGGGATGTGTAGAACATCTTCTTCTCAGCGTCAGTGCCTTTGATGTCCATTACGGAAAGCTCTTTCTCCCAGGCGTTTCTGGCTTCGGAGACGATCTGGTCGAATGACTTTCCGGCAGTCTCGGCTTTCAGGTTCTTCAGGGCACCGGTCGTTCCGGTTGAGGAGAGAGCGACCTTGACGGTCAGCTTGGGATCCTTCGAGGTGGCGAACTTGAACCATGCGACGACTTTGCGTCCGGCGATAGCCGCGAAATTCTTGCTGGTGTCGAACTTGCTCCAGCCGCCCTTATAATCTATCTTCTGGCGGTCTGTGTAGCCATATTCAACAATGGGTTGGGAGAACTCGATGGCGAAATACGTGTAGTTGGTCCTAGCCCAGCCGTTGGTGATTCTATATCCGGTAACAGTCTTGTCGTCAAGCACTTGAACTTCTGACCACAAGGTCTTCCCGTCGTAATCGTAGATGCCGTGGATGAGGTCCAGAATAATCTGTCCGTCCTCTTTAAATGTATATTCATGGACTCCGACCCTTGCTGTCGCGGTTAGACGTGCCTTGACACCATAGTCATCGAGCGTCACCTCGTACAGTCCGGGGCTGGCACTCTCCGTGGAATGGCTGAATCTGCTTCGGAATCCGCTGTCAGGACTGTCCGCGGTGCCGGGATTCAGCTTCAGCGGGCCCGTGGTGGGCATTATTAATATGTCTCCGAGGTCTGAATGGCCCGTTCCACTGAAATGGGTGTGACTGAAGCCTACGATCGTAGGGTCGTTATAGCGGTAGCCGGCACAGGTCTCGTAGACCATCGGCTGATACTTTCCATTAATATTATGGGGAATAGTGTCGGTGTCCGGGCTGAGCTGCACGCCACCGAAAGGCACGCATGCTCCGGGGAAAGTGTGACCCATTCCGTCTGTGCCGATAAAGGGATCAACATAGCTTGTCTTGGTCTGAGCCATTGCGGTGGTCAGAGTAATCAGCGCTGCGGCTGACAGGGTGACAAGCTGGCGGATAAATTGTTGATTCATAATATATTATCTAGTATTAAAGTTTGTATATTCGCAACTATAAAATTGAGGAATAAGCTGACTTTGAGACAGTTATCTGCCAGCCACGATTCCGTATTTCCGGAGAATCTTCTTTACCGGCTTCTCGATAGACTGTGCCCAGAGCTGGTAGCCTCGGTCAGAAGGGTGCGTACCGTCCTGTGTCGTCTCATGATCAGGGGCCGAGGCGCTCGGGTGAATGTAATACACATCCTTATATTTCTTGCAGGCGATTTTCATCAGGCTGTCAGCGACAGCGATCCTGTTGGCTTCCGCATCGTCCGTCCGTTTGTTGAAATTGCGCCACTCCCTGTAGATGGTCCGCTGGAAGATCAACGGTTTGCCGGGGTGGGCGGCCTGTACTTTCTCGATAAAAGGGAAAAGCCTTTCTTTGATCTGCTCGATACTCGGGTTCGAGAAGGTGTCGAAAATGAAGGCATCCACATCCGCGGCCACAAGAACATCAGCGAAATAATCCTGGAGTTTGCAGTTTCCGCTGCATCCAAGGCTCAAAAGCTGAAGCCCGGTGTCTCTTGAGAATATGGCCGGGTAGGCCATTCCGGCGCGGCTTGTGGATATTCCGTGAGTGAAACTCGAGCCGAAAATGCCGATCCTGCCTGTGAAAGGATTAGGCATCGCCTCCAGCACGGAACCCTCCTCAACACCTATTTTCACTGAATATTCCTCGCTGAGGATCGGCAGGTACATCAGGCATTCCTTTATGGTTCTGTCCATTCCGGAAATCAGATTGAAAGGCTGCTCGAGGTCTCCCGATACTCCCGCTCCAGCCCAGATCCATTTGCCGTTTTCCCTGATATAAAGGTCATATCCCCTGGCTGAGAATCCGCCCGTGTTGTTAGGCCGGCCGACATCACCGTACTTAGTGAGTATTGAGATCGTCGGGGAGTTGGTCCTGAAGGCCACACCGATTCCGGCCGAGTTCCTGACCTGGTTGTTCTCGCTTTTGGTGAAGCCCTTGAATTTGACTGTATCCACCCTGTGATAAGGATTCGGGGTATTCATCAGTTTACCTGTCAGGGTCAGATCACTGGCCTCCGTGTAAACAAACTTCGGTGTCGTTTGGGCCATGGCGCCAAACGCTATCACCATCAAAACCGGAAGAATAAGTCTTCTCATTATAATTTGTTGAAATTATGGGTCATTTCAACAAATTTACGATTTTTTGGCAACAAACCTTATCTTTGTGTTATCAGAGTGAAGTAATATGATAAGTCGTAGGTTATTAAGGGCCCTTGTGGTCATGGCTGTCGCTGCAATGGCAGCGATTTCTTGTACTCAGCGCACTGTACAGAGCGGTTTCGACGAAAGCGCCATTGTCTTGTCGGTCGGGGTGGTCAGTGACGTTCATATAAACACTGGGCTTCCAGTGACTTCCCAGAAATGGGAATCCGCTCTGAATCAACTGTCTGTCAAAGCTTTGGAGTCAGATAATGACGGACTTGACGGGGTGCTGGTGGCGGGAGATTTGATCGACTATCCAAGCGAGGCTTTCATACAGGAATTCAAGCGGGTCTATGAGTCTGTGATGGATCCTGTCAAAACGCCGTTGATCTACACCGTCGGTAATCATGATGTCCCGAATTACAAGTGGAGCGATACGATGGTAGAGGATGCGGAATATATTCGTAAGGCATTAGGGGATAATTATTTCCAGACAGATGTCGATATTGAGGCCGGAACGGGTCTCGAGTGCCGCCACTGCGTCATCGGTGATTATGATATCATAGCCATATCTCCTGACGGGACCAGCCCTGTAGTCTATGATCCCAAGGCGCTTGAATGGCTTGACAAAACGTTGTCCGAAGTTACCTCGAAGAACCCTTCCAGATACGTGATCCTGATCACTCACCCGATGCTATATGACACCGTCTACGGCAGCCTTCTCGGGGAGGCGGACGGCATCTGGAAATCTTTTAGCCCGGGCTATTGGGCGACCAGGGAGCTGCCCGAGGTATTGTCAAAATATCCGCAGGTCGTGGCGTTTGGAGGACATCTCCATTTCCCACTCAATGATCCCCGGAGCATTTGGCAAGGGGCTTTCACGGCCTTGGGATGCGGTTCCGTAAGGTATATGGCCATTGAGGCGGGCGGTTATGAGGATATGGCCGGACAGACCACAATGAACGACAAAGATGAGTTCTCACAAGGGCATTTGGTCCAGTTCGACAAGAAAGGCAACATGATGATCCAAAGGATGGATTTCTATAACAAAGCCGTAATCGGGGAGCCTATCATAATTTCCAAGCCATCTAAAAACGGGAAGCATCTGGACGCGTATTCTTTCCACCTTCGTAAGGCGGCGAATGAGCCTCCGACACTGCCATCAATGGATGTTGCCTATGAGAAATCACCCGAGCCTTGGAAGAAGAGCGAGCCGGGCTATTTCTCGGTGAGTTTTCCCGCCGGGACTGATGATGAGTTTGTCCATCATTATGTCTTGACGTTGAGCAAGGGTGATGAGCTGATAATGAGCAAGAAGATCCTGGCGGATTTCTATAAGTACCCTCGGCCATCGATGATGAAGCCGGTCTGGAAAGTGAATATGAGCATATTCGACCTTATCGGAAGTGATGACTGGGCAGGCCAGGAACAATTTGAGCCTGGTTCCTATACAATCTCTCTTACCGCCTTTGACTCATGGGATGCGGCCAGTGAAACGCTTTCAAAAGAGATTGTGATATGAGTAAATACTCGTTGATCATATTTTTGCTCGTCACATCGGTCTCGCTTGCGAATGCGGAGAGGATCGATCGTAAAGCGGTCGTCTCCCGGCACAATCCGGTGACCTACGCGTCATCCGTGAAAAGTCCCGTCCAGGTCGGCAATGGCCGTTTCGCGTTCGGTGCGGACATAACCGGACTCCAAACCTTCCGTTCCTTCAACACATTGAGTGATTGGGGCTGGCATTCAAATCCGCTTCCGGAAGGTATATCCGTTGAGGACTACAAGCCGGTGGTTCTGGAAACTTGGGGGACCCGTATTCCGTATATCCTGAACAATCCTGAATGTCCCGAAATATCCGATTGGCTTCGTTGGAACCCACACAGGATCAATTTGGGACGTATAGGTTTCGTGCTGACAAAAGCAGATGGGGAACGGGCTGAGGAGAAAGATTTGAGTGACACTCGTCAGGAGACTGATCTTTGGACCGGAATCGTGAATAGCCATTTTGCCCTGGAAGGAGTGCCGGTTTCTGTCAGGACAGCTTGCCATCCCTCGATGGATCTGATTTCAATTCACGTGGAATCACCTCTGATTCAGTCTGGTAGGATAGGTCTGTTTGTGGATCTCCCGTATTCCGATGGCAAGAGCATGCTGACCTCGGTCGGGGATTTCACTTGCCCTGAAACACACAAAAGCTCATTGTCCTCACAAGTGCCCGGCAGCGGAGTGATCACCCATGTTATGGATGATACTGAATATGAGATTGAGCTTCACTGGAAAGGGTATGCTGTTCTTTCCCGGGTCAGCGACACCGCCCATGAATACCGGTTTGTCACGTCAGGAGATGACAGTTTTGACGTCACAGTCCTTTTCCGCCCCTCGAGTATTCCGGAAATGGATACTCATGATATTGTGGCAGAATCAAAGGATGCGTCCGGACTGGAGGTTGAAGATGTGGAAAAAGCTTCCACTGAAAGCTGGGAGAAGTATTGGATGACCGGGGCCGCGGTGGATCTGAGCGGGAGCTCCGATCCTCGCTGGACGGAACTGGAGCGTCGTATTGTCCTTTCACAATTTGTGTTGAAACTAAACGAGACAGGAATATTCCCGCCTCAAGAAGCCGGGCTTGTGAATAACGGGTGGTATGGACGTTTCCACTGGGAGATGATCTGGTGGCACGGAGCGCATTTCCTGCTTTGGAATCGTCCTGATTGCGTTGATGGCTACCTTTCGAAGTACGGCGCGTTCATGCGAGAGGCGGTCTCACGGGCTTCTTCAGAAGGCCGGAAAGGGGCCAAATGGCCAAAATGCACTGGGAATTTCAATAGGGAGTGGCCTTGTGAGCCACATGCCGCTCTTTGCTGGCAGCAACCTCATCCAATCTGGTTCGCTGAGGAGGAATATCGCTTGAATCCGTCTCAGGAAGTACTTGACAGATGGGCGGATGTGGTGATAAACACAGCCGATTATATGGCCGATTATGTCTTTTGGGACAAGGCCGGGAGGCGTTTTGTGATAGGGCCGCCTGTCATTCCCGTTTCTGAGAACACGAAGATGCTGGAGACCATGAACCCCATATTCGAGTTGGGCTATTGGCGTTTCGGTCTTCGAGTCGCGTTGGATTGGGCAAAACGACTCGGGCTGCCTGCCAAAAGGGTGAAGGCTTGGAAAGATGTTCTCCGCAAACTCTCTGATCTTCCCACGGAGGATGGATATTACATCACTCACGAGGGAATGGTGGACATGTGGACCAACTATAATTTCGAGCATCCCGCCCTTACTGGTGTTTACGGGTGGCTGCCGGGAGATGGTGTCGACGTTGAGACTTTCCGGCGCACATTCCATCATGTTTTGGAGACATGGCAGATGGACAGGATCTGGGGCTGGGATTATCCCATGCTCGCTATGGCCGCCGCCAGGCTTGGCGAACCCGAAACAGCTGTGGATTTGTTGTGTACGACCGCCCACAAGTTCAATTTCGACGATCACGGTTTGGCCGATATGTACCCTTTCCCGTATTTCCCGGCCAATGGTGGTCTATTGACTGCCGTGGCCATGATGTGCGCTGGTTGGGATGGTTTGCCTAAAGGTGCGGCCGGGTCGGTGGTAGAGAGTCCAGGCTTCCCGAAGGACGGCAGTTGGGTAGTCCGGTATGAAGGATTCAACAAGATGATGTGAATAATATAAACGATTGATAAACATGAGATTCATCAGCTGGAATGTGAACGGCCTTCGGGCCTGCGCCGGCAAAGGCGATTTTGACAAGGCTTTCACCGCTCTGGACGCGGACTTCTTCTGTCTACAGGAGACTAAGATGCAGCCCGGGCAGCTTGATCTGGAATACCTCGGTTACACTTCTTACTGGAATTCCGCCGAGAAGAAAGGATATTCAGGAACAGCGATTTACACTAAGCATCAGCCTCTTTCGGTGACCTATGGGATAGGTGTTCCGGAGCATGACTCGGAGGGTCGTGTCATAACGCTGGAAATGCCTGATTTCTACCTGGTTTGCGTCTACACACCGAACTCCCAGGACGGCCTTCGCAGGCTTGATTACAGGATGGTTTGGGACGACGCTTTCCGGGAATATGTCCTTGGACTTAAGGCCAGGAAAGGGGTCGTGATTTGCGGAGATATGAATGTCGCCCATCAGGAAATCGATATCAAAAACCCTAAGGCCAACCGCCACAACGCCGGATTCACGGATGAGGAAAGGGACAAGTTTTCTGTTCTTCTGGACTCCGGATTCGTGGACACCTGGCGCTCTACCCATCCCGATGAAGTGAAGTATTCCTGGTGGTCCTATCGTTTCAGAGCCAGGGAGAACAACGCCGGGTGGCGCATAGACTATTTCCTTGTGTCAGAAGACTTAAGAGAAAAAATAGAATCGACGGACATCCACAATGAGATTTTCGGATCCGATCATTGTCCTGTCGAGTTGGTCCTGTCTCTTTGATTTTTGAACATTTCATTGTATATTAGCAAACTGCGAGAATAACATATAATAGCGCTATAATGAAAATCCAGAAATTGTTTTTGAGCATCCTCGCCGCGGCGTCATTATTCGCTGGCTGCAAGGAACCGGAGCCGGAACCATCAATTCCGACCCTTACTGTTGGTCAGACCGAACTCTCTTTTGAGCAGAACGGCGGAACCGGCAATATCACAGTGACTTCCAACCGTCCCTGGACAATCTCCACCGATGCGGACTGGTTGGCTTTCAACCCTTCAAACGGTAATGCCGCCGACGCTCCCGTGACGGTTACGGTGACCGCTCTCGCCAATTCTTCCACCGACAGGACAGCCTCCTTCAAGGTCAAGACTGACTTTGATTTCAGGACTGTTGAGGTCTCCCAGAAAGGAGCCAAGGGAGAGGATCCTAACACCACTCCGACAGGCAAGGGTACGGCAGACGATCCGTACAATGTCGTGGCGGCTATTAACGCCGTGGCGAATTTGACTTGGACCTCTAGTGATGATTACCAGTCCACAGACGTCGTCTATGTGAAAGGCAAGATATCCAGCATCGTGGATAAAGGTACGTTCACTGATTCCGGCACATTTGGTAACGCGTCATTCCACATTTCCACGGACGGGACTTCAGTCAATGATTTCTACGCTTACCGCATCCTTTATCTCGGCAACAAGCATTTCAAGTCCGGCCAGACGGACATCAAGGTCGGTGACGAGGTTGTCATCTGCGGAAAATTAATGAATTACAAGGGTAACACTCCCGAGACTGCCTCTGGCGCATATCTGTATTCCCTGAATGGCGAGACAGGAGGAGGTCAGGGATCCGAATCCGAGCCGAAGGGTACCGGAACTCTCGAGGATCCATACAATCCCGCTGGAGCCGCGGCTGCCGTCGCCAACCTGAAATGGACTTCCAACGAAGACTACCAGACAACCGAAGATGTCTATATGAAGGGCAAGATATGCAGGATTGCCGATAATGGAACCTTCTCCGAAAGTGGTACCTTTGGCAACGCCACGTTCTTTATTTCCGAGGATGGCGAGGGTGATGGCGAGTTCTACGTTTACCGTACCCTTTACCTTGGTAACAAGAAGTTCGAGTCCGGCCAGACGGACATCAAGGTCGGTGATGAGGTCATCATCCATGGTAAACTGATGAACTACAGGGGCAACACTCCTGAGACCGTGGCAAGCAAGACATATGTTTACTCTCTTAATGGCGTGACGGGCGGTGACACTCCCGGGCCCGGACCTTCGGGTGATCCGAAGGGTACAGGAACCCTCGAGGATCCTTACAATCCCGCTGGAGCCGCCGCTGCTGTCAAGGATCTGACCTGGACTTCCAACGAAGACTACCAGTCAACCGGCGATGTCTATGTGATGGGTAAGATCTGCAAGATTGCCAACAATGGGACCTTTACTGAGGGTGGCACTTACGGCAACGCCTCGTTCTTTATTTCCGAGGATGGCGAAGGAGATGGCGAGTTCTATGTTTTCCGTACCCTTTACCTTGGTAACAAGAAGTTCGAGTCCGGCCAGACGGACATCAAGGTCGGTGATGAGGTCATCATCTATGGTAAACTGATGAACTACAGGGGCAACACTCCCGAGACCGTGTCCGGCAATTCATACTTGTACTCCCTCAACGGGGTTACCGGCGGCGACACGCCGCAGCCTCCCACTCCGGGCGAGGTGAAGGCCGTGACGGTCGCGGAATTCAACGCCGCGCCCGAGTCCGATTCGCAGGTGTATGAGCTCGTCGGAACCATCGGCGGTTCCATCAATATGACCTACGGGAACTTCGACCTTACGGACGAGACCGGTACGGTCTATGTGTACGGCCTGACGGCGACGGAACTCGGTTACGGCATGAAGAACGACAAGAGCTACGAATCCCTGGGTCTGAAAGAGGGTGACAAGATCAAGCTCCACGGCTACCGCGGCTCCTTCGAAGGCAAGATCGAGGTGATGTATGCCTGGTTCATCGAGAAGGTGTCCGGCGGCGGTGACAATCCCGGTCCCGGTCCTACGGGTGATCCGAATGGTACAGGAACCCTCGAGGATCCTTACAATCCCGCGGGAGCCGCAGCGGCCGCGTCAAAGCTCACTTACACGGACAAGAATAACTACGAGACTACCGAGGATGTTTATGTGAAGGGCAAGATATGCAAAATAGCCAATAGTGGAACCTTCACGGAAGGCGGCACTTACGGCAATGCTTCGTTCTTCATTTCCGAGGATGGAACGGGTGACGGAGAGTTCTATGTGTTCCGTACGCTCTATCTCGGTAACAAGAAGTTCGAGGAAGGTCAGACCGATATCAAGGTCGGCGATGAGGTGATCATTTGTGGCAAGTTGATGAATTACAAGGGCAACACACCCGAGACAGAAGCTAACCATTCATACCTGTATTCTCTCAACGGAGTGACTGATGGAGGTGACGTGCCAGGACCTGGCGGCGATAATCCTGGTCCCGGTCCCGGCGGAGACGAGGTGTCCGGTAACGCCATTTTATTCTCAAGTTTGAATATCGAGAATGGCACACAATATAATGGTAGCGGAGACGACAAGACAGTTGTCAAATCCACTGATTTCACAGTCGCTTTCGGAAAGGGCGCCAATGATGGAAAGTATTACAATACTGGCGAAGGGATTCGCACTTATGGCAACGGCTATATTAAAATAGAATCCTCTTCTAAGACAATTACAAAGGTGGTTTATACATTCCAAAAGGCCACAGGAACTTCTGGTTCAGGAGATAATTCTGTTACATATAAGACCTATCCGATTTCCAGCGATTGTTCTGTCAACACAGGTAGTATTACCGTAGGTGAGGCTACTGTAACATGGTCTGGGTCTTCAAAGTCAATTATTATGACTCGGGCGACCGGTAGCGGTCACTGGCGTTTGCAGAAAGTGGAAGTCACTTTTGCTGAATAGTTATGATTGCTTACCGTCGGATTTATGCGATTACGAGATCAGTGGCGGCGCTTCTGGCGTTGTCACTGATGGTCGTTTCGTGTGGGGGAGGTTCTGACATCAAGGAAGAACCTCTTGTCCCGCCGGTGGTCAGCATCAAAACCCAGAGCGTTTCCGGCGAGGCTGGCAGCCAGTTTATGACGGTCACCGCCACCGGCAACTGGACGATCACGACTTCAGCACCATGGATTACCGTCAGCCCTTCCAGTGGCACCGGTAACTCCAGCAACGTGGTGCTGAGCTATTCGGAGAACACCGACGCCATCCGAAACGCGACCGTGACAATCACCGGTCCTGGCGGCTCGGCCAGCGCCGGTATCACCCAGAGCAAACTGGTTGTACCAGTGCCTCCCACGCCTCCGGATCCGGGTCCCGGGCCTGATCCGGGCGGAGATGACGATCCGCCCCACCATCCGGTAGAAGAGAACGGTTACGGTTACAAAACCGCACCTCAAGGTTGGCTGGAACTAGCTGAGACTAAGGAAGATGACGGGCTAGAGTTCTTCACTTTGAATATGAAGATTGGTGAGGTCACAACAAGGAATTATTCCTTCTATTGGGACTATGATAACTTGGTCTCTTGGTGGGTGGCGTATCCGCTATGTTCTTGGAATAATAGTAGTGGTGGACGCACAGATGAATGGGGATTATGTCCTTTATTGCCTGATAAGAAGCAACCGATATTGTTCAATGCTTTCAAAGGTTATTCTTCTTCATTAGGTATTTTGGATCGTGGCCATCAAATACCTTCCGCCGATAGAGGGTCAAATAACAGACCAGCTAATGTTCAGACTTTCTATTTTACCAACATGACTCCTCAAAATCATGATCTCAATGGAGGATTGTGGGCGACATTAGAAGGCAAGGTCAGGGAATGGGCTAATAAAACAGGCTCCACCGCCGGCACAGACACCTTATATGTGGTGACGGGTTGCTTCGTCGGCAATTCTACCAATAAGGCGTATGACAATGTAGGTAAGGCGGTAACCGTCCCCGAGGGCTATTTCAAGGCCTTGCTGCGTTACAAAGACAACGCTTCGGTCGGTCATGGCGGATTTATGGCTTGCGCGTTCTATCTGACAAACAAGAATGAGCACGGATCGAAAATCACCAAGGAAATGAGCATGTCTGTATCCGACCTTGAGAAGAAGCTGGGTTACAAGTTGTTCGTTAACCTTGAAGCCAAGGTTGGCGCCGAGACCGCCAAAACAATTAAAGAAGAGAATCCCGCCAACGTTAGCTGGTGGTGGTAATAATCAGCGATAACATTAAGACAACCAAATGAGAAGAATTTACTTCATAGCGCTCTGCGTCCTCCTGATGGCTCCTTTCGCCGGTGCCCAGAAGGTCCAGAAGAGCCACGTGATAGGTTTCTACAATCTTGAGAACCTGTTCGACACCTATCACGACGAGGGTAAGAATGACTATGAGTATCTGCCCGAAGGCGCGAACCAGTGGACTGATGTCAAATATCGCAAGAAACTCCACAACATGGCGGAGGTCATCCGTGCGATGAAAGACGAGAACAAGGTCTGGCACACCATCTTGGGAGTCAGCGAGATTGAGAATCGCAACGTTCTCGAGGATCTTGTGATCCAGCCTGAGATCGCCGAGGCCAACTACCAGATCGTCCATTATGACGGTCCTGACCGTCGTGGTGTGGACTGCGCCCTGTTTTACAGGCCCGACCAGTTCACCCTTCTTGAGAGCCGCTCGATCCCGTTCACCTTCGATTCCCCGAGCATACAGTTCAGCATGACTCCTGAGGAGCAGGAGAATTTCCGCACGAGGGATATCCTCGAAGTCCGTGGCACTATTGGAGACGAGATGTTCGCCTTCTATGTGACCCACCTTCCTTCCAGGATCGGAGGCAAGAGCGGTGACCTGCGCAGCCGCGGCGCCGAGATTATCCATGAGAACGCCATGGCCTTGATGGAAAAATATCCGGGAATCAAGATCGTGGTGATGGGTGACATGAACGACAATCCCGTTGACGAGAGTATGGTCACATATCTCCACGGCAAGGAAACTATCGAGGAAGTCGGTCAGCAGGATTTCTTCAATCCCTTCCTGTCAATGATCAAGGCGGGTTACGGCTCCTTGGCATATCAAGGTGTCTGGTGCATATTCGACATCATCATGGTGAATTCGAATCTTGCCCACGCTCCCAAGGGTACTTTCCAGATCCAGCCTATCGTCAAGAAGAAATTCTACGGCAGGGTCTTCCAGCAGCCTTTCATGACCCAGCAGGAAGGCCAGTACAAAGGCACTCCCAAGAGGACTTCTTCCAATGGAGCCTTCATCAACGGCTACAGCGACCATTATCCAACCTACATAGTAATCTCCACAAAGTAAAATGAATATCCTGAAGAAAACAGCCGCGCTTGTCGCGGCCTGTCTGGCCGGGATCGCCCTTTTCGCCCAGTCTCCGACCGGCGGCGTGAAAGGAAAGATCGTAAACAGGGCTGACAGGACTCCGGTCACCGGAGCTGTCCTGACGCTGAAATCAGGTGCCACCGAGATCGGGACGATCAAGTCCGACGAGCAAGGTGACTTCCTGATGAGCGAGTTGGCGGACGGCATGTATGACCTCTTCATCGAGGCCCCAGGCTTCCTGCCCACGACAGTCAATGTGACCGTGAATGATGGTTACGTCAAGAATATGTTTAACCTCAGCCTATCTCCGGTCGTGGTGGCTGGTGAGGTGGACGACTCTTCCTTCGGAGAGTTCGACCTTGACGGAAACGGCTATGAGGACACCCCTACGATTCTCTATGACCAGAATGATGTGTTCAACAACGCCGCGAGTTTCAATTTCAGCGCCGTGCGTTTCAAGGTCAGAGGTTACGCGAGTGAGTCGCAGGATGTGTACATCGCCGGAGTCAAGATGAATGATGCCTTGACCGGGTATTCTCCATATTCATTGTGGAGCGGCCTGAATGAGGCGACCAGGGCCAAGTCCTCTGTCATCGGATCCGAGATATCCACCTATGGTATCGGAGGTTACAACGGTCTCACCAACATCTACGCGACCCCTGGACAGGTGCGTCCCGGAAAACGGTTCAGCCTCCTTACCAACAGCGCCCTTTACCGAATGAGGGTGATGGGTACCTGGGCTGTCCCGGAGAATGACAAAGGGTGGTCCTACGCTGTCAGCGCTTCAGCCCGTCTTGGTGGAAACGATTGGGTACAAGGTGTTTACTACCGCTCTTTCGCTTACTATCTGGGAGTTGAGAAGAATTGGAACGATCTTCACAGGTTGGCTCTCGTGACCTTCGGAGCCCCTGGACAAAGAGGTGCGCAGAACGCTTCCACCCAAGAGGTTTATGACCTTGTTAGAGACAATATGTATAACTCTAACTGGGGTTACCAGAACGGGAAGATGCGTAACGCGCGAAACAGGATCACCTTCGAGCCTATTACCTTCCTGAAATACGATTTCACTCCCTCAAAGGAATTTGAGGCTTCCGCTACGGTCCTGTTCAGAACCGGCAAGAACGGTTACACCGCTCTTGATTGGTATGACGCTCCGGATCCTCGTCCTGATTACTACCGTAACCTCCCCAGCTATTTCTACATGGCGAATGATGACTACAACCGCATGAATCCGGCGAAGGCCGCTTGGGCCCGCGAGGCTTGGATGAGCGGTGATCCTTCGACCGCCCATGTGGATTGGGACAGGCTGTATAGCGTCAACAGGAACTCCGAGGGTGGTCGCGCGAAGTACGCTCTCGAGGAAAGGCATGTGGACCAGAACGATTTGAACCTCGCTACCAGCATTCTTTGGAAGCCGAAGCCAGGTGTCGCTGTACGAGCCGGTTTCAACGCCAAGTATAACCGCACCGAGTACTACAAGTCGGTTAACGACCTTCTGGGTGGCAGCTATTTCCTCGATGTTGACCAGTTCGCCGAGAGGGACTATTCCGCATCCGCCATAAGGGTCCAGAATGACCTCGACTACTATCTCGCCCACGGCGAGGCCCGCAAACTGAAAGTGGGTGACAAATATGGCTACGACTACTATGCCCACCTCCTTAAAGGTGAGGCTTGGGCTACCGGCAAGTTCGCTTTCGGCGGTCTGGACGTGACGGTCGGAGGACGGATCGGATCCAACTCATTCTGGAGGGAAGGTCTTGTCCGTAAGGGTCTTTTCCCTGGCTTGGATGACAACGGAAACCCGATCCAGATAGGAGATGATATTTACACCTCTTACGAGGATGACGGATCCCCGATCACCTCAAAGGGCAAATCCGAGAAGAGTTCTTTCCTGACCTACGCCGGTAAGATCAATCTGGCCTATACCCTGACCGGAGGCCACAGGTTCTTCGCCAACGCTGGTTATTCCAGTGAGGCTCCGTACTTTGACAAGGCTTTCGTGGCCCCGAGAACCAGGAATACCCTTATCAAGGGCATCGAGAATACCAAGGCCCTGTCGGGAGACGTCAACTATATGTACGCCACCAATGGTTACAGCCTCCGCCTGACCGGTTTCTACACCAATATCACTGACCAGACCGATGTGATGAGCGTCTACTACGACCTCAACAACTCCTTCGGAAACTTCGCCCTCAGCGGAATTGATGAGAGGCATATCGGAATGGAGCTCGGTTTTGAGGTTCCGACCCCGCTCAGCGGCCTTTCAGTTGTTGGAGTGTTCACCACTGGTGAATATATCTACACTTCGACCCCGATATTGACCGCCACGGTCGACAATAACGCCTCTCCGATTTATTCGAACCTGCCGGTTCCTTACTGGAAGAGCACTCCGAAAACCGACGGGACATATCAGAAGCACTACGTGCCCAGCACACCGCAGTTGGCCGCCAGCTTGGGACTCTCATATTTCTACAACTACTGGTTCATCGACGCCGATGTCGACTATTTCGCCAACTCTTATCTGGACATGAGTCCTCTGAGCAGGACAGATTACGCGACCGCCGGTCCCGACGGAGTGATCACTCCGGAAGAGGTCGAGTCGATGACTCTCCAGGAAAAGTTCAATCCTGCGTGGCTTGTGAACTTCAGCGTGGGCAAGTCCTGGTACATCCAGAGGAAATACCAGCTCGGTTTCTCGCTCAACGCGAAGAACATACTCAACAAGACCGATGTCAAGACCGGAGGTTTCGAGCAGACCAGAATGGTTGACAACACGGTCAGCAAGAGCCGCTACTACAACTTCGATCCGAAGTATTTCTACATGTCCGGTTTCAACTACATGCTGAACCTTTATTTCAGATTCTAAAGCAGGAGGCAAGATCATGAGAAAGTTAATATATTCATTAGCGATAGCGCTCTCATTCACAGTTATTTCCTGCCAAGAGTGGGAACCCGTTATGGGTAACCAAGGCGAGCCTGCGGAACCAGCCGCCGCCTCGCTACAGGCCAACACTACGATCGCCGCTTTGAAGGCCATGTACCAGGGTAAGCCTGTCCATATCGAGCAGGACATCATCATTGAGGGACAGGTCATATCTTCCGACGCTTCGGGCAATATCTACCGCTCCCTTTATATTCAGGATAACACCGGAGCGATCGAGGTCAAGATCGGCAATTCCGCTCTGTACAATGATTATAAGGTAGGCCAGTTGATTTATGTCAAATGCCAGGGCCTTGTGATCGGCAATTACGGCGGGATGCTCCAGATCGGGGCCGATGACCCGACCGGGGAATATGAGACGGCTTATATTGACGTGAAGAGCCTTATTGCCACCCATGTTTTCAAGGGTCCTAAGGGGACTCCGCTCAGTCCCCAGGTTGTCACCGCGGATGAGATTGACTCTAACCTGAAAATGGGATATAAGGGTCCTCTTTTCGGGAAGTTGGTGACTCTCAACGGGTTGACTTATGGCAAGGAAATCTTCGTACTTATCTATCTTGATAGCAATGCCGACAAGAAGGCTTCTTCCAACCGGTTGTTCCTCTCGGACCAGCAGTGGGGAGTGACCACTTGGGCATTCAGCGCCCAGCAGATGAAGACGTATCTTCAGTGGGGTGTTTGGGATTCCGCCAAGATCGGCAATTCAGGTGATTACAACTACGGAACGGTCAGCGACCATCGTACTGAGCTGATCAATAATGCGGGTGCCTACGCCGTGAGCCAGTATTTCAATATGCCCAAGTCAAAGGGTAACCTTCAGATCCAGATCCGTTCCAGCGGATACGCGAAGTTCGCTGACACACCGATCGACCAGAAGATCCTAAACGGGGCCAAGGTCAATGTGACCGGCATCCTGACCAATTACAACGGAGCCGCCCAATTCACTTTGATTGACCTTGACGGAGTTAAAATCCAATAGAAATGAAAAAAGTATTCTTAGCTATAGGAGCGATAGTCGCTATGACAGCTTGCGTACAGACAAAGAATCCGTTCCTCGAGGAATGGAAAACCCCTTACGGCATCCCGCCGTTTGACAAGATCACCCTCGCTGACTATATCCCGGCCGTAAAGGCGGGAATAGAGCAGCAGGAAAAAGAGCTTCAGGCCATTCTGGACAATCCGGAGGCTCCCACCTTCAAGAACACGATAGATGCCTATGAATATTCCGGAGAGATTCTGGACAAGGTGATGGGAGTGTTGTCCAACCTCCAGGAGACCGATGGAAATGACGAGATGGAGAAGATCGCCGAAGAGGCGACCGAGCTGCTCACCAAACATGAGAACTCTATCTCGATGAACAAGAAGTTCTTCGAGAGGGTAAAGGCCATCTACGATGCTGATCAGAGCGCCTTGACAAGGGAACAGCAGCTGGTCCTGAAGAACCTCTACAAGAGTTTCACCCGCAACGGTGTTGATCTCGACGAGGCTTCGCAGGAGCGTCTGAAGGAGATAAATGTCAAGATCGCCGGCTTGCAGCAGAAGTTCGGTACCAACCTCCTCGCGGAGAACAATGCCTTCAAGGAGAAGTTCGGAACACCCGTCTCGTCCTATACCTCCGAGATGACGTCATGTGAGGACAGGGCCCGCAGGGAAGAAATGTTCAAGGCATATTCCTCCAGGGGCAACAACGGCAATGAATATGACAACAAGTCAATTGCTCTCGAGATCTTGAAACTCCGCGCCGAGAAGGCCAGAATGCTTGGTTTCGACACCTTCGCCGCCTATGTTCTGGATGACCAGATGGCTGGGAATCCCGCTACGGTTGATGAGTTCCTTGACCAGATCCAGAAGGCTTCCAACGCCAAGGCGAAACAGGAAGTCTATGACATGCAGAAGATTATGGACGAGGACATCGCCGCCGGCAAGCTTCCGAAAGGCTCTAAGATCCAGCCTTGGGACTGGTTCTATTATGCCGATAAGGTCAGGGCCCGCAAATATGCTCTCGATGAGAGCCAGACCAAGCCTTACTTCATGATGGAGAATGTGAGGAACGGCATATTTGCCGCCGCCCACAAAGTCTATGGCATCAATGTGGAGCCTATTGACGGGGTGCCGGTCTACAATCCCGCGGTCGAGACATTCAAGGTCACCGATGCGGACGGGAGCCTCCTCGGCATATTCATGACGGATTACTTTCCCCGTTCCTCGAAGAGAGGTGGCGCGTGGATGAACGTGTTCCGCGACCAATATATGGACAAGAACGGCAATGATGTGCGTCCTATAGTCGTGAATGTGGGTAATCTGAACGCTCCGACAGAGACTGAGCCCGGACTGTTCTCCATTGACAATGTGGAGACCACCTTCCATGAGTTCGGTCACGCCCTTCACGGCCTTCTGACCAAGTGCGCTTACAAGTCAGTGAGTGGCACAAGTGTTAAGCGGGACTTTGTCGAGACCTTCTCTCAGTTCAACGAGAACTGGGCCTTCCAGCCCGAGATCCTGGCCGAGTACGCCAAGCATTACAAGACGGGGGAGGTTATTCCGGATTCTCTCGTGGCGAAGATCAATAACGCCCGGAAGTTCAACCAAGGTTTCATGACCTCGGAGCTTTGCGCCGCCTCGATCCTGGATATGAAATGGCATGAGTTGACCATGGAGGATCTTGCCAAGATGAGCGAGGGTAATCAGGCTGCCAATGTCGCGGCTTTCGAGCAGAAAGTCTGTCAGGAGATGGGACTTATTGACGAGATCATTCCCCGCTATCGCACGACTTACTTCAATCACATATTCAACAGCGGGTATTCCGCCGGCTACTATAGCTATCTTTGGGCGGAAGTACTTGATAAAGACGCTTTTGAATATTTCCAGGAGCAAGGGATTTACAATCCGGCTGTCGCTGCCAAGTTCCGCCGGACCTTCCTTGAGAGGGGTGGTAGCGAGGAGCCTATGGTCCTTTACATGATGTTCCGCGGAGCCCAGCCCGATCCCGGTGCCCTGCTCCGCGCCCGTGGCCTTGAATAGTTTTATCAGACATATAGTTATTCTAAATTCATATTATTATGAGAAAATTCCAATTGATGGTCCTGGCGTGTGGTTTGATGCTCGCCACCACGGCGAAGGCCGATGAGGCCCGCCTGCTCAGGTTCCCCGCCACCAACGGGACAGACATCGTGTTCTCCTATGCTGGAGATCTCTTCACCGCCCCCCTTGCGGGCGGCGAGGCCAAACGCCTTACCTCACACATCGGTTATGAGATGTTCGCCAAGTATTCTCCGGACGGCAAGACAATCGCTTTCACCGGTGAATACGACGGTAACCGCGAGGTCTACATCATCCCTGCCACAGGTGGAGAGCCTGTGCGTCTCACCTACACTTCCACGAACTCTCGTGACGACCTTGGCGACCGTATGGGTCCCAACAACATCGTGATGGGTTGGACTGTTGACGGAAAGTCAATCATCTACCGTAACAGGACAGGTGACGGATTCCCCGGAAAACTCTGGAAAGTATCTGTCAACGGTGGTATGCCTGAGGAGCTTCCTCTTCCTGAGGGTGGTTTCTGCAGCTATTCCCCTGATGGCAAGAAGTTGGCTTACAACCGCGTGATGAGGGAGTTCCGTACATGGAAATACTATCGTGGCGGTATGGCCGACGAGGTCTGGATCTATGATGGCAAGAAGGTCGAGAAGATCACCGACAACCCCGCTCAGGATATCTTCCCGATGTGGGTAGGCGACGAGATATTCTTCGTTTCTGACAGGGATATGACTATGAATGTCTTTGTCTACAACACCAAGACTAAGGCCACCTCCAAGGTCACCAACTTTGAGGATTACGATGTGAAATTCCCAAGCACCAACGGTAAGCTGGTCGTGTTTGAGAAGGGAGGTTTCCTCTACAAGCTCGATCCCGCCACCAAGAAGGCTGAGCAGATCCACATCACTCTTGCTTCTGACTTGGTCTACGCCCGTCCTGAGCTGAAGAAGGTAACCGGACGAGGTTTCAGTGTCTCTCCTGATGGCAAGAGGGCCGCTGTTACCGCTCGTGGTGAAGTCTTCGACGTCCCCGTTGGAAAGGGAATCACCAGGAATATCACTCAGACCCCCGGGGCAAATGAGAGGAGCGCCACATGGAGCCCTGACGGCAAGTATATCGCCTACATCAGTGATATTACCGGTGAGAACGAGGTCTATCTTTATGATCCTGCCGCTGGAACCACAGTCCAGGCCACAAAGGATAACGACACCTATATCAGCAACCTGTTCTGGGCTCCTGATTCCAAGCATGTCTATTACTCAGACCGTAAGAACCGCCTTGTCGAAGTGGATCCTGCCACAAAGGCCAAGAAGGTTATCTTCTCCAGCCCGGATGGTGGACTCTACGGAGTCTCTTTCTCTCCTGACAGCAAGTGGATAGCCTACACCAAGCGCGCTTCCAACGACATGAGCATTATCTATGTCCGCAATCTTGCCACAGATAAGGAATATCCTGTCACAGAGAAGTGGTACGATTCCGGTTCCCCGATGTTCTCCGCTGATGGGAAATACTTGATATTCACCGCTCAAAGGGATCTTACCCCTGTCTACAGCCGTATCGAGTGGAACTATTCCTATAGCGATATGTCCGGGACTTACATGGCTATGCTTGCCAAGGACACTCCTTCACCTTTGCTTCCTTCCGACAGTGAGACGTCTCCCGCCAAGGCTGAGGAGAAGGCTCCCGGTCGTCCTGAGGGTCCCGCCGCTGGTCCCGGTCGTCCCGGTGCCGGCGCGCCTGAAGCGAAGCCTGCTGAGACCAAGATAGATCCTGACGGTCTGATCGACAGGGTCGTCAAGCTTCCGATCAGTGGTAGGGTATTCTACAGCGATGGCAAGAAAGTCTGGTTTGTCGGCGGTGGCGGCCCTATGGGCGGTGGCCGTGGCGGTTTCGGTGGTGGTGCCGGTGTCAAGACTTATGACTTCGCTTCCGGCAAGACCGAGGATTGCGCTGACGGAATGATCAGCTACCGTCTTGGTGACAAGAAGGCCTTACTCTCCGGAAGGGGCAAGACTACGGTTGTCAACTTCCCCGCACCCAAGGTCGGCGGCGGCGAAGAGATTGACGCGGACAACATGTACGCTCTGGTTGACTACGCTCAGGAGTGGCCTCAGGTCTACAACGAGGTCTGGAGAGCCTTCCGTGACGGTTATTACACCGAGAATATGCACGGACGCGACTGGAAGGGTGTCAAGGCCAAATATGAGCCTCTCCTTCCCTATGTCAAGACCCGTCTTGATCTGAACTATATCCTTGGCGCTATGATCGCCGAGTTGGCCAGCGGCCACGCTTATGTCAATCCTGGTCCGTACCCGAAGCCTGACAGGATCCCTATGGGTCTTCTCGGAGCCAAGGTCAGCAAGGACAAGGGTTATTTCAAGATCGACCACATCTATGCCGGCGCCACCTATAGGCCCGAGCTGCGCAGTCCTCTGACAGAGCCTGGAATGAATATCGCTGAGGGTGACTACATCACCGCTATCGACGGCAAGTCTCTCAAGGATGTCGATAATATCTACAAGTGCTTGATCGGTAAGGCCGGCAAGCTCATCGAGCTGACTGTCAACAAGAAGGCTGCCGAGGGTGGTCGCAAGGTCGTGGTCAGGCCTATCGACAACGAGTATCCTCTTGAGCACTATGAGTGGGTCACCAATAACATCAAGACCGTTGAGGAGAAATCCGGCGGAAAGGTTGGCTACATCTATATTCCTGATATGGGCGCTGAGGGACTTAACGAGTTCGCTCGCTACTGGTATCCCCAGCTTGACAAGGAGGCCCTTATCATCGACGATCGTGAGAATGGTGGCGGAAACGTCTCCCCGATGATCATCGAGCGTCTCCAGAGGGTTGTCTACAGGATGAATGGCGGACGTGGTTCCAACAGGGTCAGCACCATTCCCGACGGTGCTCATGTCGGACCTAAGGTATTGCTGATCAATAAGTACTCTGCTTCTGACGGAGACCTCTTCCCTTGGGGCTTCAAGGCCAACAAGCTCGGTACCGTGATCGGAACGAGGACTTGGGGTGGAATCGTCGGTATTGGTGGATCACTTCCTTATCTTGACGGTACGGATGTGAGAGTCCCTGGCTCCACGAGCTTCGATCCGAAGACCGGTGAGTGGATTATCGAGAACTACGGTGTCGATCCTGACATCCTTCTTGACAACGATCCTATCAAGGAATATGCTGGCACTGACGAGCAGCTCCTGAAGGCTATCGAGGTCGCTCTCGAGCAGATCAAGACCCAGACATCCCACAAGGATCTTCCTGGAAAGCCCGCACCTCGTACCTTCAAGGATCTGGGACTCCCGGAGATTAAGTAAGTGACTGATATTTAATGTTTGATTTGTAGAAGTTTGATATGAAAAAATTACTTGTCATATTCTTGGGGGCGTTCTTGTTCCTCTGCGGTCCGAACGCCTCGGCACAGCTCACCTCTGGTGACGGCACCTTGTCTTTCGGTGGTGGATTCACATCGTTCGGCATTGGCGGGCCAGATGCTGACCTCTTGGAAAGGATGCAGTTCCCTAACATGATTCCTGGTTTCTATTTCGGAGCCAGCATCGACTATGCGTTCTCCGCTATCGAGGGACTCACTGTTGAGCCGGGCGCTTATATCGCCCACTATGGCAAGGCATTCCAGTTCGGATTGGCGGGTGAACCTAAGTCCTATCACGCTAATTACCTGAGAGTTCCCCTGGACCTCAAGTATACGTTCACGATGGATGATTCGGCAATAGGGATCGCCGTCTACACCGGTCCTCGATTCAACATCGGCGTGGGTGGCAACATGTTCAGTGCCGGAAAGACTTATCCCGGTCTCAGGCCTTTTGACGCACAGTGGGGATTCGGTCTCGCGTTTACCCTTCAGGACGCTATCGTGATCCGCGGTGGATACGACATAGGAATCACCAATTGCATCAAGAACAACAAGGATCTTAGTTTTGACGATCTGATTATCAAGAGGCACACTCTCACTATCGGAGCTAACTTCCTCTTCAAGTAATCGATCAGGATGTGAAAAAAGGAACCCTCTTCAAATCTGAAGAGGGTTCTTTTTATTCTGTTTCAAGAAGTTCGTAGTCGAGGAGCCGTTGTTCCAGATTGGCTGACTTGACCCTGATCCTTACCTGGTCTCCAAGGCGGAACACCTTCTTGGTGCGCTTCCCGACAATGCGGTAGTTGTCCTCGTCAAACTCGTAGAAATCGGAGTGGATCTCCCTTAAGGCAACCATGCCCTCGATCATCTCGGGTTTGATCTCGACATACATGCCCCATTCCGTCAGGCCTGAGATTACTCCGTCAAACTCCTGTCCGACCTTATCGATCATGTATTCGATAAGCTTGTATTTTATGCTGTCACGCTCGGCGTTGGCGGCGATCTGCTCCCGCTCCGAAGCGTGTTGGCACTGGGCCTCGTAATACTCCTTGTTCTGGCTCTCCCTGTTGTCAAGATACATGGCCAGGAGCCTATGTACCATCGTATCGGGATAGCGGCGGATAGGGGAGGTGAAATGGGTGTAGAACCTGAACGCAAGGCCGTAGTGACCGATATTCTCAGTTGAATATACGGCCTTGGCCATGGAGCGTAGGGCTATCATTTGGAAAGCGTCACGCTCCGGAGTGTCCTTGGATTCCTGCAACAGGCTGTTCAGCGACTTGGCCACATCCCGACCATTCGATACAGGACCCATCTTGTAGCCGAAGTTCCCGACGAATTTGCCGAGGTTGGCGATTTTCTCCATATTCGGCTCGTCATGGATACGATATACGAACGTCTTGGCGTTCTTGTCTTCCTTGCCGTTCATCCTGCCGGATGTGGCGATATACTCGGCGACCGACTTGTTGGCCAGGAGCATGAACTCCTCTATCAGCCAGTTGGCCTCCTTGGTGACCTTTTCATAGACTCTGATTGGCTTGCCCTTCTCGTCGACCTCGACCTTCATCTCGGGCCTCTCAAAACTGATGGCACCGGAAGAGAAACGCCTTTTTCTCATAATCGAAGCCAACCTGTTCAGTTCCAGGACAGCGTCCCTGATCTCCTGGCTGATGGCCGGATCCTCCGGTTCTTTTCCTTCAGACTCAATGATTTTCTGGGCGCCCTCGTAGTCAAAACGGTAGTCGGAACAGATCACTGTGCGGCCGAACCAGCGGTCAACCACATTGGCGTCAGGGGTAATCTCAAACACAGCTGAGAAGGTCAGTTTGTCCTCGTTGGGACGCAGTGAGCAAAGCTTGTTCGAAAGCTTCTCCGGAAGCATCGGCACGGTCCTGTCCACAAGGTAGACTGAGGTGCCGCGGGCCTGGGCCTCCTGGTCCATAAGCGATCCTGGCTTCACGTAATATGAGACATCCGCGATATGTACTCCGATCTCGAAGTTGCCGTTCTTGAGTTTGGTAAGGGAAAGGGCGTCGTCGAAGTCTTTCGCGTCAGTAGGGTCGATAGTGAATGTCAAGGTCTTGCGGAAGTCCTTACGGCCCTTGAGATCTTTTTCGGTGATCTCATCCGGAATCTTGTCAGCCGCGTTCTCAACCTCTGGAGCGAATCTGTAAGGAAGCCCGTACTCGGCGAGAATCGCATGCATCTCTGTCTCGTTGGCTCCCGGCTCACCCAGAACATCGGAGATATAGCCATGAGGATTCGGCTCACTTCTTTCCCAACGATCGATGATTGCCGCGACCTTCATTCCCTTCTTAGCCCCTTCCGGAAGTGATTCAAAATCAATGGATATGTCATACGGCATGGTCCTGGATTGCATCAGCACCCAAGCCTGTTTCCCGACAATGTGCAATATTCCGACAAAAGGAGTCTTGCTGCGTTCGACGATCTCGATGATCTCGCCTTCCCTGCGCTGTCCTCCACCTCGTACTTGGACTTTTCCTCTTCCTCTCGGTATCGGAGCCGGTCTCTTTTCCCTCGTGACGACGCACCTGACGAGGTCGCCGTTAAGGGCTCCGCGGGTCTTGGAAGCCTTGACGAACACATCGTTATCTTTCTCATCTCCTTCGGGGACGACGAAGACAAAACCGTCCCTGCTCATGTGGACCTTTCCGGTCACTTCCTCAAATCTTCTCTTTCCACCCTGCCTTGAGCCGAATTGCTTCTCGCGGCTCTTTCGAAGGGCCTGTCTTCCATTTCTGGCGCCACCTTGGCGCTTGTTTCCTTTCTTCATCTCTTATTATTAATATCACCACAAAGTTAGCAATAATGATTATCTTTGTGGAGACAACCCGACTATTTTAATCAGTTTTTAATATGGCAGACATCAAAAACGACAGCAGGATCGTCCTGACCTTGGACGCCGGCGGCACCAACATGGTCTTTGGCGCCATGAAAGGCGGAGAGTATTATGGAGACACCCTGACCCTCCCCTCAAACGCATCCAACCTGGATCTTTGCCTGCAGGCTATGGTCCTTGGTTTCGGCACAATCATCGAGAGGCTCGGTGACGAGAAGCCCGTGGCTATCAGTTTCGCCTTCCCCGGCCCGGCCGATTACCCTAATGGTATTATCGGAGGCTTCCTTCCCAACTTCCCGTCTTTCAGGGACGGTGTCGCTCTAGGACCATTCCTCCAGAAGAAGTTCGGAGTCCCTGTCTTCATCAACAATGACGGAGACCTCTACGCTTATGGAGAGGCTCTCGGTGGCGCGCTGCCTGAGATTAACAAACGCCTTGAAGAGGCCGGAAGCTCAAAACGCTATCACAATCTGATCGGTTACACCTTCGGCACAGGGTTCGGTATCGGAACTGTGATAGACGGAAGGCTCAACAGGGGTGATAACTCTTGTGTCGAGACTTTCTGCCTTAAGCATCCCGATATGCCTGATGTCATCGTGGAGGACGGTGTGGCCATCCGCGCCGTCAAGAGAGTTTTCGGAGAGCAATCTGGCAATCCTAACCACTGCCTTGAACCGAAGGAAATCGGCGCTATCGCCAGAGGGGACGCTCCCGGTGACCAGGCTGCCGCTATCAAGGCTTTCGACAAGATGGGAGAGGTGGCTGGAGACGCCATCGCCACGGCCGTGACACTGATTGATGGTCTGGTGGTTATCGGAGGTGGTATCATGAACAATTACCAGTTCCTGATGCCTGGAATCCTCAGGACAATGCGCGGGAAGATGCGCCAGCTTTCCGGAGACGTTCTCGACAGGGTCCAGATGAAGGTATATAACCTTGACGATCCTGCCGAGTTCGTGAACTTCGCGAAGGGTGAGGCGAGGAAACTAAAGGTTTACGGCAGCGATGACGAGGTTGTCTATGACCCGCAGAAGAGAATAGGGGTCATGCGTTCCAAGATCGGGGCGAGCAAAGCCATTTCCCTCGGCGCCTACGCTTTCGCTCTTTCAGAACTAGACAAATAGGAGGATAGGACATGATGTATCCTCTTAAATTCAAGCCTTATCTCTGCGAAAAAGTCTGGGGTGGAGAAAAGATAGCTCCTTTTAAGGGAATATTCACCACCAGGAACCGTATCGGAGAGAGTTGGGAGATATCAGCCGTGCCTGGCCACGTGTCTGTGGTTGACAATGGACCTCTTGCGGGGAAGTCGTTGACTGACATTATGATATCAAATGGAGTCGAACTCGCGGGCAAGAAAGTTATCGAGAAGACCGGGACCGAGTTCCCGTTGCTGATAAAGTTCATTGACGCCAAGGCTGACCTGTCCGTCCAAGTCCACCCTACTGACGAGCTTGCCGCCAGGACTAACCCTGGCCAGAAGGGCAAGACCGAAATGTGGTACGTTGTCGGAGCTGACAAGGGCGCCAAGCTACTCAGCGGTCTTACCCAGGAGATCACTCCAGAGGAATATGAGGAGAAGGTCCAGGATAACACCATCACCGACGTTCTTGGTCGTTATGAGGTTCACCCCGGAGATGTGTTCTTCCTTCCCGCCGGTCGTATCCATGCCATAGGCGCCGGCTCCTTCGTGGCTGAGATCCAGCAGACCTCGGACATAACTTACAGGATTTATGACTATGGACGGCTTGGACTTGACGGCAAACCTCGCGAGCTGCACCTGGAGAAAGCCAAGGAGGCGATTGACTATACCGTGTTCCCGGACTACAGGACCGATTATGTCCCCAAGAAGAACGCCGAGACCCGTCTTGTGAGTTGCAAGTACTTCACGACCAGTTTGTTCGATATCGACAAGCCGGTCTCGAAGAACCTCAGTGCCTTGGATTCGTTCGTGGTGGTGATGTGCGTCGCAGGGAAAGGTGAGCTGGTGGATAACGAGGGTGACGGCTCGGTACATAGGCTTGAGATCCGTCAAGGTGAGACCGTCCTTGTGCCGGCCACTTCAAGCACCATCGAGTTCCATCCCGATGGGGCCATGACTTGTTTGACTAGTTTTATTGAATAGGAAACAATTAATATCCAAGAATTTATATGATTAGAATCAATTGTTTTTTCAAAGCTTCCGAGAAAGAGGGAGCCGTCGTCAAGGCTGTCGAGGCCGCTAAGGCATTGACTGAGAAATCGCTTGGTCACGAAGGCTGCGTCGCTTATGATGTGTTCTGCAGCGCTACCCGTCCCGATGTCTTCATGATTTGCGAGACTTGGAAAGATCAGGCTTGCCTGGACAAACATTCCGCCACACCGGAATTCGCTGAGTATGTCGGCATTATCCAGGAGAACGGACTATTGAAAATAGAGACCTTCGAGTTCTGATTCCCGAGGAAGACTGTGACGACCTAATAATAAATGGGATAGTCGATGTCTTCCTTGTAATACACAAAGGGTCCGAAGATCATTTCCACTGTTGATTCGGCGGCTATGGACACGATTCCCATGCCGCCGTTCACGTTATTCGGCAGCATAGTCGGCTCGATGATAGGAGAGACATCGTAGCCGTAAGTGGCCATGTTGTTCAGTGCCCTGAGATAGTTGTAGAAGCTTCGGTCGAAACTTTTCAAACTGAGGTTGAGGAACCTGTTGATTTCGGCCCTGTCGGCTTCGAAGAAGTAATAATAACGGCTCTTGAAGTAATAGGAAGGAATATAAAACCGCACTGTGGCATCGGAGTCCTTGAACATTTTATCCGAGAAACAGTGCGTCGAGTTGACAGGCAACAGATCCTCAAACAGCTCACCCATGCCGGAGGAATAACCATCCTCGAGAATCAAGTCATGGAAAGTCTCGTAATCAAGCCAGTAAGGACCTTCGGTGTCGACACGGGTCTCTCCTTCGCCATCTGAGCTCAAACTGGTGACTGTGGTCATATCTCCGTTCATGGAGTAATAATTGTCCTCACCTTGGACATCGCGAAGCCGCAGGGTGAATTCCAAATATTCCTGCTCATAAGTATCACTTCCATCAATGTCCTGATATACAAAGGATTTCACGACGGTGGCCGTGTCTACCGACATTATTGTCCCAGGCTTCGGCACCACAAGTTCCGTCCAAGCGTTCAAATTCCCCTTGGAGGCTTCAATCCTCACCTTGTCACCGGGCTTGAATTTGGCCTCGAACTCATATTGTGTGTAAGGGTAGTGATTCGGAACAAGCATAGTCTCGCCCGTCTGCCAGTTGACAAGCTCTTCGGTATATCCTGCGGGTATCGCCTTCGCGACACTTCTTGCCCCGTTTACAAAGCACTCCACTTTGGCTCCTGGTAGTGAGTCAATCCTGTCCGGATAACTCATCGACAGAAACAGAGTGTGCTTCGAGTTTGTTGTGGAGAGCTGGCCCAGAATTGTGATCTTCCCGTCACTCGGATCGTATTCGTACCTTATGGTGTTCTCACAAGCCACAAACCCGAGAGCGGCAATCAATATGGTGATTATCAAGTATTTCCTCATGGCTTGTCAGAAATTGCGGGTCCAACTTATTGACGGCAGGATCGGGAGGATGGTGATCTTTTTCATCTTCAGGCTCGTCCCGATACGATTGCCGTTTTTGTCATAATCCGGACCGTAATCCATAAAGACGAAGTTCGGATTCATTTGGTTGTAAACGTTATACACACTGAGATTCCACACGGTTTCCCCTCTGCGCCGCTCCTTGTGGTAGCTGGCTCCGAGATTGAGTCTGTGGCTGGGAGGGGTACGGAAATTGTTGCGATGGTCAACGTACTGTGCGTCAACTATATAACCATCCGGATGCAAGACCGCGACTTGGCGGACAGGGACTGTGGTCGTTCCTCCGGTGGCGAAAGACCATGCGCCGTCAATGCCCCAGGTCTTGTTGAAACGATGGTCCACGCTTATATCGATGCTGTGGCGACGGTCATATTTGTAGGGGAAGCGCTCCCCGTTGTTAATTGATCCGTCCGGGAATATACGGTCGGATTTTGCCAGGGTGTAGGCGAACCAGCCGGTTGTCTTGCCTGCTGTCTTCTGGACGAGGAACTCTATTCCTCGAGCCGTTCCCTCACCCATTTCCACTCGGTTCTCCCAGCCATCCGAGGTGCCCAGCATCAAGGTTCCGTCCTTATACTCAAGGATATTGTTCATTTTCTTGAGATAACCCTCAATGGAGAACTCCCAGCCCTTGATCTTGTCATAATATACTCCGGCAGAGAACTGGTCTGAGGTCACGGGCCTGATATCCTTGGTGATGGGGACCCAAAGGTCGACCGGAAGGGATATCTGGGCAGAACTCAGCAAGTGGACATATTGGGCCATCCTGGCATAACCGGCTTTGAAAGAAAGTCCATTGCCTGTCGCGACCTTCGCCGAGACTCGTGGTTGGAAGCTCCAATAAGTCCGTCCCTCGGTGTTGAACATGGAGAGCCGGAAGCCGGGATTGATAGTGACATGCTCCCCGAGACTCAGGTCGTCCTCGGCATAGAAGGATAGCTCATGCCCCCTATAGACCTTTTTGGGGTCAGTGAAATATAGTGTTGTGTCGACCTGGACATTATTGCCTTGAATCTCACGGTCGACAGCTGACATCCTTTCCGGGATGAATGTGTGCCAGGTATACTCAGTGCCGAATTTCACGAGGTGGTTTGGCGATGGATTGAAATCAAAGTCTGAGCGCAGGCTGATATCCCTTATTCCTGAGCGGTAGTCGAGATGATATCTGTTGGTGGATTTCACTCCATCCACAATCTCGGTCTCTTTTTCCCCGGCGTTCATCACCATCTTGTAGCGGTTGTAAGATAGTGTCGTATTGGAGAATAACTTGCTGTTATAGATGTGGTTCCATCTTGCGGATCCAACTGTGTTGCCCCAGAATACCCCGACATCCGTGCGGCTCTTATATTTGTGATATGTAGTCTCAAGTCCGATAGTTTCAGTTCCTTCTCCCTGCTCTTCCTCATTGAACAAGAACCTGTCCCGTCCATGGTAGGTCCCGAAGTAAAACCGGTCTCGGTCGCTCAAGCGCCAAGTGACCTTCCCGTTGAGGTCATAGAAATAGTAGTTGGCGTATTCGTCTTTGAGAAGCAGTTTGATAAAAGGGGAGTACAGAATAGTATGCATCCCCCTGGCGCTGACGGAGTAAGAGAGTTTATCTTTTATTATCGGCCCTTCCAGATGGATCTTGTCGCTGATCAGCCCGATGCTGGCCGTACCACGGGCCTCTTTCATGTTCCCGTCATTTGTGCGGATGTCCACTATGCTGGACACCCTTCCGCCGTAACGGGCCGGGAAAGAGCCTTTGTAGAGAGTGACTTTCTTCACTGCCTCCGGCTGGAAAACCGAGAATATGCCAAGCATGTGGTCGACGTTGTAGATAGGCACCCCATCCAGCAGGATGAGGTTCTCGTCGGGCCCTCCTCCACGAACGTAAATGCCTGAGAATCCCTCATTTCCGCCTTGTACGCCAGGCATCATCTGGAGAACTTTCAATACATCGGCCTCGCCGAAAAGCACCGGCGTGTTCTTGATCTGGGCGATAGGAACATCGATGGCACCCAGATATGTGGATTGTATTCCGGCGTCTTTGCTGGCGACAACCTTTGAAGAGGCCAGGGTCTCCCCGGATTTGAGAGCCACATTGATGACGGTGTCTCTCAAAAGGGCTATGTGCTGGACATCGTCTTTATATCCCACATAAGAATACTGGAAATCATATTCACCGGCCCGTAGTGTCAGGGAGTAATATCCGAAATTGTTGGTGACAGCTCCGGTGCCGGAACTCCCTTCGAGGATTCCCGCTCCGATCAGAGTCTCTCCGCTATCATAGTCAGTGATGTGGCCGCTAATGGTCACTTTCCGCTGAGCGAAAGCCTGCGTCTCATAAATAAGCGCGAGAAGCATAGCCACCCGCGCTATTTTCCATCCAAGAATTGCCATCAGAATGTGATCATCGGCTTCGTCAAAGCTTCTTTAAGTTGATCATCATAGCGCAGGCGAGTCTTGATTCCCGCTTCCTGGAAGAAGTAACGGACCATGACCTCCTCCTCAATGAACGGGACGATCTCGTCCTTTTTGAGATTCAGGAAAGTCTCTTTGTCCATCTCGATGGCTTTGCTCATCGCCTCGATCTGGTCTTTCATGCTGTCCGCCAGGCCGTCTTTCTGAAGCTCTTTTTTGACTTGGTCGAAATATGTCCTCGCGGAGGAGCGATAGTCGAAATCCTTTGTCTTGGCGAACTCCACAAAGTCCTTCCAGTCAGCGTCAGACATCGTCCAATCCTCAGGAATACTCTGATGCTCCCTAACGAACTTGAGGGTATATTCCTGGATGATGTTCGAATAAACGAGGGAATAAGTCAAACGGCTGTACTCATGGCTTTTGACTATGACATCCGGGGTGATTCCGCCACCATCTCTGACGATCCTGCCCTTGGAGGTCTTGAACTCATGGGTCAGGGAGTCGGGAATATGAGCCACGCTGCCATCCTCATTGCGGTTGGCGTAGTCAATAGCCTGCACGCAACGTCCGGAAGGAGTGTAGTATTTCGATGTCGTGACCTTGATCTGTCCGTTGTAAGGGAGTGGTTTGATGGTCTGGACAAGTCCCTTTCCGTAAGTCCTGGTACCCATCACGGTCGCGCGGTCAAGATCCTGCAGGGCTCCGGTGACAATCTCTGAGGAAGACGCTGAGCCGGAATCCACCATGATAAGGATAGGAATCTCTGTGTCAATTGGTTCCGTGGTGGTCTTATATTGCTGTTCCCCAGTTCCTTTACCTTTTGACGACACCACCAGCGAGCCTTTTGGGACGAAGAGGGAAACTATGTTCACCGCCTCGCTCATAAGGCCGCCGCCGTTGCTGCGGAGATCCAGGACAAGTTTCTTCATGCCCTGCTTCTTCAGGTTCAAGACAGCGTTGCGGATCTCACCGGAGACATTCTCGGTGAATCCGCTCTGGTAGATGTAACCTGTCTGGGAGTCAAGCATTCCGGCGTATTCAACATCAGGGAGATGGATTCGCTCTCTGGTGATGTCGATATCAACGATTTCCCCGGTGTAGACTTTCTTTACCTTGAACCTGACTTTCGTGCCGGGTTTGCCCTTCATCTTGTCGGAAGCCTCCTGACTGGTAAGACCGTGGGTCGACTCTCCGTCGATCTCCAGTATCTCATCACCGCACTGGAGTCCGTATTTCTCTGCAGGAGAGTTCTTATATGGCTCATTGATAATGACATTCCCATCCTTGTCCGGCTTATAGATGATAGCTCCGATACCTCCGTAGGTCTTTGCGATCATCATCTGCAGGTCCTCGTTGTCCTCCTCGGGGATGTAAATGGTGTACGGATCCAGGGCTCCCAACATGGCGTCAATCCCGGCTCTCTCGATCCTGTCCACAGGAAGGGAGTCGACATAGGAGCGATTAAGCTCTTTCAAAATGGAGTTCTGGATCTCGGTCCATTGCCCGAGCTTGAAACTCTGCGATTGCGCGAGAGCGACTCCGCAGGTGAGGATAGCCACAGTGGCCGTCAAGATTGCTTTCTTGATCATATTCTTGTAGATTCAAATACCAATCCGCAAAAATACTAAATATCGTGCCATACAGTCATCGATTATCATGGGTATCGGTGCCGATGATATCATCCTCGGTCGAAGCATCGATGATCGATTGGACGTAGGCTTCTATCGCGGAGAGGCCAGCCGCCAATTGTTTTGGAGGCCAGGCATTGGAGCCTCCGGTCGATATGGAGCCATCCTCATACCTGATCGAAGTGTGCCACATGTAGCCGTCCAAGACCTCGAATTTCGGAGTGTAGGAGTTGCTGAGATTCCAGAGCTTGTATTCCCTGACAAAGCCATCTATCTTCTTCAAGGCATCGTCGGGGCATTTGTAGATGGTGATCTCCGGGTTACAGTCGTGGGAGTACATAAGCTTCAGATGGCCATCTTCTCCCTTCTCGATCTTGTACCATGTGATGTACCACATCATAGTTCCCGAGTAGGAATGCTCATATTCCTTGATTGACTCCGGAGGAAGGTTTTTCACGTATTTGTTGTCCCACGGTTTGTTGCAGGAGAATATGGCCCCTAAAAGCGAAAGGGCCAGAACAGTTTTAAACATGATGCGTCTAGTGCTGTATTGCCATGATTCTCAAGTACTTCAGGATAGTGTCGCACCACTCCTCGTCACCGGGGAACTGGTAACGGGCGTTGCCCTTCGGATCGGGAGTGAAAATTGTCTCACCCTTCGGGGTCAGCTCAACCCAACCACGCTCTGACAGGGTGTAGAGGTCGTCTCCCTCCACAGCATTGATGACAGCAAGAGGGTCCCACATCTTCTGTCCGGTGTCGCACTGGACATTCTGGTAAATCCACTTGATCGGGTGGCAGTCGGTCCAGTCCATGTCGGAGATGACCAGCTCAGGCTTGTAGTTAAGAGGATCTCCAACCTCTCCAGGGGAGAAGATGATGTCGATCTCCTTTGGCCATAACTCAAAGAATTTCAGTGAGAAATCAATCGCCTGGGTGAAGTTGTAGTCAGGCTCGACAGCCTCTCCGAAGACTCCGCCCATGGTGTAGATAGCTTTGACCTTATTGCGCACAAGCTCGACTCCATTGAGATTGGAATACTCATCCGGGCCGGACTGGAGAAGGCGGCTGAGGGAGGTGACAAAACCCACGGAAGCGATTGTCACGCTGTGGTCAGGCTGCGCGGCGAGAAGCTTACGGTAGAGTTTGTAGCCTTCGGGATATTCATCCTTGCTCTTGTAGCTCTGCTTGAACATAGGCTCAGCATCCTCGGTGCGGGCGTAAGCGACATTATGGTAGGGGATGAACACCTTCGGATCCTTGATACCAGCCCTCTCGAGACCGATAGGGATATCAGGATAGCCATAGAAGTTGTTCAACACATCGACAGCGTCGGCATTGGCGGCGCCCATACGGTCAACCACAACTCCGAGGAGGGTGCAGCGCTTCATATCCATATAGCGGTACAGGAGCATCAAGGCGAAGAGGTCGTCGGTGGACGAGCCCATGTCGCAGTCGAAGATTATGCGGCAGTCTTTCTGCTCATAATTGGATTTGATGTTAATACCCTTGCCGGCGTCGTAAACGGTGTGCTGCCCGTTCTCTCTGGCGAAGGCGACGGCGGCAGCGAGGCTGTCCTCAGGGAACATCCTTGTGGAATCGAAATAGTATTTTCCGTCCTCAGGATTATACCAGCCTCCCACCAGGCCGTCATGCTCGCGGGCATGCTTCACCACGGCGGGGATGCTCTTTTTGTCGAAACTGTTCTGGGTGGCGATGTAAGACACCATAAGTCCCTTGTCGGGCTGCCTCATCGTGTTGAGGTCAAGGGTGAATCCGTCAGGATACATCTGGCCCATCGCCCAAATGGCGTTGTATAGTTCCTTGTCGGAGAGTTTGACCTTCTGCGCAGAGACGGTCAGTGAGACCAGCAACAACGCGAAAATGGATAATAATTTCAGAGGTTTCATACGGTAAGTGTTTTTAAATTAATATATTAAATTTCTAAAGTCTTTAACTCTATGAAAGGTGACGATGTCTCCATCGTGAGCTCCACGTGCTCTCTCGTCCCCGGAACGGCTTACGATCAGGAGGTCGTTCCCTTTGATCAACATGGTAGCATAGTGCCGAGCGGCATTGTCGGCCGGGCCGACGGCCACGAGACCAGCAAAAGTCCATTTCAGCAGGTCGGGTGAATATGACAAAGCTAACCGTCTCCTGTAGTTCATCCTGCCGTCGATCTGAGAGTGGAGGAGCCAGTAGAGCCGGCTATCCGGGTCATATACAACATAGAACTTGAGATCAGCTCCGGGAATATGGGCGAAATACATCTCACGGCCGTTTTTCGTGAGTTTCTCCACCGCAAGGCTTCCATCGGGCCTCTCAACACCTTTCATCATGACTCCGATGTCCGGAAAGCCGGTGCTTGCCCTCATCATAAGGACCACTGACTTCCCGGAGGGGTCGTAAAACGGGTTGTTCTCATCAAATACCCGGGTCACATTTGTCTCCAATATCCCCGCTTTCCCGGGATCGGTAACCGGGATTCCGGAAGGCCTGGCTGCCTCCATGTCTTCATCCGGGTTGTACAAATCCGAGAACTTCCAGCTGGATGCCTGGGTGAGATCGTCGTCAACCTTGGCCTGCATCAACACAGGACCGACTCCAGGCCAAGGATGGCCATCGGCCACCCATTTCTCATAAACAAGGGTAACTTTCCCGTCATGGATGTCGACAGGGGTACAGCTCTGATGCCAGCGAGGCTCCGGGCATAGGACAGAGGGTTCTGACCAGGTCTCCCCATTGTCATCGCTTCGGGTGATCAGCAGCCTGCCGGAATGGCCTATCATATACAATGACTTCCCTGCTTTGAACAGGATCTCATGCATCATTGGAATCCTGGCCGGGGTCTCCCGCCAGGTTTTTCCGTCATTATCAGATAGCAAGACCCGGATTTGGTTTCCGGCCTTGTAGTCTCCGAAATCCGATTTTGGCCCGTCTAGAATATATGTTCCCGGACCGCCGTAATCGACACTTACGACAAGCCTTCCGTCAAAGCCCTCGATTATTCCCGGGGTGTAGAGGAACACGCTGTCTGGGCAAGGGGACTCGGCGATGACCATTTCCGAGGCGACAAGGTGGTCATTATTCCCACCTGTATGGCAGGAAACCGCCGCAATCGCGGCGGTAACCATCAAAACTATTAAGTCCCGTCCCCTCAACACCTTCGATTATTTGTCGAAATTCCTGGACGCGAACGGAAGGGCCGTCCTGAGGGCTGTGTGCCAATATTCCCAATTGTGGATTCCGTCCCTGACACGCAGCTCATCCTTTACTCTCTTGAGCATCATCTTCATGTGGAGGTCGAAGGATAGCTTCACGAGATAATCGTCGTCACCGCAGTCGAAGAACCACTTTACGCTGCGGAGGGCGTTCAGTGTGGCATCATCGGCTTTGTCCACATAATCAAGAGCGGAGTGCTCACGGACCGCCTTGCAGGTGTAGAAGAATTTGTCTTTCTTCTCGTCAGGAGTGTTCTCGTCATACTGCTGGTCCAGCCAAGCGCTCATCGCGTAGCAGCTGGAGAAGGTATCCGGGTGGCGCTGGGCGTAGACGGTGCTACCGCCGCCTCCCATAGAGAGACCCATGATAGCACGGTGACCCTTGTCTCCGATTCCCCGGTATTTCTTTTCCACGGCAGGAATGAACTCCTTGAAGAAGAAGTCCTCATAATTCCAGTTTGGCATATTGAAATAGCCATTGTAGACATTATGGATGTCAGGATCACCGGCGTTAGGCATGACGATAATCATCTCGACAGCCTCACCGGAGCGGATCAACTCGTCGGCCACTTCCTTCATCGTACCCTTCTGCTCCCAGTCCTGGTAGGTGCCGTAGAGACCATGCAGCAGATAGACTACAGGATACTGCTTTCCGGACTGGTCGAAACCGTCCGGAAGATAAATATTGTACTTGACTTCAGCCCCGAGAATGCTGCTTTTGACACTGTCGGTGACAATTTTCCCGGCCTGCGCCGTGAAGGCAGGCAAAAGCAGGAAAACGGATAATACGCTAATAATTCTTCTCATATTCTCTTCAATTAATAAATCAGGTTTTTTAAGCGAACATATAAAAATAGTGATTATCTTTGAATAACCGCATATTTTCCGTAATGAGAAAACCGTTTTTATCCCTTGTTTGTTTTTTATTCCTGCTAGTTAGTTGCGGGAAAGGAGGTATAGTCAACTCCACGAAAGGCTTGGTTCCCCCTACTGACAGACCCTGCGCTGATCTTCAGACCGGGGCTGAGATGTTTGGAAAATGGCTTGAGGATCCGGCTTCTGTCCCGCTTTCTTTTGTCTATGACGGGAAAGAGGTGAAGGGACTTCAAGGATTTGAGGTTCTGTCAAAGAATTGTGAGACAACGGCTTCCGGAAAGTCTCTCAAAGCGGTGTTCCGTATTGATGAGAACTTGACCGCCACCTTTGACGCCTTTCTCAACAATGAGTTCGGAGAATTGGAATATACCCTTTGGTTTGAGAACACGGGATCGGTTCCAAGCAAGGCTCTTTCAGAAGTCAACAGCGTTGTCATAGATTTCCAGGGAAGTGAACCAATGTTGAGGGGTTGTCTGGGAGACCATCAGAATAAATATGCCGATTACCAGACCCCTCTTAAGGATACGACAGTTTCATTTGTGTCCAATATTGGCCGGGCTACCCATATCTATTTCCCCTATTTCGATCTGGTTCACGGAGATGGTGGTACATTGCTCGCTTTGGGCTGGGCCGGTACATGGAGCGCCGAGTTCCGCTCGGAGGGCGATGTGACCAGTTGGAAGGCAGCCAACTGCAATGGCTTCAACTCTGTGCTTATCCCTGGTGAGAAAGTTCGCACCGCATTGGTTGTCATGTTGCCTTACAAAGGTAGGGACAGGGATGATGCCACCAACCTTTGGAGGGAATGGTTTATCAAGTATAACATGCCTGCGGCAGACGCGAAGGGCAACAGGATAGAGCCGTTCTCAACCACATGTTTCGCCGCTGATACCGGCCTCCCGAACTCCGACGGGTCGATCTCAGAGCGCTTCTACACTTGGAAGAGGACTTTGGAACGTCTTATCTATGAGGATGTTGTCCCGGATTTCAGGTGGTTTGACGCGGGGTGGTATCTTGATCCGAGAGGCAAGACCGTACCCTCTGACTGGTACGGCACGGTGGGATCATGGGAGCTGGACAAGCTCAAATGGCCTGGTAATACTTTCCTTGAATCAAACGAGGCTTGCCACAAGGCCGGGATGAAGGTGTTGGTCTGGTTTGAGCCGGAGAGTGTTTGTGATGTTGATGACCTCGCGAAGAATTTCGGTTACAATCCCGAGTGGGCCGACTATTATTGGAGAAACCGTTACACCAGCAATCTGGGCAACAAAGATTGCCTCGAGTGGACTCTCGGGAGAATCACCAAGATGATGGGAGAGAACGGAGTTGACTTGTTCAGGGAAGACAACAACTCGAACCCCGTAAAGGCATGGACAGGATTTGACGCCAAGGAAGCGGAGAAGACGGATTTGCCGAGAACCGGTATCACGGAGAATCTCGCTATACAGGGTCATTACGAACTCTGGGACAGGATAATAGAGTTCTGCGCCAAGAATGGAAAATGCACATTCATAGATAATTGCGCTTCCGGTGGAGGAAGAAATGACATCGAGTCCCTGCGTCGTAGCCTTCCTTTCATGCGAAGCGACGCCGATCGTACGACCACTGCTTTGCGCCTCTCGATGACCACCTCTTTCAACCGCTGGGTGCCGTTCCATGGAGCCAACACCAAAGAGTCGCAGGATGAGCTTGAGCCAGGACTGGCCGGTGGCAGCACTTTCTATATCACACGAGCTTCCTGGTTGCCGGTCTACAATATCTCCGAGGTATTCACTCACGATGTCGATCTTGATTACGACCGTCTGAGGGCCACCTTCGGGGAGTGGAAGAAATATAACCATCTGCTTGTCAAGGATATGTATCCGTTGACACCTTGGCACAAACCGGAGGATGATTCTTCCTGGACAGCTATCGCCTGGCATGACCGGGAGACGGACGAAACGGTGCTCCAAGCCTTCCGCCAAGAGACTTGCCAGGAACCGGAATACACGGCTCGCCTTAAGTTCTTAGATCCCGGAAAGAAATACAACATCATAAATGAGGATACGGGCGTGTCCTTCACAAGGACCGGATCGGCGCTTGCCTCGGAAGGAATCAAAACCTCGCTCCCGGAACCCAAGTCATCCGCAGTATGGCATATAATACCTGAATGATCAATAATTTAGAGATATGAAGAAGTTTTTAGGATTACTGCTTTTATTCTGTTCTTTGCAGGCTTTTGCCCTGGAACGCGAACTTATCTGGCCGAAGGGAAAGATGCCTGATCCGCAGGACCATCAGATCGCCGCGATGACCAGTGAGGTTGGAGCCAAGGGTTTCAAACCCGAGAAGCACAAAGTCGCCTATCTTGAGTGGTTTGACGCTCCTGACCCTTCCGTCAAAAAGGATGTCTGCATGATTTTGATTTCCGGAGGTTCTTACCAGAACTGCTGCGATATGAGCCTTATCGATTATTGGCAGAAGGAACTCACCAAGATCGGGGTTCAGTGCGTCAATTTCGTATACAGGACTCCCCGTCCTGTTGGCCTTCCGATATATCAGAGCGCCTGGGAGGACGGACAACGGGCGGTCAGGATGGTCAGGAGCGAGGCCGCGAAGAGAGGTTTTGATCCAGAGAAGATAGGAACTGTCTCAATGTCAGCTGGTTCCCATCTCGCTCTCCTGCTGGCGACCAGTTCACAGACTCCGGCTTATGAGCCTGTTGACAAGTTGGATGAGATCCCTTGCCATATCAATTGGGCTATCGTTAACGCCCCGGCTTATGTCACAACTGATGGAGAGACCGGTACCCCGGCATTAAGGGATGGTTATGGTGCTGACGTGAAGCTTAGCGAGGTGTTCAAGTTCGACGAGAAGACTTGCCCGATGAGCCTTCACCATGGTGGAATGGATCCATATTCACCTAACGGATCCACCCAAGTTTACAGGCAGTTGCGCCGGATGGGCATTCCCGCCGAATTACATCTCTATCCTGGCAAGGGCCATGGCGCCTTCGGTTTCGAGAGAGCGATTGAGTTCATGACCCAGATGGGATATCTCGGGCCTCTTGGTGAGCAGGAAAGCCTGATGGAGCGTTTCAGCGCTGATGTTCCCGGAGTGACGAAGACTGTCGAGGATGTATGGCCCGAAGGTAAGATGCCCGATCCGCAGACAGACCAGTGCAAGCCTTATCTGGAGTGGCATATTCCCGCCGTGCTGAAGACAACGGCCATCCAGATCATTTACGCCGGAGGCGCATATAACTTTAACCGTCCGGATGATTTCGAAGTCGCTCCCGCCAGGAAATACTTGAATGAGAAGGGAATGGCTGTGGTGGTCATGAAATATCGTACCCCTCGTCCCACGACCGGTCTGGCGAAACATACGACCGCCTGGCAGGATCTCCAGAGAGTTATCAGGATCGTCCGCAGCGAGGCTCCTTCCAAGGGACTTGATCCGAACCGCATCGGTATCATGGGCTCGTCCGCCGGAGGCCACCTGACCCTGATGGGTGTCACATCCTCGAAGCATAAGTCATATTACCCGATCGACGATATTGACAAGATTCCGTGCAACGTCCAGTGGGGTATCGGAATATACCCGGCATATTCGCTCACAGACGGCCTTGAATCTCCCAATAAGACTGGCGGAAATGATGATTCCGCTGTCCTTGCTCCCGAATTCTCCTTCGACCTTGACACCGCTCCGATGCTCTTCATCCATGGTGACGCTGACAGTTGGGCCGCGATGAATTCCGTCAAAATCTGGGAGAAGATGCGCTCGATGGGCATCCAGTGCGAGCTCCATACCCTCGCCCTCAGACCTCACTGCTTCCAAGAGAAAGCATCTCCAGGCACCGGCAGCTACACCTGGCTTGACCGTATCGGCGAATACCTTCAACCTCAATTTGATAAATAATCCGCACTGTTATGATGACAACTACTTCCTCCTACAAGCAGATTGAGAGCCTGGCGAAATTGCCCGCTCCAGACAGCTCCGGATTTGTGACACATTATGTGTTCCAGTATATAGATTTCAACAAAGCTCCGCAGTACGTGGCGGCGAGACATCGTTTCTCGGATTGCTTCTTCTTCGGTTGCGAGATTCCTAAGGAGCTTGAGGACGGGATCGGATCTTCCTGCCTCGTGTTCCCTCGTATGGGGATGCCTTACAACGTGTTCCGCAGCAAGCTTTACACCGCTGAATATCTTTACGAAGGCTATGATCCAGATGACGAGGATACTTTCGCCAACTGCTTCGACTCCAAGGTTTTCGCCGACTATATCGAGAAGGGCAAGGAGAGCGACAATATCCGGGAGACCCTCGGCCGGTCCCTCCATGACCATGCGATCGGAGAAGCGATGAACGATTTCCTGAGCCGTTTCGACGAGAGGCAGGTTGTGGCGGTGATGGGCGGACATGCTCTCAAAAGGACAGATGAGGCTTACGCCACGATCGCTTACATCAGTAAAAGGCTGACGGAGAGCGGCAAGCTGATGGCATCCGGCGGAGGGCCTGGAGCCATGGAAGCCACACATCTCGGCGCCTGGATGGCCGGTAAGTCTTTGGAAGAGTTGGAGGATGCCCTGACAATCCTGCGAGAGGCGCCCACGTTCCGGGATCCGGGTTGGTTGAGGACAGCGTTTCTTGTCAGAAAGAAATATCCCCAGGAGATGTACCGCAGCCTTGGTATTCCCACCTGGTTCTATGGCCATGAGCCTTCCACCCCGCTGGCTACCGACATCGCCAAATATTTCATGAACAGTGTCCGCGAGGATATCTTGCTGACTATTTCCAAGGGAGGTATTATCTACTCCCCAGGCTCCGCCGGAACGATGCAGGAGATATTCCAGGATGCCGCACAAAACCACTATGAATCATTTGGTTATGCTAGCCCTATGGTGTTTTACGGCAAGGAGTTTTTCAGCAAGCAGATTCCCGTGTATCCTCTTCTTGAGGACCTGATGTCCAGAGGGGTATACAAGAACCTGATCCTGTCGATAACGGATGATCCCGAGGAGGTGATCTCCAACATTTTGGCATTTACGACGAACAAGTAACAAGACAAATAGACAATGAGAACAGTCAGTTGTATTCCCTGGTTGGCTGCCGCGGCGGTGGCGCTGACCTTGATTTCCTGCGGCAGCAAGGAAATGGCCATTTCTGAGGGATCCCGCCACCAGTTCAAGGGTGATTACACCAATTTCGTGTTGAGTGGTGAGTTCCAGACGGAACCAGGTGCCTCGGCCTGCGTCGCGTTTCACAACGATGGTACCGGAAGCGGTTATCAAGTACTTCTCAATGGCGGTCCGATAGACGGGACAATCAAGAGCGGTTCCCTCCTTCATGTTCGTAATCTCTACAGGGCGCTTGAGGAAGAGGGCGAGTGGACTCCTCTCGAGGTGGCTGTGAGGGGCAAGAACATCTCTGTTAAGATAAAGGGCGTGGATGTGGTTTGTTACACGGAACCTGCTCAGCCATGGAGACTTCCGCAATATGAGAAGATGCGTCTCGGCCATGGTGCAGTCAGCCTTGTCGGAGGCAAGGGCACAGTCAGGTTCAGGGATATGAAGCTTACAAAGCTGCCTGCCGACGCTGCCAATCCATGCGATACCCTTCCCCCGATTGACGAGTCCACTGACAGGGCCATCCAGCTCCAGCAGGAGGATTTTCCTGTGATCGACTGGCATGTCCATCTTAAAGGTGGCCTCACCGCTGAGATGGCCCACGCCATGAGCATGAATTATGGTATCAATTACGGAGTCGCCCCAAATGCGGGAGCGGGCGGAGTGGGCCGGATGCTGTCCAACGATGAGGAGGTCTATGAATATTTCGACGAGGTGAAAGATATGCCTTTCCTGCGCGGAGTTCAGGGTGAGGGTCGTAAATGGACGGCTGATTTCTCCTCGGAGGCGCTGGGGACATTCGACTACTTGTTCACGGATGCCATGACAATCGTGGACCAGAAAGGCCGTATCGCCAGGATTTACCGCAACGAGGAGGTTCGTCCGGAAGGATTGTCCGACCAGAAATATATGGATCTGATTGTGGATCAGACGGTCAAGATTCTAACCAACGAGCCCGCGGACATATTCGCCAACGCTTTCTTCCTCCCGGACTTCCTTAACGACAGGTTCGACCAGATGTGGACTCCCGAGAGGGTGGCCAAGGTCCTGGATGTCATGCAGGAGAATGGTATTGCCCTGGAGATCAGTGCCAGGTACTTGATTCCCAACGAGTACATAATCAGGGAGGCCAAAAAGCGCGGGATCAAGTTCACTTATGGCACCAACAACGTTGACGCTAATTTCGGCCGTCTTGAGTATAGTATCGATATGACAAAGAAGTGCGGCCTGACGGCGGACGACATGTGGTTCCCTAACCTCAGCACAAGGGCTTCCAGGCCGACGGTGATTTATAATCATTTCGATGGCTCACAGGTCTCGTTGTTCAACGGCAAGGATCTTACAGGCTGGGTTCCGGTAACCGAGTCCGAGTCAGAGGAACCTGTATTCAAGGTTGAGGACGGTTGCATTGTCGTCTCAGGTAAACCTAATGGCTACCTCAGGACCGCCCGCCAGTACGGGGATTACTCGCTTCATGTGGAGTGGAAATGGATTGGAAGCGGCACGAACAGTGGCATATTCCAAAGGATTCAGGAGGGTGACAAGGTTTGGCCGACAGCCTATGAGTGCCAGCTTATGGCTGGAAGGGCTGGTGATATCGTGTCTCTTGGCGGGGCCAGGATCAAAGAAGTACCTTATGATCCGGCTGTCAAGTTCCCGATGAAGAAGAGGGTCCATTCCGGGGCTCAGATTGAGCTTCCGGACGGGGAGTGGAATCGGGCTGAGATCATTTGCAAAGGTGATAAGATGATGGTTTACATCAATGGCAGTCTTGAGAATGAGGCGACGCTCTCTTATAAGACAGGCTACATCGCCCTTCAGAGTGAAGGTGGCCCGTTGGCGTTCAGGAATATTTACATAGAGTAAGATTAATCCATAGGGTAATGGACTCCCCAGTCTTTACGGAGGGAGTCCATGAGCTCCATGAGGAACAAGGTCTCGGTGTGCGGCATCTGCGGCGGCTCTATGAGACCTTTTTCCATGGCGTCCTTGCAAGCCCAGAACTCATATTCATAACCTGAAATATTCTCAGGGACAGCTATTTCCTCTATGAATCTGCCTCCCTTGGCGAAGACTTTTATCCTCTTGGGGTTGTTGGTGTTGTCAATCACGATGGTTCCTTCAGTGCCGGCGATAGAGGCGGTGTTGAATCCCTCACAGCAGACCGAGCTTTGGATAACCGCCAGCACGCCGCCTTCCAGGGTCATGGAAATGGTTTCGCTGATGTCCACCCCTTCATCGGAGAGGACACACTGCGATTCGATCTTTTCAATCGGGTTGTCGCACACCATTCTCACGAAATTGAGAGGGTACAATCCGATGTCCAGAAGGGTGCCTCCACATAGTTCCGGACGGGTTACTCGAGGCAGATGCATCACCCCGTGGGATAGAGTGGCGCTGATCTGAATCACCTTGCCGACCCGGCCATAAGAGATTAACCTGTTGATAATATCCCTGGCCGGCTGGTAGCGGGTCCAAATCGCCTCAGCCACGAATACTCCTCTTTCCTTCGCCAGGTCCAACACGGCCTTGGTCTCCTTCGCGTTCGCCATAAAAGCCTTCTCGACCAGACAGGCCTTGCCTTTACGGATAGCCTCCATCGTCACGTCGAAATGGTGCGAGTGCGGAGTGGCGACATATACCAGATCCACATCAGGATCCTCAAGCAGGGCGGTGTAAGAACCATAAGATCTCGGAATCCTGAATTCTTTGGCGAAGGCATCTGCCTTTTCCTGACTCCTCGATCCGACAGCGATGGCTGTGACTCCTTCCGTCCATTCCAGTGTCCGGGCTATCTTGCCGCCGATATGGCCTGCCCCGATTATTCCGACATTCATGGTTATATGATTTTATCTAATTGTTTTTCAGTGGCTTCCGGGAACAATTCCTTTATGTGATTCCTTAGTTTTGAATATGATTCTTCAGGAGTACAATCGCATTTCAGGGTACTCCCGCCTATGTGCCAGGGACCGAAATCTTCGGCCGGGCGTTCAAACAGGGATTCCGGAGTGCAGTAAGAGGCGGTTTGCCAACCTTTGTATTCAAGGTTCGGTCCCTTGTAGACTCTCTGAATATCTCCGATTATCAGCCTGGTTCCGTTCATCAGATTTGCCAGCACAGAGTCAGATTTGCTCTTTTTAACATTGAGCAGCTCCCGGACTTGACGAGAGACACAAGAACCCTCTTTCTCTATGAGTCTCAACACCTTCCGTCCTTCGGTCGTGGGTTTGAACTTTTCTTGGGAAAGCCTCCAGTTGCGAAGGTGGGCGTACCATTCCGGAGTGGCGAAAGCGGCCTTTCCTCCGCATAGAAACTTCCCGTAAACGATTTCCCCACTCTGGACCACATCCACCTTCCAGTCCCAAGGACCGAGATCCTCGTCAGTAAACCAAGAGCCTGGCGGCGTCATTTCCTCGATCGAGTAACCCAAGACCGGGTTCTCGAAAAATGGGATGATGCCGCAGGTCTTGATGGCTTCCAGCATCGAGAGACTGTCTGTCACCTTGATCCCGAACGGGTTACCTTTATGTTGGGCGATGGACATTAGTGCTTTTTATATAGAGTGTGGTTTCCGGTTGAGAACGATAAGTGTGATGAGTTGAAATCATCTATCCTGTCGAATACCACCAAGTAGTCATTGTTCTTGTAGACGAGTTTTCCGAGCGAGGACACATCATTATGGTCTAGCGCTTTGCGGATTTCGCACCTCAGGAGTTCTTCAGTCCGGGATTTGTCTTTATAGAATATCGCGACCGCGGAGTCCTCATAATAATGATAATCGGAAGGCGGTATCAATTGGTTGTATTCTCCTAAATCGATAGGACCCGAAATGTCGCTGATAGACCATCCGGCGACTGCGGTTTCAGGCTCTTCCTCGAGTTCCCACGTCCTGAATTGATAATCACCGAGCTCACTTTGAATCGCCCTGAACTTCTTGGGTGGCATATTCTTCTTGAGGTAAGTATACGCCCCATCAACCGCCAGCCAGGATTCTTTCAGTCGAGGGTCGGAGCTTATCGTCTTATAATCAATAATTTCCGGAAACTTTCCATCTACCAGCACGTTCGGCAGGATTCTCTCTAACCTTGCTTTTTGGCTCCTGATGCCAATGTCCTTGGCTCTTATTCCTGGAATATAAGTGAACAATATGGCGGACAGAGCGAGAATCAGGGTCATAAGCTGGAAGTTCCTCGTCTTGTCTTTCACGAGCATGGCCGTGAACACAGTCAGCAGTAGGGCGAGGCAGATAAGATAGACTCTGACTTCGGTGAATCCATATTCACCTATGCGGCGGAATGCCCCGATCCACAGCAGGATGAGAGGGGCTATGGCGATAAAAGGGAAGGCCTTGTAGAACCACTCGAAATGACGTTTCTCCACAAGAAGCCGGAACAGGTGGCAAATAAGTCCGACAGCCATGAAAATGGCGACGATGTATGCGACTCCTCCGTTTGGCAGTTCCCAACGAAGCACAATCCTTCCGATGTAAATGTAGAGAATAGCCGTGTAGATGATCAGAGCGGGGGAGAGAATGTGGTCTATAAGGATTTTTAGGATTTTCCCATTGGCTTCTTTGTAGCTATTATTCTCAACAAATGAGCAGCATAGCAGAGGGATGATCACAAAAGCTATGAAAGCCATTGGATTTGTGAACCACTTGTCTTTCAGGTCAAGGTCAAAGAGGAAATTGACCGAGGCTATGATGATGTCCACTATCGCGATCAGCAGGAATCCTATTATGAACCCTGCCGCAACATTGATGACAGTATCCAGTATGTTTTGCCCATAAGGCTCATTCTCAAGAGGTTCCTTTCCTATTATCAGCAATACTATCGCTATGATATAAGCTATTCCGAGACTCCATCCCTGGTTTACTGAGCCCCAAACCAGAAGGGGGATCCAGAGGAACCAGGACAAGCAGTACAAGACTCTGAAAGCGAGGTGTTTCCCGCTCAACTTGTGGAGCGTGAACAGAAGGACATATTGCGGGAAGAACCAGAAGAACAGGTAGAAAACATCACTCTTGCCCAATATCTCTCTGACACTACTCTCGAAGAGGAATATCACAAAATATGTCACCCCGAGAAGCGCCTCCAACGGGAACTCCCGGATGCTACTGACGAACCCTTGCCATGGTTTTCTTAAAAGATCCGCGACGTTGCTCATTTTTTCCCGAGTCGTTGGTTGGAGATCTTCAGGAAGCGGCCGAGTTGCTTGTTTTGCATGATGGCTTCTTCGCATATCAGGGGCAGGTTGTAGGTGAACCCATCGAGATCGCATCCCACATAGAAATCCTCGGGAAGGTCATCTCTGAGATCGGCTCCTCCGTTGCTTCCGGCTGATATTCCCGGGGTAAATATCTCCCTGTAGATATAGGGAGGACCGTCCAGCCTGAAACAAAGGGTACGTTTGGTACTTTCACGATAGCCATCTTGGCTCTCGTATTTTGTCCAGCCTAAGAATATGTCGCAGTGGAGGAATCTGAGTCCCAGCTCTTTAGCCAGCCTCTCCGCTAGCGAGTTGTACTCTCCCCTGATAAGAACATTGTTAGTTATCAGGAAGTTATCCAGTTCTGGGGTGCGTTCTATACTCTTTACCGAGAAGGCTATTTCCAAGCATTCCATCGAGGTGAAGGCCTCGATGAAGCCTTTCGTAACCCTTGTTATTCCCTTGGTGAATTCCAATGCCGTGTATTCCTCTGGCTTGAATATGCCGGGACTGGCATTCAAGTCTTCCGCGCACACCAATCCTTTTCCTTCCACTTTAAGGGTGCCGTCCCATTCGTTGCTGAAAGTGATGTTATCGTTATAATCCGAAAAGTACATATATAGTCGCTATTTGTCCATAAAGATAGCATTAATTA
>JAEEGF010575343.1_pt1 | contig 77863 bp, 55 predicted proteins | sample 9134171 | NCBI WGS metagenome assembly JAEEGF01 (sample SAMN16246542, study PRJNA631951) | gut metagenome | biome: gut microbiome; feature: rumen; material: AP-attached | host: Bos | place: Iran: Karaj | collected 2018-10 | reverse complement strand
ATATATTGCTGTATTACCACGCTTTATCCTCCAGCCCTTCGCTGGCTCGCGGCAGCAATGCTTCAGGCAATCGCCGATTGCTCCGCAACCACTTCGTTTCGGCGCCCCCCATTTCCCCTTCTTTGCTCGGCCTTATATCAAAGCCTCGCAAAGCGGGGTGATATATTGCCTTGAAGCATTCAGCCGACTTCGCTGATTGCGAAGGGCAGATGAATGATACAACTACTACCCCTGCAGCGCTATGGCTGTGGGGGTATTTTGTTTCAGGAGTTCTTCGGGGGTGCCCTGGAAGATGAGTTGGCCGCCGCGGTCGCCGGCGTCAGGGCCGAGCTCGATGATGTGGTCGGCGGCGCGGATGATGTCCAGATTGTGCTCGACTACAATAATTGAATGTCCTTTCTGGATCAGGGCGTCAAAGGAGCGGAGCAGTTTCTCTATATCGTAGAAATGAAGGCCGGTGGTGGGCTCGTCAAAAATGAAGAGAATCGGTCCGGAAGAATTGTCCTTTCCCAGGAACGATGCCAGTTTGATGCGCTGGCTCTCACCGCCCGAGAGGGTGCTGCTGCTCTGCCCAAGCTTGAGATATGCCAGACCGACATCCATAAGCGGCTGGAGACGATCTGCAATGCGCTTTGCCCCGGCGTCGTCTTTGCTCCCGAAGAACTCAACAGCCTCGCGGACACTCATATCCAGCACGTCGCTGATGCTCTTGCCGTGATATTTCACCTCCAGGATATCGGGCAGGAAGCGCTTCCCGCCGCACGAGGGGCAAACCATAGTGACATCGGCCATAAACTGCATCTCGACCCTTATCACACCCTCTCCCTGACATTCGGGACACCGCCCGCCGTCTATATTGAATGAGAAGTGCGAATGGCCGTAGCCATTCATCTTGGCGTAAGGCTGCTCCGAGAACAGCTTGCGGATATCGTCGTAGACCTTGGTGTAGGTCACCGGATTGGATCGGCTGCTCTTCCCTATCGGATTCTGGTCTACATATTCTATCTGGGATATCTTGTTCAAGTCTCCGCTTAGGCCCTTGAAAGCGCCCGGCGCATTGCCCAGCTGATTGATATGACGATACAGCGCAGGATACAGGATATCCCCCACAAGCGAACTCTTGCCGCTGCCGGACACGCCCGTCACGGCCACCAGGCAGCGGAGCGGGAAATGGACATCTATGTTTTTCAGATTGTTGGCGCCGGCCCCCTCCACAACTATCTCATACTTGGGCTGATGCTTCTTCTCCGGCATATAACCTTTGCGGCGGCCGGCAAGATATTCCAGCGTGAGAGACTTGTTGGTGTCCCAGTCTACCTTGGGCATCAGCGGTCCCTGGTAAACCACCTCTCCGCCGAACAGGCCGGCTCTAGGACCGATGTCTATCACATAGTCGGCGGCGGTGATTATCTCGCGGTCGTGCTCCACCACTACCACGGTGTTGCCCAGGTCGCGCAGCTTCTTTAGCACCGCGATAAGCCTCTGGGTATCACGGCTGTGCAGCCCCACAGACGGCTCGTCCAGGACATACATAGATCCCACTAGATTGTTGCCGATGACCTTGACCAGATTGATGCGCTGGCTCTCGCCGCCGGAGAGAGTGTTGGAAGCCCGGTCCAAAGTCAGATAGCCCAGTCCGACATCCACAATATACTGCAGTCTCTGGCGTATTTCCGTCAGCGGCATATGGGCCAGTTCCTCTTCGTAAGGCTCCAGCTTAAGATTGTCAAAGAAATCCAGCAGGGCATCTATCTGCATTGCCATAAGCTCCGCAATATCGCGCCCGCCTATTTTCACATACAAGGCCTCTTTGCGCAGCCTGCTGCCTCCGCACTCGCGGCAGGTAGTCTTGCCGCTATAGCGGCTAAGCATATATTTGAACTGTATCTTGTAGCGGTTCTTCTCTACCCACGCAAAGAATCCGTCGATGCCGGTGAAATATTCATTTCCTTTCCAGAGCAGATCCTTCTCTGCCTTGCTTAGCTCGTTATATGGCTTGAAAACAGGGAAATCGAACTTGTAGGCATTCTGCACCAGCTCGTCCTTGAAATAGTTCATCATCTCGCCGCGCCAGCAGGCCACTGCACCGTCGTAGACGCTAAGGGTCGGGTTGGGAATCACCAGATTCTCGTCAATGCCCACAATCTTGCCAAAGCCGCCGCAAACCGGACAGGCTCCAAGCGGGCTGTTGTAGCTGAACAGATTTTCGTCGGGACGGTCAAAGCTGATGCCGTCCGCCTCGAACAAATTGGAGAAATGACGCAACTCTGGCGGAATGCCGCACCAGATATGGCCTCCTCCTCGGGTAAAAGCCGTCTTCAGGGAATCCAGGCTGCGGGCGGTGAAATCATCGTCGCTGGAATCACTTATCCTGACCCGGTCAACCAGCAGTGCAAGCGATGCCGTATCTCCAGGGGCAGCCTTGTGTGAGAGAATGTCGTCAATCTTGAAAACATCTCCAGTAGAGGTGCTAACCATACGGGTAAAACCCTCTTCTTTCAACGCAAGAAACAACTCTGTTGCATTAGCCTCATCAATCTGGATTGCCGCAGCTATCAGAGCATATTCACCCTTGGGAAGGGTCAGCATATAATCCAGTACACTCTTCTCCGAATCGCACACCACCTCGCGCCCTGTGACGGGAGAATAGGTGCGGCCTATCTTTGCAAACAGCAGCTTCAGATAGTTATAAATCTCCGTTGTCGTGGCAATCGTAGAGCGGCTGTTGGTAGTATTGATTTTCTGCTCTACGGCGATGGCCGGAGGAATGCCGGTGATATAATCCACGGCCGGTTTTGGCACGCGGCCCAGGAACTGCCTGGCAAAAGAAGAGAGGCTCTCGGCAAAACGGCGGTGCCCCTCGGCATACAGGGTATCGAACGCCAGCGAACTCTTGCCGCTGCCGGAGATACCGGTAATCACCGTAAACTTGCCGCGGGGAATCTCTACGTCAATGTTTTTAAGGTTATTGCACCTCGCCCCCTTGATGAATATATTGTCGGAATGCTCCATCTACTGCCTTGCTACCTGACGTACGTTTTTAAGTTTGCGCAACCCGGCCAGAATCTTGTCCAGCATAAGATTGCTGCTCACAAAGATAGTGGCATCTATTTCAATTTCGCCACGCTTGTTGCGGCTGCCGGTGAGAAGTTTGCGGACCAGTGCGTGATAAGAGCTTATCACCGTAAGGACATCGTTCACGGCGCTCTCTTCGTCAATTATGATCTTGAGAGCAACCTGGCTGCTGCTGGTGCCGGCATCCTTTTTCCAGCGCACTTTCTGCACCCTGTGGGGATAATTCTCTATCAGGCGGGCGGCGTTGGGGCACGAGAGACGGTGTATCTTGATGCCTTCGTTTATGGTTACAAAGCCGAACACGTCGTCGCCGTATACCGGATTGCAACACTTGGCCATCTTGTACTCCACCCCGCTCAGGGATCTGTTGCCGCCAATTTCCAGATAATCCTTGCCGCTTTCGCGCCGGTTGACATATACCGGACGGTCGTCACTCACTGCCGGGGCCGGAGCCTCTTTAAGCAGTTCGGCCTTGATCTCCGCCATATCAATCTTCTCTTCACCGATGGCGCCGAAGAGCTCGTTGGCAGTGCGGAATTTATATTTCTTGATGAGGGCGGTGAGCTGCTCGTCCGCCATTGTCATCTTCCAATTCTTGAGCCTGCGGTCCAGTATATCCTTGCCCGCTTTAGCCAGGGCATTCTCGCGCTCCTTGAGCTTCTGTTTAATCTTTGTGCGGGCCTTGCTGGTGACCACAAAATTGAGCCAGTCCTCATTGGGTTTCTGGTTCTTGGAGGTCAGAATCTCCACCTGGTCACCGGTTTTCAAGGGCTCCCGTATAGAGACCATCTTGCCGTTAATACGGCCTCCGGTGCACCTGAGGCCAAGGTTTGAATGGATATCGAAGGCAAAGTCCAGCACGCAACTGCCCGCCTTCAGCTGACGCAACTCTCCGTCTGGAGTAAAAACAAACACATCCTGCTCAAGCAGATTCTCTGCCGCATCCTGATAGGTTGCGTGGTCAGGGCTCTCCATAAGGCTGCGGACCGTTTGCAGCCACTCTCCTATCACGGCATCGCGCTTGACTCCTTTGTAGCTCCAGTGGGCCGCGCCGCCCAACTCCGCCTCATAGTCCATCCTCTCAGAACGGATCTGAACCTCAACCCACTGCCCGCCTACATTCACAGTGCAGTGCAGCGACTGGTAGCCGTTGGGCTTTGGCCGGTCCAGCCACTGACGCAGCCGGCGCTCGTCCTGGGGATAATTCTCGGTCACAAGGGCAAAAACATCCCAGCAGGTGGATATTTCCTTTTCGGGCGGAACATCCACAATAAAGCGGATGGCGAACACGTCGTATACCTCGCCTATAGGGATGTTCTGCACCTGCATCTTTTTCCAGATGGAATATGCGCTTTTGGTGCGGGCCTTCAGATGATAATTGATGCCTCTGGCCGATATCGTGGCCTCCAGAGGTTTTATGAACGACTCTACCAGAGCATTCCTGTCTTCTGCTGTGGCTTTGAGGTAGTTGGTAATTGCGCGCCAGCTCTCAGGATTGGCATAGCGCAGCCAGAGGTCCTCGAGCTCGCTTTTTATGTTATAAAGACCCGCCTGATGCGCCAGCGGAATGTAGAGCAGCATTGTCTCGGCATTCTTGCGCGCCTGGTCCGCCTTGGGGAATATGTGCAGGGTGCGCATCACTTCCAGCCGGTCTGCCAGCTTTATGATGAATACCCGCGGGTCGGTGGAATAGCTTGCAATTAGCTTGCGGTAGCGGTCAGCCTCCAGCATTGTGTCGCGGGGCTTGATCTGCGATATCTTGTTGAGCCCGGCAGCCAGTGCAAGAGCCGTGTCACTGGCCGTGTACGATTCCAGCAGCGCCGGATTGTCGCGGCTGGCTTCGTGAAGGAATACCGCGGCGGTGCTCTGGGCATCCAGCCCTATCTCAACCGACACTATGTGCGCAACCCCTATAACGTGCTCCAGAAACGGATGGTTATTGCTGCGGATGCGGCCCTTAAGTGCCTGGGCAGCCAGGTTGTAGGCTTCTACAACCTTGACGGAGTCCTCTTCACTGTAGTCGGCGCAGATCTTTTTTATGGAGTCGGGTATCATTTCTTTTTCAACAGTTCTTTGAGGGCGTTCATATCGTCGCGATAGCGGGCGGCACGCATAAAGTCAAGCTCGGCGGCAGCATCTTCCATATTCTTTTTGGCAGCCTCTATCATCTTCTTCAGACCCTCTGCATCCATAGATGCCACAACTGGCTCGTCCTGCAAAAATGCTGCCCTCTTTTCCTGCTCTGCCTTATAATCAATCTCGCCCCTGAGCACATTGTTGTCGCGTGTGCCGACCTGGCGGGGGATGATGTTATGTTCTTTGTTGTAGGCCTGCTGCTTGGCCCGACGGCGGTTGGTTTCGTCTATCGTGGCCTGCATAGAGCCGGTGATGGTGTCTGCATAGAAAATGACCTTGCCGTTGATGTTGCGGGCGGCACGGCCGGCAGTCTGGGTCAGCGCACGGTCGCTGCGCAGGAAGCCCTCCTTGTCGGCATCAAGAATGGCCACCAGCGACACGCTAGGCAGGTCCAGGCCCTCGCGCAGCAGGTTTACACCCACCAGGACGTCAAAACGCCCGGCCTTGAAATCTTCTATGATCTCCACCCTTTCCAATGTATCCACGTCAGAATGGATATACCGGCAGCGGACTTCGTTTTTGGTGAGATATTTCTCAAGCTCCTCTGCCATACGCTTGGTGAGAGTGGTGACCAGTACCCGTTCGTCGTGTTCGGCACGGAGGGTAATCTCTTCCATCAGGTCATCTATCTGATTCTTTGAAGGACGGACCTCGATGGGCGGATCCAGAAGGCCAGTGGGACGCACCACCTGCTCTACAATCACGCCGCCGCATTCCTCCAGCTCGTAGTCGCCGGGGGTGGCGCTCACATAGAGCCGCTGCCCTATCAGCTTGTAGAACTCGTCGAACTTGAGCGGGCGGTTGTCGGCCGCGGCGGGAAGTCTGAAGCCGTATTCCACCAGGGTCTCCTTGCGGCTGCGGTCGCCGCCATACATCGCCCTGATTTGCGGTATGGTCACGTGACTTTCGTCTATGAAAGTGAGAAAGTCATCGGGGAAATAGTCAATCAGGCAGAATGGCCGCTGCCCTGCCACACGGCCGTCAAAGTAACGGGAGTAGTTTTCTATGCCGGAGCAGTAGCCTATCTCTTTTATCATCTCCACATCGTACTGCACTCTCTGGCGCAGGCGATTGGCCTCGTGATGGCGCCCCACGGCATTGAAATAGTCGCAGCGGTCCACCATATCGGCCAGTATCTGGTCAATGGCCCTGGCAGCCCTCTCTTTGGTTGTAAGAAAGTTGGTCGCGGGGAATATGGTCAGCTCTTCGTGATAGCTGATGGTGGCCCCGCTGAGCGGGTCAATCATCTCTATTGACTCTATCTCATCGCCCCAGAAAACGATTCTGTAGGCAAAGTCGCCATAGGCGGGGAATACATCCACGCTGTCGCCTTTCACGCGGAAACTGCCGCGCTTGAACTCCCCTTCTGTTCGGGAGTACAGGGCATCTACCAGACTGTAAAGAAACTGGTTGCGCTGGATCTCGCTGCCGCGGGTTATATGGATGGTGCTATTGTGAAAGTCGTCGGGGTTGCCAATGCCGTACAGGCAGCTTACAGAAGAAATCACAATCACGTCGCGCCGGCCGCTGAGCAGGGCGCTGCTGGCACTCAGGCGCAGCCGGTCTATCTCGTCGTTTATGGAGAGATCCTTCTCTATGTATGTGTCGGTGGTGGGCAGATATGCCTCCGGCTGATAATAGTCGTAATAAGAGACAAAATACTCCACAGCATTCTCCGGGAAGAAATTCTTGAACTCGCTGTACAGCTGCGCTGCAAGTGTCTTGTTGTGGCTGAGTATCAGCGTGGGGCGCTGCAGCCGCTCTATGACATTGGCCATTGTAAATGTCTTTCCGCTGCCCGTCACGCCCAGCAAAGTCTGGGCCTGGACACCGGACAGGAATCCCTGGCAAAGCTGGTCTATGGCCTGCGGCTGATCGCCCGTCGGGGCATAAGGCGCGTGAATCTTGAACTCGGACATCAGAGGTGCTGATAAGTTTACAAATATAAAGATTTTCTATCGAAGAAATTGCTAAATTCGCAGCCGATTTCCTTAGAATGAAAAAGTCCGCCATTGTCATAATCGCCCTGCTTGTTTTGCTGTTTCCGCTGCGCCTTAGCGCACAGCTGGCAGAGCGTTACGAGAAGATGATTTCGGAGGGAGAGCAGCGGGCAATAATAGAGCATCTGTGCGACTCTATTATGGAAGGGCGCGGCTCCGGCACCTCCGGCGGCCGGGCTGCTGGCAAATATATTTCAGATTATTTCAAGCGGCTGGAACTAAAACCTTTCTACTATAAGACAGACCAGGTATTCTGGCAGAAGGGCGGCATTAATGTGCACAACATTATGGGGGTTGTGCCGGCATTGCAGCCCAGCGAAGAATATGTGGTGGTCTGCGCCCACTACGACCACCTTGGCAAGATCAAGGGCAGGGTCTTTCCCGGCGCCGACGACAATGCCTCCGGCGTGGCCGCTTTGCTGACCATTGCAGATATGTTCTCGCAGATGAGGCGCGACAGCGTCGGCCCCGGAGTGAACATTCTGTTCGTTGCCTTTGACGGCAAGGAATACAGTATGGCCGGCAGCAAGCACTTCTCAGGTAATATGCCGGTAGCGCCCTCCAATATCAGGTGCGTTGTTAATATGGACATCCTGGGGTCGACACTGGTTCCGGTGCACAAAAACCGCCCCGACTATCTGATAGTTCTGGGCCGCAATACTCTGCCGGAGGGCAGGCGGAACATAATCTCAAACTCCAATCTCCGCAAGGGAATGGGGCTTGACATAGACTACACTTTCTACGGCAGCGACGACTTCACAAAGACTTTGTACAAACTGGGGGACCACTACCCTTTCAGCCAGAGAGGCATTCCGGCGCTGCTGTTCACATCGGGATTCCACCAGCATACGCTCAAGACCAGCGACACGCCTGATATCATTGACCACAAGGTTCTGGCCAAGCGCACGCGTCTTATTTTCGATGTCATTCAGGCTTTGGCCCGCTAAGGCTAGGCGTGATAGAGTTTCTTGGTCTGGTACTTGGGACTGCTGGTCAGATTCACACCAAGTTTTTTAAGGGTAGACACATCCACACCGGACAGTATCACACTGGAGTGAACCTCGCAGCAGCGCAGGTCATCCAGACACTTCACTGCATTCTTTGCATTGATATCGGTCAGCGCGCAGATAGAGAGCGCCAGCAGCACTTCATTCACGTGCAGACGGGGATTTTTGTGCCCGAGATGCTGCAACTTCAGGTCGCAGATGGGCTCGATAACAAGCGGAGAAATCAACTTGACTTCCTTGGGAATCTTGGCCAGATATTTAAGGGCGTTGAGCAGCATTGCGCTGGTTGCGCCAAGCAGTTCACTGGTCTTGCCGGAAATCACGGTGCCGTCGTTCATCTCTATGGCTGCGGCGGGCATCCCGGTCTCTTCCTCTACCTTCTCTGCCAGCACGGCTACCTTGCGGTTTTCCAGTGAGACGTGAGCCTGCTCCATAACCATTTCCAGCTTGGTCAGCTGTTCCGGTTCGGCGTTGGCGGTACGGACCTGGCAGGCTACATTGTAGTAGCGGCGGATTATCTCGCGGCAGGAGGCGTCGCAAACCACTTCGTCGTCTTTGATGCACTCGCCAATCATATTCACACCCATATCGGTGGGAGACTTGTACGGCGACTCGCCAATAATCTCCTTCAGCATCTGGTTCAGCACCGGGAATATCTCCACGTCACGGTTGTAGTTCACAGCAATCTTTCCGTATGCCTCAAGGTGATACGGGTCAATCATATTGACGTCCTTAAGGTCCACCGTGGCGGCCTCATATGCCAGATTCACAGGATGTTTGAGCGGCATGCTCCACACCGGGAAGGTCTCGAACTTGGCATAGCCCGCTTTCACCCCGCGCTTGTTTTCGTGATAGAGCTGGCTCAGGCAGGTGGCCATCTTGCCGCTTCCGGGGCCGGGGGCGGTGACCACCACCAGACGGCGGCTGGTAACCACAAACTCGTTCCGGCCATAGCCATCGTCGCTGAGGATGAGAGGGATATTTGAAGGATAACCGCTTATGGGGTAGTGGCGATATACCTTGAGGCCAAGTCCCTCTAGTTTCTTCTGGTATGCTATGGCATTCGCCTGGTTTTCAAAGCGGGTGAGCACCACGCTGCTCACGTAAAGACCGTAGCCGCGGAAGGCGTCAATAAGACGCAGGACGTCCATATCGTAGGTGATGCCCAGGTCGCCGCGGATCTTGTTTTTCTCTATGTCGGCTGCGTTAATCACCAGCACTATCTCGGCTTCGTCTTTCAGCTGCAGCAGCATTTGAATCTTGATGTCAGGAGCGAATCCGGGCAGCACACGGCTGGCGTGATAGTCGTCAAAAAGTTTGCCTCCAAATTCCAGGTAGAGCTTGTCGCCGAACATAGCGATGCGCTCCTTGATTTTATTCGACTGAATAGCAAGGTATTTATCCTTGTCGAAACCAAGTTTGTCCATAGTGTATGTGAAATGCGGTTTTGCAAAAGTAGCATTTTTTTTAACTTTGGAATACTTTAAACACGATTTATGAAAGGAACTTTTATATTTTTTGCCGACGGCTTCGAGGAGGTCGAGGCAATTGCCACACTGGACATTCTGCGCCGAGGCGGCGTAGATGTAAAATCGGTTTCCATTTATGACAATTCTCTGGTAGAGGGGGCCCACGGCCAGCAGCTTATCACTGATCTTTGCTGGGAAGACCTTGAAGAGATCATAAGCACAGAGGCATCCCCTTCTGACTACATAATATTCCCGGGCGGAATGCCGGGCGCCAAGAATCTGGCGGAGTTCAGGCCGCTTATGGCGCTTCTCAAAGCACATTGGGCAGCAGGCGGCGGAGTGGCTGCTATCTGCGCCTCTCCGGCAGTTGTACTGGCTTCCCTTGGCGACACTTTTGCCGGCCTGGAGATGACTTGTTACGACGGTTTTGAGGCCACACTTCAGGCGGCTGGCATCAAACATAAGGAGGCCGGCAGCGTAGTGGACGGACGCCTTGTCACCGGCCGCGGCCCCGGCTATGCCACCGAGTTTGCCCTTTCCATCCTCGCCCAGATCAAAGACCGCGACACCGCTGCCGCAGTATCTGCCGGCTTCACTCCCCGCTAATTACAATACGCCCTTCGCTAGGCTTCGAAAAAGCTTCGCTCCGGGCCAGGGAGAACATAGAACCCCTGTTCCCTACACAAAGCTTTTTCTACGCTTAATGCGAAGGGCAGACGAACGCAGACCCTGTGCCTTTCAGTCGGAGGCATCTGCCCTATTATACTATTTCACTGAGCCTTTAAGGGTGTATTTGCCGCTTGAGAGGGTCTCTTCGCGGATGGTGTCGCCGTCGGGGATGTAGACCTTGGCGGTGGTGCTTACGGGCACGTTGCACTTGAGGGTGAAAGTGCCGTCCTTTGCCACTTTCCAATCAATATCGATGCGGCCGTAAGGGCAATCCTTATGGAACTTGACCCAATCGAGGCCATCCACCATGGTGGGCCTGATCTCGAAGGTTTTATAGCCGGGACTGGTGGGCTCAAGGCCTGCCAGGTCACGGTAGAACCAGCGGATGCCGCCTCCCATAAACGGGATATTGCGGGAGAACACGCCGTCCCACTGCTCCCAGAAAGTGACGGCCCCCTGCTCTATCCAATAACCGATGCTGGGGAAATCGCGCTTGTTGATGATCTCGTATGCCAAATCGGCACGGCCGTATCTAACCAGTATTTCGCACAGATAACGCCATCCCACAAACCCGACGTGAAGATGGTTGTCGCACTCGGCAATATTGGCCACCAGGGCATTCAATGCCTTGTCGAGCCTCTCCTGCGGGACACCACCAATCAGCAGCGCCCACATATTGCTGCCCCACTTGCCGTAAGATTCCGTTTCGGGATCATAGAAACAGCGGTGGAATGCGGCGGCTGTAGTGTCGCGCAACGCGGCAAAATAGGCGGCGTCGGCACTCTTGCCAAGAAGCTCGGCGGCCTCTGCCGTCATCCTTGCGCAAGTCCACAGGAAAGCGGTATGTACCAGCGCTTTAGATGGAATATCCCAAGGGGCGTTCCATTCTCCCAGATCCATAAAATACTGACCGGTACGGCTCTCCATTATCTTGGTGGCGGGATCCACCCAGTTCAGCATCCAGCGGGTGTGGGCCGCCATAGCATCATAACATTCTGCAAGGGCGCGGCGGTCGCCGTATTCCCAGTAAAATTCGTAGGGAACCACATTCATTGCAGAGCCAAAAGCCACTCCGCCGCCCGCTTCGGGCTGCCAGGGTGCCGAATTGCACACATAGCCGTCCGGCTTCTGGGCCTCGCGGAGGTCGCGCAGCCACTTGTAATAAAACGACCCGGTGTTCATAGTGGTCATTGTGGTCACTCCCACGGCCTGACCGTCGCCGGTGTAGCCTATGCGCTCACGGTGAGGAGTGTCGGTGGGGATACTGCCGTGCATATTGTCCAGCTGGGTGCGGCGCCAAATCTTGTCCATATAGTTCAGCAGGTCGTTGGAGCACTCAAACGAGTTTGCCTGCTCCACGTCGCTGTTGACCGCCTGCGCCTCTATCTGGCTGGGTTTGATATCGTCCAGGCCGAATATCTCTACCTGCTGGAATGCATAATATTCAAAACGGGGATGCCAGCTCTCCCTGCCGGTGCCCTTTGCTATATATTTCATTGAGCTCACGGCCTTTTCGGCTGCATTATAGTCTTCTGTAAGATTGAATACAGTGACCTCCTGCCCCTCCTTAAGGTTCAGGTTCTTGAGCTCTACCCAGCCCGAAATATATTCGGGGAATGTAACTATAATAGAGCCGGTGGAGTCAATCTTCTCTATCTTGGTAGGCGCCCAGGTACCGGTGACACGGTCGCTGGGACCCATCTGGGCCACAAGCTCCCCTTCCGGAGCCCTCTTTTCCACAGCATTTGCCCAGGAAGAATCGTCATAACCCGGTTTGGACCAGCCTTCGTGCTCTTTGCGTGCATCGTACACTTCGCCAAAATAGAGCTGGTCATATACAATGGCGCTCTTTTCTACTTTCCAGGATGTGTCGCTGGCAATGACGTCCTTTGTACCGTCCTCGTAGCTGATCACTATCTGTCCAAAGAACTTGGGCACACCATAGCCCATCACAAAGCGGCGGAATACCAGGTCATAGTAGCCGTTGCCGAGTATCGCGCCCACGGCATTGCGTCCCTGCACAATCTTGTCGGTCAAATCGTAGCTTACATAGGCCACGCTGTAACCGTTGAACGGATCGGGAATCTTGAGCAGACGCTCTTCCAGTTTCTCACGGTAGCCATAGTTTGTCTGATTGGGTACAAGGTACTCATTCCCAGCCTTGCTGCCATTGCAATACAATTCGAAATAACCCAAGCCGGTGCCATAAAAACGGACACTCCTGACCGGTTTTGTAACCTCAAACTCCTTGCGGAGCAGCGGTGCCGGCTGCACATCCTCGCTCATCTCGTAGTCATAAGAATTCTCTCCCTGCCAGGGAACCCCGATCCACTTTGCCTGCCACAAACTGTTCAACAAAACACCTGTGTGGAAATGGCATACCGGACTCCACCGGGAAAGCTCGCCCTTTTGGTCACGCACCTGAACCTGCCAGTAATAATCCGTGCAGGACTCCAGAGCCTTGCCTTTGTAGGGCACCAGCACAGATTCATCACTGATCACGATGCCGGAATCCCAATAGACCTTGTCTGGATTGGCGGGATCTTTAAATACCCTGATTATGTACGAACTCTGGGCCGCACCCTGCTCTTTGCTAGTGTTGATCCACGAAAAACGGGGCGAAACCGCATCAGTGAATGCATCGGCCTTGTATTCGGTGGTAAGGTTGCCGGGGACGATGCTGCAATTTGATTTATTGCAGCCGACGGCCAGAATGAAAACCGAAAGGACAAAGAAGAGTCTTCTCATATTTAACTATTTGATGTTTCCTTTAAGAGTATGACTGCCGCTGACAAGGGTTTCTTCGCGAACACTGCCGCCGTCAGGAACATAAACCTTGGCGGTGGTGCCAACAGGCACGGTGCATTTCAAAGTGAAATTGTTCCCTGCAACCTTCCAGTCTATGGCAATGCGGCCGTAAGGGCAGTCTTTTGTGAACTTGACCCAGTCTAGACCGTCCACCACGGTGGGCCTGATCTCAAAGGTCTTATAGCCGGCAGATGTGGGCTCAAGACCCGCCAGGTCACGGTAGAACCAGCGGATGCCGCCTCCCATAAAAGGATGATTGTGAGAAAACTCACCGTTCCACTGCTCCCAGGTCACTGTGGCGCCCTGCTCTATCCACCAGCCGAAACTGGGATAGTCGCGCTTGTTGATAATTTCATATGCCAGATTGGCGTGGCCGTGCTTGACCAGCATCTCGCACAGGTAGCGGAAACCGACAAAGCCGGTGTGAAGGTGATTGTCCTTCTCTGCGATATTATCTACCAAAGCCTTCACAACCTTCTCTTCCCTGTCGGCGGGAACGCCCATAGCCAGGGCGAACACGTTGCTGCCGTCCTTGCCGTATGAGCCGGTTTCAGGATTGTAGAAGACACGGTGGAAAGCGGCGGCGGTACTGTCGCGAAGGGCGGAGAAATATTTCAGGCCGGCGACATCGCCCATAATGGCGGCGGTGCGGGCCGTAATGTCGGCGCAAGCCCAGAGGAACCAGGTGTGGACCAGGGCGTTTGAAGGAAGGCCATAGGCGGGAACCCACTCGCCAAGATCCTTGAAATAATGGCCCGAACGGCTTTCCATAATGCCGGTTGCAGGATCCACCCAGGTAGTCATCCAGCGAGTCTGGTCCTGCATAGGCTTGTAGCACTCCCTTAGCTGGCGCAGGTCGCCGTATTCCCAGAAGAATTCGTAAGGAATTATGCTGATGGATGCGCCCCAGGGAATTCCGCCGCCGGCCTCAGGCTGCCAGGGGGCCGAATTGGCCACATAGCCGTCAGGCTTCTGAGCCTCGCGCAAGTCGCGGATCCACTTGTTGTAGAAACTCTGGGCTCCCATTGTGGTCATAGTCGTGGGACCCACAGCCTGACCGTCACCGGTATAGCCAATGCGCTCGCGGTGAGGGCAGTCGGTGGGAACGCCGCCGTGCATATTATCCAGCATACTGCGGCGCCAAATCTTGTCAATCTTGTTTATGAGTGCATTAGAGGTCTCGAAAGTGGTTGCCTGAGGGATGTCGGAGTTCACGGCCTGGGCCTCTATCTGGCCGGCCTTGAGCGACTCCAGTCCGGTGATTTCTACCTGGGAGAACACATTCCACTCGAAGCGGGGATGATAGCTCTCTTTGCCGGAACCTTTGGCAGTATAAACATTGCTGGAAACCAGCGATTCGTTAAGATAGCTTACAGTTACCTGTTGGCCCTCTTTCAGATTCAGATCCTTGAGCTCTACCCAGCCCGATATCTCTTCGGGGAAAGAGACCTTGAAGGCTCCGGTAGAGTCTATCTTTTCAATAGAAACGGGTTTGTATACAGCGGTGATGCGGTCGCTGGGACCAAGCTGTGCCACAAGTTCCCCTTCGGGAACCCTTTTCTCCACGGCATTTGCCCAGGCGGAATCGTCGTAGCCGGGTTTGGACCAGCCTTCGTGCTCGCGGCGGGCATCGTACTGCTCTCCTATATACATCTGGTCGTAGAGTATGGCACTCTTTTCTATCTTCCAGGAAGTATCGCCGGCAATCACCTCACTTGTGCCGTCTTCATATTTAATCAATATCTGACCGAAGAACTTGGGAACGCCGTAGCCCATCACAAAGCGGCGGAACACCAGGTCGTAGAAGCCGTTGCCAAGTATCACACCCACGGCATTCGCCCCCTGCACAATCTTGTCGGTAAGATCGTAGCTTACGTAGGCCACGCTGTAGCCATTGAACGGATCGGGAACGGGAATCAGCCTTTCTGCAAGCTTTTCACGATAACCATAGTTGGTCTCGTTGGGCACCAGATACTCGTCGCCGGCCTTGCTGCCGTTTACATAGAGTTCAAAATAGCCCAGGCCGGTGCCGTAGAAACGGGCACTTCTGACCGGTTTGGCTACCTCAAACTCTTTGCGGAGCAGCGGCGCAGGCTGCACATCTTCGCTGCGGTCGTAGTCATACGACTCCTCTCCCTGCCAGGGAGCGCCAATCCATTTTGCCTTCCATAGACTCTGCATCAGGATTCCGGTGTGGAAGTGGCACACGGGACTCCAGACAGACGGCTCACCATTCTCGTCGCGGACCTGAACCTGCCAGTAGTAATCTGTGCAGGACTCCAGCGCCTTGCCTTGATAGGGAATCAGCACCGATTCACCGCTGATTGTTATGCCGCTGTCCCAATAAACTTTTTCGGGATTTGCAGGGTCTTTGAACACGCGGATGCGGTAGGACGACTGGGCGGCACCGTTCTTTGTGGATGTATTAATCCAGGAGAAGCGGGGCGAAAGAACGTCCGTGAAGGCATCTGCCTTGTATTCAGTGGTAAGTTCGCCGGGTTTGACAGTGCACTTGTCGGCATTGCAACTTGCAAGCAGGAGGCACAGAGAGAAGATGATTGCTAGCTTTTTCATTTTGAAATATAAGAATTGCCAAAGTTAGCAATTATATGAAATAATAATAGGGCAAAAATGTCTACATTTGTAGCTATGATAACCTTTATAACCTCTATCGTACTGCTGGTTCTCGGGTATCTGTTCTACGGGAAATTTGTAGAGAAGAAGCTGTTCCGCTCCGACCCCGACCGCCCCACACCCGCCATCAGCCACAACGACGGCGTAGATTTCCAGCCGCTCAAACCCTGGCGCATTTTTATAATACAGTTCCTGAACATTGCCGGCCTCGGCCCCATATTCGGCGCAATACTCGGTGCCGCCTATGGCCCTGCAGCCTATATATGGATTGTGGTAGGCTGCATATTTATGGGTGCCGTGCACGATTTCTTCTCCGGAATGATGTCGATGCGCGCCTCCGGCCGCGGCACGCCGTCTATAATCGGCATTTATCTTGGCAAGAATATCCGCCGCATTATGCAGGTATTCATAGCGATTCTGCTGATAGGCATCGGCTGCTCTTTCGTGACCGGCCCGGCAGACTTGCTGAACAATTTGGCGCCGGTATCCAAACTGTTCTGGGTTATCGTCATTTTCGCATATTACATCCTGGCCACCCTTGTGCCTATAGACAAGATTATCGGCAGGATATATCCCTACCTGGGCGCCGTGCTGCTGTTTATGGCTGTGGCCGTGGGCTGTGCCCTGATTGTTAAAGGTTTCAACGGGAGCATCACCCTCACCGAACTCACTCCCGCCACCCTCAGGAATTTCCACTCCAACCCCGACACCCATTTATTGTTCCCGATGCTGTTCATAGTGATCTCATGCGGGGCGATATCGGGTTTCCACAGTACCCAGAGCCCCATTATGGCCCGCTGCCTGCCCAACGAGAAATACGGGCGGCCGGTGTTCTACGGGGCAATGATCTGCGAGGGAATTGTGGCTTCCATCTGGGCCACCGCCGCTATGGCATATACCGGCGGACCTGAAGGGCTCAATGCCGCTGCAGCTGCCGGCAGCACACCGGCCATACTGGTCAATGCCATCTGCAAAGACTGGCTGGGAACAGTGGGAGCAATCATTGCACTTCTGGGTGTGATTGCCTGCCCCATCACCTCGGGAGACACCGCCTTCCGCAGCCTGCGGTTGATAGTGGCCGATGCACTGCATTTCAACCAGAAGCCCATAATGAACCGCATCTACATCGCAATTCCCATCTTTATCATTGCGGTGCTGGTATGCACGTTTGACTTTTCTACCATCTGGAACTATGTGGGCATTTCCAACCAGGTGCTGGCCAACATAATGCTCTGGACAGCTTCGCGCTACCTCTATAAACACGGCAAGAATCCGCTATTCACAGCCATCCCGGCCATCTTCCTGACCTATGTGTGCGTCTGCTACTTTATGGTGGCTCCCGCCAAGGCGGGCGGTATGTCACTGGCGCCGGTCATAGGCCATATCATTGCCGCCACAGTGACAGTGTCCCTGGCCCTTATCTTCAATTTGACCAGCAGGCGTCTGGTGCGCAGAACCCACTAAACTGTACCCGCTATGGACGAAAGCCTGAACCTGGTCCGCGACCTTGCGCTGATTTTTATCTCCGCCGGCATCATCACCCTGATATTCAGGGCGTTGAAGCAGCCGCTGATACTCGGATACATAGTCGCCGGTTTTCTAGTAGGGCCTCACTTCGGCCTCTTTCCCGGCCTGACAAACCCCGAAAATGTAGAGCAATGGTCAGAGATCGGTATCATATTTCTGCTCTTTGCCCTGGGTCTTGAATTCAGCTTCAAAAAGCTTTTGAAGGTGGGCAGCAGCGCGCTGATTACAGCCGGCACCATCTTCGCCGGAATGTTTGTCACAGGAATGCTGATTGGCGGCGCTATGGGCTGGAGCCATATGGAGCGCATTTTCCTGGGCGGTATGCTTTCAATGTCCTCTACCACCATCATTATCAAGGCATTCGACGACCTCGGCCTGAAAAACAAACCCTTCACCAACATAGTCTTCGGCACCCTTGTGGTAGAAGATTTGCTGGCTGTGGTGCTGATGGTGCTGCTTAGCACAATGGCCGTGAGCAAGCAGTTTGCCGGCGGCGAAATGGTAATGGCCCTGCTAAAGCTTCTGTTCTTCCTGGTGCTCTGGTTCGTGGTGGGTATGTATCTGATTCCCACCCTGTTCAAGAAAGGACGCCGGGTAATGAACGAAGAGATGCTGGTGATACTCTCGGTGGGCCTCTGCTTCGGTATGGTGGCGCTGGCCACCGCCGCCGGATTCTCTTCTGCGCTGGGCGCGTTTGTAATGGGTTCGCTGCTTGCCGAAACTTTAGAGGGAGAGCGTATCTCCCACTCTATCAAAAGCATAAAGGATCTCTTCGGTGCCATCTTTTTCGTCTCGGTGGGAATGATGGTGGATCCTGCCATAATTGCACAGTACTGGAAGCCGATTCTGATACTCATTGCAGCGGTGGTGATAGGCATTCCGCTGTTTGCCACCAGCGGCGTGCTGATGGCTGGCCAGGGGCTTCACAGCGCCGTACGCAGCGGCTTTTCAATGGCCCAGATTGGCGAGTTCGCCTTTATCATAGCCAGCCTGGGAAAGAGCCTGGGCGTGATGGCAGATTACATCTACCCGGTGGTGGTGGCAGTGTCGGTAATCACCACCTTCACCACTCCATACTTCATAAAACTCTCGGAGCCGTTCTATGGTTTCATAAGCCGCAAACTGCCGCCCAAACTGTTTGAATCGCTCAGCGAAGTGCGCGCCACCAGCCGTTCCAAGGCCAGCGAAAGCCAGTGGAGGCAGCTTATCAAAGCCTACCTGGTGAGGATGATTCCATACAACGTGATGCTGGTGGCGGTGCTGTTTGCCTCCAATATGTTTCTGGATCCGTTTGCCAGCGAGCACTTCTCTCACATTAATCCCTTGCTGCTCAAGCTTATCTGCGCCGCCATCACATTGCTGGTTATGACTCCGTTCCTGTACGGGATGGTCACCGCAGCCGGCAAATACAAGGCGCTTTACGACGGCATCTGGGCGTCATCGTCCGCAGCCGGCCGCGGCCCTTTGATTGCGATGAGCGCCCTAAAGATTTTCCTGGCAGTGAGCTTTGTGATGGCAGTTGTGTCGCACTATTTCAAGCCCGGACTGGGCATTGTGATACTGATTGCCGCCATCGCCGCCGCCATTTTTATCCTGCTCAGAATCTTCAACAAACGCACCAGCACACTGGAGAGCCGGTTCCTTGAGAATATGCGCCAGAAAGAGGAATACCAGCGTCAGGCTGCGCCCGTAACCACCACCATCCGCGAGAAGATGGACGGCCACGACATCTGCGTAGAGAACCTCAAAGTCTCATCTGACTTCAAATATGCCGGAAAGCAGCTCAAGGATATCCCTCTGCGCCGCGATTACGGCGTCAACATAGTAAAAATCACGCGCGGCAGCAACATAATCAACATCCCTTCTGCATCGGAATACCTCTACCCTGCCGACGATATACTGGTAGTGGGCACAAAAACCCAGGTGGATGCTTTTAAGCAGTCCCTTCAGGAAGATCTGGCCCTGAACACAAGTGGCCGAAGTGCCGTGGACGTAGAGTCGTTCATACTCACTCCCACCTCGCTTCTGGCGGGCAAATCGCTCAAAATGGTGGATATGCGCAACTCCGGCTGTATGCTGATAGGCATCGAGCGTGGCCAGGATACTTATATGAATCCGGAGCCCGATATGGTGATGCAGGAAGGCGACGTGGTGTGGCTGGTGGGTGAACCCGATGCGATAAAATTGTATAAATAGATATCATAATGAAAATCAAATTTCCAGTGGCGATAGCCATTGCCCTGACGCTGGCTTGCAGCTGCCATCAAACTGTTGACAGACAGAATATTGACTCTTTCAAGAAGGCCGTTCCGGTGTGGGCCGAGGGGCGTGAACTGGAGAAAAACCTGACCCTGGCATTCCGCGAGGTGATAGATTGCCAGAAGGAGGCCGACATTCGCATTGCCGCCAGCACCGTATATCGTCTCAAAGTCAACGGCGAATTCGTGGGACACGGCCCCTGCGTGGCCGCTCACGACTATTACCGTATTGACTGCTACGACATTGCACCCTACTTGAAAGATGGGAAAAATGTTGTCTCGATAGAGGTAGTAGGCTATAATACCGAGTCTTTTTACCTGCTTAGCCAACCATCTTTCCTCCAGGCAGAGATTGTGTCCGGCAGAAAGGTGATTGCCGCTACAGGCAGCGATTTCAAGGCCTACGACCTGAAAGAGAGAGTACAGGATGTGCCCAAATACAGCTACCAGCGCACACAGATGGAATACTGGGTATTGACCGACGGCTATGACCGCTGGCAGACCGACGTGGATTTCACCTGCGACGGCGAAATGAAGCTGGTTGCACAAGACAGCAAGACCACCATTGTGCGCCGCGTTCCCTACCCCGACTACACAGTGCACGAGGCTTCGCTGATAGACCCCGACAGACACCTTTACACTTTCGGCTGCGAATACAGCGGTTTCCTTGGCTGCGAGATAGAAGTTCGCCAGAAGACCTCCCTCACAATAGATTTCGAAGAGCTCCTTACCGACGGAGAGCTCAAGCACCGTATGCCTTTCCGCGGCTACGTAGCCTACGAACTGGAGCCGGGCACCTATTCTCTGGAGAGTTTCGAACCCTACACTATGCAGTTTGCCCAGGTCGCTTTTACCGGCGATGCTACCGTAAAGCGGCTTTATATACGCGACTACTGCAATTCTGCGGTTCAGGCAGGCCAGTTCAGCTGCGACAACGAGGACCTGAACAAGATATTCGAGGCAGCGCGGCAGACCATCCGCCAGTGCGCCCTGGACATCTTTATGGACTGCCCCAGCCGCGAGAGGGCCGGCTGGCTGGGCGACAGTTTCTTTTCTTCCCGCGTAGAGTGCGACCTCTCCGGCGCCACCAACGTAGAGAAGAACTTCCTTGAAAACTACCTGTTGCCGGAGCACTTCAAGACCATCCCGGAAGGTATGGTGCCTATGTGCTATCCTTCTGACAATTTCGAAGGCGGTACCTACATCCCTAACTACGCAATGTGGTTTGTGCTGGAACTCGAGGAGTATCTTGCCCGCAGCGGCGACCGTGAGATGGTGGATGCTTTCAAAAACCGCGTATACGGCCTGGTCGATTTCTTTGATAAATATCTGAACTCGGACGGCCTGCTGGAGCGGCTCGGCAGCTGGGTTTTTATAGAGTGGTCTGCAGCCAACCATTTCGTGCAGGACGTGAACTATCCTTCCAATATGCAGTATGCAGGAATGCTGGACGCTGTTGCCAGAATGTACAATGACCCTTCGCTGCACGAACGCGCCGAGTCTATGCGGGAAATTATCCGCAAACAGGCCTTTGACGGCCGGTTCTTCATAGACAATGCAAAGCGTCAGGAAGACGGTTCGCTGCAGATTACAAACAACCACACCGAGACTTGCCAGTACTACGCCTTCTTCTTTGGCACCGCCACCCCCGAGACATATCCCGAACTATGGCAGCGGCTCACCACCGAATTCGGCCCTATCCGCAACATAGAGGATAAATATCCCGACGTGCCCAAGGCCAACGCCCTGTTCGGCAACTATCTGCGTATGGAGCTTCTCTCACAGAACGGATTGGGTGCGCAAATGATGAAAGAGGCTGTGGACTTCTATCTCCCTATGGCAGAAGCCACCGGAACCCTCTGGGAAAATATGACATTCAGCGACAGTTGCAACCACGGCTTTGCCGCCCATCTGGCACACGTATTCTATCGCGATGCCGCCGGCCTGTACAATGTGGACCGCGTGGGCAAGACGCTGACCCTGCGCCTTCGCGACACTGGCCTCAAGCAGTGCTGCGCCACCCTCCCCGTCAAGGAAGGCGACATCAAGATTGACTGGTCCTGCAGCGACGGCAAATTCAACTACGACATAAAACTCCCCAAAGGCTGGAAACTTATAGAAGAATAACCCTATGGCAGACGAAAAAATCATATTCTCGATGAACGGTGTCGGCAAGGTCTTGCCGCACAACAACAAAGTTATCCTGAAGGACATCTACCTGAGCTTCTTCTACGGAGCCAAAATCGGCATAATAGGTCTGAACGGCAGCGGTAAGAGTACCCTGCTCAAGATTATCGCCGGCATTGAAAAATCCATACGCGGCGAGGTGGTATGGGCACCCGGCTACAGCGTGGGCTATCTGGCCCAGGAGCCGGAGATGGACCCGGACAAGACTGTGTTGGAAGTGGTTCAGGAGGGCGTGCAGGAGGTTATGGACCTGCTTAATGAATACAACGAGATAGGGATGAAGTTTGCCGAGCCTATGGACGACGACCAGATGAACAAGCTCATAGAGCGCCAGGGCGAACTCACAGAATTGATAGACCACCACGGCGGCTGGGAGATTGATTCCAAGCTGGAAAGGGCTATGGATGCCCTTCAATGCCCTCCTTCCGACGCTATAATAAAGAACCTTTCGGGTGGCGAACGCCGCCGCGTGGCGCTGTGCCGCCTGCTGCTCCAGCAACCCGACGTGCTGCTTCTGGACGAGCCCACCAACCACCTTGACACCGAGAGTATCCAGTGGCTGGAGGCGCATCTGCAGCAATACAAGGGCACTGTGATAGCGGTGACTCACGACCGATATTTCCTGGACAACGTGGCTGGCTGGATACTGGAGCTGGACCGCGGCGAAGGCATCCCCTGGAAGGGCAATTACTCTTCCTGGCTGGACCAGAAAACCAAACGGCTGGCACAGGAAGAGAAGCAGGAGAGCAAGCGCCGCAAGACACTGGAGCGCGAGCTGGAATGGGTGCGGATGGCACCCAAGGCACGTCAGGCCAAGCAGAAAGCCCGTCTGGGCGCCTACGAGAAGCTGGCCAGTGCCGATGTCAAGCAAAGAGAAGAGAATCTGGAAATCTATATCCCCAACGGGCCGCATCTGGGCAACAAGGTCATCCGTTTCAACGATGTCTCCAAGGCCTACGACGGCCGCGTGCTTTTCGAGCACCTGACCTTTGAGCTGCCTCCTGCTGGCATCGTGGGTGTCATCGGCCCCAACGGAGCCGGCAAAACCACCCTCTTCCGTCTGATTATGGGCATTGAGAAGCCCGACACCGGCAGCATCGAAATAGGCGAGACGGTGAAACTGGCCTATGTGGACCAGCAGCACAAGTCCATCGACCCCGAAAAGACCGTCTATCAGACGGTGGCCGGCGATTCCGAATGGGTGCGTATGGGCGGCCGTGAAATCAACGCCCGCGCCTGGATATCCCGTTTCAATTTTTCAGGCGCCGACCAGGAAAAGAAGTGCGGCGTACTCTCGGGCGGCGAGCGCAACCGCCTGCACCTTGCCCTTACGCTCAAGGACGAAGGCAACGTGCTGCTGCTTGACGAGCCCACCAACGACGTGGATGTGAACACCATCCGCGCCCTGGAGGAGGGTCTGGACGGCTTCGCCGGCTGCGCCGTGGTAGTGAGCCACGACCGCTGGTTCCTGGACCGTATCGCAACCCACATCCTGGCCTTCGAAGGCGACAGCCAGGTGGTCTTCTTCGACGGCAACTACTCCGAATACGAAGAGAATAAAAAGAAACGCCTGGGCGACATAGAGCCCAAGCGCTTCAAATACAAAAAACTTATGGAGTAAAGTCTTAGAAGGTATACTTGATTCCGAGGCAAAGGCCCTTGTAGCTGAACCAGCTGGCTACCCTATCTCCAATCAAAAGACGGATACCTGGACTCCAATCAAGCGATACTGCAAACGGAATCGCAGAGAAAGCATACTCGACACCGACATTGCCAAAGAATCCACCCAGGAGATTGCCGCCGTAGTGGATATCCCGATATTCACCTATAAACAATCCGCCCTCAAGACCCAGACCATAGAAAAAAGAGAAACCGGGAGTGAGCGGTACATTGAAGTCGTAGGTAGCACTTGCCAGGGCGCCAAAACCGTCCCCGAGCACGAAATTGGCCTTGTAGTCCATAAAGTTGCCGGAGCTGGTGAACTGCTTGAAAGTAATGCCCATTCCACCGACAAAGCGGCCAATATCATCAGAGCCGCCTTCTACGCCGACAGCCATATCATAGTTCTGGGCGTTGGCTGCAGTGAAGCCGATAAAGCAAAACGCGATAATTGCAATAATTTTCTTCATAATAATGATTTTTTTATTGATATACTGATATTCTATCTGAGTGCCGGAATAATAATCTCATAGGCTTTGCCGCCGGCGTTGGTGAGTTTGTCGCCGCGCAGCCAGAGATTTGCCTTTTTAAGCGCGTCGTAGCTTACGCCGTTGTTTTTGGCGAATTCGACCAGAGAAGGAATCGGGCCTGTGACCGTAACAACCTTGGCCGGCTTGCGGTAAGGATACAATTCGGAACCGGTAATGTCATAGCCGAAACGCTCCGGATGCTCCATAAAGAGCTTTGCGGTGAGCACGCGGAACATATATCTGGAGGTCTCTTCAGGCAGATACAGGTCCATTGCGCTGCTCTCTTTCTGCTCTTGCAGGCGGCGGGATATGCCCCCCTGCCCTGCATTATAACTTGCCGCCACGGTCATCCAGTCGCCATATTTGCGATAAGCTTCCTTAAGATATTTGCAGGCAGCAACAGTCTCTTTTTCAATATTGTATCGTTCGTCAACCTCGTCGTTGACTTCCAGGCCGTACTGCTTTGCGGTGGCTTTGGTAAACTGCCATAACCCCGCAGCGCCCGAAACCGAAACCGCTTTGGGATCCAGGTTACTCTCAATCACCATCAGGTACTTCAGGTCCTCGGGTATGCCCCTCTCCTTCAAAATAGGCACCACCTGCGTAAAATACCGCAGACTGCGCTTGAGCATCAGGCTGGATGTGGTGTGCATATAGGTGAATGTCATCAGCTCGCGGTCCATCCGCTCATATAGGTCGTCGCGGTCAAAGGTGATGCGGTCTCCGGCAAAATCGACATACTCCGGCACAGCAGGAGCCTTGGGATGGATGTAGATTTCCTGGGCATAACCCGCCAGAGAGAAAAGCGCAAGCGCTGCTATAAGAAGTATCTTTTTCAACTCGATATGGTTTTAAGTTTATCGTAAACGGCCTTATTGTGGATCTTGGTCATCTGGTCCAAACCGCCCTCAGCAATCATTGCTGCCGGAGTGGCCGAATTGTCAAAAATCATCCAGGAATCCACAACCGGAATGTAGCGGTTTATAAGGTTGATGATGCCCTGCACATAGCGCCTGCGGATGGTGGGTTCGGTGACATTATGCCCGCCTGAGGCAACGCGGCGCTTGACTCTCTCTACTGCAAGGTCAGGAGAGTTGAGCCAGAAAAAAATGAGGGTGATCATATAGCCAAGATTCTTGGCATCTTCTATCACCCGCAGAAGGCTTCGTGTGGCCAGGGTGGTTTCTACGCCAAAATCGGCCCTTTTGTCCAGGAGCTCGTTCATACGCTCCAGCATAATGCGGCTGGCGCGGATGGCGGCACTCTCGGGCTTGTTGGGAGAGAGGCGCTCTGCTATTTCGTCGGAGTTGACACACTCCCGCAGGCCAAACATCTCGGGAAGAATGGTATACGACGCCGTGGTTTTACCGGCGCCGTTGCAACCCGATATGATGAAGAGTTTGGGCATTATCTGGCCTTTAACTCACAAATATACTAAAAATAGTGCCAGCAGTTTTACTTCCTGGTGACGCCGTAGCCAAAAAGTGCAAAATCTCCCAGGCAAGGGTCGCCCGGAAAGATTTCCGCAAGTTCGGAAGTGATTTCGAGGGCCGTGCGTAAATCGGCGCTGCATCGGCTCGTAAGCCCCATTTCACGAGCCACGGTGTGGACGTGGACATCCAGCGGGATTATCAGGTCGGCTGGGTCGGAATTCAGCCAGAGTCCAAGGTCGACCTTGCCGTCGCGGCGCACCATCCACCGGCGCAGCATATTGATTTTTTTGTTGGCGGCGTTTTTGTCGCTCTTGCGACAGTATATCCTGGTGCGGAATTCGTCTTGGGAGAGATGCTCCAGCGAAGCATTTTCAAGATAAAACTCCCGCAAGGCGCTGCAGATTGCGGCAAACTCGCTCCACATCACTGTGCGGTGCAGCGAGCAAGGCTCGCAGCGGTACTCCCCTTTCATAACATAGTCATATGGTTTCCAGCCCATCTCGTCAAAGGCACGGCCGCAGTCCCGCACAATCATAGCCCTCCGGCCCCAGGCCAGATGGGCGGCTATCACCGCCGCTATTTCCACATCCGCCAGATTGCACTCACCGCGGCGCATTTGCTCTACAAAATGCGCAGGAAAAGCTATCGGGTCTTCCTTGAAATATACCGGGTCGTTGTATTTTGCGGCGTATGAACGCAGCAGTTCAGCGTTGGGATTCATTACTTATCAATTTTTGCCCTCCGCTGCTGCGAGAAAGCTTTGCTCCGCCTCACTTTTTTTATTGAGACGATGCTCGGCTTCGCAAACTTTCTCTCCGCAAACGCTACGGGCTTTTTCATTACAAGATGAGCAATAGGGACAGCCGTCGCAGCCGGAGGTGCAGGAGCATCGTTTATCTTTCTTGAAGAAGATGCGCCAGAGGACCCAGACCACTGTGGCGGCGATGATAAGATATGCTATGATGTCCAGAATCATAGAAGCAGAATGTGATATACCGCAAAGGAAACAATCCAGGCTATGGCAGTGGTATAAAGCACGGTGAACCAGGCCCATTTGCGGCCGGCTTCCTTATGCACGGCACTCACGGCGGCAATGCACGGGAAGTAAAGCAGCACAAACAGCAGGAACGACCACACAACCGGCTGAGTAAATATAATCTTACCGTCAGGCCCGGTGGCTGACTTAAGGTTCCCGGCAAGCGATGCCTCTTCTGCAACCTCCTCTCCATCAGGAGAATAAAGCACGCCAAGAGAGGATACCACAACTTCTTTGGCAGCAAAGCCGGTGAGCAGGCTCACACTCATTTTCCAGTCAAATCCAAGCGGCTGGAATGCAGGCTGGATGGCCCGTCCTATGCGGCCTATATAAGAATTGGCTGTCTGCTCCGCAGTGCTCTGCCCCTCCTTTGCGCGGGGGAAATAGCCAAGTGCCCAGATAATCACAGAAGCTGCCAGAATCACGGTTCCCATCTTTTTGAGATACTGCGCACTCTTGTCCCACATATGGCGCAGCACATTGCGGGCCGTGGGAAAGCGGTACGGCGGCAGTTCCATAACAAACTGGTCGTTGTGATTCTTGAACACCAGTTTCTTCATCAGCAGTGATGTGACTATCGCCACCAGAATACCTATAAGATAGAGCCCTATGAGCACCAGCGCCTGGTGCTTTTTGAAAAAGGCCGATACAAACAGCAGGAACACCGGCAGGCGGGCGCTGCAAGACATAAACGGGATTGTGATTATGGTCAGTATCCGGTCTTTACGGCTCTCAAGCGTGCGGGTTGCCATAATGGCCGGCACGCCGCATCCGAAACCTATGATATACGGAATGAACGATTTGCCGTGAAGGCCTATGCGATGCATCAGCTTGTCCATTATGAACGCCACGCGGGCCATATATCCGCTGTCTTCAAAGAAAGATATAAACAAGAAGAGTATCAGGATGTTTGGCAGGAATACCAGCACCCCTCCCACTCCGGCTATTATACCGTCCACAATAAGATCGCGAAGCATTCCGGCGGGAAGTATTCCGGACAGCCAGTTGCCAAGGGCGGCGATGCCCGCTTCCAGCCAGGCCTGCGGATAGGCACCCAGGGTGAATGTGGCTGCAAACATCAGCCATAGCAAAAACAGCAGGATAGGGAAACCCAACCACTTGTGTGTCAATATATTGTCCAGCCGATATCCCTTATGTCTCTTCTCTTTGGCAGCCTTGGTGTAGGTCTCCTTCAAGGCACCGCGGATAAAGCCGTACTTGAGACTGGATATGATGCAGGTTATGTCGTCGCGATACTCTTTCTGAAGAGACTCGCGGGCCTCGTCAGAGGCCTTCTTGATTTTATCGTAATTAGGGAGAGACGACATTGCCCTGTGGGTCTCCTTGTCGTTCTCTATAAGTTTAAGAGCTACATAGCGGCCGTGATAACTGTCACGCACAGAGTCATTTTCCTCTACCAGATTCTTGACCTGAGAGATAAACCGCTCTACGTTTTCGCCGTAATTGATATGGATGTGCTTGCTGGCCCCCTCGGTGTCGCAATAGACCTCAACTATCTTCTCCAACACATCGCTTATTCCCTGCCCGGTGCGGGCAATCACCGGCACAATGGGAAAGCCAAGCATCTTCCCAAGACTCTCGTGGTCCAATTTGTCCCCGCTTTTCTGCAGCTCGTCGTACATATTCAGAGCCATCACTATGCGAGGGTTCATATCAATCAGCTGAGTGGTCAGAAACAGGTTGCGCTCCAGATTGCCGGAATCCACGATATTGAGCACCAGGTCGGGCTTCTCGTTCACAATATAATTGCGGACGTAGAGCTCTTCAGGAGAATATTCAGTGAGGGAATAAGTGCCCGGCAGGTCCACAAGGTCTATGGTATAACCATTATGATGGAATGTGCCTACCTTGGAGTCTACAGTGACGCCGCTGTAGTTGCCCACCTTCTCGTGAAGGCCGGTGGCAAAATTGAAGAAGGATGTCTTGCCGCAGTTTGGATTGCCCACCAGCGCCACCTTTATATGCCGGGTAATCTCTTCTACCTCAGATAGTACGTGCTCTTGGAATGTACCGTTGAAATTGAAGTCGGAGTGATGCTGTTCGTCCAGCGAAACCACCTCTATGTTAGAGGCTTCGCTGCGGCGCAGCGAGACGTGACTTCCAAGGATTTCGTATTCGATAGGATCTTTAAGCGGAGCGTTTTTAAGGACATCTACTGTCTGTCCCTTGATAAAACCGAGCTCCATAATGCGGTTGCGGAAACCGCCGTGACCGTGGATTTTGGCAATGACGCACCGCCCCTTCTCCGGGATTTCGGCAAGCGTCAGCACTTTCTCATCTTCCATTGTACCTAGGGTTCAAAATAACCTATAAAGTACGGGAGATAATTTGAATTATCCAAATTTATTTTTCTGCCGGACCTTGATCGGAAATAGTGCGGGCTATCTTTTCTATGTTCAGGCTGCGGGCGCTGGCATCTATAATATCTTTATAGACACCGCCTTTACGATAAATTGAATCGGGATCGCCGCTCTCTTCTACCCGGCCGTTCTGCAGTGCATATACCATTTCGCTGTCAATAATCTGGGAGATGCTGTGCGAAATGATAATCACAGTGCGGTCTTTCTTAATGGCGTCGATACTGTTCTTGATCTGCTCGGTGGCAATGGCATCCAGGCTGGCGGTGGGCTCGTCCAGGAATATCACCGGCGGATTCTTGAGGAACATACGGGCAATGGCAATGCGCTGCTGCTGGCCGCCGGAAAGGTCGCTGGCTTTATTCTCGAACTGTTTGGGCAGAGCCATAATCTGGTCGTAGATATAACTCTTCTTAGCCGCCTCCACCACTTCATCGTGGGTGGCATCGGGCTTGCCGTAGAGAATATTCTCTTCTATGGTACCGTCAAAGATATGGTTCTTCTGTAGCACCAGGCCAATGTTTTCCCTGAGGTATTTGGTGTCGTACTGGCGAAGATCCACTCCGTCCAGCGTAATGGTGCCATTCTGCGGCTCGTAGAACTTGTCCAGCAGGTTCACAATGGTGCTCTTGCCGGCGCCGGACAGACCCACCAGGGCGGTGATTTTGTCGGGCTCAATCACCATATTAACCCCGAACAGAGCCTGGGTGCCGTTAGGATAGGTAAAGTCCACATCCTTAAGCTCGAAACGGCCGTATATGCGCTCTGGACGATAATCGCCACTGGGTTCAATCTCTTCGTCGGAATCCAGGATAGAGAAGAATCCTTCTGCATATATCAGAGCATCGTTGACATCGTCAAATATGCGCTGAAGCTGGGTAATGGGGGCAATCACGTTGCTGAAGAGCATCACATGATACATTATCTTACCGATGCTCATTCCGGGATAGCCGCTCAGCACCAGATAGGCTGTGAGGATAATCACCAGCACGGTGCCCACCTGCTTCACAAAACTCTTCACGCCGGCGTAATAAAAACCGACCTGACGGGTCTTCATCTGGTTGGCGGTGACGTTGTTCTGTATTTCCAGCTGCTTGGCAGCCTCTATCCCCTCGCGGTTAAAACTCTTGATAACGTTTATGGAATCTATGATGTTCTTGATGCCCTGGCTCTTGCTTTCAAGATAGCCGCGCATCTCGCGCCTCCAGCCTTTGAGCCTGCGCGCTTGGCGGTAGGTTATCCAGAAATAAATAGGCACAATGCACAGAGCCACCAGACCCACATAGACATTGGCCGCGAACATCAGTATAAGCGCCAGGATGGCGGTGGTGAACAGCGGCAGCAGATCTATAAAGAAATTCTGCACCGTGCGGGAGATGCTGCTCACACCCTGGTCTATACGGGACTGCACCTTGCCGGTGGCGTTGGCGTCCTGGGAGAAATAGGCCATACGGAAGGTCAGCACCTTCTCTATCACGCTCTGCGCCAGGTCGCGGGAGACAAATATGCGCATCCGCTCGCCAAAATAATTCTGGGCAAAGGTGATTATGGCAGACAGGATCTCCTTACCCAGCAGCACAATGGAAATGATGGTGAGGATGCGGGCGGCGCTGGCCCAGGTGAAGTCGGTGCCTATAAGAGCATTGATGGCATCCACCGTACGGTCCAGCACAATGGCGTTAACCTGCGCCATCAGAGAGCCGACAAGGGTGAGTATCAGCGTGATGATCACAAGCCAGCGATAAGGCCGCACAAACGGCCTTATATGCTTGAAAAGTTGGAAAAGGTTCATCTGTTATTGCATTCTGCCTTGTTTGCCAAGGTAGCTGTCTTTGAATCCGAGGAAATAAAGCACGCCGTCCAGGCCTATGGTGTTTATGCTCTGGCGAGCGCTCTCTACCACGCGCGGTTTGGCGTGGAAGGCGATGCCCAGGCCGGCGGCGGAGAGCATCGGCAGGTCGTTGGCACCGTCACCAACGGCGATGGTCTGCTCCAGATTTACTTTCTCCATCTGGGCAATGAGTTTCAGCAGGTCGGCCTTGCGGCGGCCGTCCACTATATCACCCACATAGCGTCCGGTGAGTTTGCCGTCCTCCCCTACCTCAAGCTCATTGGCATAGACATAGTCGATGCCGTATTTGCGCTGGATGTATTCGCCGAAATACGTGAATCCTCCGCTCAGGATAGCGATCTTGTAGCCAGCCCTCTTGAGAACCTCCATAAGGCGGTCTACACCCTCGGTGATGGGCATATTCTCTGCAATCTCCTGCATTACCGATGCATCCAGCCCCTTGAGCAGCGCCACACGGCGGCGGAAACTCTCCTTGAAGTCTATTTCTCCGCGCATAGCGCTTTCGGTGATGGCCTTAACCTTGTCGCCGACGCCGGCACGTTCTGCCAGTTCGTTGATGCATTCTGTCTGGACCAGCGTAGAGTCCATATCGAAACATATGAGCCGGCGCATACGGCGGAACATATTGTCCCTCTGGAAAGAGAAGTCAATGCCCATTTCAGATGACATATGCATCAGCTCCGCCTGCAGCTTATCGTGGTTGTCGGGCACGCCGCGGATAGAGAATTCTATACAGCTGCGCACCGCCACGTTGGGCTGCTTGAGGCTCATACGGCCGGTGAGGCGCTTTATGGAATCAATGTTGAGGCCGTGGCTGGAAACGACTCTGGCCGCAGCGGCTATCTGCTTTGCGGAAAGACTGCGGGCAATAATCGTAAAGATGTAGCGGTTCTTGCCCTGACGGCCAACCCACGACTCGTAATCATCGTCGGATACCGGCTCAAAACCTATGGCAACGCCCAGTTCGGTGGCTTTGAAAAGCAACTCCTTCATAACCTGGCCGGAATTCCTGGCCGATATGCGGATCAGGATACCCAGCGACAGGCTGCTGTGGATGTCGGCCTGGCCGATGTCCAGTATCTGGGCATCGTAGCGGGACAGTATTTCCATCACGGAAGCCGTCAGGCCCGTGCGATCCTTTCCGGTGATGCGGATCAGGATCTGCTCCATCTTTATGGTTTTGGCCATATCTTATATTGTTTTATTTGCAATCGCAACCCTCGCCACAGCTGCCGTCACCGCAGTTGCCGCCCTGGCATCCGCTGCAGCCCTTGCGCTCGCCGTGCAGGCCGTCTTTAAGCTCGGCTTCGGTGGCGTCGCGCACCACCAGGATCTCGCCGGTAAAATGGAGGTCCTTGCCGGCCATCTGGTGGTTGAAGTCCATCTTAACCGCATCATCCTTGATCTCCAGCACCTTGCCGGGCATCACGCCGCCTTCCTGGCTCATCATAGGGATCACGTTGCCCACGAACACTATGTCGCTTGCAAACTCGCCGTCACGCATAAAGATGCTCTTGGGGAGGTCTATCACGGCACGCTCGTCGCGCTCGCCATAGCCTTCGGCGGCGGTCAGGCGGAAGTCAAACTTGTCGCCCGGCTTCTTGCCAAGGATGTTATCTTCGAACTTGGGGAGCAGATAGCCTGCGCCGAATATGAATTCCAGGGGGCGGGATTCGTCGCAGCTGTCGGCAATCTGACCGTCCACTTCAAGTTGATATACGAGATGTACTACTTTGTTGTCCTTTATTTCCATATCTGTGTTATAATCTTGATTTGTGCAAAGATACGGAAAATGACGCAGATGGACATATTGTCAGCAAAAAAGTGACAAAAAGTCCATTTCAGCCATCTGGCACCGCGTTTGAAATACTCTATAGCGACTCCGCAAGGGGTCCCGGGAATAGGGCCCGCGAGGGTTTCGAAACCGGAACGATTAAAGTTTTTGAACTATGTTACCTATGAGAAGAACGCAAGATAGCTGGTTGCCGGACATTTTCAATGACTTTTTCGACAACAGCTGGATGAGCAGGACAAACTACACCGCCCCCGCCATCAATGTAATTGAAAATGAAAAAGAATACGATGTGGAGCTCGCCGCACCGGGATTAGATAAGGAAGACTTCAATGTCCGCGTAGACAATGAGGGTTACCTCCATATCAATATGGAAAAGAAATCCGAGCACAAAGAAGATAAGAAGAAAGGACGCTATCTGCGCCGCGAATTCTCTTATGAGAAATTCCAGCAGACTCTGTTGCTGCCCGACGATGTTGATTGCGACAAGATCGAGGCCAAGGTCGAAAAGGGTGTCCTGAATGTACATCTGCCTAAGAAAGAGGTTGTTGTTCAGCCTGCAGCCACAAAACAGATTGACATTAAATAGGCTTTGCCTATATCTTCATAAAAAGCGCAGCCCAATGGGTTGCGCTTTTTGTTTTTCTTGGTTATCTTTGTTTGATATGAAAAGATTTCCCCTTATTCTTGGCTTTATCTGCCTGATTCTTTTCTCCTGCAACAAATCCCCGCAGGAAGAGTTTGTACCGCTGGAATCGGTCGCGATCGCACCTGCTGAGGCGGCCCTGACAGTGGGCGGAACGCTCCAGCTGGAGGCTCAGATCACTCCGTCCAATGCCACTTATCAAAAAACATCCTGGACCACATCCAAACATACTGTGGCAAAGGTCAGCGAAACCGGTCTTGTGACTGCCGTAAGTGCCGGCCGCGCCACTATAACCGTGTCGGCCGGAGGCAAGAAGGCCAGCTGCGCAATCTCTGTTTCGGAGCAGATAGTGATTGTAGAGGTGACCTCGGTCACAATCGACAGGGAAAATCTTGACTTGAACAAGGGCGAATCAGTGCAGCTGACGGCTGTTGTAAAGCCGGACAATGCAAGGGACAAGGAGGTCAGCTGGACAAGCTCCAATGCCGGCGTGGCAGCCGTAGCGCAGGATGGAACCGTCACGGCCGTGGGTGCGGGCAGCGCCACCATAACTGCAGAGGCATCCGGCAAGAAAGACGACTGTGTAGTCACAGTCACCGTGCCGGTACAGGGCATCAGCATGGACCGCGACAAGGCAACCATTTTCGAGGAGGATGAATTATTCCTGACGGCAACCGTTTTGCCAGACGACGCCTCCGACCCTTCTGTAAGCTGGAATTCCAGCGACACCGACGTGGCAACCGTTAGCGAAGGCACAGTAAAGGCGGTTGGACTTGGAACCGCTGTGATTACAGCAAAAGCGGGAGAGCAGGCAGCCACCTGCGTGGTGACAGTGAGCAAAAGGACTGTTCACGTTACCTCAATCGCGCTGGATAAAACCAATCTCTCATTAACTGTTGGAGAAGCTGCCACGCTGGTTGCCACCGTATTGCCCCAAGATGCAGCTGACAGGTCAGTAATCTGGGAATCTACAAATCATTCTATAGCAACAGTTGATGCAGAGGGCAATGTCAGCGCCATTTCTGCCGGAGCGGTGACCATTACCGCCACCACTACCGACGGTGGGCTGCTGGCGGGTTGCGAGGTGACGGTAACAACTTCTGATGTTCCAGGCCCGCCCGATCCGCCTGAGCCGCAAGTGATTCACGTGACTTCCATAGCTCTGGACAAGACATCCTGCGAACTGGAAGCCGGGGCATCAATGATTCTCAATGCCGACGTGCTTCCAGAAGATGCCGACGATAAATCCTGCAGTTGGTCATCTTCCAACAGCGGCATCGCCGCAGTGGATGCTGACGGCAAAGTGACAGCGATCGCCTCCGGAACCGCAACCATCACGGCTACCACCACCGACGGCCAGCTTACCGCCTCCTGCACTGTGACGGTGTTTGTCCCCGAAATCCCCGTTGTCCACGTTTCTTCCATAGCACTTGACAGGACTTCCCTGAATCTGGCAGTGGGAGAATATGCCACACTCAAGGCCACTGTGCTTCCAGAGAATGCCGAAGACAGGTCTTTCAACTGGAGATCATCCAATCAGTCAATTGCAAGGATAGATGCCGACGGCAGAGTGTCCGCACTCTCGGCCGGAACTGTGACCATCACAGCCACCACCACCGACGGCGGCCTTACTGCAGCCTGCGAAGTCACGGTTTACACCCCGTATATAGATGTTACTTCTGTAACCTTGAACAAGTATTCGCTGAACTTTATTGAAGGTGAAAGCGAGACGCTCACCGCCACGGTTATGCCTGTGAATGCCACCGACAAGAGCATCGTATGGTCTTCCAGCAACACTCTGGTGGCCACTGTGGACAATGGCCTGGTAACTGCTGTTAAAGAAGGCAGCGCCACAATCACCGCTGCCGCAGGTGGCAAGACGGCCACCTGCACAGTAACGGTTTCGGCGCCCGAAGTACCGCCGGTCATCCCTCCGGATCCCGAAGATCATCCTTATACCAGCAATGTCACCTGGACCTTGGGCAGCAGGGCCTACGACCATACCACCGGCGGTGAATATGACCCGCAGTCGGCTGTGGTAAACGGTGTCCAGGTAGAGAAAATAGTCAAGCTGGGCACCAGCGGCAGCAACGGCGATTTCACGGTGAATATCCCTGCCGGCACCACATATATCGGCTTTTTCGCCCTTGGTTGGAAAGGCAGCACGCCACAGCTCACGCTGACCTGCAACGGCACTCCCAGGACATATGATATCAAGTCCAATTCGGGCGTAGCCAGCACTCCGCCTTATACCATTTCCACCTCCGAAGAGGATGCTTATTTCACGTTTGACATAACGGGTTCCACCCCCACTACCGTCAAATTCCAATCAGCAGGCAGAGTTGTCGTGTGGGGCATAAATGCATACAACGGAGAAAACCCCAACCCCGGCGGCGGAGACACCCCGGGTGGAGATACGCCGGGCGGTGATACGCCGGGCGGTGACACCCCTGGCGGCGGAGGCGATCCTGTATTTGCAGGTTGGATGGAACTGCCGGCCACAGATAATTCAAATCTGTATTTTGTAGCGCACAAGAGCACCGCCAATGCTTCCGGACGTAATTATTCCTATTATTGGGACGCAGATGCCCTGGTGGCAAGATGGGTGGCCTACCCTCTGAATCCCGATATCATCGGCACTGGAACCCGCACCGACAAGTGGGCCGAGGACAATGCCCTGCCCAATGGCGTTGCCCAGCCTATCCTCAAGAAAGCCTTCAATCCTTCTTCCTATTCGCGCGGACACCAGATTGCCTCTGCCGACAGGCTAAGGTATGCAGACAATGTCCAGACTTTCTATTATACCAATATGACTCCTCAGGAGAGCAAGTTCAACGGAGGCGTCTGGAATTCCGTGGAACAGAAAGTGCGTTCCTGGTCCGGCAAGTTCGACACCCTTTATGTGGTCACAGGGTGCGTAGTGGAAGGCAGCACCAAGTATGCATTTGACAACAGCGGCAAGCGTGTCAAAGTACCCGTGGGTTATTACAAGGCGCTCCTTGGCTACGACAAGAGCCAGAAGAAGGGTATTACGTCGCAGACAGGAGGCTATACAGGCATTGGCTTCTATTTCGACCATTTCGGATCATATACCAGCAGCGCATATATGAACCAGTCAATGACTATAGATGCCCTGGAAGAATTGGTCGGTGTGGACTTCTTTGTGAACCTTCCCGCTGCCGTGGGAGAAGAAAAAGCGAATAAGGCGGAATCTACCAGGGATACCTGGTGGAACAATAACTGATGACAGCAGCGCTATCGCAGTGCCCGCATTGAATTCAGCACAGCGAGCACGGTGACGCCGACGTCTGCAAAAACCGCCATCCACATCGTGGCTATGCCCAGTGCGGCCAGTATCAGCACCAGAAGCTTGATCCCTATAGCGAACCAGGTGTTTTCGCGGGCTATTCTCAGCGTCCGGCGGGCTATTTTTACCGCAGTGGCCACTTTGCCCGGTTTGTCGTCCATAAGCACTACGTCAGAGGCCTCTATGGCGGCATCGCTGCCCAGGGCGCCCATAGCAATACCCACGTCTGCACGGGCCAGCACCGGGGCGTCGTTGATGCCGTCGCCCACGAACGCCAGGGTACGGCCGCGACCGCGCCCGGCAAGAAGCTCCTCTACCCTGGCCACTTTGTCGGCAGGCAGAAGCCCAGCATACCACTGGTCCAGTCCCAGTTCCTCTGCCACAGCCTTTCCAACTGCATTCTGGTCGCCGGTAAGCATCACAGTGCGGGATATTCCGGCCGCCTTTAGGGCTTTGACAGCTTCGGCAGAATCGGCCTTTATCCTGTCAGAAATCACGATATGGCCCATATATTCACCATCCATTGCCACGTGCGCAATGGTGCCGGTTTTCTCGCAGGGATGCCATTGTGCCCCCACCATATCCATCAGGGCCGAATTGCCCACGCACACCGTGCGGCCGTTTACCGTGGCGCGGACGCCTTTGCCGGATATCTCCTCTACATTTTCTACTGTGCAGTCATCAGCTTCATCGGGATAGGCATTGCGCAGCGAAACGGCAATCGGATGGGTGCTGTAGCGCTCTACGTGGGCGGCCAGGTGCAGCAGTTCTTTCTCTTCTATGATCTCCGGATGGACGGCAGTAACCTCAAAAACCCCTTCGGTAAGGGTGCCGGTCTTGTCAAACACCACCGTGTCCAGTCTGGAGAGCGCCTCCAGATAATTGGAGCCTTTTACAAGGATGCCCTTGCGGGAGGCGCCGCCAATGCCGCCGAAGAAGGCCAGCGGGACACTGATAACCAGTGCGCACGGGCACGAAACCACCAGAAACATCAGCGCCCGGTACAGCCAGGTGGCAAAGTTGCCGCCGCAGAGGGTCGGAACAACCGACAGCAGCACGGCTGCGGCAACAACTATAGGCGTATAGACCTTTGCAAAGCGGGTTATGAAGTTCTCGCTGCGGGACTTGTTCCCGGAGGCGTTTTCCACAAGTTCCAGTATGCGGGAGGCGGTGGACTGGCCAAATTCCTTAACGGCCCTTACGCGCAGCACTCCGCTCAGGTTCACGCAGCCGGAATAGATTTCGTCACCGGCGCCGACGCTGCGCGGGACGCTTTCACCCGAAATGGCCACAGTGTCAAGCGAAGATTTGCCCTCTATCACAATACCGTCCACAGGCACCCTTTCGCCCGGCTTGACAACAATTATGTCATCAATCTTTATTTCGGCAGGATTTACCACAACCACCTGGCCGTCCTTTTCCAGATTGGCCGTGTCGGGACGAATATCCATCAGGTGGGATATGCTGCGCCGGCTGCGCCCTTCGGCGATATGCTCAAACAGCTCCCCTATCTGGAAGAAGAGCATAACGAACACCGCTTCGGGGAACTGCGGCTCGGCACCCGGCAGGAAACCGATGGCCAGCGCGCCAATGGTAGCGATGGTCATAAGAAAGTTTTCGTCCAGCGCTTCGCCGTGTGCAAGGCTCTCCGCAGCCTCTTTCAAGGTGTCGAATCCGGCCACCAGATATGGCACAAGGTAAATCAGCAGCAGTTGCCAGGTGGGCAGATTGCACTTATGCTCTATTATTACCGCTGCAACCAGCAGAACAGATGCGGCTGCAATCCTTATTATCGATTCCCTGATTTCACCATTGTGATGATGTTCTTCGTGGTGATGTTCGTGTGCCATAACTCTTGCGTTTAGATTTCAGATGCAAAAGTATGGCTTGCCGCGTGCAACTCAGTTGCATTCTTTACGGCAGTCGGGACAAAGGCCGGTGACCATATAATTCACCGATTCGGCCTGATAGCCCTCCGGAAGGGATACCGCCGGCACCGGAATGTCCTCAAGGCAGAAAGTTTTGCCGCACCGGCTGCACCAGAAATGGATATGAGTGTCGTCGTCCTGATCTTCGGAGTGGCTGTGGCACAGTTCGTAGCGGATGCCGTCACCTCCGTCGTGCAGAGTGTGCACAAGATGACGCTCGCGGAAAAGCGCCAGCGAGCGCGAGATAACGCTCTTGTCCACACTTTCCAGGAACAATTCCAATTCGCCCATAGAAACAGGCCGTCCCGCCTTGCGCATAGCTTCGCAAATCAGTATCCGGTTTGCGGTGGGCTTTACGCCGTGGTGCATCATCAGATCTATGACATCGGTCTCTATCATAATATATAACCGTCGTTCTGGGTCAATAAGGGGTTGAGGACAAGTATGTCAGCCGGGATGGGGAACAGATTTGTATATCCCGTACGGCTTTCGTCGGGCAATTCTGGGCGGGAAGACCATCCTTGAGTAAAGGTCCCAAACCGAATCTGGTCCTGTCGGCGCCATCCTTCCCAAGCAAACTCTATCATACGCTCCCGCAACAAATCTTCGTAAGAGAGATTCGTAAGCGGAGCCGCACCGGCCCGCTGCCGCACCAGATTTACCAAATGGAGGGCCTCTTGGACAGAACCGCTGCGCAGCAGCGCTTCTGCCTTCATAAGCAGCACGTCTGCATAGCGGAACATCACCCAGTCATTATCCATCAGCTTGCCGTCTTTCATGGCAGAGGGATCCAACTCATATTTTTTCATCCGGGCGCCGGCAAGTTTTTCATTTGCACTGCCAGTGACATCCAGAGCAATCGCTTCTGGTTGATAGATTACCCCATAAACTGGATTACCGTCCAAATCGGTGGCTTGTCCGCCCCAATAATTAATATCAAACCTAGGATCTTGTGACGCCGTGCCGAAGGCGTTGGCACGGAGGACTTCCAAAGTCGCGGATGTTCCATTCTCGCCGGTAAAACCGCAGGCAGCGGCATGATCGTAGTGCCGGGAGCGGAATAGATACTGGTTCTGTGCGGTGTATAGCCGCTTGTCCATAGGGATGGTAAAGATATTCTCCAGTGAATTCTCGTTGAAGACATCAAAATTGGATGCGTAGTCGCTCTCCAGTTCATAGCCGGCCTCAGATATCAAATCGCAATAACGGACCACCTCGTCCCAATTCTCCACCCCGGCATATACCGGAGCGTTGAGCCACAATTTTGCCAGCAGGAACCACGCCACAGGACGGGTAATGCGGCCATAATACGTTCCGTAGTTATTGCTTCTTTCCAGAGGCAGAACCTCACAGGCCTGTTCCAACTGATCCACAACAAAAATGAACACCGCCGCACGCGGCGACTGCTCAACATCTGCCATAGAGACCTTGGTAGAAACTACCAGCGGCACGTTGCCATACAAATCGAGCAGTTCGTAATAGAACAGCGCCCGGATTGCACACGCTTCCTGTCTCCAGCTATCGTTTTCGGAGAGGTCTTCAATCGCCTTGTTTGCCATCACTATCACCTTGTAGAGATAGTTCCAAGTGTCTTTGAGAGGTCCTTCGCCTACATTCCAGGTGTGCAGATGCAGCCGTTGCCACAGACCGCCGTCGTACCAGTCGCCACCGCGGGTGGGCAGCAGCGCCTCGTCGCTGGTGATGGTGTTAAGGTCGTAAACTCCGCGGTAGGTTCCCGCAAGGCCCTGAGAAAAACCGGTACCGCCAAAAAGGGCGTACAGAGGGCCCAGAGTATTCAGATAGAGCGTATTGTCGTCAGCAATAATATCCTTTGCCGGCAACTGTGAATGGGGTGTCTCGTCCAGGAAACCGCAGGAGCAGAGCAGCACCATAGTCATTATGCAAATAATCTGTTTCATACTAGAACTGGATGCTGATGCCCGCCGTATACGAGCGATAAACCGGGTAAGAAATCTTGTCGTCCAAACCTAATGTAGGCCCCGCCACATAAGAATTGATCATTGGCGTGAGACCTGAATAACCGGTGATTGTGAGCAGGTTGTTCACCGACGCCGACAGGCGAAGGTTGCGGATAATGCCCCGAAGCGGAACGTTCCAGCCCACGGTGACATAATCGATATTGATATAATCGCCTCGTTCCAGCCAGTAATCGGTGACCGTCTGGTCCACGATATTGGCCTGCGGCGCCTCCGCAAATACATTGTAATATGGAAGCGAACCCATATTCATATAAGTCAAAGCCGTGCCGTTGAAAATCTTGTGTCCGAATGCTCCGTTTGTCTGCACAGAAATGTCAACCGCCTTGTACCGGAAACTTATGTTGCTGCCCAGCAGTGCCTTGGGTATAGCCTGTCCACATATCGTGTTGATTCCGTCGGTCTCATAGTAGTATGTCCCGTCCGAAGCCTGCGCCAGGCCGGTGCAATGCGGCAGGAAAAAAACGCCCAGCGGCAGCCCTACAATCTGGTAGGTAACATCGTTGTCGCCACCGTGGAAACCGGCGCCGTTCATAGATGCGATGCCGGCAACCTCGGGTGCCTCCAGGAACTGCCCCTGCCAAGTACCGGAAAGGGAAATCAGTTTGTTGCGCTGCAGCGAGAGGTTCATATTGATGTTCAGTTGCATATCGCTGCGGCGGATGACGTTCACTCCAAGACCGAACTCAAAACCGCTGTTGGACATCCGGCCCAGGTTGGCCATCAGGTGATCGTAGGCGAAAGGAGGAACACTCACTTGATAATCATAGAGCATATCTCGCGTCAACGAATAATAATACTCTGCCGTAAACACGATACGGTCTTCTGCAAAGGCCGATTCCATACCGAAATTGACGCTCTGCCGCACCTCCCACTTCAAGTCGGGATTGGCATTGCGGATAATTGAAAAGGCTACCTCCGGATTGCCCTCCAAATTGACGACAGAGGTGGGCGCCACCAACTCCAGGGAGTTGTAAGGTCCAAGCGCCCCCTGGTTGCCGGAGAGGCCGAACCCTGCGTTGAACTTGAGGCTACTGAGCCAATCGACATCTTTGAGAAAATCTTCGCCGCTTGCGAGCCAGCTGCCGGATACCGACGGGAAAAAACCCCACCGGTGGTTGGGTCCGAACTTGGACGACGCATCGGCACGGAGGCTTGCCGCAACTGAGTATAAACCTCTGTATGAGTAATTTGCGCCAGACATAAACGAAAGCAGGCTCACGTCGGTATCATAACTGGCCGTGCCGTCCCAAGGACGCAAGCTGCCCGCTTGAATGGCCGACAGGCCAAAAGCGTTTGCCTTGAAACCGGTTGTGGTCGTATAGAATCCGCTTGCAACCGTCTTCTGCGCCTCCGTCAGGAAAGTTGCCCCGAAACTATGTGCACCCAATGTCTTCTTATAATTGAACACAAGCGAACCTATCCCGTCCCGCACTATCTCGCTGCTGCGATAAGCCTCGCCCCCACTCCAGATAATGGTAGGGAAAAAGTGGCTGGCACCGCCTGCATTGTAGCTGTAAGATGCAAATGCAGTTAGGCTCAACTCTTTTGTGAAACGGGCCACCATCTGGAGATGGGTGCTTAAATGGGCGTTTTCTGTATTATAGGTCTTCTCCAGAAGAGACACAGGGTTAGTTATTTGGCTGGCAGAGGGAATCTGGCTGTAGCTGCCGTCGGGATTCCGGCCAGCAAGATAGGTCGGATTGAAGGCGGCCGAACTGTAGAACAGATGCTGCGGGTCGTGGAGTTCGGCCAGTTTCTGAAGCGAGGCGAAGATGCCGAAGTCGAAATCCAACCGTCCGTCTAAAGCACTCTGGCCCACATCCAACTTGACATTATAGTTCTTGTTGCTCTGAGTGCGGACAACCTGATTGTGGTCCACCAAGCCTATGGAGGTTCTAAAATGACTCTTCTCGCTGCCGCCGCCAAAGGCAAGGTGGTGGTGCTGGACAGTACCTGTGCGGAGAATTGACCCGGGCATATCGGAATCATAACCGCCGTCAGAAAAAGAGTAGCCACGGGCTGCGTTGACTTCGCGGAACCAGGTTGCGGATAACATATGCAGATTCCTATATGTCCGTTCAAAACCGCCGGTGGCATCGTAGGATACTCTAAAATCTCCGCCGCGCCCTTTTATTGTTGTGACGCGGATCACTCCGGACGCGCCGCGGGAGCCGTATTGAGCCGTCTCTGAGGCATCCTTGAGGACGGTGAAACTGTCTATGTCTCCAGGATAAAGTGAGCAGAGAGTGGCTATATCGCTGGTCACGCCGTCTATTATTATCAGGGGGTCATTGCCACCGGTAAGGGAGGTCGTACCGCGCACCCGTACCGCAGAGAGCATTGCCGCCTGGTTGCCGCTGGAGATCGTAACGCCGGCCGACTGGCCGCTCAAGGCATCCAGACCATTGGTAACCAAGCCCTTGTTCAGCTGTTCACGAGTCACGGTGTGGGAAGATACAGACACCGTATCAACTTGCTGCGCCACCAGTGAAGCGGGCAGAATCAATGCAGCCAGAAGAAGTCCTATTCTCATTTCTAACAAATATACAAAAAAAAGCGTCCGACCCAACGGCCGGACGCTTCTCTTATCAAGAATGATTCTAGTAACCGAAAACTTCTTCCAGTGAAACTATCTTCACGGGGCCGAGGCTGCGGAGGAAGTCCATATCAAAGTCGCCTTCGTCGCCAAGGATTCCGTATACATACTTGCGGTCTTTGACCCACTTGTTCTGGTATGCCACAACATCGTCCATAGTCATATCCTGAACCTTCTCGAACAGCTGGCGGTCCAGAGGCTCGTCCAGACCCATATCGCGGCAACGGACATACTGGCGGATAACACCCATACCGGTGGTGCGTTGAGTGCGCAGGCGGCTGATGATAGCGTCTTTTGCAATTGCAAATGCCTTTTCGCTCTGAGGCATATTCTCTATAATCTCGTCGAATGCCTCAACTGCGCTGCGCAGTTTGTCGTTCTGGGTAGCGATAAAGGCACCGTAGATATAACGGCCGCCGGCATGGTTAGGGTTGCTCATATTTGCCTGGGCGGAATATGCCAGACCGCGGGCCTCGCGCATTTCCTGGAATACCACAGCGTTCATACTGCCGCCAAAGTACTCGTTATAGAGGGTTCGTGCAGGGTCGCTTGCCTTGTCAAAAGCACGGTCGTCAATAGAAATCTGATAGTAATACAGCTGGTTGGCATCATAGTGGGCAATAACCACATTGTCTTCGTCCACAACCTGATAATCGTCAAAGCTCTTCTCCAGCGGCTCCGGATTCTTGCTGATGGAGTGGTTTGCTGCAAGGCAAGCCTTAACGTCAGCCTCTTTGTCGGGACCGTAGTAGAAAATCTCGTGCTGCTTGGGGAATACCTCGCGGATTGCGCCCAGAAGCTGGTCTGATGTGATAGCCATCAGCTGTTCGTTGTTAAGGTTCAACTTCTTGATTTTCTCTGCGCCGAGTGCAAGATAGGTAATCAGGGAGCTGAAGCAGGCACTCTGGTTGAGCTTGGCATTGATACGGGACTGCATATTGTCCATCTTGATGTTCATAAGCACGTTCTCGTCGGGCTGTGCATTGAGCAGCAGGTCCTCAACAAGAGCGATTGCCTCGCCCATATTCTCTTTGAGGCCGGTCACGGAAATCACGAAGTTATTGTCTCCGCACATAAAGTCATAGTCGCAGGCCAGCGAATACATCTTGCGGGCAATGTCCTGGGCACTCATCTTGTCGGTGCCAAGATATTTGAGATATTCACCTGCATAACCCATCACAGGGTTGTCGTTTGCGCCGCAGTTATATACGAACTGAACGGTGAAGATATCGTTCTGGGTGTTCTCTTTGTAGATCATATCTACGTTTTCAGCCACATTGCTGATAGAGAGGTCTTTGCTGAAATCCAGGAACACGGGTTCGATGGGCTTGGGAACGTTGGCCTGAATCTCGTTCAGGAACTCGCTGGAAGCGTCGCGGTTCATAAAGATGGGAGTGATGGCCGGAGCGGCAATCTTCTGCACGGTATCATCCACGCCGGTACGTTTGTAGATAACTGCGTAGTTGTTCTGGCACAGATATTTGTTTGCGAAGTTAACGACATCGTCTTTGGTTACTTTCTCAAGAGCGTCGTAGTTCTTCACAACCTTATCCCAAGGCATATTGTAGGCAAAGGACATTGCCAGATAGATGGCGCGGTTGTAGTTGTTCACAAGATCGCTCTGCTGGTTCAGACGGGCATTGTTGATGCAGGACTGAACATCTTCTTCAGTGAATTCACCGCTGCAGAGTTTGGCAACTTCTGCCAGAATGATGTCGCGGACCTCTTCAAGGGTCTGGCCCTGTTTGGGACGGCCGGCCACTGTGAAGGTGCTGTAGTCGGGCTGAGACTCATAGGTTGCATATATGCCGAGGGCTTTCTGCTGCTGGTTGACATCCAGGTCAATCAGGCCGGCGGTGCCGTTGTAAAGGACAGCCTTGGTGATTTCTGCAACGGGATCGAGTTCCAGGTTATCAGCCACGCCGGGGAGTCTCCAACCCATTGTGATGTTCTCTGCCTCAAGGCCGAAAACTTCTTTCTCTACAGGAGCTGTGAGTTCCGGTTCGGGTTCAAAATGAAGCGCGGGGACATCCTTGGCCTTCATATGACCAAAGTATTTCTTGACAATCTTTACGAAATTGTCCGGATCAAAGTCACCGGAAACGCAGATAGCCATATTGTTGGGCACATAGTAAGTGTCGTGATACTGCTGAACCATCTTGATGGAGGGGTTCTTGAGGCTCTCCTGGGTACCGAGCACGGTCTGGGTTCCGTAGGGATGATGAGGGAACAGAGCTGCAGAGAGCGCCTCGCTTACCTTGCGGCGATCCTGGGTCAGAGACATATTCTTCTCTTCGTAGATAGTCTCCAACTCGGTGTGGAAACCGCGGATAACGGCATTCTCAAAACGGTCTGCCTGGATGCGGGCCCAGTTGTCAATCTGGTTTGCAGGGATATCCTCTATATAGCAAGTCATATCTTCGCTGGTAAAGGCGTTGGTGCCGTCGGCTCCGATGGCAGCCATAAGCTTGTCATACTCGTTGGGGATGGATATCTTGGATGCCTCGTAGCTGAAAGAGTCTATCTGATGATATATGGCAGCGCGCTCGGCTTCGTCGCGGGTTGCGCGGTATACCTCAAACAGATTGGCGATGGTGTCCAGCAACGGCTTTTCTGCAGCGTAGTCGCTGGTTCCGTACTGCTGGGTACCCTTGAACATCAGGTGCTCGAAATAATGGGCCATACCGGTAGTTTCGGCGGGGTCGTTCTTGCCGCCCACGCGCACACAGATGGCAGTCTGCATACGGGGCTCATCTTTATTTACGGTCATAAAAATCTTGAGACCGTTGTCAAGAGTGTAAATCTTGGTCTTCATAGGGTCGCCCTCGTAGCTCTGGTACTTGTTGCAAGACACCAGCGCAAAGAGCGCCGTAATTAATACAAAACAGAGTTTTTTCATTTTTAAATATGGTTTGTTCAATTATTTCCGGTGCAAATATATCAATTTTTAGTACCTTAGCCGCGATTTTGCAAAAACTTCTGAACATCACATTTTTATGCCAGTTATATCTACACGCGGCAATCTGATGCCCGCCTCGCCTATCCGCCGGTTGGCACCCCTTGCCGATGCAGCCAAGGCTCGCGGCATCCACGTATACCACTTGAACATAGGCCAGCCCGACCTGCCCACCCCGCAGGTTGCCATAGATGCCATCCGCAGCATAGACCGCAAGATTTTGGAATACAGCCCCAGCCAGGGCTACCGCAGCTATCGCGAAAAGCTGGTGGGCTATTACAAGAAATTCAACATCGACGTCACTGCAGACGATATCATAATCACCACCGGCGGTAGCGAAGCGGTGCTTTTCGCCTTCCTCAGCTGCCTTAACCCCGGTGATGAAATCATTGTCCCGGAGCCTGCCTATGCCAACTATATGGCATTTGCCATCTCTGCCGGCGCAGTGATACGCACAGTGACCACCACCATAGACGAAGGTTTCTGCCTGCCCAAGGTAGACAAGTTTGAAGAGCTGATAAACGAACGCACCAAGGCTATTCTGATCTGCAACCCCAACAACCCCACAGGATATCTGTATACCCGCAAAGAGATGGAGCAGATTCGCCAGCTGGTAAAGAAATATGACCTCTATCTGTTCAGTGACGAGGTTTACCGTGAGTTCGTATATGCCGGCACCCCTTATATAAGTGCCTGCCATCTCAAGGGGATAGAGCAGAACGTGGTGCTGATTGATTCCGTATCCAAGAGATATTCAGAATGCGGTATCCGCATAGGCGCGCTCATCACCAAAAACAAAGAGCTCCGCAAGACTGTGATGAAATTCTGCCAGGCAAGGCTCAGTCCGCCGCTGGTAGGTCAGATAGCAGCCGAAGCTTCACTGGAAGCACCTGAAGATTATACCGCCGATGTCTATGAGGAATATCTGGAAAGGCGCAAGTGCCTAATCGACGGCCTGAACAAGATTCCGGGCGTTTACTCCCCCATCCCGATGGGTGCGTTCTATACTGTAGCAAAACTTCCGGTAGATGATAGCGACAAGTTCTGCCAGTGGTGCTTAGAGCATTTTGAATACGAGGGCTCAACGGTGATGATGGCTCCGGCAAGCGGTTTCTACACAACTCCCGGCGTGGGCGTCAACGAAGTCCGTCTGGCTTACGTGCTCAAGATAGAGGACCTCAAGAAAGCATTGGTGGTTCTGGAGAAAGCCCTTGAAGCATACCCCGGACGTTTAGATTAAGCAATGAAGGACGGAAAAACCATAATCCTTGGAATAGAATCAAGTTGCGACGACACATCTGCAGCAGTACTTCAAGACGGGTGGCTGCTGGCAAACGTAATGGCATCGCAAGAAGTTCACCGCAAATACGGCGGCGTCATCCCCGAACTGGCCTCCCGGGCACACCAGCAGAACATACTGCCGGTAGTCTCTCAGGCCCTGGATCAGGCCGGAGTGACTATGGACAATGTGGACGCAATAGCCTTTACGCGCGGCCCTGGCCTGCTGGGCAGCCTTATCGTGGGCACCTCCTTCGCCAAGGGACTAGCCCTCGCATCAGCTAAACCTCTGGTTGAAGTAAACCACCTTCAAGGCCACATTTTATCGCATTTTATAAAAGTGGAAGGGCGAGACAACACGCAGCCCCGGTTCCCTTTCCTTGCGCTGCTTGTTTCTGGTGGACACACCCAGATAGTAAGGGTGGACGATTACCTGCAATTCACCGTGCTGGGCCAGACCATAGACGACGCCGTAGGGGAAGCTTTTGACAAATGCTCCAAGATGATGGACCTGGGATACCCCGGCGGCCCCATTATTGACCGTCTGGCCAAAGAAGGCAACCCCACGCGGTTCCGTTTTGCCAAGCCCAATATCCCCGGCCTGGACTTCAGTTTCAGCGGCATAAAGACCTCCCTGCTGTATTTCCTGCGCGATTCTCTTAAAGAAGACCCAGATTTTATAGAAAAAAATAAAAATGACCTTTGCGCAAGCTTCCAGAAAGACCTGGTGGACATTCTGATGAAAAAGCTGGTAAAGGCCACCGAAATTACCGGCATAAAACAAATAGTGGCCGGCGGCGGCGTAGCTGCAAATTCAGCCCTTCGCAATGCCATTACTTCAGAGGGAGCCAAACGGGGTTGGAGCACCTTCCTCCCGGAGTTGCGCTTCACCACCGACAACGCTGCAATGATTGCGATTGTGGGATATTACAAATATCAGAAAGGCCTGTTTAGCAATCTAGAAGCAGCTCCTATTTCACGCGCTGCTGAATATACACTGTAATCTCCGGCAGATGAAAATCTTTGAGGTAGCATACTCGGTGAACCACACCCCGACCGCAGAAGAACTGACAGCATCCGCAGCCAGGGCCTGTGGCGTTCCCAAAACCAGGATAGTGCGTTGCGACATAGTGCGCAAGTCTCTTGACGCACGGGGCGCACTGCTTTACCGCTACCAAGTGAGAGTTTTGCTTGAGGGAGATGCTCCCACAAAAGAGTACAGCTTCCATTACAAGAATGTTTCATCGGCTAAGCCAGTGATAGTTATAGGCGGAGGACCGGCGGGAATGTTCGCTGCTCTCACTTTGCTTCAGAGAGGACTTAAACCAGTCATTCTGGAGCGGGGAAAGGATGTACACAGCCGGAAAAAGGACATTGCCGCCATTTCGCAGAAGGGTTTGGTGAATCCAGACTCAAATTACTGCTATGGAGAGGGCGGCGCAGGCACTTTTTCAGATGGCAAATTGTTCACTCGTTCAAGCAAAAGGGGTGACATATTTGAAGTATTGCATCAAATGGCTGCATTCGGTGCGCCGCAAAGTATCATTACCGATGCCCGGCCACATATAGGAAGCGACGTTCTTCCAGGGATGGTAGAGTCTATACGTGAGTGCATTACAAGTTATGGTGGGGAGTATCACTTCAACTGCAAAGTCACCGATTTGAAGCAATCCTCAGGGGACGGTGCCCGCTGGGAAGCCGTATGCGAAGGGGGACTTACCTTCAAGGCGGACAATGTGATTCTGGCCACCGGGCATTCTGCCCGTGACATATATTTCTTGTTTGACACAAAAGGCTGGCTGCTTGAACCTAAAGACTTTGCTCTTGGAGTAAGGGTTGAACATCCGCAAAGCCTTATCAACAATATTCAGTACCACGGACGGTGGCAGCCCGGCATCCCTCCGGCAGAGTATTATCTGGCAGAACAGATCCACGGACGGGGTGTTTTCTCTTTCTGTATGTGTCCCGGTGGCATTCTGGTCCCCTCTACTACAGAAAACGGGGCAATTGTGCTGAACGGTATGTCCAATTCGCAACGCAACGGCGCAAGGGCCAATGCAGGCATAGTGGTTCAGGTAGGATTGGAAGACGTAACTGACTATAACAAATACGGTACATTCGCCTTACTTGAATTTCAACGTGAAGTGGAAGAGACAATGTTCCGCTTCAGCAATTCACAAAAGGCTCCGGCTCAGAGAATGGTAGATTTCTGCCGTGCAAAACGCTCTGCAAATCTACCAGCAAGTAGCTATACTGCAGGCACAATAGAGGCTCCACTTACAGAATTACTTCCGCCCTTTATCGCAGACCGGCTGCGGGGCGCCTTCCCGCTGTTTGACCGTAAGATGAAGGGATATTATACCAATGACGCATTGCTGCTGGCCTGCGAGTCCCGAACCTCCTCGCCGGTAAGGATTCCCCGCGATACGGCTTCGCTCCAGCATCCCCAACTTCCGGGACTCTACCCTTGCGGCGAAGGTGCAGGCTACGCCGGAGGCATTGTCTCCAGTGCCCTGGACGGCATTGCCGTGGCCAATATCATTTAGTTTTCTTCTTCATCATAGATGTGATTTATCGCCGCTAAGGGAAAAAAGAAGAAAACTTTTGTTATATTTGTTTTTAATAATGAACAAACGAACCAATAAAATTCCTAATTATGAGAAAATCTTTATTGTTCCTCGCCTTAATGGCCGCACTTGCAGTATCCTTCTCTGCGTGCAAAAAAGTTAACCCGGAAGAAGACCCTAAACCGCAAGAAGAAACGCTTGACTTTTCCAAGGTTGATTTGGTCGGAACTACCTGGAAAGTAGATTTCTATTCCTATGACCTCAACGGCTCAAGCAGTATGTGGAGAATGGGTGGAGATGCAGACCTTTCTGCACTTGTCTATAAAGGAGCTCACATCGTTTTTGGGACTAAAGGCATTTGCGAGATCCAAGAAGACCCTCAGATCCATTCGCCTTACTACTGGGAGGACGGCTTCCTGGCTATTGGATGGGACACCGGATATGAGAATGGCGCAACACCGGAGTTTTCTCTTTCCCCAGACAAGAAAACCGTCGTTATGTTCTGGAATTCTGATGTTCGCGGCGCTTATCCCGTAGTTACATTGAAGCTCTCTATTGATAAAGACGTGCTTTTCAAGAAATAAGTCACAGACACCAAATAACTAGTATATGAAAAAGTATTTAGCAGAAATGGTGGGCACTATGGTGCTCGTACTTCTCGGCTGCGGCGCAGCTGTAAGTCTCAACTGCGGTCACGATGCAGCTTCTGTTGTAGGTACCGCTCTGGCATTCGGTATGGCAGTCATCGCTATGGCTTATACCATCGGTAACATCAGCGGTTGCCACATCAACCCCGCTATCACACTTGGTTGCTGGATCAGCGGCCGTATGGGCGCAAAAGACGCTCTGCTCTATATGTTGTTCCAGGTTATCGGTGCATTCATCGGTAGCGCACTGCTGGCCCTGATGGTTCACTTTGTGGGTGCTGAAGGCACTACTACAGGCGCAAATGCCTGCGCAGAGGGCCCTGTGGCAGCTATGGTTGTCGAGATCATCCTCACTTGCATCTTTGTGCTGGTAGTGCTTGGCACCACCGACGCAGAGAAGGGCGCCGGCAACTTTGCAGGCCTCGCAATCGGTATCTCCCTGATCCTTATCCACCTGGTTGGTATCCACTACACCGGCACTTCCGTAAACCCTGCACGCAGCATCGCTCCCGCAGTGTTCGAAGGTGGTGCAGCTCTCCAGCAGCTCTGGGCATTCATCGTTGGTCCGTTCATCGGCGCAATCCTTGCCGCCGGCATCTGGAAACTGGTTAAGCCCGCAATCAAGAAATAATCGCCCTGCGATTAGACACGAAAACGGGTGGCCCACAACACGGGCCACCCGTTTTTATTGCTCTATCCTAACCTATTTGCTAAGGATCTTGGTGATCTCGTACCAGCTGCGGTCAATGGCGTTGTGCTTGCTTATGGCATCGTCAAACGGCGTGTAAACGGTTTTTCCGTTCACGCGGCCTATCATCACGCCGCTCTGGCCGTCCAGCAAGGCGCCCACGGCCTCGTAGCCATAAATGCTGGCCAGAACGCGGTCGGCGCAACTCGGCGATCCTCCCCTCTGTATGTGTCCAAGGGTGGTGACGCGCACTTCGTAGCTGGGAATGCGTTCCTTTACAGCCTTGGCAACTTCTGCGGCACTGCCCAGATGTCCGCCTTCTGCCACCACCACGATGCCGCTGGTTTTGTTCTTGCGGCGGCCAATCTTCAGATAGTCCACCAGTGAGTCTATATCCTTCTCTATCTCAGGGATAAGGGTGACCTCACTTCCGGTGGCGATGCCGGTATTGAGGGCTATGAAGCCGGCGTCGCGCCCCATCACCTCCACAAAGAATACCATATCGTGGCTGTGGGCGGTGTCGCGAATCTTGTCAATGGCATCCATTGCCGTGTTTATGGCGGTGTCAAAGCCTATGGTGAAGTCGGTGCCGAAGATGTCATTGTCTATGGTGGCGGGGATGCCCACCACGGGGAAGGCAAAATCCTTGAAGATATCGTTGGCGCCGCGGAAACTGCCGTCGCCACCAATCACCACCAACGCATCCACACCCTCTGCCTTAAGACCGTCTATGGCCTTGCGGCGCACCTCGATATCCTTGAATTCGGGGCACCGGGAAGTATGGAGTATCGTACCGCCCAGATTGATGATCTTGGAGACTGATTTGGACTCCATAGGCACAAAATCGCCTTCTATCAGGCCCTGATAGCCACGCATAATACCCACAACGTCCAGTTGGTAGAATATGGCCGTGCGGACCACCGCGCGGATTGCAGCGTTCATACCGGGGGCGTCCCCGCCCGAGGTGAGAAGCGCTATCTTATTGATTGTCTTTTTCATATCGCTATTTTATGAATTGCTGGTACGCAGCCACCGCCAGGGCGTCACAACGCTCGTTTTCGGGATGGCCGGCGTGTCCCTTTATCCAGTTGAATGTTACGTGATGTTTGTTGTATATCTGCAGAAAGCGCTTCCAAAGATCCGGATTGGCCTTCTTTGCGAAGTCTTTCCTGACCCAGTCCCAAAGCCACCCTTTGGTGATGGCATTCACCACATAAGAAGAGTCGCTGTATACCTGGACATCGGCATTATCCCACTTGATGGCCTCCAGCCCCACAATCACCGCCAGCAGTTCCATCCTGTTGTTGGTGGTCTGCTCGAAACCTTCTGACATCTCCTTTTCATAGTCGCCGCACCGAAGCACCACTCCATAGCCACCCGGCCCGGGATTGCCGGAGCAGGCACCGTCGGTGTAGAGATATATGGTGGGACGCTGCATTACTCGGGGAGATAGGTCCTGTCGGGCGCGTTCTTGGTCTCGAATACGTTTATTTTAAGAGGATTTGCGGTAATCTCCTGATAAGTAGCGCGGTGCTTGCACACATCCACCGCCATGAACAGAGCAAACAGCATAGAACGGGGACTTGCCAGATTCTTGCCTGCTATATCATATCCGGTACCGTGGTCCGGCGATGTGCGCACCACCGGCAGGCCGGCGGTGAAGTTTACACCCTCGTCAAAAGCAAGTGTCTTGAATGGAATCAGGCCCTGATCGTGATACATTGCCAGGACGGCATCAAACTTTTCATATTGGTTGGTACCGAAGAATCCGTCGGGAGAGAACGGGCCGAAAGCCAGTATGCCTTCGCGGTTGGCAGCCTCCACGGCAGGTGCAATGATCTCTATCTCTTCGCGGCCAAGGGTGCCGCCGTCACCGGCGTGCGGATTGAGCCCCAGCACGGCGATTTTAGGTTTTTCCCTGCAGAAGTCGCTCTTGAGCGAAGCGTTCATAACCTTGAGCTTGGAGACTATCAAATCGGGATTGAGCACTTCCGACACCTTTGCCAGCGGAGTATGGTTGGTGGCAACACCCACCTTCAGGCGCTCGCTGCACATAAACATCAGCCCTTTGCTGTCGGGGAACTGACTCTCCAGATATTCTGTATGGCCGGGGAATGCGAAGCCCGACTCCTCCATAAGATGCTTATTGATAGGAGCGGTCACCAGGGCATCTATAGAGCCGTTTTTAAGATCCTCCACCGCCGCCTTAAGAGAGGCATAGGCGGCGGTGGCACCCTCTTTGGTGGCCTGCCCGAACTCGATGTTGAAAGTGTCGGGGACGCAGTTTACAATATTGACTCTCTTGGCCTTAGCATCTGCAGCAGAAGCCACCACATTGGTACTGAGCTGCTCCGCCTCTTCTATAAGCTTTTTGTTGAAGCCGAACATTTTGGAAGAGCCGTAGACCACAGGGATAAACATGTCCATCATCCTTGGGTCGGCCAGGGCTTTGATTATAACTTCGTATCCTATTCCGTTGGAATCACCCTGAGTGATTCCTATTGTGAGCATTTTTGACATTTTTTCAATTCTGTATCAGGGCAAATATAGCTATAAATTTTTAACTTTGGTTTTTGTATGAGCGGGTACATACTGGACAAAGAGATAACCTATTTGCCGGGAGTCGGGCCCAAACGGGCGCAGCTTCTGGAAAAGGAACTTGGCATACGCACGTTCAGGGATTTGCTCTACACCTTCCCCTTCAGGTATGTAGACCGCAGCAAGTTCTATGCAATCAGCGAGATAGACTCCACCTCCGCCTACATACAGCTGCGCGGCGCCATCAAGAGCGTCTCGCTGGCCGGAAGCGGCAAGGGCACCCGGCTGATAGCCATTCTGGGCGACGGCTCCGGTTATATAGAGCTTGTCTTTTTCAAGGGCATAAAGTGGATGCAGGAGAAACTCAAGGTGGGCGAAGAGTACATCGTGTTCGGAAAACCATCTGTATTTAACGACCGATTCAACTTTGTCCATCCCGAGATAGAACCGGTTTCAAAGGCGGCATCTGTCTCCGGGCCCACCATCACAGGCGTATATTCCAGCACCGAAAAACTCCAGAACGGAGGCATCTCCAACAAATCTTTCACGGTGATGCAGCGGCGCCTGGCAGAGATTGTGGCCGGCACCATACAGGAGACACTCCCCGGGTGGTTCCTGCAGGAAAAGAAGTTGATACCGCTGGAGCGGGCATTGCACGACATTCACTTCCCGCCCGATATGTACGCGCTGGAACAGGCCCGCAGCCGGCTCAAATACGAAGAGCTGTTTTACCTGCAGCTGGCCCTTGTCAAACAGAAATTCATAAAGATGCGTGAGGGCAGCGGCGTGGTCCTGGCCCGCCTTGGCGATGCCTTCAACTATACCTACAGCCACCTTCCCTTCCCTCTTACCGGCGCCCAGAAACGGGTCTTGAAAGAAATCCGGGCCGATGTCACCAGCGGAAAGCAGATGAACCGCCTGCTGCAGGGCGACGTGGGCAGCGGCAAGACCATGGTGGCCCTTTTCTCTGCCCTTCAGGCCATTGACAACGGCTATCAGGCCTGCATCATGGCCCCCACCGAAGTGCTGGCCGTGCAGCATTACAACGGCCTGCAGAGATACATCAATCCCGATATTGTGAAGATAGCGCTGCTCACCGGCAACACCAAGACCAAAGAGCGGCGGGAGATATACGCCGGCCTTGCCGACGGCACCATCAATCTGGTGATAGGCACCCACGCCCTGATAGAGGACAAGGTGCAGTTCAATGCCCTGGCGCTGGCCGTTATAGACGAGCAGCACCGCTTTGGCGTGGATCAGAGGGCCCGGCTGTGGTCCAAATCGGAAATCACCCCGCACATACTGGTGATGACGGCGACACCCATTCCCAGGACTCTGGCAATGACGCTCTACGGCGACCTGGACGTCTCTGTTATAGACGAGCTGCCGCCCGGGCGCAAGCCCATTGTCACCACCCACGCGGGAGAAAACCAGCGGCACAAGGTATACGAGTTTATGCGCAAAGAGATTGCCGCCGGCCGCCAGGTATTCGTGGTGTACCCGCTCATCAAAGAGTCGGAGAAAATGGACTACGAGAATCTGGAGCAGGGCTATCTGGACATTACCGACGCCTTTCCCCAGCCCGACTACATTACGGCTGTTGTCCACGGCAAACAGACGCCCGAGAACAAGGCATTTGATATGAACCTGTTCGTGAGCGGCAAGGCCAACATACTGGTTTCCACCTCAGTAATCGAGGTTGGCGTGGATGTTCCCAACGCTTCGGTTATGGTCATAAACAGCGCAGAGAGGTTTGGACTGGCGCAGCTGCACCAACTCAGGGGGCGTGTGGGGCGCGGCGCAGATAAGAGCTATTGCATACTTATGACCGGCTACAAGCTTAGCAAGGAGTCCAAAGACCGGATAGATCTTATGTGCTCTACCAACGACGGTTTCGAGCTGGCGGAGGCCGACCTCAAGATGCGCGGCCCGGGAGACTTCGAAGGGACCCGCCAGAGCGGTCTTGCAATAGACCTTCACATAGCCAACCTTACCAAGGATTCACCGGTGCTGGAAGATGCCCGCCGCACGGCAATGGACATCCTCTCAGAAGACCCTACCCTGGAGCAGCCCCGCAACCGGCTGCTTAAAGAGAATCTGAAGGACATCCGCGGCCAGGAGATTGATTATTCGAAAATATCATAATTATGAAATACATCGGCGCACATATATCGGCAGCGGGCGGAGTAGAAAACGCCCCGCTGCGCGCACAGGAGATAGGCGCAACCGCCTTTGCCCTTTTTACCAAAAACCAGAAGCAGTGGGAGTCCCCCGCCCTTACGCCGAAAAGCATAGAGCTGTTCCGGCAGCGCTGCAGCGAACTTGGGTATCCACCCTGCTCCATTCTGCCGCACGACGGATATCTGATAAACCTCGGCCACCCTTCGGAAGAAGGTCTGGAGCGCTCCCGCAAATCGTTTACAGACGAGATGGCCCGCTGTCAGGCACTTGGCCTTGACCGGCTAAACTTTCACCCGGGCAGCCATCTTAATGAAATAAGCACCGACGATTGCCTGCGGCGTATCGCGGATTCCATAAACCTGGCGCTGGAGGCCACCCAAGGCGTCACTGCCGTAATAGAAAACACCGCCGGACAGGGAAGCAACCTGGGTTTCAGGTTCGAGCACTTGGCGCAAATCATCTCTATGATAGAGGACAAGAGCCGCGTGGGAGTGTGCATAGACACCTGTCACGCCTTTGCTGCAGGCTATGACTGGGCCGGCAAACCGTCCCTTTTCGAAGAGGAGAACATCTCTATGACAGAAGCCGATGTCAAAGGGGCGGTGGTGCTGCGCGGATACGACAAAATCATAGAGTCTTTTGATTCAATAGTAGGTCTTCAATACCTGCGCGGGATGCACCTCAACGATGCCACCAAGCCCGCCGGAAGCCGTGTGGACCGTCACGCATCGCTGGGGAAAGGCGAAATTGGCGCAGAAGTGTTTGAAAAGCTTATGAAAGACCCCCGGCTGGATGGAATTCCTTTCATCCTGGAGACTCCCGAGCCCGAAATCTGGCCCGAAGAAATAGCGCAACTCAAGACTTGGTACGGTCAAAAATAAACAGCGGAGAAGCCTCCCTGCGAGGCAGGGCATAAAGGGTCACCTCTTCCCCACCCACAGAATTCAGGGCCGCCCTGGCACTTTCAAAAGCCAGGGACGGAGTGTTATTGTTGGCACTCAGATGGCACAGAAACACCGACTCAAGACTGTCGTGGTAAGCACGTTTCAGAAGCTCTGCAGTCTGCTCGTTGCTCAGGTGGCCGTGGTTTTCCATAATCCTCCGCTTCAGCTCGGGAGTATACGGACCGGTGACCAGCATCCCCGGGTCATAGTTTGACTCCACAATCAGATGCTGAGCCATACTGCAGTAGTGCACGACATCGTCGGTGACGCTGCCAACATCGGTCACGAAGGTAAAGGTATCGCCAAAGAAATCTATGTAATAGCCCACAGTGTCACGGGCGTCGTGCGGCACGCTGAACGGGGTGAATTTAACCCCGGCGCACTCAGTTTCCTGACCCGGGACAGTCTCCCGAACACAGCCTCCCAGCTTGCCTACGGTGCAGAAATGATGTTCCAACACCTTGTGCAAAGCTTCGGTTGCGAACACAACCTTGTGGAAACGCTCTGTGAAGCCTCCAAGATAACGGATGTGGTCCATGTGCTCGTGGGTGAGCAGCACCATATCCACCTTGGCCAGGGAGAGGTCGTGGGCAGCCAGCCTGCGGTTCACCGTGCGGCCGCCGATGCCAAAGTCTATCAACAGCGACACCTTGTCGTTGCCAATGTAATAGCAGTTGCCGTTACTGCCGCTGGATAGACTTATAAATCGGGTCATTCTTTAATAGTGCCCAGTTTTTTGGGAGAGATAATTCCCTTTTCAGTGATGATGCCGGTGAGCAGCTCAGCCGGAGTCACGTCAAATGCCGGATTGTATACCTTGATGCCCTTGGGAGCCACCGGCTTGTCAAAGTACATATCGGTGACCTCGAACGAGGCGCGCTCTTCTATCTTGATATCCTTGCCCGTGGGGGTGTTGTAGTCAATGGTGTTGGAGGGACCGATGCTGTAGCACGGTATGCCAAAGTGCTTTGCAAGTATGGCCAGCATACTGCTGCCCACCTTGTTGGCCACATCTCCGTTGGCGGCTATGCGGTCGCAGCCAAAGAACACTATGTCTATCTTGCCGCGGCTCATAACGTCGGCGGCCATATTGTCGCAGATCAGGGTCACGTCTATACCAGCCTTTGTAAGCTCGTATGCCGTGAGGCGAGAACCCTGCAGCATCGGGCGGGTTTCGCAGGAATAAACCTTGGGCATATAACCCTTCTGCTGAGCATAGTATATCGGGCTCAGGGCGGTGCCGTAGCGCGACACGGCCAGGTGGCCGGCGTTGCAGTATGTCAGAATACCCATACCGGGCTTGAGCAGCGAGAAACCAGCCTCTGCAATGGCCAGGCACTTCTGGATATCTTCCAGCTTTATGGCCCTTGCCTCTGCAGTCAGCCTCTCGCGTATGAACCTGATAGTCTCAAAGTCACTCTTGTCCTTGGCCTCCTCTTCTGCCTGGTAATAGCACCGCTCCATACGGTCCAGCGTCACCATAAGGCTCACGGCAGTAGGCCGGGAAATATAGAGGTAGCGCTTCACGCGAAGGAACTCCTTGTCAAAAGCCTGGAGATTCTTTGCGCGGAACCGGTTCATACACATTGCCAGACCAAACGCACCGGCAATGCCTATTGCAGGTGCACCACGCACCTTGAGCAAGGTAATAGCATAGAACACCTGCTCTGCTGTGGTCAAATGGAGAAACTTCTCCTGGTTTGGAAGAAGCGACTGGTCCAGGATTATCACATCCCTGCCATTCGGACTCAACTCCACCGAGTCATATTCAAGAATATTCCTCATTATATAAACTCTATAAATTCTTTATCATTCCTTCCAGCAAAGAAGCCAGCGTGCGGCAGGCACGGTCGGCCTCCTTGAGCACTTCGCCGCCGTTGGTGGTGGCGCCGGGGGCGGCGTCCCTTGCAAGGCCGGTAATCACCGAAACACCAAACACCCGCACTCCCATCTGCCTTGCGGCAATGACTTCCGAAGTGGAGGACATACCCACCGCATCGGCACCGATGATCCTGAAAAAGCGGTTTTCCGCCGCAGTTTCGTATGACGGACCGCTGGTGGCAAGATATACACCGTTATACAGCCTGATGCCCATATGCGCCGCCACGGCTTCCGCCAAGGATATCAGCCTCAGGTCATAGGCATTGGACATATCGGTAAACCTCTCTCCAAACTTGTCGCAGAGCGGGCCGCACAGCGGGTTTGGCATAAGGTTGATATGGTCGTTGATGACCATAAGGTCGCCTATGCGGTATGATGCATTCACGCTGCCGCCGGCGTTGGTCACGAATAGATATTTGATGCCCAGACAACCCGCAAGGCGCACGGGAGCAACTACCTGCTCCATATCGCAGGTTTCGTAGTAATGGATGCGCCCCTGCATCACGCACACGTTGCGGCCGTTAATAGTGCCGAATACGAAGTTGCCCTTGTGGCCGATGGCGGTGGGTACGGGGAAACCGGGGATGTCGCCGTAAGGCACAACTTTAGGATCCTTGACATCATCGGCTATGGTGCCGAGACCACTGCCAAGCACAATGCCTATTTCGGGCTTGAAATCACCAATAAGGCTCTTGACATAATCCAGGGATTGGGCAAACTTATCCATAATAGCGTATAATTTTTCAAAGATAATAAAAAACTAGTAATTTTGAGCCTATGATCAGGATTCCGTCTCTCACATCTGAACAATTGATCGTCAGCCAGAGTGCCGACATAACTTACCCTCCTGTTGACAAAGCCATTATACTCGAAGCCACCGAAGGCGAAAGCGCCGGCCATTTGAGCTACGAAAAGTCGCTCCGCCTGCTGGACGCCATAGGCATCAGCCGCGTAAAAGAGATTATCGCCACCAACACAATGGAGGCCAAGATGGCTGCCATTGACATCTGCTACCCTATCGATATGAAAAGCATTTGCGTGCACGAAGAGGGGCCGGCGGAGGTTGTGAAAAACATTACGGACGAGAACACAATGAGACTTGAATTCCGGCGCCTGATGCTCTCTTCAGATGTCAAGGGCGTGCTGATAAGTCCCTCCCTGGATTCTTCCCTGGCCTATTTCGGAATCCGTCACAAGGCAAAACTTGGGCACCTTATTGTCTGCGGCGTATGCCCGGCGCAGTCCGGTCGCCCGCAGGAATTCTGCGCCTGCACAATGCCTGTGGGCAAGGCAGAAGCAGAAGCAGCCTACGAGCGCATCAAAGGCACTTCACAGCTCAACAAGGTGGTATTTACCGACACCCTGCGACGCCTTTCGGCACTGTGCGCAGCGGCGCCGGGGATAGACAAGATGGATATAATACCGGCAGTGGTCAGCACGCGCAGCGTGGTGGCCCTGGATATCGCCGTCAGCCTTAAATAATTAAGCCTGCTGTATCTTGAAGGAATCCCTAAGGCCGGTAGCCTTGTTCCAGGCACCGTTCTTGGGATCGTGGAAGAAGTAGCCCACGCGCTCGAACTGCACTGCAATGCCGCTCTTGTCTTCGAGCAAAGCGGGTTCTGCATAGGCGGTCTTGATCACCAGCGAATTGGGATTCAGATAATCCTTGTAGTCCACGCCCTCTGGAATGGCACCCATCTGCTCTTCGGTGAAGAGGGTATCGAAGATGCGGGCCTCGATCTTTTCTGCATACTGCTGGCTGACCCAGTGGATGGTACCCTTTACGCTGCGCCACTCTCCGCCTCCGGGCTTGGATGTGGGGTCAACGGTGCAATGCACTGTGGTGATCTTGCCATCGGCGTCTTTCTCAAACGAAACGCACTTGACAATGTAGGTGTATTTCAGGCGGACTTCGCCGTCGGGTTTCAGGCGGAAATACTTCTTGGGGGCCTCTTCCATAAAGTCGTCACGCTCTATGTACAGCTCTTTTGTGAAGGGAACGCGGCGTTTTGCCCCGTCGGGATCGGCGGGATTAAGGGGAGCTTCAAACCACTCTACCTTGCCCTCTTCCCAATTGTCAATGACCAGTTTGATGGGGTCCAGGACTGCCATATAGCGGTTGGCGCGTTCGTTCAGGTCCTGGCGCAGGCACCACTCCATAAGGGAGAGGTCAATTATATTATCGCGCTTGGCAACGCCCACCTTGTCGGCGAACATACGTATGGACTCGGGGGTGTAGCCGCGACGGCGAATACCGCAAATGGTGGGCATACGGGGATCGTCCCAACCCTCTACATAGCCGTTCTTCACCAGTTCCAGAAGCTTGCGCTTGCTCATCACGGTGTAGGTCAGGTTCAGGCGGGCAAACTCGTATTGATGAGAGGGGAAAATCTCAAGTTTCTCTATGAACCAGTCGTAGAGCGGGCGGTGCACGTCAAACTCCAGGGTACAGATAGAGTGAGTGATATGCTCTATGGAGTCGCTCTCTCCGTGAGCAAAATCGTACATCGGATAGATGCACCACTTGTTGCCTGTGCGGTGATGCTCTGCGTGGATAATGCGGTACATCAGCGGGTCGCGGAGCAGCATATTGGGATGGGCCATATCAATTTTGGCGCGAAGCACCTTGGCTCCGTCGGGATATTTACCCTCTTTCATCTCTTCGAAAAGCTTCAGGTTCTCCTCTACGCCGCGGTTGCGCCAGGGGCTCTCCTTGCCGGGTTCCTTCACTGTGCCGCGGCCCAGTCGTATCTCTTCCTGGCTCTGGTCGTCCACATATGCCAAGCCCTTCTTTATAAGCACTTTGGCCCATTCGTACAGCTGGTCGAAATAGTCTGAGGCATAGAACTCGTTGGCCCATTCAAAGCCCAGCCACTTGATATCCTCCTTTATGGAATCAACATACTCGGTGTCCTCTTTGACAGGGTTGGTGTCGTCAAAGCGGAGGTTGGTCTTGCCGCCATATTTCTTGGCCAGGCCAAAATTGAGGCAGATGCTCTTTGCGTGACCAATGTGCAGATATCCATTGGGCTCCGGAGGGAAGCGGGTCATTATGGATTTATGTTTGCCGCTGGCCAGGTCGGCCTCGATGATGTCTTCAAGAAAATTGTTTGTACGTTCTTCCATAGCGTGATGATAATAGACGACAAATATAAGAAAAAAGAGAGGTATTTATTATTTTTGTGCCACTATAGTATCATCTAATACCCAGCTATGTTCAAGTCAATGACAGGTTATGGCAAGTCAGAGGCCATAATAGAAGGCAGCAAATACACTGTAGAAATCCGTTCCCTGAACGGCAAAAACGCCGATATCACCCTTAAAACTTCACTTATCCCCCGCGAAAAAGAGCTGGAGGTGCGCCAGATGCTCACCTCAACCCTGAACCGGGGCACGATTGACCTGTTCATCAATGTAGAGAAAGATGGTGCCGCCGGCGCCGCTACCATTAACAGGGATGTGATGAAGGCCTACCTCAACCAGATTTGCGAGGCCCTTGACGGCACTCCGTGGAAAGATGCCTCCAAGAGCGAATACAGTGCCCCGGTGCTGGCTTCGGTGCTGCGGATGCCGGAGGTGCTGGAGACTTCCAAAACAGAGCTGACCGGTCAAAACTGGGAGCTGCTATACGGCGCCATCAAAGAGGCTGCCGCCCGTCTGGACGAGTTCCGCACCACCGAGGGCGCCACACTCAGAAAAGACATCCTATCCAAGGTAGATATGATTGAATCCTGCATCCCGCAGGTAGAGAAATACGAAAAGGAGCGCATAGACGCAGTACGCTCGCGCATAGATGCCCGCCTTGAAGAGCTTCAGGTGAAGGTGGACCAGAACCGTCTTGAGCAGGAGATTATCCTTTATATAGACAAGCTGGATATAAACGAAGAGAAGGTGCGTCTGGCGCAGCACTGCCGCTACTTTCGCGAGACGGCCGACGGAGACCCCTTCCCCGGCAAGAAGCTGGGCTTCATTGCCCAGGAAATGGGGCGCGAGATCAACACCCTGGGCAGCAAGGCCAACCACGCCGAGATACAGAAGATAGTGGTGATGATGAAGGCCGAGCTGGAGAAGATCAAAGAACAATCTATGAACGTGCTTTAATATGGAAAAAATAGTGCTCCCCCCTGCCCTCCGCACCGGCGGAATGCCCGTTATGGAGGCCTTTGCAGCACGGCGCAGCAGCCGCGACTTTGACACATCCAGAAGCCTTGACTTGCAGACCCTGTCCAATCTGCTTTGGGCGGCCTGGGGCATCAACCGCACCAAGGGGCGCACCGCTCCGTCTTCCCACAACCGGCAGGAGATAGACCTGTATGTATTTCTTTCCAGCGGCGTGTACCGCTATAACCAGATAGATCATTCCCTGGAAATGCTATTCGAAGAGGATATGCGGGCCGCCACCGGCACCCAGCCGTTTGTAGGCCGTGCCCCGGTAGAGATCGCACTCATTTCCAACACATCAAAAATCACCGGAAAAACGCCGCAGGGTGTGATTGAATCAACCTATGCCGACACCGGCTTCATCTGTCAGAACATATATATTTTCTGCGCATCCGAAGGTTTGGGCACGGTTGCCCGCGCACTGGTTCCAAAAGAGGAACTGGCCGCAAAGCTATGCCTTGCGCCCGACCAAATCATCACTCTTGTCCAGACTGTGGGATATCCAGCCGCAAGGGACTAACGTTTCTGCTTCAGGCAATAGTCGCAGACCCCGCAGGGGCGGCTGTTTTTCTGGCTAAAATATTCCAGGAGCATCTGGCTGCGGCACCGGCTCTCGTTTTTAGCATAGTCTGTGATGGCTTCCAGACGGCTGCTGAAACGGGCCACCCGGTCATCATATTCGCCTTTGTCCAGCCTGAGATTCTCGGGATAAAGCCTTTCGCTGGCCAAATACAGCACCGGAGATTTTACCTTGGGGATATATCTTATCACGCCGCGGCTGGCCAGCCATTTGAGCTTGCGCTCCACCGCCAGCACGGAATACTTGCCCTGGGCTGCGATACGCTCTTCGTCTATGGTCACATAGCCACTGAACATACCCTCGTACATCCGCATCAGCACACGCAGGAATGCGTCCGTCTCTGCAGAGCCCAGCTGGATGCCGTACAGCTCTTCACGAGATACTATCACGCTTATCTTGGATGGGATGTCCAGCTCTTCCGTAAGGGTCCAGTAGCCCGACATCTCAATGTACTTAATGGCGTAATAAGCCTTGGATGCCTGCAGCTTAAACTGCTTCACAAAGGCCTGCAAATCAAACTTGAAGCCTTTGTCACGACCCGTCTCGTAGGGAATCTTCAGAAAATTGTGGACCTTCTGGTAAATATCCTTGATGTAGTCCAGCGGCGGATAGGTTGTCTGAAGTATCTGGCTCAGCCGCTTGAGGTCGGTACTGTTCCAAATCAACAGCGCATAGGACTTTTTCCCGTCGCGTCCCGCACGGCCGGCCTCCTGGAAATAGGCCTCCGGAGACTGGGGGATATCGTAGTGGCACACAAACCGGACATCGCCCTTGTCAATGCCCATTCCAAAGGCGTTGGTAGAAACAATAACCCTGGTTGTACCCTTTTTCCAGGAATCCTGGGCCGCCGCCCGGACTTTTGCGGCCATTCCGGCGTGGTATGCAGAGGCCTCTACTCCCTGGCTCACAAGGAAGGCGCTGACCTCCTCGGCAGTCTTGCGGCGCGATACATACACTATGCCCGAGCCAGGCACCCCCTGGCAAACCTTTAGCACCTGTCCCAGTTTATCCTCGCACTGCCGCACTATATAAGAGAGATTGGGCCTCTCAAAGCCGGTGACTATCAGGTTGTGGGAGGGGAACTGCAGCCGGTCCATTATATCTTCTGCAACATCCTGGGTTGCTGTGGCCGTAAGGGCCATCACCGGGACCTTTTCGGGGAAAGCCGTGCCGGCAATCTTGCCCCTGACATCGGCAATCATAAGGTATTCGGGGCGGAAATCGTAGCCCCACTGGCTGATACAGTGGGCCTCGTCCACCACCAGATAATTGACATTCATCTTGGCCGCGCGGGCCAGAAACAAATCGCTGCGAAGACGTTCGGGCGAGACATACAGAAATTTGTAGTCTCCATAGACGGCATTGTCCAGCGTGGCGTCAATCTCGCGGTAGGTCATTCCCGCACAGACCAGTAGAGCTGGTATCCCCCTCTTTCGCAGATTCTCCACTTGATCTTTCATAAGTGCGATTAGCGGAGAAACTACTATGCAGATGCCCTCTTTCATCATTGCCGGGACCTGGAAACAAATGCTCTTGCCGCCGCCGGTAGGCATAAGCGCAAGCACATCCCTCCCCTCCAGAGCCTGGGAGATAATCTCCTCCTGCTTTGGCCGGAAGGCGTCGTAGCCCCAGTATTTTTTGAGCGTGGACAGCATCTTTAAAATCTCTTGCCTATGCAAAGTTGTATGGACTCAGCGGCCATAAACTTATGAGCTTTGAGAACAATGCCGGCATAGGTGTCTGCCAGATCAGGGAAGTGATACTTTATATTTACCAGTTGATATAGGATTTTGTTGCGGGCAAGGCCATCGTTATCATACAGGTAGCGGCCGACACCGACGTTGAGAGAAAGGTTGCGGTAACTCATTTCGTGCTGGACAGATATCCCCACAGACACCGGATCATAATCTATTCCCCTGCCGTCATATTCTGCGATATGCTTGCAGAAAGGGGTCACGAACAAATCCAGTCCGATACCGGTGGCGTGTGTGCGACAGTATTTATACAGGCAGTCGGCTTGAAATGCAAACTTGGGGTAATGCTTGTTTTTGCCGCCGCCCATATTATCCACATAATAGTCATAATACGCTTCATTGCCCATAACTCCGCCAGAAAACTGAACGTCAAACTGGAAATGGGGCCTGAAGCCGTCATCCACGGGCTCCTTAGGCACGGCTATCTCTGCTTCTTTAGCATTCATACCGAAAAGAAGCGAGAGTTCAAACCCGTTAAAACCCCTGTTCGGGAAGTTGGTGGCACCGTTTGAATAGTGATTGAAATAAAACCCGACCCCGGTGTAGTACCGCTGGGTAAGCATATAGAGTGCCTGGAGACCAAAGGTAATGTGTGAGTTGACCGGAGTCGAGAAAATCAGGTTCCAGGGGTTTGTCTCAGGATCATACAACTTGCTGGGGCATATACCCAGACCAAAGCCGCCGGAGTATCCAAAAGAGAATCTTCCCGCCCGGATAATATCCCTGTCGAAAAAACCGAACACGCTGTAGACATTTCCGAGACCGGGACCATTCACAGCCTTGGCATCGGCAATACCGTCCACCTGAAATGCTATTCCGTATTCGGGATGGTTGCAGATGAATGCATAAGGCGAATCGCTGTAATCTTTCCAGCCAAACTTCACTCCAACCGAGGGAATGGTAGGAGCACTTTCACCATACAATGCCGGGAAGTGCCTGCTGTCGTACAGAAGTTTGGTGGCGCCGGCTTTCACGGTGACATTCTGAGCAGATAGCGGTCCGGACGTTAAAACCAGGACTGCGGCAATCAATAACAATAGTCTTTTCATATCATCAGCAAAGATAACCCTTTTTAGCTATCTTTGCAGTCCCTATTGATAAACAGATGAAGTTTGCCCGAGTTTTAATGATTTATACTATGCTGACTGCCTTATCCGGCATTTCTGCAGCACAGAATATAACTGTCAGGGCAGGCGCCACACAGCTTCTCTATGACCGGAGGTACTACCCGGCGATATATGGCGAAGGCGTTGCACCGATAGTCCCGACGTTGGGAATGAAAATAGGATGGCGGGATTATAGCGATTCTCCTTATGCATTCATCTGCAACCATCCCGAATACGGAATAGCTTTCCAGATGGATTGCCTTGGCGACGCTACGGCAATAGAGGGCCCCGGAGTGGGTAATATTTATTGTCTGTACGGTTATTTTGACAGGCCTCTTCTGAAGACAAACAGGTTGTCATTGGGGTATTCAGCAGGTTTTGGCCTGGGGTGCTGCTTCAGCAAACTGTACGACCCTGTCTCAAATCCCAAAAACCTGATATTCTCCACACCGGTCAATTCGCGCATCCGATTCGGCCTTGAAGCACAGTACCGGTTTTCAAAACGCGGCTATACTGGGCTGGGATTCTATTTCAATCACTCTTCCAACGGTGATGTCAATTATCCCAACAGAGGATACAACGGCTACGAATTAGCGCTGCTGCTGGGATTGAAAGAGCCTGAGTCAGAGAGAGCAATACCCGAGCGGCGCGATGACTGTTTCAAACGCCATTTCCAGTTTGACATACAGGCTTCGGCCGGAGTGGTAAGTAACGAGGATTATTTCTACTACTGTGAAGAGACGCTTGGCGGTGGAGACAATATGCACTATCCCAAGTTTGCTTTCCAAGCCGACTGCCTTTATAAATATTGCCACACACACGCCACAGGCTTGGGTTTTGACTTATCAGTGACCACTTTCTGTGAGCAAATTGCAGAATACGACGGCCGGGATGACATTTATGATCCCGTCTCGGTTGGATTATCCATCATTCACGAAATGTGCTACCGGGACCTTACCCTCACGATGGGTGTCGGACGTTATATCCATCATAACGACGGTATTGCCCGCTGGCAGAAAGTCTATCAGATTGTGCACTTCAGATACCACTTCCCCGATTTGGCCGACACTTTCGTGGGGCTGACACTTAAGGCTCACAAATTTATGAACGCCGAATCGGTACAGTTATGTATCGGTAAGCGTTTCTAGCAAAAAAGGCGGCTCTCTGTGATGAGAGCCGCCTTTAAAGTAATTATCAAAAAACGGTTTACAGCTGAGGGCCTGCTGCCACAAGGGCCTTGCCTGCCTCGTTGCCTTCATATTTAACGAAGTTCTTGACAAAGCGGCCGGCCAGGTCTTTTGCCTTGGCGTCCCACTCTGCAGGATCTGCATAAGTGTCGCGAGGATCCAGAATGCCGGTGTCAACGCCTTCGAGCTTGGTGGGAACCTCAAAGTTGAAGTACGGGATCTTCTTGGTGGGAGCCTTGAGGATTGCGCCGCCCAGGATCGCATCGATAATGCCGCGGGTATCGCGGATACTGATGCGCTTGCCGGTACCGTTCCAGCCGGTGTTTACCAGATATGCCTTGGCACCGCTCTTCTCCATGCGCTTAACCAGCTCTTCTGCATATTTTGTGGGATGCAGCTCCAGGAATGCCTGGCCAAAGCAAGCTGAGAATGTAGGAGTCGGCTCGGTGATGCCGCGCTCTGTGCCAGCGAGTTTGGCGGTGAAACCGGAGAGGAAGTAATACTTGGTCTGCTCGGGAGTCAGGATAGATACGGGAGGCAGCACGCCAAATGCGTCGGCGCTGAGGAAAATAACATTTTCTGCTGCGGGGCCAGAACTCTTGCCGTAGATGGGCTTGACTATCTTCTCGATATGCTCGATGGGATAGCTTACGCGGGTATTCTCTGTGACACTCTTGTCTGCAAAATCAATCTTGCCGTCTTTATCTACAGTAACGTTCTCCAGCAGCGCATCGCGGCGGATTGCGTTGTAGATGTCGGGTTCGCTCTCCTTATCCAGGTTGATGACCTTTGCATAGCAGCCGCCTTCGAAATTGAAGACGCCGTTGTCGTCCCAGCCGTGCTCGTCGTCACCTATAAGCAGACGCTTGGGGTCGGTGGAAAGAGTGGTTTTGCCGGTACCGCTGAGGCCGAAGAAGATGGCAGTGTTCTTGCCTTCCATATCGGTGTTTGCAGAGCAGTGCATAGCAGCGATGCCCTTCAGCGGGAGGTAGTAGTTCATCATAGAGAACATACCCTTCTTCATTTCGCCGCCGTACCAGGTGTTCAGGATAACCTGCTCGCGACTGGTGGTGTTGAAAGCCACGCAGGTAGAAGAGCGGAGGCCAAGCTCCTCAAAGTTCTCTACCTGAGCCTTGGATGCGGTGTAAACCACAAAGTCGGGCTGGAAGTTTTCAAGCTCTTTCTCGCTGGGCTTGATGAACATATTGCGCACGAAGTGTGCCTGCCAGGCAACTTCCATAATGAAACGGACTGCCATACGGGTGTCTTCGTTTGCGCCGCAGAATGCATCCACAACATAGAGGTCTTTGCCGGAAAGCTCTTTTACAGCGATTTCCTTTACCTTGCCCCAGACCTCTTCGCTCATAGGGTGGTTGTCGTTTTTGTAGCCCTCGGTGGTCCACCAAACCTTGTCGTGGCTCTGGGCGTCATCAACGATATATTTGTCTTTGGGAGAACGGCCGGTGTATATACCGGTCATTACGTTCACGGCATCCAGTTCGGTGAGCTGACCCTTGTCATAGCCTGTGAGGGAGGGATCCATCTCGGCCTTGAAAAGCTCTTCATAAGAAGGGTTGTAAACTATCTTCCCGACGTTTGAAATGCCATACTTGCTTAAATCTATCTTTGCCATATTATATGTGTTTTGTTTATTTTTCTCCAATCTGCGAAAGTACGTAAAAAAACCTTACGTGACACACTTCAGATGCAATAAACAAGCCAATTTTTAAAGATTTTTGTATGCCGCCACGGCCGCAGGCGTACCTAAATCGAGTAACTTGAGTGAAGGATATTCAACCGCCTCGATTTTATGGTTAAGACATTCTTTAAGATAGAAATCTATGACTGAAAATTTGTCAGTCATAGAGGCTGTTTCTGCCAGCAACCTGTCAGAAAAAACGTGGATGCCGGAGAAGGCTTTCCGGGAAAATGATTCGGCATTGAAACCGGGATACGGAGATTTGACTTCACCCGTTTTGACATTGGTCCAACCTTTCAAAAGGCCAGCATCGTCAAAAAGCAGGTAGCGGCTGGTGCTGCGGTCGCTGACCAGCAGCGTGGCGTCAGCATTGGAATTCTCTGCCTGATCTATGAACCACCGGTAATCGAGGTTCGAAACTATATCGACATTATGGATAAGGAACTTGCCGGAACCTTCCAGCAACGGTGCGGCGTGTTTTATGGCACCGCCGGTGTCGCGCAGCAGATCGCGTTCGTCGGAAATCTGAATGTCAAGGCCAAAATTGCCGTTGGAAGCCAGGAAGTCAATAATCTGCCCGCCAAAATAATGGACGTTGACCACAAAGCTGGTCACGCCGGCATCGGCCAGAGTCCTGATGGTTCTTTCAAGCATAGTCATACCGGCCACAGAGACAAGCGCCTTGGGCCTGTCGTCGGTCAGCGGGCGGAGCCTCTCCCCCAGCCCTGCAGCAAGTATGAAGGCTTTCATTATTTTATCCGCTTGTTGACATTGATGGCGGTGTGGTGCACCACCACGTGGACATCATATTTGGCAGCGACCGCCTCGGCAAAATGCTGGGCCGAATACACGCTGCGGTGCTGGCCGCCGGTGCAGCCAAAAGATACCATCATATTGGTAAAGCCGCGCTCTACAAACTTCTCTACGTGAGGGAATACCAGCGTCTGGACGTTCTTAAGGAACACCTTTATCCCACCCTCTTTTTCAAGAAACTCTATCACGTTGGCATCCAGGCCGTTGAATTTACGGTACGGCTCATAGCGGCCGGGGTTGGCAAGGGCACGGCAGTCAAACACAAATCCGCCGCCGTTGCCGCTTTTGTCAGAAGGAACACCCTGGCGGAATGAGAAGCTGGTGACCTCCACGGTAAGTTTGCCGTCCTCTGGAACAGGGGCCTGCTGCGAAGATTCCGAAAGGAAGCCTAGCACGGCGCAAAGCTGAGGATAGCGTGACCTAAGATTGTCGTCAAGAAGAGAAGCGGCGTTCTGAAGGGCAAAGGGAACGCTGGCCAGAAAATGGCCCTTTTTCTCTATGTATCCCCTGAATCCGTAAGCGCCCAGCACCTGCAGGGTGCGGAGCAGTACAAACAGCCGAAGCGAGTCGCGGAACCCCGCGCCGGACAGATCGGCATAAGGCTTGGCCGCCTCTATGTATTCCTGCACCAGTTCTTCTTTCAAGGAATCGGGATACCGCGCCGCAGCCTGCCATACAAACGATGCCAGATCGTAGCACACCGGGCCGCGCCGTCCACCTTGGAAATCAATGAAATAAGGTTCATCGCCCACCAGCATCACGTTGCGTGACTGGAAATCGCGGTACATAAATCCCACCGGACATTCCGCCGCCATAACATCGTCTGCAAAGCGTTCGAAGTCATCTTGCAGGGCATTCTCATCGAAAGTGGCCCAGGTGAGCTTAAGAAAGTCGTATTTGAAATAATTCAGGTCAAAAAGTATGTTCCTGCGGTCAAACTCGCTCTGGGGGTGGCACACGCTGTAGTCCAAACCTCGACCGCCTTCAAACTGGATCTTGGGCAGGCGGGATATGGTCTTGAGCAGCAGCTGGCGCTGATACTCGTTGTAATTTCCGGCAGTGCGGCCGCTCTCTATCGCAGAGAACAGGGTCGTGTTGCCCAAATCGTCCTGGAGATAATTCATTCCGTCTTCACTGACCTTTAGCACGTGGGGAACTTTGATACCAGCCGCGGCAAAATGCCTGTCAATGGTTATGAAGGCCTTGTTCTCGGGAGCAGAGTCGCCCAGAACACCCACCACAGAACGGTTGAAATCGTCTCTAAGCCGATAATAAACACGGCCGCTGCCCGACGCTGCAAGCTTGGTGCAGTTTGCGGCCTCCACGCCAAAATAGTCTTTGAATAAAGCCTTCAGTCTCTCCATTCTTATTCTCTTAAGCCGCCCTCATCGTCTTGTCGGGGCTCACTCTGGCCACAAACCTGGAAGTGAGCGACAGTATCAGCATTATCGCCGCCAGAGCCACGATATTGGCCAGCAGGATATACCAGAAATTAAACACTATGGGGACGTATTTTACAAAATAGTTTTCTGGGTCCAGGGTAAGTATCCTGAAATACTTCTGTACAGCGCAAAGCGCCACTGCCAGCACGGTGCCTATCAGAAGGCCCTTGCCCACAATATTCAGGGCGATATTGCGGAACACCTTGCTCACACCCTTGGAGGTCATACCCATAGCCTTCAGCAGGCCAATGGAAGATATGTTCCTGAAGAGGATAATGAGTAAGGATGATATCATATTGAAGCCGGCCACGACAATCATCAGAAGGAGAATCGCCACAACATTGAAATCCAGCAGGTTAAGCCAATCGTATAGGTTGGGGAAAAGCCTTTTTACGCTGGTCACGAACAGTGTGGGGTCATCGTCCTGGGTTTCTTCGTACAAAAGATCGTTTACCTTGTTGCACAGCAGGTCAATATCGCTTCTGTCATCGGCCATAATCTCTATGGTAGAGATTTCGTCCTTCTCCCAGCCGTTGATTCTCTGAACCTGGCGTATGTCGCACAGTATCATAGTGTTGTCAAGGTTCTCCAGCTGTGCGTCGAACAGCCCGCAGATTTTGAACTTGCGCACCTTGACATCTTCGCCTATGTAATATGCGGTGACCTCATCTCCAACTCCATAACCCATCTGGCGGGCAAGTCTGGCCGCCAGCATAATATCGGAGGATATCCTTCCTGAAAAATCGGGGACATCGCCACCGGCAAGGTTCTCTTTGAAAAAAGAGAAATTGTAAAGCGAATCCACGCCTTTGAAGTGGGCGCCGAAAATGTTTTCGGCGGTTTTAATCATTCCGGAACAGTAAGCCACCCTCTGGCAGGCATCAATACCCGGAATTGAATCCAACTTGCCCAGATAGGAAATGCTGTCGGTGAAGGGATACTGCTCGTTTAGCGGGGTCTGGCCCGGCGCCACCAGTGCCATAGATCCCATATATGCGGAAGTCTTGGAGCGGATTTCACTCCTGAACCCCAGCAGCACACATATAGAAACGATTATAACAAAGATACTTACCGCCACCGACACCAGGCCGATGACACTGCTCACGCTGCCCATACGGTCGCCTTTTGCCTCGGTGGCCGCACCGCTGCGAATCTTGCCGGCTATGTATCTGTACTTATTCATTTCTTGACGGGCACGGTTTCTTTAAGGTCTTCCCATCTGGCCAGAATATCCCTCACATAGGCGGTGGTGGTCTTGCCTATAAATTTGTTGTTGGTGGCGAACGTGGTTACAACCTCCTCCCAGTCGTTGGGATTCTTGCCCTCGGAGAGGGCGTGGTTGCGGCACTGCTCGATACGGCCGTCGCCGGCATTGTACGATGCCAGGGCAAACTTGATAACATTCAGTGAATCAAGCCCTTCCTGGTAATATTTATTCATCAGATACTTAAGGTACAGGCTGCCGGCCTTGATGTTGCCTTCGGGGCTGAAGAGATCGCTCACTCCATAGCGGGCGGCGGTGACATCAGTAACCTGCATAAGGCCCTTTGCCTCTTTATATTCGGCACCTACATAGTACTGGCTCTCCTGATACATCAGCGATGCCAGCAGCAGCCAGTCGATGCCGGTAAGCGCAGAATAACGCTTTATGATTTCGTCAAACGGAGATACCTCCCCGGTGGCGGGATTGATACGGGGCTTGCTGTAGGTACGGTACTGGCGCGCCACCGTACGCTTGTAAAGACGGCTGCCCATAAAATCTTCCAGCCAGACGTTTATCATAGACAGCAGCGTGGGGTCGGCAGACGAAGTCACCCAGTGGATGTTGTTTCTTATGGTGTGGGAGACATAGCAGGAGTCTTCCATATCCTCCGGTATATTGTCGTCGGGATGATCCAGCACCAGGATATCTATCTTATGCTCTTTCAGGGAATCCAGATAAGAAAGGCTGCTGTTGCCCGGCACAATCTCAACGGTAGCAGAGGCAAAGTCGCCAAAATACTGCAGCATCTCGTTGCTGAGGCCGGTGCCACGGCCCTCGCTGGCAGCCAGATGACCGGCCAGCGCCACCGCGCAGTGCAGTGTGTCCTTGTCCAGGCGATAGTCTTCTGCCGTATCGGCAACTTTAAGCATAGGCTGAATGCCGGCCAGCGAAACCAGAATCAGAGAAAGCACTATACAGCCTGCAAGATGCCTTGATTTGCTATTCGACATAGAATGGCCAGTAAATACCGAATTTGAGGCAACGAGTAGGTCTTATGTAGTCGTATGCAGAGAAATAGTCGCCGCGGGTGACGGTTTGCAGCACGTTGCAATATTTGACATATAGGCAGGCGCGCTTCCACTGGATGTTCACAAAAGCATCCACGCAAGGGCTGTTGCCCCACTCCTTTATGTTCTGGTTGTAGAAAACGCCCAGATCGGGTTCGTAGGCCTGGAGATAGTATTTGGAATACATCAGGCCGTTGGCGCCAATCTGCATTGTCATCACATTCTTTACAACGGGGAACTGAATATAATATCTCAGATTCAGAGTCAGGGTGGGCAGCGGGAGCACAGATTTGTCGCTTGAGAGCTGATATAGAACACGGTTGTCTAGATGCACCGGCCCCAGCTTTATATTCTCTGTGACATAGGCAGAGAGCACCGAAACCGGATTCTCGGCCTGCATTATCTCTGCATTCTCGTTGTAATAGGGCATCGATGTCAGCAGCGCATAACCCACGAAGGCAGAGAAATTGAGTCTGGGGATGGTCAGCAGGCCGGTAATTCTGGTCTCCGACGTCTTGCTGAGATCCTTGTCCCAGATATGGTGGTTGAAATAGACGCTCTTCAAGAAAGGATGAGGCGTCTTTATGGCAGATTCTATATGTGCGTTCAGGTGAATGCCTTTCTTGATTGGATAGAAAGATAACTTGACATTTCCCTGAAGGCTCAGGTCGCCGGCATAGTAGCCGGTAAGATTCATCTGCCCGGAGGCATCCCAGGCAAAATATTTCTTTATCATACCGTCCACTCCGCCGTACACATATGTATTCAACTGACTTACGCTGGTGACGCCGGTTATGAAGTCGGTAGGTTTAAAGCCATATAGTTTGAGGGCCTGCGCGCCAAGACCTCCGTGTATCGTAGAGACAAACGCATCGGGGGCAAACGGCTGCAGCGATACGAATACCTTGTTTTCCAGACGCCGCACGGCAAGGCTGTCGTGGCTGGCCGTAGAATAAATATTGAACTGGTCACGATAAAAATCGCGGCCGGTCTGGTCGGAAGTGCCTATCTCGTCGGTATAGAGCTTGGTATATTTTGACAGTTCAAAACTGTGGCCCACGTAAATCACTGTGCCCTCCCCCGCAGCCAGGGAATCCCTGTCCTTGCGGAAGAAGTTCATAGGCACCGCCAGCGAATGGTTCAGGAACAGGGTGCGGCGCTTGAGCTCATTGTTGGCCTTCTGCAGTTTTACATCTATGGCCTTCAGGTCAATGATTGTATCGCAAACCCAGAAGACATCCTTGACACCGCCGTTCTCTGTGCGCTTCACAGTCTGGCCAAGATAGCCGAAATGCATCTCATATTTCTTGCCCACATAGTTGGCTCCTATAGAGAAGGTACGGTTGTCGGTATTCTCGTTTATCAGGAGACCGGTGCTGCCGTAGCGCTGATAGTTCAGGGCGATGTTGAGTTCCGGAGTGATATTCTGGGTGCTGAGCAGATTGAGGTCGGACTCTTCCCTGGTGGTCTCGGCAAACGGGTTGCCCCAGTAAGAAAGCACGGTGTACGGAGATTTGACATTGTACATCGGCATCGACTCGGGGTCGTATGAATACACCATATATGGCGTAAAGAACGGAGCTATGTCAAAGTCCTTTCTGTTGAAGAAGTTGGTGGACAACGCCGCGGAACCGGATGTTCCCAGATAAATGGCGTCGGCATCATTTTTCAGGAAAGGCAGGTCGTAGAAGTGATAGTTATAGGTTGTGTCTATCTCTTCAAAATGGATCTTGTTGGTATTCTGGTCAAAGGTCCAGCGCAACCCCCTTTCGTAATAGAGCGAGTCGGGGATTACAAACGATTCCAGGATTCGCGGCGTGTTCTCTATAACGCTGTCCCGGTAGGCTTTCTTGCGTTCTTTGCGCCACTTCCTGAACTCCCGTTTGCCAGGCAGGTTGTTTACGATAGAGTCGTTGTATTCTGCCATCAATGTGTCGAAATCGGCAAGCGTGGTAGTGTCCACAAAGCTCCAGAACCACCTGGAGAGAGTATCCAGCTTTTCACGGAGAAGCCAGGTGGCTGTGGTGTCCATAACCTTCAGGCTGTCGGGGCCAAGCAGGAATGCACCGGTAGAATCGACCTTATAGACAACGGTGTCGGAAATGATCAGACGGGGGGATAAATCCCGTCTGGAGAAATGCGGCCTGCGGCCCTCGGCAGCAAATAAAACCGAGAACATCAGCACAAATATCAGCAGGGCCTTTTTCATTAACTTACAAAGATATCAATTTTTGTTAACTTTGCCTTATGAAACAGTATAGATTATGTGTCTTGCTGGCGTTTGTCAGCATATTCTGTGCCATCAATCTCCAGGCGCAGACCCTTGAAGAGCAGTTTAAAGCCCTCCCTTCGGTAAAGAAGGTCGAGGTTTTGGATAAAGGCCAGTTCACGGCCAAGTATCTGCTCTGGTTTGAACAGCCCGTAAGCTACAAAGACTCCTCTAAAGGAACCTTCTTGCAGCGCGTCTTCGTGGGCGACATATGCCGCGATTCATCTTCGGTTTTCGTAACCGAGGGTTATGGTGCCGAGTATGCTGCTCACCCCCGCTATCGCGATGAGCTGTCGCGTATGTTCAATTTGAACAACGTGGTGGTAGAGCATAGGTATTTTGCGCCTTCTGCTCCGGAAGATCTTGACTGGAAATATCTTACGGCAGAAAACGAAGCCCGCGACCTGCACCGGGTCATCACTGAGCTCAAAAGCATATATCCCGGCAAGTGGATAGACACCGGCATCAGCAAGGGCGGCCAGAACTCCGTGATTTTCAGGGCCTTCTATCCGGAAGACGTGGATATCACCGTGGCTTATGTGGGGCCTTTCTGCCGCGGAGTGGAAGACGGCCGTCACGAACCTTTCATTGCCGCCAACGGATCTTCCGATGCCGACCGCGAGGCTGTACGCACCTTCCAGGAGGAGTGGCTGCGCAGGCGCGAAACCATCCAGCCCAAGTTGGACTCGCTATGCAAGGCCAATGGCTACCAGTTCCGAATTTCGATGAGCGAGGTGTATGATATGTGCGCCCTGGAGTTCTCTTTTGCCTTCTGGCAGTGGGGTATCCCCATCGAGAGAATCCCCTCTTCCAGCGCATCTGACAATGAGTTCCTGAATTTTATGAACGTTGTGAGCGGCCCGGACTACTGGCAGATAGAGAATCCTCACGCACCGTTCTTTGTGATGGCGGCCAAAGAGCTTGGCTACTATGGCTACGATGTGAAGCCGTTCAAGGATCTTCTCACAATAAAGAGCGCCAAGGGCTATCTGCACAAGATTTTCCTGCCAGAGAGCGCGCAGAACGTCAAGTTCAACCGCAAGCTGTCCCGCAAACTGGACCGCTTTATCAAGCACAACAAGTGCAACATTATTTATATCTACGGCGAGTACGACCCCTGGAGCGCTGTTCGTGCCGGGGACAGGCATTCCGAGACCAACCACATCTTTATCCAGCCCGGCGGCAGTCACCGTGCCCGCATAGGCACATTTGACGAAGAGACAAGGGCACAGATCAAAGGTATCCTGGAAGGCTGGTTGTATCAGTAGACTTGGTATTTCCAAAATCATTTGTATATTTGCGTTCCCGAATCGGGAAGTGGCGCAGTTGGCTAGCGCGCTGCGTTCGGGACGCAGAGGTCGGGTGTTCGAGTCACCTCTTCCCGACGAATCTACAGGCTGGATCTTCCAGCCTGTTTTTTTTGCTTCCTGGGATGAGGATACGGGGGAAGGTGCTTTTCTTAACGCTGCGCGCTTAACCGCTTCTTCGCTCCTTTTCACCGCGACGCCTCCTTTTACAGGCGCCTAATTCGGCACCTGTAACGTCGTTGACGGGCTCAATTAGTGACGTCTGCTGCGCAGCCGCCCCTAACCGCAGCTCTGAAGCTGACGCGCAGCTAAAAAGCACATATCCCCCATCTCCTCATCCCTTCCACCAAAGGCATAAGCCACCGTTAGGTGGCCGGCGCACTGCGCCGCGGGGGTCGTGGAACGGACAATGAGAGAAAACGAGGGCGAACCTCAAGCCCCCTTCCGGGGAAGGGGGTTGGGGGTTGGGACAAACATAGGCGGCGGCATCAGCCGCCAACTCAAAGCCCTGGCACAAAAAAAGCCTCCGGCTTTTGTGCCAGAGGCTTTGAAGGCGGCGGCTACCTACTCTCCCACATGGTGTCGCAGTACCATCGGCGCAAGTGAGCTTAACTTCTCTGTTCGGGATGGGAAGAGGTGGATCCTCACCGCTATAACCGCCTAATTG
>JAEEGF010394195.1_pt1 | contig 77962 bp, 67 predicted proteins | sample 9134171 | NCBI WGS metagenome assembly JAEEGF01 (sample SAMN16246542, study PRJNA631951) | gut metagenome | biome: gut microbiome; feature: rumen; material: AP-attached | host: Bos | place: Iran: Karaj | collected 2018-10 | reverse complement strand
TGATCACGGTACTGCCCTAAAAACAGTTCGGTCTGTGATGTGTATTTTTTCTTATTGATGGGCTCGTAGTCATGCATTACGATTCCGGGGCTCTTGATGATGAGGTCGTATTCGCTCTCGATTATGTCCTCGATCTTTCCCTCGAAAACTGTAAGTGACTTGGGCTCACAATATTCCTTAATGTACTTCTCTGATGCTTTTCCTTCTCTCCCGTATCCCCAAATAAGAACTCTCTTATCTTTAATGGTATCTTTGATCAAATTGTTCATTTCTACGTCCTAACTCTTTTTCTCCATCAAATTCTTTAACGCTTTCTTATAACCATCGGGTACGCTATTTTCATCGTTCCACTCTGCAAGCATCTCGTCTATGTCGTATGTGATCTTAGAAATCTGCTCACTGTATCTGTCAGTAAGAAGGCTCTTTCCTCCCCTGTCCTTAAATCTCTTAAGGCATGCCAAAACTTCACGTCTTGTTCCAACACATTCAAAGGGCTTGTTCTCCTCAATTCCCGCAAGTTCTCTGAAGTCAAGATCAAGACTTTCTTTATCAAGAAGTTTTTCGCCAAAAATATTAACAAGATCCTCTTCCTTTATGAAAGGCGAAAGGATGATGTAAACAAATAAACACTTAGGGCAATTACAGCACCAAATGCCCTGTTTGCTTCCTCTGTTACAGCTTCTGAATACCTTATGGTACTGCTTGGCATCGGCAAAAAGCCATGCGATCTGAAGCTCGGTAAGAGGTCTTAACAAACTGAAATAATGGATGTCCGAATCGGTAAGGCTCTTAAAATACTCCTCAAAGTCCTTTTCAAATTCAAATGATTTTGAATACTGATGATTAACAAATGAATCCTTAACCGTTGACTCGTTGGCACTGTTTTCGTTTGACAGAGTGATGTTCTGTCTTCCTGTCAAATACGCGGAAATGACTGCAGAAAAGGCAACTACTGCAGAGAAAGGAATATGACCGTTCATGTATCCCTTTTCATTCATCTCAAGGATCTTTTTATCAAGGATCCTCTTTACCGCGTAATCCCCTGCTTTATAATCGCAGACATCGATAACGTTTTTTGTGGTCTCATTTCCGTTGATGGAATATGTAATAATGGGCTGTCCTTTTAATACCTCAAGGCTGACTACGGAATCCTTTCCGCCACCAATTGGCACAAGAGCGCCCTCATATTTTCTGTTGTCGTGATAAGTCTTTAAAGCTTCTTCCTTGACTTCAAACTTAACAAGTTCTTCCGGCTCGATATATTCGATACCGTTGATATAAAGGAATTCTCCCAGTCCGTTACGATATAATTTCTGCCACCATTTTTGCTGCCACTCATTCAGACTTCCGCAGGAAATCTTTGCGGTCTTGGGGCAGGTGATCTTGTAATAGCTGATGGTCTCAACCATACCGAGGTTAAAGATCATTTGATCTAAGATCTCGTCTTTTAAAAGTTCCTCTTCGGAAAAAGGACAAAGCTCTGTAATGGGGAACTTCCACTTTGATACAAAACTTTCAAGTCCCTCTATCTCAAAGAAAAATTTGCAGACAAGGTAACCGTCTTCGATAGACTTTTCATAATTTTTATAATCAAAGAATTTAAACTTTTCTCTTAATTCTCTAAACTGCTCTCCGGCCATTTTAACCTCAAATTCTAATCTATTGATTCAGATCTGATCCGTTATTTATAAGACTTACTTTCCTTTGAACTGATTTGACGATTCATCGTATCTGTATCCCGCTCTGTCGAGGATATCACTGATTTCTGATACGCTCTCATCAAGGTCATCGCAAAGGTCTTCAAGATTAGAATATCTGTCTCTTAATTTCATATTCACCATGCTTAAAAGCATGTTTGGTTCCTTAGGTAACATAGTCTAAACCTCTTATACTGCGAACTGACTGTTGTAAAGGTTTGCATAGAAGCCACCTTTTGCAAGAAGGCTCTCGTGGTTGCCCTGCTCGATGATGTTTCCATCCTTCATAACAAGGATCACATCCGCTTCCTTAATAGTAGAAAGTCTGTGAGCAACGATAAAGCTTGTTCTTCCCTGCATCATCTTTGCAAAGGCTTTCTGGATCCTGATCTCGGTACGTGTATCAATAGAGCTTGTAGCTTCGTCAAGAATAAGCATGGGAGGAAGGCAAAGCATAACTCTGGTAATGCAAAGAAGCTGCTTCTGTCCCTGACTCAGCATTCCGCCGTCTTCTCCGATAACGGTATCATAACCATTGGGTAGACGTTTGATAAAGCTGTGGGAGTGAGCTGCCTTAGCCGCAGCTATGATCTCCTCATCCGTAGCATCGGGCTTACCCATGCAGATGTTTTCTCTTATGGTACCTGCTTTTAGCCATGTATCCTGAAGCACCATTCCGTAGCTTCCGCGAAGGCTGTCTCTTGTAACATTCCTGATGTCGTTACCCTCAACCTTAATAGCTCCATCACGTACATCATAGAATCTCATGAGGAGGTTGATAACCGTTGTCTTACCGCATCCGGTAGGACCAACGATGGCAACTCTCTGACCGGGCTTAACATCAAGACTGAAGTCTCTGATAAGAGGCTTATCTTCAACATATCTGAACTCTACGTTCTCAAGGCTTACGTTTCCACTAACGTTCTCAATAACAGTTGCGTCCTCTGCATCGGGAATCTGAGGCTCAGCTTCGATAAATGCAAAGATCCTTGATGCGCAGACAATAGCATTCTGAAGTTCAGTGATAACACTTGAGATCTCGTTAAAAGGTTTGGTGTACTGGTTTGCGTATGTAAGGAAGCAGGATAATTCACCAACGGTTAACGCTGCCACATTACCGTCTCCAAATCCTTTGATAACAAAGAATCCACCAACAACCGCAACTCCTGCATAAACAAGGGAGTTTACAAATCTTGTGCTGGGGTTTACAAGGGATGAGTAAAATACTGCTTTAAGTGAGCTGTCGTGAAGTCTTTTGTTGATCTCGTTAAACTGTTCCTTAACAGCCTCTTCTCTTGCAAATATCTTGACTACCTTCTGATTTCCGATCATCTCATCGATAAGAGCGGTCTGCTCCGCACGGATCTTTGACTGACTCTGGAAGTAGTCATGGGTATGTGTTGCAATAAACTTTGCCACGAAGAATGAAAGTGGCGTAATAACAATAACAACGATGGAAACAATGGGACTTGTCTTTATCATGAAGCCAAGGGTTCCGAGGATCGTAAGGATTCCGGTAAAGAACTTGGTAAAGCCCATCAAAAGTCCATCCGCAAATGTATCTACATCCGCTACGATACGACTTACGATATCTCCGTTTGACTGCCGGTCAAGGTATGACAAAGGCAATTTGTGGAGATGATTCATTGCATCGTTTCTGATGTCCTCTACGATATGATATGTGATGTGGTTGTTAATGGTATTCATGACCCACTGGGAAACCGCAGTGATAAGGATCACTATTCCCATTCTGATCATGATCTTAAAGAGCGCATCAAAATCAACCGTTCCCGCACCGTAGATGAAAAGGTCAACGGCTTTTCCAATGAGGACGGGGATGTAGAGGGTGCTCACAACTATCGTCGCTGCGAGGAGTAGTGAAAGTATCAGCAGCGGAATGTGATGCGATATATACTTGAAAATTTTTCCAATTGTATGTTTTACAAAACTATTCTTATTTTCCATGATATTAGTCCTAGTGACGGCGCCTATTTCTCATACTGAGAATAATAGATTTCCTGATATACCTCGCAAGACTCAAGGAGTTCCTCGTTGGTTCCGATGCCGGCGATACGGCCGTCATCAAGAACGATTATCTTGTCTGCATTCTTAATTGAGGATGCGCGCTGGGATACGATGAATACCGTGGTATCCTTGATCTCAGCGAGCGCCTTTCTGAGGGCCGCATCCGTTGCATAGTCAAGTGCTGATGCAGAGTCATCAAGGATCAGGATCTCGGGATTCTTAACAAGGGCCCGGGCAATAGTAAGTCTCTGCTTCTGACCGCCTGAGAAGTTCTTTCCGCCCTGCTCAACAACAGCGTCAAGTTCTCCCTCTTTTCCTTTAACTACCTCTGTAGCCTGGGCTATATTAAGAGCATTCCAAAGCTGCTCGTCTGTTGCATTTTCATTACCCCAGAGAAGGTTGCTTCTGATGGTTCCTTTAAAAAGAACTGCCTTCTGAGGAACAACGCCAACCTTACTTCTAAGCTCGGCTCCGTCGTAGCTTGCTGCATCTTTTCCGTCAATATAAATCTTACCGTCGGTTGCAGGATAGAATCCGGGGATCATGTTAACAAGTGAAGTCTTACCTGAACCTGTACCGCCGATGATACCAATGGTTTCGCCCTTCTTAACGGTAAAATTCATATCACTTAAGGTTTCATCTCCTGCTCCCTCATATTTAAGTGAAGCATGGTCGAATACGATGTAATCACCATTGGTTATTGCACTTGTCTCTTTATCGTCAAGTGCCTTAACAGCTTCACTTCCGTTATCGGTCTTAAGAACAGATGCAACTCTGTCACCGCAGGCAATAGCTTTTGTTATAAGAACGATAAGGTCCGCAAACTTAATGAGTTCAACAAGGATCTGGCTCATATAGTTTACGATGGCAACAACCTGACCTTGGGTAAGATCACCAACGTTTACCTTAACGCCGCCGATGTAAATAAGAGCGATAATGGCTCCGTTAACGATCACATATGTAAGAGGATTTGTAAGAGCTGAGAACCTTGCTACATGGGTCTGAGCTTTGGTGAGGATCCTATTATCAAATTCAAAATCCTTTAATTCCTTGTTTTCAAGTCTGAAGGCACGAATAACTCTTACACCGGTAAGATTCTCTCTTGTATGTCCGAGAACCTTATCAAGGTTTCCCTGCACTCTCTTGTAAAGAGGCATGGTAAGGAGCATGATTCCGTAAATGATCACAGAAAGGACCGGAATGGCAACAACAAATACAAGAGCAGCCTTTGTATCAATGGTAAATGCCATGATCATTGCTCCGAAGACAACGATGGGCGACCTAAGGAAAAGTCTCAGCACCATGTTAACTCCGTTCTGGAGCTGGTTGATGTCACTGGTCATTCTTGTGATAAGAGTAGAAGTTCCGATCTTGTCAATTCTTGTAAAATCGAAAGTCTGGATATGTGAGAAAACCGCCTCTCTTAATTCCGTTGAAAAACCGACTGCTGCTTTTGCTGCAAAAAACTGAGCTGTGATAGCTGCTACCATGCCAACAAGGGCAAGTCCGATAAGAACAAGTCCCATTCTAACGATCATGGGACGGTCTCCGCTTGGGATACCAACATCGATAATTCTTGATATCACAAGAGGCACAAAAAGCTCGAAGGTGGCTTCGAGCAATTTAAACAACGGTGCGATCACCGATTCTTTTCTGTAATTACGTAAATACTTTAATAATGATCTCATTTTATAATTTACTTTCTTTTGCACACACAAAGGAAGCAGTCATATACTCTCTTTTCATTCCACTCGTATTTAGCGAGTTCGCCTTTATTTAATTCAAGAACATCGGTATCAAGATAAGGTCTTACTCCGTCTCCGGTGCATTTGCCAAGAGCTTCCTTTCTTGTCCATAAGCGATAGAACATATCGCCCGTACTGTCAGCCTTTACCGATGCGTGTTCTCTCTTTGAATAGAATCTTTTCGCAAGATCCTTTTCTTTCTGCTTTCTTTTATCCTGTATGTCTATTCCAACTTCCTTGTCGGAAATTGCAATAGCAACATAAGATCCCGCATGGGAAATATTAAAATAGGGAAGATCCTTATCTTTAAAATAGGGCTTCCCCTGGTCACCAATGGTGAATTCAAAATCATTGATGGGACCGAGGAGTGAAAGGGGACTTTCTGCATTTATCTCTACATAAGAATTATCCCTAACTCCGCTTAGCCATTCGCTCATGGCGTATTGAAGAAGCAGTCCCGCGCCGAGAGCAGCGGCTCTGGCTTTATTGTTTTTTACGCGCTTAGTTTCAGTCGCCCTGTGAGAATCAACCATTCCCACAAGGCGGCCAAACATATCGTCGCTTATATCTGTAAGCTCCGGAATATCATATTTTAAAAGATATACCATAAGCATTTTGCAGATTTATTCCTCTTCTTTTTTAGGCATTACAATTGCGATATGTACATCATCAAGCTGTTTCTGAGTAACTGCTGAAGGAGAATCCATCATAACGTCCTGTGCGTTCTTGTTCATAGGGAAGGTAATAACTTCACGGATGGACTCTTCTCCGGTAAGGAGCATGATCATACGGTCTACTCCGGGAGCAGCTCCTGCATGAGGCGGTGCTCCGTAAGTGAAGGCATTGTACATAGCGGGGAACTTAGCCTTAACATCATCTTCTCCGAGACGAACAAGCTCGAATGCCTTTACCATGATCTCGGGATCGTGGTTTCTAACGGCTCCTGATGCTGACTCATAACCATTGATTACAAGGTCATACTGATTAGCCATGATCTCAAGGGGATCAAACTCTCCCTTTGCTGCCTTCTCAAGGACTTCAAGTCCGCCAACTGGCATTGAGAAAGGATTGTGGCAGAACTCAAGCTCTCCTGATTCCTCACCGATCTCGTACATAGGGAAGTCAACGATCCAGCAGAACTGGTACTGTTCCTTATCCATATGCTCGGGGCAAAGAACACCAAGCTTTGTTCTCAAAACGCCTGCGGTCTTAAGAGCCTCGCCCTTAGAGCCTGCTGCGATACCAACGAAGCATCCATTGGTTAATCCAAGTTTTGAGATAACTTCGTCCTTAATGGGCTGAACGAATTTTGAAATACCGCCGACGATCTCACCGTTCTCATCTACTCTGAACCAGTAGGTCTTCTTAGCGGTCTGTACTTCAACATCAGCGATAAGCTGGTCGATCTGCTTTCTTGTAGCATTGAAGCCGGTAACAACTACTGCTTCGATACGGTCTGCCTTAAAGGGATCGAATTCGATTCCACCAAGAACATCGGTTACGTCCTTAAGCTCAAGGTCGATACGAAGATCGGGCTTATCTGTTCCGTACTTCTCCATTGACTCTCTGAAAGGAATTCTCTTAAAGGGAGCCGGAGTGATGCGATCGTAGATTCCGTACTTTTCAAATACAGGTACGAGAACCTTTTCAAGTACTCCGAGAACATCGTCCTGAGTAGCAAATGCCATCTCCATATCCATCTGATAGAACTCACCGGGAGTACGGTCTCCTCTTGCATCCTCATCTCTGAAGCAGGGTGCAATCTGGAAATAACGATCGAATCCTGAAGTCATAAGGAGCTGCTTAAACTGCTGAGGAGCCTGGGGAAGTGCATAGAACTTTCCGGGATGCTTTCTTGCAGGTACAAGGAAGTCTCTTGCTCCTTCAGGGCTTGATGCGGTAAGGATGGGAGTAGTGATCTCAAGGAATCCTTCCTCGGTCATGGCTCTTCTAAGTTCTGAAACAACCCGGCTTCTAAGAACGATATTCTTCTTAACCTCAGGGTTTCTAAGGTCAAGATAGCGATACTTGAGTCTTGCATTCTCGTCTGCTTCTCTTGAGTGATTGATCTCGAAAGGAAGCTCTGCATGTCTGCACTTTCCGAGAACGGTGATCTTATCGGGAACAACTTCGATGTCGCCGGTAGCGATCTTGGGGTTCTTGTTTGAACGTTCTCTTACAACACCTTCTACACAAACGGTGGACTCGGTGTTGAGTTCAAGGAATGCATTCATCATTTCTTCTGTCTCGGGAACGATCTGGGTAGTGCCGTAGAAGTCACGAAGGATAACGAATCCTAAGTTCTTGCTGACACGGCGGATGTTCTCATACCATCCGACAAGGACAACCTTTTTTCCTGCATCGGACAGTCTTAATTCATTACAATTATGGGTTCTGGACTGTACCATTTTCTCCTCCAAATTCACTGCGTTTCTTCGCAGAATTAGTAACTAATATGATCAAATATTCTCTCGAGAATATTTGCGTGCCGGAGCGCTCAAATAAGAAATGGAATATTTCTTATTTGAAAAACTCTTCGAAATCTTCATAGCCCTGAGCGTTAAGCTGCTCTTTCTGGAACTTCTTGTTCTTGTTCATGCGAACAACCAAGACTTGCTTTCCATCCTCACGGGCTTTCTGAGCTTTTGCAATGATCTCGCAAAGCTTCTCACCGCCGATTCCTTTTTCGATAAGGTATGCAACCTTTCCTGCTTCTCCGGGAACCTTGAATCCGCTCTCGGTAAGAAGAAGGACGATCCTTTCAAATCCGATGGAGAATCCGCAGGCGGGAACATCGTTACCGGTGAACTTTCCAACCATCTTGTCGTATCTTCCGCCGCCTCCGCAGCTTCCGCCAAACTCAGGGATCGCGATCTCAAAAATAGTTCCTGTATAATATCCCATTCCGCGAACAAGGGTGGGATCAAATACCATCTTAAACTCTGCCTGCTTGGTACTCTCAACGGAATCAATGATCTCGATGAGATTTTCTCTGATCTCAGCATCAAGGAAATCACCGAGTACATCAGCGATCTTTCTGATTCCTTCAGAAGTCGTGTCGTTGTTCTCAAAAAGCTTTAAGTACTTATCGACACTGTCCTCTGCAAAACCGTTCTCAAGAAGCTCTGCCTTTACACCATCAAGACCGATCTTGTCCATCTTATCAAGGGTGATGAAAACGCTGTCGTAAGAATCCTCGCTGAATCCGGCATAAGCAGCCATAGCCTTAAGGATGCGTCTCTCATTGATCCTGATCTCGAAGTTCTTGAATCCAAGCTTTCCAAGAGTTGTTGTTGTAGCAAGGATAAGTTCGATCTCAGCAAGGTTTGAAGGCTCTCCGAGGATATCGATATCGCACTGCATGAACTGACGATAACGTCCTCTCTGAGGTCTGTCCGCACGCCATACATTTCCCATCTGAAGGGCTTTGAAAGGAGTGGGAAGATTAGCTGAGTTATTTGAATAATATCTGACAAGAGGAACGGTGAGGTCATATCTTAATCCGCCGTCAACCACTTCCTCTTCGGTAGCAGCGTTGGCTACATCAAGCTTCTCTCCTCTTTTTAAGATCTTGAAGATAAGTTTTTCGTTATCTCCGCCCTGCTTGCTGGTAAGGTTTCCGATGTTCTCGACACAGGGTGTCTCGATCCTCGTAAAACCAAACTTAGCATAGGTTTCGCTGATAACATTCTGAACATACTCTCTGATCCTCATTTCCTCAGGAAGAATGTCTCTCATACCCGTAGTGGGCTTCTTATTTAATGCCATAAAATTCCACCTTTAAAACCAAATTTTGTCAATAAATTACTGCTCAATCAAACTAATATTCTACCATAAAATCCGTTGAATAGGAATAGAAAGGGGTAAAAACTATTTGGTTTATGATTTTCACAGTATTTTTTTACTTTTTTACGCACTATTTAGGTAGAAATGCCTTGTAAATCTATATTAAAATGATGAAGTAAACGATAAATTATGTCAATAATCATAAAGACAAATATACCGGAGGCAGCTATGAAAGACTTATACAATAATCCCAAAAAACTCGGTTTCGGCCTTATGAGACTTCCCCTTGTAGACCCCGCTGTGGGAAATGTTATCGATATTGAACAGACCAAGAAGATGGTTGACATGTACTTAGAGCGCGGTTTTACCTACTTTGATACCGCATGGATGTATCACGGCGGAGCCAGCGAAACAGCTATCAAGGAGGCTCTTGTAGATCGTTATCCCAGAGATTCCTATACTCTCACCACCAAGCTTCATGCCGGTTTCTTCGATACCAAGGAAGGCCGCAATGAAATCTTCAACAAGCAGCTTGAAAAGACAGGCGTAGAGTACTTCGATTTCTACCTTATCCACGATATCGAGAGAGGTAACTACGAAAAGTACACAAACCTTGACTGCTTTAATTGGATTCAGGAAAAGAAAGCAGCCGGACTCGTTAAGCATATCGGCTTCTCTTTCCACTCCGATGCCGAAATGCTTGAGAAGGTTCTTTCAGAGCATCCCGAGTTTGAATTCGTTCAGCTTCAGATCAATTATCTTGACTGGGAAAGCGACAATGTTCAGTCAAGAAAGTGCTATGAAGTAGCTGAAAAGCATGGTAAAAAAGTCATTATCATGGAGCCTGTAAAGGGCGGCGCTCTTGCTACTCTTCCCGATTACATCACCGAAGAAATGCGTGCTACCCATCCCGATTGGACCATTGCCTCATGGGCAGTCAAATTCGCAGCAAGCCACAAGAACGTATTTATGGTATTAAGCGGAATGAGCAACCTTCAGCAGATGGATAATAACTCTTCCTACATGCAGGACTTCGCTCCTCTTACCGAAGAAGAACAAGCTATCTGCTTACGTGCAGCCGAAAAGATCAGATCCGACATTGCCGTTCCCTGCACCGCATGTTCATACTGCACCGACGGTTGCCCTATGAAGATCGCAATTCCCAAATACTTCGCTCTCTTAAATGAAGAGAAAAAGATCATCAAGCAGTGGGGATGGAAATCCGGAAAAGATGATTATGCAGAGCTTACCAAGACCTTCGGTAAAGCCAGTGAGTGTATAGGATGCGGCCAGTGCGAAGGCATCTGCCCCCAGCACCTTCCCATCATCGAGCACTTAAAGACAGTTGCGGAAACATTTGAAAACTGATCATATCTATAACAAGCAAAAGCCGTTACTTTTCAGGTGGCGGCTTTTAAAATGCAAAAAGACCGAGGTCTCAAGTTGAAACCTCGGTCCTATATTTATCTTCCGTTCGCAAGTGCGCAAAGCTCATCCAGCATCTTGGGAAGTTCGGTTCCCATGTTTGCGTTGGTGAACTGACATGTTCCGACTTTTCTGTGTCCGCCACCGCCATACTTGAGCATAAGGCTTCCGACGTTAACATTTGAAGTCTTGTTGAGGATGCTGTAACCAACGGCTGCGCTGCATCCTTCACCGCCCTTACCGCTTACGATCCAAGCTGAAATGTTCTGCTCGGGATACATAGAGTAAATCATGAAGCGGTTACCTGTATAGATAGGATCAACACCGCGAAGGTCTGAAATGATAACATTTCCTTCGGTATGGGTGTGAGCCTTGACCATCTCTTTGAATTTCTCGGTCTGCTCCATATAAACATCAATACGCTCTTTTACATCGGGCATATTGAGGATTTCTTCCGTGGTGTTCTTTGAGCAAGCCACAAGAAGTTTTTCCATGAGCTGGTAGTTGGAAACTGTGAACTGTCTCCAACGTCCGAGTCCGGTTCTGGGATCCATAAGGAATCCGATGAGGATCCATCCCTTGGGATTCATAACCTCATCAATTGTAAGGTTTCCTGAGTCGACTTTATCAACGGCTTCCATGATATCGTCGTACTGAGGGAACTTTTCTTTACCTCCGTAATATTCGTAAATGATCCTTGCGCATGAAGGTGTTACGCGGCTCTCGCCCTTGTACTTTCCTTCAAGCTGCTGACGCTCAAACTCACTTGAGTGATGATCGAACCAAAGTCCGCAACCCTCAACATAGGGAACGTTAGCAAGGCAATCATTTTCGTCGATCTCCACGATTCCATCCTGAAGATCCTTGGGATGAGCAAACTTCCAATGATCGATAACTCCCGCTTCAAGGAGCAATGCTCCGCACACCAATCCATCAAAATCCGAACGCGTTACAAGTCTCACTGTGTCTCTCCTTTCGCATATACCGCAAAGAAAAACGATATACCCCTGTAATATTACGATTATTGATTTATTTTACCACACATAGAAACTATATTCCACACAAAATTAATGCTATATCAAGATATTTTCTCATCACTTACATTTTTTCTCTGAATAGTACTTACAATTCCCGATGCTGTGAAATACCGGATTTCACGATCATTTAATCTCGAATCTTCTCTTTCCTGCTGTCTTTGCTTTATAAAGGACTTTATCAGCCTCAGAATAAAGAGCTTTGAAAGTCTTCTTCTCAACTTTATTAGACGGAACTGCACCGATTGACAAGCTTGTTACATCTTTATATCCGATTGACTCAACGGTTCTTTCAAAATCACCCGAAAGTTTAGTAAGCTTCTCGGCAATCTCCTTCTCATCCACGATACCCCTTAAGAATCCGCAGAATTCGTCTCCGCCTATTCTGCCGCTGTATAAAACCTCATCCGTAAATCCGGCCATAACTGTAGCCAGAGCCATAAGGATCGCGTCACCACATTGATGACCGTTGTTGTCGTTAACACTCTTAAAGTTGTCCATGTCGATCATGATCATGGTTCCGCTAAGACCTGCATCAATATCTTTTTCAACAAGTTTCTGGAAATAGTTCCTGTTGTATAGGCCTGTCAAAGCATCTCTGATAGCCAGTTCATGGATCTTCTCAACAGTCTTGTAATGTTCTGTACTGTCAATGACCCAGAGCATGTGTCCCTGCGTACATTCTCTTTCGGTAAGAGCCTCCTGAACAAAGTCATAAACTCTGTCTCCTACGTCGATTGTGTGCTTTTCATCCCTGAAAACCGGTCCAAGGATCTCGTGATCTATAAGAGATCTGCCTGTAGGGAGCTTACCAAAAATACCTTCGATCTGCTTGTTCTGATACTTGAGTACATAGTTTGTATCAACAACAAGGATTCCCTCAAGGCTATGATCAAGGGCGTTGGTTCCCGCGATAATAACCGAATCAAGGAAGCCCATCTTGTATACGCTGATGTACATGCAGGATGATGCGAGGATTATTCCAAGTCCCGGGATCTCATATCCATGTGTTATACCGGTAAGTTTGATTGCAAAGGGCAGCCAGCAGAAAATAACCGAAACAAGTACATATAAAAGTCTGCTTTTCTCTACTTTGGTTCCATTCTGATACTTTAATATACAGAACACACATGAAACCACGGATATCGAGAATATATACACGATCGACAAATAAAAGCCTATGCCGTATACCAGATAAGGCTTGCTGAAAGGTCCCGAGAAATCAACACCGATCTCTTTATAGAACAGTCCGGTGGTCCTTGTTTTTACCAGTAGATACAAGAAGATCAATGAAACTACAGCACATATCGCGTATACAAACTTTGGCGCCCTTTTTCCTGTAAGAACGCTGATAAAGAAGATCTGTGCGGTAAAAAGAATATATTCTCCGAGATATTCAACAATACATGCAAAATGTACTCCCTCTGCTGTATTTGAAAGGATTTCAAGCATAAAACCCAGGATATAGATTATTACGCCAAATTCAACGATCAGTAAGGATGCTTGTCCTCTTGACGGCTTTCCGTATGCGGTAAGAAACGTAATGACAAGGACTATCACAAGGCTGACAACATGAAGGGTCAAATATAAGCTCCATACCGTGATCACACCGGAAACAAAGTATTTTCCTAAAGAAAGGATCAAAAAATGTCCGGGGTAGAAAAGATAGAAGAAATATCTTCCACCGAAATTCTTTCCTTTTTCTCCGTTATACAAACGCAAAAGCGGAAGCGCCAGCATAAAGCCAAGGAGATAGCTCTTGTCCCACCAAACCCAATCATAGTGGCTGAAGTGGAATCGGCTGTTTAATACTATAGCGATCATTAGGAATATTACAGTTGAAACATCCGCAATGATAAACCAGAAAGCTTTTTGTTTGAAAGTCTTTCCATAATAAAAAGCAAGTATAAAGAGCATGGGGGTTATTACCCATCCTCCGATGATCGCAGAAGTAGCAAAAAGGGCTATGGCAATAAGCACTTTCCCCCATTTGGGAAGTCTTTTACATTCAAGAACCGTAAGGAGGATAAGTCCCAGCATCAGGTCAAAGATTATATTCTGCCTGAATCCATATTCTTCATGGAAGAAAATATAAAATGGAATAATAGAAATTATGGCAAAAACAGCCATGCGGTGAATGTATTTCTTAATGTCGGAGGTTTTCCTGTATCCTTCTGCAATAAAGAAACACATGATAGGAACAGTAAGTCGTCCGCAGACATGCAAAAACTGCCCGAGAGGTGAATAGAAATCCACGAAGCCCCAGGCAAAATGGTCTATGACCATAGATATTATGGCTATGATCTTAAGTTGTGTTCTGTTTAATCCAAATCCTTTTTTCATTCAGCTACAACCTTTTTCTCAAACCCTCTGATCCTTCTGACAAGACTGATCAAAAGCGGAATGACCATTATGGTCCAAACAATAGGTTCCGCTATGATAATGCCCCAGTATTTAAGAATGGGTGCCAAAGTAAATGCGATCACTACTTTTCCCAAGAGTTCAAGACTACTGGATATAACGGGGCTGATGTGGTCTCCCATTCCCTGCAGTGTATTTCTTGATAAAGTGACCATAGCGGCAATGATATAAAACGATGTATCAAATCTCTGATACAAAACCGCATTGTGAATGATATAGGGATCCTCCACCGCTGTAATAAGCTTTATAAGCGTTGGACAAATAGTCCAGCTCATAGTCTGGACGATAACGATCCATATAGCGTTGATAAGTACCGCGAGTAAAAGTCCCTTCTTTATCCTATCAATCTTCTTTGCTCCGTAATTCTGGCCGGAGAAGGTTGCCATAGTGGTTCCGAATACACTGAAAGGCATCATATAAAGATTGGTAAGCTTTCTAGCCCCCATATGAGCTACGATAATTGGATCTTCCAACTTGTTGATAGCTGTCTGAAGTGAAAGGGTACCGAAGGCAACAAGGCTGGACATAAGGCCCATGGAAAATCCACCGGATAAAAGCATCTTGGTAAGATCTTTGCTTGGCTTGAAATCCGCGATTCCAAATCTAAGCATTGGATATCTTATAAGAGCATATATAAAGCATAACACAGCTGAGACAAATTGTGAAATAACAGTTGCGAAAGCTGCTCCTCTGACACCTTTATCAAGAACTCCCACAAAGAGGAGGTCCAGTCCCACATTCATGGATGCTGAGAGTATAAGGAAAATAAGGGGTGTATAGGCATCTCCTATTGCTCTCAGGCTTGAAGCCATTACATTATATAGGCAGGCAAATACCAGGCCATAAATGATAACAGTGATATAAGCCGCTGCGTTTTCTTTATTTTCGGGAGCTACATTAAGCCATTTGAAAATAAGGTCAAGTCCAAAGAAACTGGCAATACCGATAATAACAGAAATTCCGATTCCAAATTCAAGAGACAGCGCAAAAGATCTACGTACGCTGTTTTCATCCTTCATACCGAAGAATCTGGCGGTGATGACCGCAAAGCCGTTGGCAAGACCAAATACAAATCCGACGATAAGGTCGCTCAAAGTACTGACACTTCCAACAGCAGCAAGGGCAGTTTCTCCAAGGATCTGACCTATTATCCTGGTATCAGCCAGATTGTAAGCCAAATTAAACAAGTTGCCGATAAAAACCGGCAATGCAAACTGGAGAAGAACTTTTAAAATTTTTCCCTTGGTCAAATCTTTCATATGATCTATATACTACTTTCCGCTGATGGCGCCATACATCTCAGGTCTTCTGTCCCTAAAAAGGCCCCAGTTAAGGCGGGCATTATTTATCTCATCAAGATCGAATTCGTGAACAAGGACCTCATCCCCTTCACGACCTGCGGATTCAACTACCTCACCAAGTTCATCGGTGATAAAAGATGAACCGTAGAAATTAAGAGAAGACTTCTGGCCTCCATTTTCTTTTGAAGGCTCAACAGTCTCAAGTCCGTACCTGTTGGCAGCGATAACAGGAACAACATTTGCAGCGGAATGCCCCTGCATGGTCCTACGCCAGTGAGGCATACTGTCACCCTCTAAGATAGGCTCTGAGCCAATTGCAGTGGGATAAAATAACAGCTGTGCTCCGTTTATAACTAGGCATCTCGCAGTCTCAGGGAACCACTGATCCCAACAGATTCCGACGCCGATGCAGCCATACTTTGTATTCCAAACCTTAAAGCCGGTATCACCGGGAGTAAAGTAAAACTTCTCCTGATAGAAATGGTCATCGGGAATATGAGTCTTTCTGTATACCCCGAGATTGGTTCCGTCAGCATCGATGACAGCAACAGAATTATAGAGTACATTAACATCCTTTTCATAGAAGCTGACTATGATAACTACGCCCAGTTCTTTAGCGATCTTGATAAAATGATTTACCGCATCATTATCTTCAACACTCTTTGCAAAATCATAATATTCATAAACTCTTTCCTGACAGAAATACTGTCTCTCGAAAAGCTCGGGAAGAAGGATGATATTTGCTCCCTTGGATGCAGCTTCTCTAACAAGCTTTTCTGCATGAGCAATATTCTCACTAACTACTCTTGTGCAATTAAACTGAACCGCGCTAACCTTAATCTTATTCATTAAATACCCCTTGTTATTTTAAAGAAGAATTGCTGTATTTACTATGTGCCATTAACCCTTTGCGGGGATCTGCTGAGTAATGCAATGAATGTTACCACCACCGACTATTATATCTCGCGCCGGAATAGGAATAACCTTCCTGTCCTTACACAGCTCACTCAGTATCTTAACAGCTCGCTTATCGCTCTCCTCATTCTCTCCTCCAAACTGAGGAAGAAGGATTGCTTTATTGGTGAAGTAGAAATTAACATAGCTTGCTGCCAGTCTCTCTCCCACTTCTCTTGTGTCCTCGCCTTCTTCAAAAACATATCCCATAAGATCATCTTCAAGGACAGTTACCGGATGATCCGGTATAGGAAGCTTATGAACAATGATGCCTTCCTTTTCGAGAGTCTCAAGGCAGGCAAGGGACATCTCATATTGAGGATCATTATTATCATCTGTCCACGCAAGGACAACTTCGTTTTTGTTTATAAAAGAACACATGTTATCCACATGTTCATTGGTCTCGTCATTATAGATTCCACGAGGAAGCCAGACTATTTTATCTGCCCCAAGATAGTCCTTGAGTTTCTCCTCGATCTCTTTCTTGGAAAGCTTAGGATTTCTTCCGGGACTTAAAAGGCAGCTTTCCGTTGCCATTATCGTTCCGCATCCGTCTGAATGAATGGAACCGCCTTCAAGCACAAAAGGCTCTGCGTCATAAACATCGTATCCGGTCTTTTCACAGATGGATTTAGCAAGAGCATTGTCCTTTTCATAATGAGCATAAAGCCCGTCATAGTCACCGCCCCAGGCATTGAAACTCCAATTAACCGCTCTTACCTCCCCGGTACTTCTGTTTTTTACAAAAGTAGGGGCTGTGTCTCTTGCCCAGGCATCGTCGGTAGGTATCTCAAGGAACTCAACATTAGCTGTTCCCTCAAGAAGTTCCGCAGCTTTTTCCTTGGTGTTCCCGGAAACCACAACATAAATCTTTTCAGAAGCAGCTACATTCTTGATGATCCCGGCAAAAACCTTTTGGGCTTCCTTGGCTTCATAGGGCCATGAACCGGGTCTTTCGGGAAAGATCATGATAGTGGCATCATGCTTTTCATATTCTGCCGGCATAACAAAGCCGTCTTTTTTTGGTGTTGAATCTATTATCATAATATCTCGTCCGGCTATAGACTATGAAAGCCTCATCTTAAAATCTTCATATCCGAAGCTTTTAATTACTTCATATTTTCCGTCTGCATGAAGAACGGCAATGTCAGGAAGAGGCATACCGTTAAAAGTATTGTTCTTTACCATGGAGTAGATTGCCATGTCTTCAAAGACAAGCACATCTCCAACAGACAGCTGCTCGTCAAAGGAATAATCACCGATTATATCTCCCGCAAGGCAGGTGCAGGATGAAAGCCTGTAGGTGTATTTCTTTTCACCTTCCTTACCGCTTCCGAAAAGAGGAGGTCTGTAAGGCATCTCGAGAACATCGGGCATATGGCACGCCGCCGAAGCATCAAGGATTGCTATCTCAATGTCATTCTTAACAATATCCATAACGGTTGTTACTAAATATCCTGCGTTAAGAGCTATGGCCTCTCCGGGCTCCAAATATACTTCAACTCCGTACTTTGCTTTGAATTCCTTAACAAGCTTGATAAGTAATTCCACATCATAATCATCTCTCGTGATATGATGTCCGCCGCCAAAGTTAACCCACTTGAGTCTGCTTAAATACTTTCCAAACTTTTCTTCAAATGCCTTTAAGGTGATCTCAAGAGCATCGGCACCCTGCTCACAAAGAGTATGGAAGTGAAGTCCGTCGATATAGTCAAGAACGCTCTCGTCAAAATCGCAAAGCCTTACTCCAAGTCTTGAACCGGAAGCGCAGGGATCATAAATGGCTGTCTCCTGAGTTGAGCACTCGGGATTTACCCTGAGTCCTATGCTCTTTCCCTTGCATGCATCTTTATGCTTCTTAAGCTGAGCAATTGAATTAAAAACGATATGATCGGAAACCTTAACGATCTCTTCCATATCCTTTTCTTTAAAAGCGGGAGCAAAACAGTGAACCTCGCCTTTAAATTCTTCTCTTCCAAGCTTAGCCTCATAAAGGCCGCTGGCTGTAGTACCGTCAAGATACTTTTCAATTACCGGGTACATGCTGAACATTGAAAAAGCTTTCTGAGCAAGAAGGATCTTGCAACCTGCTTCCTCCCGAACCCTCTTTAAGATCTCAAGGTTACTGATCAGCTTAGCCTCATCTGCCACATATGCAGGAGTATTAACTTGTCTGAATACCTCTTTGTTTACACTAATCATCTGAATTACGGTTAATAATATCTCTTGTTATTTATTCTACAGTAGCAGGATTTTCATCTACTACCCAGGGAAGTCCATACTTGTTGAGAGCTTCCATATAAGGATCGGGATCGAACTCTTCTACATTGAATACGCCGGGTTTATTCCATGTTCCGCTTGCAACCATTGCGGTACCGATCATAGCGGGAACACCTGTGGTATAGCTGATAGCCTGAGCTCCGGTCTCCTTGTAGCACTCCTGGTGATCACATACATTGTAGATGTAGATGGTCTTCTCTTTTCCGTCCTTCTTACCGGTAAAGATACATCCGATGTTGGTCTTTCCTACAGTTCTTGGACCAAGGGTAGCAGGATCGGGAAGAAGTGCTTTAAGGAACTTAATGGGAACGATCTCATGTCCTTCAAACATTACGGGATCGGTTCTAAGCATTCCAACATTCTCAAGACACTTCATGTGAGTAAGATAGCTCTGTCCGAAGGTCATGAAGAAACGGATCCTCTTGATTCCGGGGATGTTCTTTGCAAGAGACTCGATCTCCTCGTGGTGAAGAAGATACATATCCTTCTCGCCAACCTGATCAAAATTATATACTCTCTTGATCTCCATGGGCTTAGTCTCTACCCAATGACCGTCCTCCCAGTATGAACCGTTAGCGGATACTTCACGAAGGTTGATCTCAGGGTTAAAGTTTGTAGCAAAAGGATATCCGTGGTCACCGCCGTTGCAGTCAAGGATATCGATGTAATTGATCTCATCAAAATAATGCTTTAAAGCATAAGCTGAATATACCTGGGTTACGCCGGGATCGAATCCGGTTCCGAGAAGTGCTGTAAGGCCTGCCTTCTTAAACTTCTCATCGTATGCCCACTGCCAGCTGTAATCAAAGTATGCGGTGAAGCCTTTCTCCTTGCATCTTGCCTCGTAGATCTTTCTCCACTCGGGATCCTCGGTGTCCTCAGCCTCATAGTTTGCGGTGTCGATATAGTTTGCACCGGCCTCAAGGCAGGCATCCATGATGGTAAGATCCTGATAAGGAAGTGCTACGTTAAGAACAGTGTGAGGATTGAACTCCTTCATAAGTTTTACAAGGCTTTCCTTTGAATCCGCATCAACGGTAGCAGTTGTTATTTTTGCTGAAGTCTTGTCCTTAAGCTTAGCTGCAAGAGCATCACACTTGGATACTGTTCTGCTTGCAAGCAGGATCTCTGTAAAGATAGGGTTCTCGCAACATTTGTAAATTGCAACGGTAGCAACGCCGCCGCATCCGATTATCATAAGTTTCATTTCAAATTCCTCCAATTTTACCTTACTTGTTTTCTTTATATCTACCCTCTTCTTCTTCAAGAAGGTCCTCCACGTACTTGGGAAGCATGAATGCGCCCCTGTGAAGATTTGTGGTGTAATACCATGTTTCGATCTTTCGGTCGTTCCATCTCTTCTCGTCAAAATCCTTTAAAGGATGGTACTTCTTGCTGGCAAAGCCAAAAAGCCAATATCCCGAAGAGCATGTGGGGATATGTGCCTGATAAACACGGCTTATGGGAAAACTCTTAAAAGCCTTTCTGTGCATGGCTCTGCAGTTCTCCTCGTCCTCGTCAAAAAAGGGACTTCCGTGCTGATATACCATGATTCCGTCTTCCTTAAGAGCCTTGAAGCAGGATCCGTAAAACTCCTTTGTGAAAAGTCCTGCGGCATGTCCTAAGGGATCCGTGGAATCATTGATTATAAGGTCATATTCGTCGGACTTTCCGCGAAGGAATCTAAGTCCGTCCCTGTTGTGAAGCTTTACTCTGGGGTCTTCAAGACCGCAGGCGTTCTCGGGGAAGAAATCCTTGCAAACGCTGACAAAAAGCTCGTCCGCCTCAACAACATCTATCTCTTCTATCTCGTCATAGTAGCTGAGCTCCTTGGCAACTCCGCCGTCTCCTCCACCGATGACAAGGACCTTTTTAACGTGGGGATGAACAGCCATGGGGACATGTACGATCATCTCGTCATATATAAACTCGTCCTTTTCGGAAAAGATCATATTACCGTCGGAAGTAATGAACCTTCCGTATTCAGCCGAATCAAAAACATCAAGCCTCTGCAGATCACTTGAGCCGGAAAACAGCTGTTTATCAACTCTGACCGACATCTTTACATTGTCGGTATGCTTTTCGGAAAACCAAAATTCCATCTATAAAAATCCTCCGAGCAAGAAAATTGCTTATTTAAGAACATTCAATCTTTCCAAAGTGCCGTCTTCGGGGCCTTGCATTGAGCAGCCCTTTTCCTTGGCATAAAGAGTGTAGTCGATGATCTCCTGTGTCACCATCTCACCGGGTGAAAGGATGGGAATTCCCGGAGGATAGCACATAACGAACTCTCCGCAGATCCTTCCCGCTGTCTCCCTGATTGGAACAAGTTCCTTTTCGGCATAGAATGCTTTCTGAGGAGTTGCGGCAACGATGGGTGTAATGTACTCAGCGTTGTGCTGCTTGGTAGCCGGTTTTGAATACAGTCTCTTGATATCTTCAAGGGCTCCCACAAGTCTCTCGATATCCTGCATACGATCGCCGATGGAAATATAAGCGAGAATGTTTCCGATATCACCAAACTCGATCTGGATATCATATTCATCTCTAAGGAGATCGTAAACCTCAATTCCGGTAAGACCGATGTCTCTGGTATATACGGAAAGCTTTGTTACGTCATAATCGTAAATGCTTCCGCCGTTAACAAGCTCTTTTCCGTAGGCATAATAGCCGCCGATGGAATTGATCTCGCTTCTTGCATATTCAGCCATTGCCCTTACTTTTTCAAAGGACTCCCTTCCTCTCAAAGCAAGGTTTCTTCTTGAAATATCAAGGCTTGATAAAAGAAGGTAGCTTGCACTGGTGGTCTGGGTAAGATTTATTATCTGCTCAACGTAGCGGGTATTGACGTTATCTCCCAAAAGAAGGAGTGAACTCTGTGTAAGGCTTCCGCCGGATTTGTGCATACTGATAGCCGCCATGTCAGCCCCCGCTTCCATTGCGGAAACAGGAAGGTTCTCATTAAAGTAAAGGTGAGTACCGTGGGCTTCATCAACAAGGACCATCATATTATGCTCATGAGCAAGCTTAACGATTCCCTTAAGATCGGAGCAAATACCGTAATATGTCGGGTTGTTTACAAAGATCGCCTTTGCATCGGGATTCTTAAGTACAGCCTCTTCTACAAGAGAAAGTTCCATACCAAGAGCGATTCCGATATGATTGTCCACCTCGGGATTGACATATACGGGCTCCGCACCGCAAAGAACAAGGGCATTGATAACACTCCTATGCACATTGCGGGGGAGGATGATCTTATCTCCCGCTTTGCAGGCTGTAAGGACCATGCTCTGAACGGCACTGGTTGTTCCGCCAACCATAAAATATGCATGAGCCGCACCAAAGGCCTCGGCAGCCAGATTCTCTGCATCAAGGATAACAGATACGGGATGGCAAAGATTATCAAGGGGCTTCATAGAGTTAACGTCAAGTCCGACGCATCTCTCTCCCAGAAGCTCAACAAGCTCCGGGTTACCTCTTCCTCTCTTATGACCGGGCACATCGAAAGGTACAACTCGCTGTTTTCTAAATCTTTCAAGCGCTTCATAAACCGGCGCTGATTTTTGTTTTTCCAAATCCATGAAAATAAACCTCGTCAAGCTAAAATTACACAGTATTTTTATTATAACAAAAATATCCTTCAGATGAACAGTCAAAGTCCCAAAAAATATGGGTTTTAACGGATTTCCTATATACAAAATTACTTGCCAGTGTGTAACAAAACATTTATACTTAAATTTATGATAAATAACATCCCTTATGAATACATTCGAAGTCTACATTTTCCTGTATATTCGGTCATAGTGGTTTCGGCTATTCTGGTCGGGATCGTTGTGGCTTGCACCATCATGTACAGGCTTGACCTTCGAAGAAAAACAATCATATATACCGCCCTTCTGACCTTTGTATGCATAATGGTTTTCGGGCTTTCTATGGGCATCACTGTTTCCGGAGATATTAGAAGCATCGGCTTTACCGGAGCCGGCGGAGGAATCGGCGTTTTGGTAGGTGCTACCGCTTCCCTCTTCATTCACAGGGATCACGAAGCGGAAATGTTTGCCTCATGGATAATCACCGCTCCCCTTATGTACGGTATTTCCAAGACTGCATGCCATGTCAGCGGATGCTGCGTAGGTATTAAATACGACGGCTTCGGCGCCATCAGCTATGAAGGCGAAAATTTTTCAAGATTCCCGGTACAGGCAACAGAGGCTGCTTTGTTCACCTTGATATTCCTGATTGGGCTTGCCATAATGCTGTTTTCAAACAAGCCTCTTATGACCTCAACCATTACGCTCATTCTTTCAATAGCAGCAAAGTTCTCCATGGACTATTTAAGGGCGTCTCATTATGAGTCAAAATACGCTCTCTCCGAGAATCAGATCCTTGCCCTTGTATGCGGTTTTATCGGTATTGGAATTATAATCTTGATAGACAGATTTTTGAAAAAGCAGAGAGGAAAGATCAATGGACAGTAACCAGTTTAACAATGAAAATCAAAATCAGGCTCAGAACCCTTATGTTCAGACTGTGAACGTAGGTGGTGAACCTCAAGCACCTGTACCACCACAGGTTCCGCCTCAGCAGCCTGTTTACCAACAGCCCATGTATCAGCAGCCCATGTACTATCAGCCCGCTCCTGTAGCTGAAGACCCTGCTGCTAAGTCAAGACTTGCGAAAAAGCTTTGCGTCATCTCACTTATCCTTTATGGTGCAGCACCGGCTGTGTTCTCTACAATAGCATGGATGAGCGACTCCGGATTGTTTAACTACTTCGATGATGCCATCGTTGGAGTTTCATCGCTTTTATCTTCCGCAGCTTACATCGCAGCCTGGGTTCTTATGATAATCGCAAGAGTTACCGATAAAAAGTGCGTTTTCGCCAAAGTCCTTATGTGGGTTTACATCGGTATGCTCATCTTAGCAGTCGTAACCGTTATTATCCTCATCATTGCCTGCGTTGAAGCAATGCGCTCCTGCGGCGACTCCTTAAGCAACTGCGACATTCTCCTTCTCCCCTGGGCAATCCGCTAATGTCCCCCGGGTGTCCACCGGGGACGGGGTTAAGTGGACATTTTTGACCACCAGGGACGAGGTTAAGTGGACAAAACTAGGCTTTATGCCCGCCGACCTGGTTATTACGTTCAATAGTTGTGGCACCTTCCAGAAGGTTGGTGCCTTTTATTATGGCATTTTTGCCGTAGCGCTTCTTGATGTTAATCTCGGCGAGAGCAAGGGCTCTTTCCTTTTCCTCACGTTCCTCGTCCTTCTTTTTCTGTTCAGACTCGGTTTCAAAGTCTTCAAAAAGGCTTAACTGATGGACTTCCGACTCTTCAGGTACATCCTCTCTCCTCAAGAGATTGCATGCAGCGATGGTCACTCTTCTAACCATCAGTTTCTCATCAGTGATCTCATCATAAAGCTTCATAACCGAGTCAACGATCTTGGTCAATGAGTCGCTATATCCATGAAGGTTCGCAGTTCCATGAGCATACTTTGGTGTCAGCCTTCCGTATCTGTCCACCGAAATTTCACCTTTAAACGATGCCGCTTCCTTAGCATCAGCAAAGCTCTCATAGCCAAGTGTTAGAGTCAACCTATCAGTCTTAACCCCCTTCTTTACAAGATCAACTGCCAAAAGGTCAGTCATTTCACGAACAATAATGGCGGCCTCGTCATAGGCATAAGGGCGCATCAAAACCTGCCCTGAACTAATACTGTTTGTTGTAGGTTTATAATTCTTGATCTCTTCAATTGTGCAGGGCTCCCATCCCCAGGCATGGTCAATAAGTATCTCCGCTTTAACGCCAAACTCCCTGTAAAGCGTATCTTCGCAGCTTTCAGAAAACTTTGCCACATCGCCCATGGTAAAGAGTCCAAGTCTTTCAAGACGCCTTGCCGTTCCGGGGCCAAGCCCCCAAAATGAAGTAAGGGGACGGTGGTCCCAGAGCTGTTCTCTATACGACCGCTCCGTAAGCTCTGCAATACGGACTCCATCCTTATCGGCAGGCATCTTCTTTGCCATAATATCCATAGCAATCTTACAAAGATACATATTTGAACCTATGCCTGCGGTTGCAGTTATTCCGGTCTCACTAAGGACCTCTCGAACCATCTTAAGGGCAAGCTCATGAGCTGTCATTTTATATGTACGAAGGTAGCCCGTAACATCCATAAATACCTCATCGCAGGAATAAATATGAATGTCTTCAGGCGCAATATACCTCAAATAAATCGAAACTATATTGGTACTGTAAGTCATGTACAGGTTCATTCTGGGAACAGCACATACAAAATCCAGTTCCAAAGAAGGATCCTGTGCAAGTTTGTCAGTAAACTCCGATTTTCCTGTGAACGTCTTACCCGGAGCCTTCGAAAGTCTTGCTTTATTAATATTGTTAACAGCCTGCTTTACTTCAAAAAGCCTTGGACGACCGGGAACGCCATACGACTTTAAGCCCGGCGAAACCGCCAGGCAGATTGTTTTGTCGGTTCTTGTAGAGTCCGCAACTACTAGGTTTGTTACAAGAGGATCAAGTCCTCTTTCCACGCACTCAACCGACGCATAAAATGATTTTAAGTCAATGGCAATATATGTTCTTTCCATACCAAGATTAATTATAGAAACTTTGTTCGCTAAAGTAAATCGAACAAATTCTTAAAAAAAACAGGGGACTAAATCGTCTCCTGTTTGCTGTTCTTAAGTATTCAATTGAAAATGTCCAGACCCCGTCCCCGGTGGTCAAAAGTGACCCATTGACTCCGTCCCCGGGGGACATTTATGCGTAGGCTCTTGAGTGAAGAAATTCGGACATGATCTCTCTTCTGACGGCGTAACTCCGAAAATCATCTTCGGTAATATAAGCTCCCATGATGATCTTCTTGCCAATCTCTTTGATATGTCTTACAGTACATTCGGTTGATAAAACTTCGGTCTCGATATTTCTTCCGTACTGATAGGTATCGATATACTGAACGTGAACACCTTCGCCAACTTTGATGAGATCATCATTATATTCATCAATGGGCACTTCCAGGCATATTCCGTTCTCACTGATATTTTTGACCATGCAGCTGATCTCTTTGTGGTTCTTTCCGTCTGTAATAAGGGCCGGCACATCGATCTCGGTGCGTGGAAACTCTCTCTTTTCAAAAATCACGGGCTTATCCTCGTGCGTAGTTTAATTAGTTATCAGGAATCCCCTAACAACTACATATAGTATAATACAACATGCACGATTTGACAATTTGTTTAAGGAAACTTAATCAAAGTTCTTTGATCCACTTGCGAAGATCGTCCTCAGTTTCACTGGAAAAAATGCGTCTTCCGGCTAAGATTTTTGCCCCCGGAACAAGCTTCTGGATGCTGTCTGAAGAATCTCCCAGTCCGCTCCCACCAGATGTACAAAAAGGAACGATTTCCTTCTCATTAAAATCATAGCTCTCAATGAAAGTATCGATTATAGATGGCTCTCTGTACCACCAGATAGGGAATCCGAGATAAACCCTGTCATAATCCCCGGCATTCTCAAGCTTTGACCATATCTCAGGTCTGCAGTTTTTATCCTTCATTTCGAGACTGCTTCTGCTCTCTTTATCCTGCCAGTTTAAATCGGCTTCAGTATATAAATTTAAAGGTCTGATCTCAAAAAGGTCAGCCTCAGCCGCCTTTGCAAGCCTTTCCGCTACCTTCGCTGTAGTTCCGCCGGCACTAAAAAAAGCTACCAATGATTTACCCATTTTATACCCCTTTCGAACCACGAATACTATTTAAAGCGCATATATATAATAATTATACAAGAGTTTACAAATTACGTAAACAAAATCGGCATTTATCTTATTAGTCAGAAAAAAGAGTTTCCTTTCTGCCGATCATCTCATCTATCTTTTCACAATACATGGGAACTTCTTTGACATTCTCGCATCTTTCGAGTTTTGTGATCTTGCCGTTCTCGAAAAATACCCTCTTTGTAACGCAACCGGCGCCACAGGCAACGATGGTCTGAAGTTCTTCCATGATCAGGATATTATATATTCCTTCTTTTCCCTCAGAAGAGAAACCAACATTTTCAAGGTTTCCGCTCATATTCTTCTGGCGGTAGAGGTAATAAGGAACAAGCCCCATTTCAGCCGCTCCCGCAGCCGCGATCTTCATGGTTTCATCAGAAGACTTAAGAGTCTCTTTTCCATTCTTTGCGATCCACTCGGAAAGCTTTGAAGCTCTCTTAATGGCAAGTGAATGCACGGTAAGTGAGTCGGGAGCCAGTTCCTTGACCATTTCCATAGTCTTGGTAACTTCAGGAACATCCTCTCCGGGAAGGCCGAGGATGATATCCATATTGATGTTGTCAAAGCCCAATTTTCTTGCTATGGGCCATACATCAAGGAGCTGCTGTACGCTTGCTTTTCTTCCGATAAAATCAAGAGTCTCCTGATTAAAGGTCTGAGGATTGATGGAAATTCTTGTAATGTTATGAGCCTTTAATACCTCCAGCTTATCCTCTGTGATGGAATCAGCTCTTCCTGCTTCAACGGTGAATTCCCTTAAATTAGAAAGGTCAAAGAACTCTTCCACTTTACCCAAAAGGCGTTCCAACTGCTCAGGTTCCAATGTAGTAGGAGTTCCGCCGCCGATATAGACAGTATCAAGGATCCTGTCCTTCATAAGCTTTGCTGTATACTCAAGTTCTTTAATAAGAGCATCAAGATACATATCCACTTCTTTCCTAAATCTCGCGATGGGATAAGAAGTAAATGAACAGTACAGGCAGGTTGTGGGGCAGAAAGGAATTCCGATATAAAGGCTATAGCCATCGGTTAAATGAAGATCCTTGAGGATCCTTCTTTCCCTCTCAGCAATCTCAATGGAAAGAGCTGCCTTCTCGGGTGTCGTCCTTCTTTCATTGAGATAATATTCCATAATCTCTTCGTGGGACTTACCTTCTTCAAGAGCTTTGTACGCGATCTTTGTAGGTCTTACTCCGTTTAGAGTTCCCCAAGGAAGCTGCTTCCCGGTTTTCTCCGACAAACAGTCATAGAGCCAGTTACCAAAGCCTTCCTTAAGATCCGCTCCAATATGACCGGGATATACGCGTCCGGTTCCGTCTTCGTCTTCAAATAATACGTGAACCGGCTCGTTGTCCCCTTCTTCAAAAGTCAAATCAGCAAAAAAGCCGATCTCCTCGGCTTCTTTAATTATCTGATCTTTGCATCCGGGAAAGACGAGCTGCCAAGTGCAGTCGGTGTAAAATGACTGGAACAATGCCAAAACGTCATATCCGTATTTTTCATGATTGATCTTTATATATTTTGTTGCCATAAATAAACCTTTAAACTAAAAAGGGATTGTACTTCTTCTCGTGACCGATATCGGTCTCATCTCCGTGACCTGGATAAACCAAAGTCTCATCCGGAAGTACAAAAAGTTTCTCCATAACACTTCTTTCAAGGGTAGCTCCGCTTCCGGTAGGAAGGTCTGTTCTTCCAACGGATTCTCGGAACAGAGTATCTCCCGCTACAAGAAGTCCTGCCTCTTCTACATAAAAGCAGCAGCTTCCGGCTGTATGACCGGGTGTGGCGATAACCTTGAATTTGATACCGGCAAGCTCAATTTCCTCACCGTCTCTTAAATATCTGTTTACTTTAAGTGTTGCAGGTCTTCCGCAGTCCGCAGATACATTTAAGGTACTGTCCTCCATAAGAGGCTGTTCTTTATCCAGGGCATAGATCTTAGCGCTTGTGGCATTTCTAAGTTCGCTTGCACCCCAGATATGATCGAAATGACCATGGGTAAGCAAAACAGCAGATACCTCAAAACCGTGCTTTTTCAGCGTACTTGCGATCTCTTTACCCTTGTCGGGAGCATCGATAACAACACACTCTTTTGAGCCTTCTCTGTATACAAAATAGCAATTTGTGGCACAAACGCCTATTACCATTCTTCCAATCTTGATATCTGCCATACAAACTCCCACAAATTATGCTCTGTAAAATTCTCTGTTTAGCCTATAGCTCTCTCGATATCGATGATACCGTCTATTGTTCTGATCTTCTCAACTATATTTTTAAGTTCTTCCTTGCCGCTTATCTCAAACGACATGAGCATGGTCGCGATACCCTGCTTATTGGTCTTGGTGTTAATGGCAAGAATATTGATATTCTTTTCGGTAAGAGTCCTTGATACATCGGCAAGAAGTCCGTTACGGTCGTTGGCGTAGATCTTGATCTCCGCAACATATTTCTCCTTAACCTGATTATCGGGAAGTTGCCACTCCGCATCAATAAGTCTTACCCTGTCAAACTCAGGCAAGCTGATGATATTGATACAGTCAGTTCTGTGAATGGAGATTCCTCTTCCTCTTGTAACAAAGCCCACGATCTCATCACCGGGCACAGGGCTGCAGCACTTTGAAAATCTAACTGACAAGTCGCTGATACCCTTAACAACAATGCCGCTCTTGCTCTTCATCTTAGGCTTATTTGCCTGAGCTGCCGCATTGGCTTCAATTTGTTCAAGAACTTCTTCTTTGGTAAGAACCTGTTGATGATCCGCATCGTAAAGTTCTTTTATCTTGTTGACAACCTGACCGTCTTTAAGGGCGCCGTGGCCTACTGCAGCAAGGACACCTTCCCAGTCATGAAGTCCGTATTTTCTCACGAGCTCATTCTGATACTCGGGAGTCATGATAGCATAAAGATCTATTCCCTTTGACTTGGAATAGTTGATCAAATATTCTTTACCCTTGGCAACATTAACATCCTTGGATTCATTTCTGAACCATTGGTTAATCTTGTTCTTTGCCTGGGTACTCTTAACAAGGTTTAGCCAGTCACGGCTGGGACCTTTTGTATTCTGTGATGTGATGATCTCGATACGGTCACCGTTCTTGATCCTGTAATCAATGGGTACAAGCTTTCCGTTAACTCTCGCACCAACCATTCTGTTGCCCACAGCGCTGTGGATGCTGTATGCAAAGTCGATGGGGCAAGAACCTGCGGGAAGGTTCTTAACTTCTCCGCTGGGGGTAAAGCAATATACATTGTCCGCAAAAAGGTCAAGGTCGTTCTTTAAGAGATTAAGGAACTCCCTGTTATCCGACATGTCTCTCTGCCACTCGAGGATCTGACGAAGCCATGAAAGCTTCTCCTCCTCACCGTGTACTCCGCCCGTTCCGGCTGAAGTCTCTTTATATTTCCAGTGAGCTGCGATACCGTATTCAGCGGCTTTGTGCATCTCAAAGGTTCTTATCTGGATCTCAAAAGGCTGGCCCTTGCTACCGATAAGCGTCGTATGGAGCGACTGGTACATATTGGGCTTGGGCATAGCAATATAGTCTTTAAAACGTCCGGGAATAGGCTTATACATCTCGTGAATAACACCGAGAGCCGCATAGCAGTCCTTTACGGTATCAACAATGATCCTGACTGCGAAAAGGTCATAAATCTGGTCCAGAGTCTTGTTCTGGTTCTTCATCTTTTTATAGATGGAGAAGAAGTGCTTAACTCGTCCGTCAACCTTTGCTTTGATTCCCGCGCTCTTTATATGTTCGCCGACTTCTGCGACGATACTTGCAATGTACTCTTCTCTCTCGGTCCTTCCCATTTCGATCTTCTGGGACAACTCGTTAAACGCTTCGGGATCGAGATACATAAGTGAAAGGTCATCAAGTTCGACCTTCAATTTACTGATACCGAGTCTCTGAGCAATGGGACAGTAGATTTCCTGTGTCTCACGCGCAATACGGATCTGACTTTCCGGCTTCTGGTACTGAAGGGTACGCATATTGTGAAGCCTGTCGGCAAGTTTGATCATGATGACTCTGATATCTTTTGCCATAGCCAGGAACATTTTTCTAAGGTTCTCGGCCTGCATTTCAATCTTTGCATCGGATTGATCGATTGATGTGGAAAGAGGCAGTTTTTCCAACTTTGTAACGCCGTCAACAAGGATGGCAACGTCGGACCCGAACTCTCTCTCCAGGTCTTCTTCCGTCATGATGGTATCTTCTACAACGTCATGAAGAAGTCCCGCAGCGATGGTCTCCTTATCCATCTCAAGTTCAGCCAGGATAATGGCAACATTAAGGGGATGGATGATATAGGGCTCACCGGATTTTCTTACCTGAGTCTTATGCGCCTCATAGGCAACCCTGTAAGCCTTCTCGATCATTGAAAGATCATCGCTGGGGTGATATTTTTGCACAGCACTAATAAGCTGTTGGTACAGCTCATCAGGTGATATGAAATCCTCGTATTTAGTTATATGGCTGGTATCAATAGCCGCGCTGGATACCACTTTTTCTTCAGCCATAAACTTGACCTCTCGGTTTCTAAGATTTACTTTCCTTCGTAGGTAATAGCAGCATCAAGTCTGTATTTGCTGATGCGCTCACGTCCTTTAAGTCCTGCAAGTTCGATAAGAACAACAACACCCACAACTTCTCCGCCAAGCTTTTCAACAAGCTTGATCATAGCTTCTGTGGTACCGCCGGTAGCGATAAGGTCATCTACAAGAAGGACCTTCTGACCGGGCTTAATGCTGTTCTTATGGATCTCGATGGTAGCACTTCCGTACTCGAGATCATAGGATTCCTCGATTGTTTCGCAAGGAAGTTTTCCCTTCTTACGGATAAGATGGAAAGGCTTTCCTAAATTATAAGCTATGGGTGCACCGAAGATGAATCCTCTGGACTCTGCTCCCACAACTGCGTCTATCTCAAGATCCTTAACAAGATCCTGCATAGTGTCGATAGCAAGTTTAAAACCTTCTGCATCTTCGAGAACGCTTGTAACGTCTCTGAATATGATGCCCTTCTCGGGGAAATCAGGTATGCTTCTGATATATTCCTCAAGCTTTTTCATTCTGTAACCTCCCAAAATTCAAAGGGCTTCCCCTTCCGGGTTAGCCCTTAAAAATTACTTTCTTCCGCAGCACTTTTTGTACTTCTTACCGCTTCCGCAAGGGCAGGGATCGTTGGGATAGATCTTTGCTTCCTTAACGATGGTGGTAGAAGACTTCTGCTCTTTATAAAGGGCCTTACGTGTCTCTTCATCAAAGATTGCTTCCCACTCAGGAAGATTGTAAAGCCAGTCAGCCTCTGCACCGACCATGTTCTTATAAAGAAGTGCCTTGTCAAATCCGAGCTGAACCTGAGTATCCTCTTCCATCTCTTCGATGGGGTTCTTCTCTTTAAGTGAGTCGTTGATTCCATCAAGGAAACCGGTCATGGTCATTATGGTCACGCCATACTTCTCAGCAAGTTCCTTAACGGTTCCGCTTACTACTTCATCGGGATTCTGAAGAAGCTGTGAATAAATCTCCTTCTCATCCTGGAAATATTTAGCCCAGAGAGCCTGAAGCTTGTTCTGGTCCATATTCTCGTTATATGCGCTATCGCGCCACTCTTTTAAAAGTGCCATATTTAAATCCACCTTCATATATTATTTTTTATTAAAAGAACAACAATTAGTATATAACAAATATTCAATTAAAACAACCCAAAATGCGTTTGCTGCGGTATTTATCCCATGTTTATGACACAATTTTAGGTTTAAAAGTTTATGCACATTGTATATTCGAGGTGCCCTTTCTTGTTGAAAATTTTTGTTGCCTTATTTTTCAAAATTTATTATAGTACTGAACATGTCATTTTCTGATATGACCATCACCTTCCTAAATTTTATTCAAATAGTCAATCCCATTATTATCATAACAAATCGAAAGAAAACACTATATGAATACGGATTTAGAAACAATTAAAAATGAGAAGTATTTTATTGAAAAGCTTTGCAGTATAAAAGGGCTCAACGGCCAGTTGGGGCATACCCTTTACTCATGTTTTGGTTCCTTTTCGGGAATCTTTAAAGCAAGTGAAAAAGAACTTTCTTCTCTCCTTCCTCCGGCCCTTGTAAGAGCTGTTAAAGAGGCGGAGAACAAGGATTTCATCTCTGCAAACGAAGATGGGAATCCACTCAGAATGCGCTTTACATGCATTTATGACGAGGATTTTCCAAAGCGATTAAAAAGAATAAGCGATTGTCCCTTAGGTCTTTGGCACATCGGAGATTTCCCCGGTGATAATATTCCAAGCGTTGCCATCATCGGTGCGAGGGAGTGCTCTCCCTACGGAGAATTTGTTGCAAAAAGCCTTGGTTCTTTTTTAGGAGAGGCCGGTGTTTCCGTCGTGAGCGGTCTTGCAAGAGGTGTGGACGGGATCAGTCAGGCTGCGGCATTAAGCGCAGGCGGTACTTCCTACGGAGTTCTTGGAAGCGGTGCGGATGTCTGCTATCCATCGTCTAACAGAGTAACCTACAACAAACTGAAAGAATCCGGGGGTATAATCTCACTCTACGCTCCCGGCGAAGCTGCCATGTCCCAGAACTTTCCTCCAAGGAACCGCATAGTAAGTGGACTGGCAGATGCTGTAGTCGTTGTGGAAGCAAAACAAAAAAGCGGAACACTGATAACCGTTGACATGGCCCTTGAACAGGGACGTGAAGTTTTTGTTGTACCCGGAAGGATCACAGACCGAACCAGCGATGGTTGTAATGCTTTGCTGTCCCAGGGAGCCTCGGTATTCTTATCTCCCGAGATCTTCCTATGCGAGTTAAATGAGATCTTTAATCTGAAAAAGGAAGCAGAAAAAGAATGTCCCAAAGAACCGGCTGAAGCTCACCCCATCGGAAATCATAAATACAGTTCGAAGCTCCAAAGATCCGAGAAATTAAACAGTACCAAAAAAGCTTTTTCAGGTCGCCACGAATTTCCGGAAGGCTTAAGCGATGACGAGATTGCCGTCCTTTCGACTACATCTCTGACTCCCAAGACCACGGATGAGATCCTTGCTTCTCTTCCCGGTTTTGAATATGCCACTGTCGCCATGATATTGATGCAGCTTTTGATAGCCGGTCATGTAGATCAAGTAAGTCAAGGATCCTTCGTTCGGGTCTATTAATGCTTCCGGAGTTTATAAAGCTTTTCATAATTCGATAATACAGTCAATTGATCAACTAATAGAAAGAGATAAATTAATGTTCAGTAAGATAATATCCGGCTCCCTTTTGGGAGTCGATGCAATACTTATAAGCGTGGAAGTTGATGTATCAAACGGACTTCCCTATTTTTCCATGGTTGGATGCCCCGGAAGCGAAGTCAGGGAGTCAAAGGAAAGAGTCTTTGCAGCCCTGAAGAACACCGGGCTCTCCGCCCCTTCCGCCCGGATCACCGTCAACCTATCTCCCGCAGATATTCACAAAGAAGGAACATCATACGATCTTCCTATTGCAATTGCCCTGCTTCTCAGCTGTGAAATGCTTCCCAAGGGCTGTACCGATAACTGCCTTATAGCAGGTGAGCTTGGATTAAACGGTGAGATAAAGCCGATAAGAGGAGTTCTTTCTCTCGCTAAAAAAGCTGCGGATGAGGGAACAGGAAAGATAATCATCCCCGCTGAAAATGCAAGAGAAGGCGCTGTGATCCCCGGTATAGATGTAATAGGAGTATCAAGTTTAAAGGAGCTGTTTAACTACTTAAAGGATCCCGCAGAGTATCCCCTTACGATAACAAAGGTTGATGCCGCATCTCTTTTATCGGAATCCGAATGCTCAGAGGATTCAATGCCAGACTTTAACGAAGTCCATGGACAAGCTGCAGCAAAAAGAGCCTCCATGATCTCCGCCGCAGGATTTCACAGCATGCTGATGACAGGTCCTCCCGGAGTCGGTAAATCCCTGATCGCAAAAAGGATTCCCACCATACTCCCACCCCTTTCACTGGAAGAAGCCCTGGAGATAACCGCTGTCTACAGTGTAGCAGGGAAGCTTTCATCTGATAAATCTCTTATCACATCAAGAGGTTTTGAGGCTCCCCACCACTCTCTTACTCTCCCCGCTCTTATAGGTGGCGGTACAAATCCAAGGCCCGGCGCAGTTTCAATGGCCCACAGGAGCGTTTTGTTTTTGGATGAACTGACGGAGTTTGACAGAAAGAGCATAGACAGTTTAAGGCAGCCTCTTGAAGACCATATTGTCAATATTTCAAGAGCCAATTACTCTGTTACATATCCCGCGGATTTTCTCCTTATATGCGCCATGAATCCCTGCCCCTGCGGATATTACCCCGATAGGAACAGATGTAACTGTACGGAACCTGTCTTAAGAAAATACTTAAGCAAGATCTCAGGACCCATTCTGGACCGCATCGACCTTTGCGTTGAAATGACCCAGGTTAAGCTGGATGAAATGGGAAGCACAACGGAAAATGAATCCAGCGAGTCCATGAGAAACAAGGTCATGAAAGCAAGAGAAATGCAAAAAAAACGATATGCAGAAACTGCATACCGTTTTAATTCTGAAGTAAGCGGAACGGATATCGAAGGCTACTGTAATCTTGGAGATAAGGAGGTCAAATTCCTTAAATCCATCTACGAAAAGTTTTCCTTAAGCCTCCGGTCTTACCATAGGATCCTGCGAGTTTCAAGAACCATCGCGGATCTTTCAGGTTCGGAAAATGTCCTAAAGGAACACATCCTTGAAGCTGTTAATTTCCGTCCCAATTTTGAATATTGGAGAAACCTTTAATTAGAGTTTCATCTCCATTGCATCGGGATCCTGAGCGAAGTTGATAGCCTGCTCTCTGTCGATCTTTCCGTCAAAGTAGAGCTGTAAGATTGCTTCATCCATCGTGATCATACCAAGCTTTCTGTTGGTCTGCATTACAGATGCAAGCTGATGTGACTTACCTTCTCTGATAAGGTTTCTAACCGCATGGTTTGCATGCATAACTTCGAATGCTGCCACACGTCCCTTGCCGTCTGCAGTAGGGATGAGCTGCTGAGATACAACCGCTTCAAGAACGTTTGCAAGCTGAACTCTGATCTGCTGCTGCTGATGAGGAGGGAATACGTCGATAACACGGTCTACGGTGCTGGCTGCTCCGATGGTGTGCAGGGTTGAAAGAACGAGGTGACCGGTCTCAGCTGCGGTAATAGCTACGCTGATGGTCTCGAAGTCTCTCATCTCACCCACAAGGATAACATCGGGGTCCTCACGGAGGGCTGCACGAAGAGCGTTTGCATAGTTATTGGAGTCAAGTCCGATCTCTCTCTGGTTAACCATTGACATCTTGTGCTGATGCAGGTACTCAATAGGGTCCTCAAGGGTAATAACATGAGCATCGCGGAAGTTATTGATCTTGTCGATTATGGCTGCAAGAGTGGTAGACTTACCACTTCCTGTAGGGCCTGTAACAAGGACAAGTCCTCTCTTTCTCTGATAGAGATCCATAACTGAAGGAGGTACTCCAAGAGATTCTGCGGTGGGGACTACGGTTCCTACAAGACGGAATGCAAGGCTGGCTGAACCTCTCTGCTTATAGATGTTAACACGATAACGTCCGACATTAGGGATTGAGAAGGACATATCGAATTCACCGCGCTCCTCGAATTTTGCACGCTGTGCATCGGAAGTAATATTGAGCACGACATCCAAAGTATCTGCAGGAAGCATCCTCTGATACTCATCCATTGTGATAAGATTTCCGTTAACTCGCATCTTGGGAGGAATACCTACTGTGATATGTACGTCACTGGCTCCTGCCTCTTTTGCTTTTTTGAGTACTTCTTCGATATCAAGCATTGTTTAAACCCCCGGTTAAATTTTTTAGTTGATCGGTGTCCATTACATACCGGTTATCAAGTGTCTTCATAATATCAACTACATATATGTCGTTATTCTGTTTGAGCGACATATCAAGTATTGAATTATCTTTAAAGCAAAGAACTGTGGGCTGAAGAATGTTAAACGCATTCTCCGAAATGACAAGTGCTTTTTCTCCGGTACTTAGTTCAACACTGACACCGGGGAAAAGAATATTGATGGAAGAAACAAGTGCCTTTACCACCTCAGGATCATATATATCGGGGTTATCAAGGAATTCCTTGATAGCCTTGACTTCGGACTCATTTTCTCCGCTAAGGTTCATCGCGGTCTTTTCATCATAAACGTTAGCGACAAGAAGGATTCTTGCGCCAACCACCATCTTGTCTCTTGAAAGAGTATCTTCGTTGCCAAGCTCTCTATCAGCCTGGACCTTGAGAGCCTGCTTGCAGATACGCTTTACAGCGGCTCCGTCATTTGCAAAGACTTCTTCAAGAATATCATAGGCAGCTTCGGTCTCTTTATAGAAAGCCTCTCTTAAATCCTTGTCTCCACTGTTGCCAAAGACTTCTTCATTCTTTGACTTAACACGTCCGATATCATGAACAAGGGCTGCATTTACGATCCTGTTCTGCTCATCGATGGGCAGGTTCATGGTATGGCATATAAGAGTACAAAGAATAGCAACATTAAATGAATGTCTTGCTACAAAATCACTTCTGCTTCGTAAATTCTGATAAAAGTTGATCTTATCCTCCAAATGTCCGTATGCACGAACGATCTGGGAATTGATATTTGGAAGGTTTTTAGTACGCTTGGTGGAAGCAATCTTCTCCAACTCATCCTGAATGGAATTGACCATAACGGTCTGGAATCTTTCGAATTCCTTGTCTTCTTCCGACATGGGTGGAAGAGGCTCTGCAGGTTCCAGAATATAAATTCCCAGCAATCCGAAATTCTTTACATTGTCGATGGCTGATGTTGTCAGGATAGTATCTCTCTCAAAAAGGAGAACTCCACTCTTTGAATAAATGGGACGGGCAAGTCTCATACCCGTCTTAAGATCCTCCAACTTAACAAATTTCATCTTAATTTCTCCCCGTACCTAAAAAACATACCGAATTTAGAAAACTACAATCCGACATTTAAAATTATATAAAAATACTTTAACAAAATCAAGTATTGTCTGTCATCAAATAGTCACTAAACACATAATTTGCAACATCTTGACCACGTCTTGTCAAAAAGATCCTGTCTCCTGTTTTGGAAAGCAGGCCTTCATCAATATGCTTCTTTGTGATTTCCCCAAATATCTCCTCAAAGTTCCTGTTAAACCTGCTTTCAAACTCCGCTATGCTTATGCCATGTGTCATGCGAAGACCAAGGAACATGAATTCAGAGATCTTATCACCATCGGTTAGTTCTTCCATCTCACCGAGTGGCCTGTCCTGCACCACGTCTTTCGCGCCCTCGGCGTACGACGCACCCCTTCCCCAATATCCAAGGTATTCCTTTAAATCTCTTGTGTTTGAAAACCTCTCATTTTCAAAATAAGAAGATGCACCGAGTCCAAATCCAAGGTACTCTTTTCCCGTCCAATACCCGACATTATGCCTGCACTCAAATCCCGGCTGTGCAATATTTGAAAGCTCGTACTGCTCATATCCTGCTTCTTTAAGCCTGTCGATAACTCGCCAATGATAAATTCTCTCACTTTCTTCATCCGGAAGATTCAGCTTTCCTTCATCATGGAGGCGCATGAACTCCGTCCCTTCTTCAAGGATAAGGCTGTAGGAAGATATATGCTTTGGCAAAGGATCCAATGAAAGTATCTTTTCAAGAGAACTGTCCACATCCTCAAGGCTCTGCTCGGGAAGCGCAGTTATAAGATCTACATTTATATTCTCAAACCCTGCCTTTATAGCATTTTCGTATGTTGCTTTAAACCGGGCAAAATTGTGGATCCTTCCGATACGTCTGAGTTCTTCATCGTTGGCACTTTGAAGTCCTATGGACAGCCTGTTGAATCCTGCCTTTTTAAGTACAGCCAAGTCTTCCGCTGTTACCGTTCCGGGATTGCATTCTGTAGTTATCTCAGCATCTTCCGAAAAATGAAAGCATCTCTTTAACTCAGCCAAGATATCGGTCAATTCTTTAGAAGGCAAAACTGTTGGTGTTCCGCCACCAAAAAAAACAGAAGTAACAACATAGCTCTTTTCATTAAGCTTACGTTTTACTTCTGCACTCATATAGTTTAGTATCTCATTTTTAAGTGCAAAAATATATTCCCTGTGAGTTTCCTCTCCCATTTTGAAAGAGAGGAAATCACAGTATGAACACTTTTTTACACAAAAAGGAATATGCACATAGATTTCAAGTTCAGACGCTTCCTGCATACTTTATACGATAAATCCTCTTAAGTGAATCATTGATACGATCTTCGGAAACAACTCCGTCTCCTACAGCTTTGATAATACCGTTATATGCGGTCTCAAAATCATAGGGATTAAGGAGCATATCGCATCCTGCCTTGATGGCAAGGACTGCAGCCTCGTCAGCTCCGTAGTAATCCATGATTGCCTTGTCACCAAGGTTTCCTGAAAGGATAACTCCGTCAAAACCAAGCTCGGTTCTGAGCAAATCGGTAACAATAGTTCCGGAGAAGGTTGCGGGCTGAGTCTCATCAAAGGCATTGATAACAGCGTTGCTGACCATGATCATCTTGGTTCCGTTCTCGATGCTTGCCTGATAAATGAGAAGATCTCCTTTTCTGAAATCGTCCTCAGACTTCTCGATAACGGTACGTCCGTTCTCAGGATCGGTAGTAGCAAATCCCTGACCGGGGAAGTACTTAAGGCAGGATGTAACTCCGCTTGCCTCGAGACCGGATTCCATTGAACTGATATATCCTACAGTATCAATAGCTGATGTTCCGTAGGTTCTTCCGTCAAGGCTCTCGGCTGCATCACTTGAAAGATCTGCTACGGGAGCAAGATCTACATTGATTCCGATTCCCTTAAGAGCTGAACCGATGGTTACACCTGCATTATATGCATTCTGAATGTCGTTACTTGCAACGATCTCGTCGGTGCTTCCGACAGCTTCATAGAAGCCGTTCTTTGCAAGAGGACTTGCGCTTCCTCCCTCTTCTGCAATTGCAAAGAAGGTAGGAGTTGAAACCATTCCGATGGTTCCGGTGATCATATCACTGAACTGTGACTGTGAGGTCACGTTCTTTGATGCATATACGATACCGCCGACCTGATATTTTTCAAGAGCGGTCTTAGTTCCGTTTCCGGCCATGGTTGCAAGATTAACCTTGGTAAGAGCTTCGGGTGAAGTCATTATGATTCCGGCCACCTTCTGCTCAAGAGTCATTCCTGCAATTACTGAATCGATATATTCGTCGAGTCTTGCTGCTGCAAGAGCTTCCTCATCGACTACAGGTTCCGGTTCGGGTTCAGGTTCCGGTTCCGGCTCGGGCTCAGGAAGAACCTCTTCCTCTCCGATAAGCTCGTCAATCTGCTCCTGCTGTTCTTCAGTGATCTCAGGCTCTTTGTTCTTTGAGAAAAATCCCTTATCGATCACCAAAACTTTAACTATAAAGAATCCACCCACAAAAACGATGAGGAAGAAAAGGAAAACAGAGAGGTAAGATGCAACCTGGTTTCTGATCCTTCTGTTTCTTCTTGCAAGACGCTTTTCATCCATCTCGCCGGACTTTTCAAGTTCTTCCTTGCGAGCCTCAGATGCTTTTCTTGCCTGCTCTTTCTGTTCCTTCTGGGCTTTTTCGAATTCCTTCTTAGCCTCGTCGCTATACTCTTTCTCACCGTTTCCGGCTTCGGGAGTTTTCTCTTCGGGCTTTTCAGCATCGGAATTATTCTTTTCTTCCGCTTTCTCAAACTCATTGATAAGCTCTTTCTCAGCTTTATCATCCTCGGTGCTTACCTTTTCCTGAGTTTCTTCGGAAATCTCTTCTTTAGTAACTTTTTCTTCTTCGGCTATAGGCTGTGATGCGTTCTTGTTTACTTCTACGTTTTTCTTTTTATTCCTCTTTTTTGACATAACCTATTCCTACTTCCCCCTACTTACAGGCAGGTTTCTACAAAAATATTATAGATTGCTCTGATAGCATTCTCAAAATCTTCGTTGGCAACACCGATGATGATGTTCATCTCGGAAGATCCCTGATCGATCATCTTGATGTTGATGTGTGAATGTGCAAGAGCTGAGAAGATGCGGGCTGCAGTACCTCTCATTGAACGCATGCCACGTCCAACGACTGCGATAAGTGCAAGGTCTGACTCGATATCAATGGTATCGGGCTTTGCCATACGCTGGATTGCAGATACAACCTTCTGCTCTTTATCAATGAACTCATCCTGGTGAACAAATACGGTCATGGTATCGATTCCTGAAGGAAGGTGCTCGAAAGAGATATTGTTCTCTTCGAATGCCTGAAGAACCTTTCTACCGAATCCAACCTCTGAGTTCATCATGTCTTTTTCGATATTTACTGAACAGAAGCCCTTCTTTCCTGCGATACCGGTAATGGTATACTTTGCTTTCTGTCCGGTGCTTCCTACGATCCATGTTCCGCTGTTTCCGGGATCGTTGGTATTTCTGATATTGATGGGAATGCCTTCCTGCCTAACGGGGAAGATAGCATCCTCATGGAATACGCTTGCGCCCATGTATGCAAGCTCTCTGAGCTCACGATAGGTGATGGTCTCGATCTTCTGAGGTCTATCGATGATCCTGGGGTCAGCGATAAGGAATCCTGAAGTATCGGTCCAGTTTTCATATACATCGGCGTGAATAGCTTTTGCAACGATTGAACCGGTGATATCGGATCCACCTCTTGAGAAGGTCTTTACTCTTCCGTCCGCATAGCTTCCGTAAAATCCGGGGACTACGGCATTATCCATATTTTCAAGTCTCTTTGAGAGAATTGCCTGAGTCTTTTCGGCATCGAATGTACCGTCATCGGCAAAGAATATTACCGTGGCAGCATCTACAAATTCAAATCCAAGATACTCAGCCATGACTATACCGTTGAGGAACTCTCCTCTGGATGCGGCATAATCCTTTCCTGCCTTTTTCTTGAAATCTTTTTCAATTACTTTAAATTCTTCATCAAGGGACATGTTGAGCTTAAGGCCGCTGATGATCTCGTCATATCTTGCTTTGATATCTGCAAGAGCCTTAGAAAAATCTTTGCCGTGCTCAGCAAGGTCATAACATGCATAAAGCATATCGGTAACCTTAGTGTCCTCCTTGTACCTTTTTCCGGGTGCTGATGGAACTACAAATCGTCTGTCGCCTTCCGCACGAATAATGCTTCCGACTTTCTCAAACTGCTCCGCACTTGCAAGTGAACTACCACCGAACTTTACTACCTTAGCCATGACCTTAAAATCTCCTTGAGCATTTCTATTTACCCTAAGAAAAGGGAATGATATTCTTTAAGCTTATTTTGCGCTGTATACTCTTAATCTTCCGAGCATCTTATCACCGAGTTTCTCTGCGATCTTTACGAAATCTCTTTCACAGATCTTTTCGGTAATATATCCTGCCTGACCTGCAACATCAGCCTCAATAAGTTTGCCTGCGGGTGCAAGACTCTTAAGCTCATCTAGAGCATCAGCCTTAACCCTTACGTAGTACTTGAATGAAGCGTCGCTGATATCAGCAAGCTTGGCATCATCTTCGTCCCAGTAGCAGGGAACATTCTTGCCCTGATGTCTCGCAGCATCGATAACATCTGCTGCAACCGCACTGGCGGTAGGAAGCTTTCCTGCGCCCTTTCCGTAGTACATGGTATCTCCTACCATATTTCCGGTAACGAAGATTCCGTTAAATACATCATTTACCATTGCAAGAGGATGGCTGTTCTCGATAAAGAAAGGTGAAACATAAGTAAGAACTTCACCCTCTCCCTGAGCCTCGCTGACACCAAGGATCTTGATGGTGTAACCTGCCTTCTTTGCAAATGCAAAATCCTCTGCAGTGATCTTAGTGATACCTTCTGTATATACCTTCTCAGAATCCACGTTCTTTCCAAGCATAAGGGAAGAAAGGATTGAGATCTTACGGCATGCATCATGTCCCTCAACGTCTGCTTCGGGATTGCGCTCTGCATAGCCAAGTTCCTGTGCCAGCTTTAATACTGCATCAAAATCGGCACCTTCCTTTTCCATCTTGGTCAATATGAAATTGGTTGTTCCGTTTAAGATTCCGAGAATGCTCTCGATCTTTTCAGCCGCAAGTGCATCCATGATGGGACGGATGATAGGAATTCCTCCGCCGACGCTGGCCTCAAAGAGGTAACTGCAATAATGTTCTTTTGCAATCTTTAAAAGTTCGGGGCCATGTTTTGCAACAAGCTCCTTATTTGAAGTACAAACACTCTTACCCTTTTCAAGGCACTGCTTTGAAAACTGATAAGCAGCTCCCACACCGCCCATTGTCTCGCAGACAACGGTAACTTCGGGATCGTTTAAAATAATGTTAAAGTCGTGAATAATAAGTTTCTCATAGGTATCGCCGGGAAAATCACGAAGATCGAGAATGTATTTAACGCTGACCTCGGTGCCGGACTTCTTGCTGACAAGTTCTTTGTTCTCTGATAAAACTTCTACGACACCGCTACCAACCGTGCCATAGCCTAGTACTGCGACTTTAACCATTTTGTCTGTTCTCCTTTAGTCCTTACGTAAAGTGGCTAACCATGGGATTTCATAGGTTTCCAACGGTTACCCATGCTTAGCATAGTATTTTATCATAAATGTACCCATGTATACAAGGGTTATCTCTCTTCTCTGAAATAAGGAAGTCCCAAACTTGCAGGGGGCTGGTTTTCTCTCTTGTTTCTCATACTGGTGATAACAAGCACGATGAGAGTAACCACATAGGGGATCATCTTATAGAGCTGCTGAAGTTCCATATGATCCATTCCTGTAGGGATGTAGAGATAAATGATGTATAATCCGCCAAAAAGGATGGAAGCAAAAATGCTTACGTCCGGCTTCCAAATTGTAAAGATTACAAGTGCAATCGCAAGCCAGCCTCTGTCACCGAATGCATCGTTTGACCAAACGCCGCAAGCATAGTCCATAACATAATAAAGACCGCCGAGACCTGCGATCATACATCCGATACAGGTTGCCGCATACTTATAACCGGTAACATTGATTCCGGCTGAATCCGCAGTTGCAGGATTCTCACCAACCGCACGAAGGTGAAGCCCTGCTCTGGTCTTCTTAAGAATGATGGCGGCAAATACTGAAACGATGATTGCAAGATAAGCAAGGAAGCCATAGGAAAGGAAGATCTTTCCAAACCATCCGGTCTTATCTGCAAAAGGCAGATGTGCTGAAAAATACTTACTTGTAGTGGAGAGGGCGATTGAAGGAACGTCCGCTCCTGAAATCTTTATAAGTGAACCTCCGAAGAAGTTACCGAAGCCCACACCGAATGTAGTCATTGCAAGACCGGTAACGTTCTGGTTGGCTCTAAGTGTTACTGTAAGGAAGCAGTACAAAAGTCCCATAAGAAGCGAACCTAAAAGGCAGCAAAGCAAAGGGATCATAACTGCCAGGAATGCAACAGGCTCCGCGCCCGAAGACTTAAGTCCCTGCTCATAGAAGAAAGCACCGATAACGCCGCTGATGGCACCAACGTACATAACGCCGGGGATTCCGAGGTTAAGGTTACCTGATTTCTCGGTAAGGATCTCTCCTGTACTTCCGTATAAAAGAGGAATACCCTGTACTACCGCTTTGGGAATAAGCATCGCAAAATTGATCATTTCTTGTGCCCTCCTCTCTTGAATGTAATCTTATATCTGATAAAGAACTCACAACCGATGATGAAGAACAGGATGATACCTGTCAGGATATCGGAAAACGACTGGTTAAGTCCAAAGTTTGTAGCAACTTCTCCGGCTCCTCTTTCAAGGAATACAATGAGAAGGCTGGCGAATACCATGATAATGGGATTGAACTTTGCAAGCCATGAAACCATTACCGCGGTGAATCCCTGACCACCTGCGATGGTGGTTGTAAGGGTATGGTTGATACCGCCTACGAGTAAAAGACCTGTAAGTCCGCAGATCGCACCGGAAATGAATACGGTCCTGATGATAACCTTTTCAACCTTGATTCCGACGTATCTTGCGGTGTTAACGCTCTCACCTACAACGGAGATCTCGTATCCCTGCTTACTGAAAGCAAGATAGATGAACATTCCGGCAGTGATAAGGAGCGCTACGATAATGGTAAGTAAATACTTTGAACCGGTAAAGCTGGGCACACCTAAATTGGGGAGCCATCCGGCATTGGTGTTCTGATTGATGATACCGATCTTACCGGATCCCTTTGGAACCTCCCAAAGGACAGTGAAGAATGCGACAAGCTGGATAGCAATGTAGTTCATCATAAGGGTGGACAAAGTCTCGTTGGTGTTCCACTTTGCCTTGAAGATCGCGGGAATAACGCTCCAAATTCCTCCGGCAAGAAGGGATGCAACGAACATGATAAGAATTAGAAGTCCGCCAGGGACCTTATCACCAAGCTTGATCATGCAGGTTGCAGCAGCAAGTCCGCCGATAAGTACCTGTCCCTCACCACCGATGTTCCAAAATCTCATTTTGAAAGCAGGGGTAAGAGCAAGTGAGATAAGCAAAAGAATGGATACATTCTGAAGGGTAACCCAAGTCTTTCTTGCAGTACCGAAAGCGCCAACTCCCATTGTGCCGTAAACGCTGATGGGATTCTGTCCGGTAACTACCATGGTGATCACAGCACAAAGCAAAAGCGCTGCCACAATTGCAAGAAGTCTGATGAACAAAGCCTTTTTAAAGGTCATCTCGTCTCTTTTGACAATATGAAAAAGAGGTTCATGTACTTTTTTATTACTCATTTTGTCCTCCTGTCTTTGTCATCATGAGTCCGATCTCAGCACGGTCAGCCTTTCTTCCGTCAACGATTCCGCTAACCTGTCCGCCGCACAATACAAGGATCCTGTCGGAAAGTTCCATAAGAACGTCAAGGTCTTCTCCGACGAATATTACAGCCACACCGGCCTGTTTCTGTTTATTGATAAGGTCATAAATAGTGTATGAAGAGTTGATATCAAGTCCGCGTACTGCATATGCGGTAAGGAGTACCTTAGGTGCAGATGCGATCTCACGTCCTACAAGAACCTTCTGAACGTTACCGCCTGAAAGTCTTCTTACAGGAGTTGAAATACCGGGTGTAACAACCTCAAGCTCTTCAACAACGCTCTTTGCAAGTTCGTAAGGAGCTTTTCTGTCGGTGAAGGGGCTTCCGCCTTTTTCAAAGCTTCTGAGCATCATGTTATCAGCAAGGTTCATGTTGCCCACAAGTCCCATACCAAGTCTGTCCTCGGGAACGAATGAAAGTGAAACGCCCATGTCGCGGATCTTCCTGGGATCCTTGCCGATAAGCTGCTCGGCTGTTCCGTCGTCTTCGATATATTCAATAGATCCGCTCTCAACAGGCTGAAGGCCTGCGATAGCTTCAAGAAGTTCCTTCTGTCCGCATCCTGAAATACCGGCGATACCAAGGATCTCTCCGCTTCTTGCGGTAAAGCTTACATCGTTGAGTTTTAAGATGCCTTCCTCATTTCTAACGGTAAGGCCGCTGACACGGATCCTGTCTTTTGCTCCAACAGGCTCGGGACGCTTGATGTTAAGTGAAACCTTACGGCCGACCATCATGTTGGTCATCTCTTCCGCATTGGTATCCTTAGTCATCATATCGCCGATGTATTCGCCCTTTCTAAGGACTGCAACACGGTCTGAAAGGCTCTCAACTTCGTGCATCTTGTGAGTGATGATAACGATTGCCTTGTTGTCCTCTCTCATCTTCCTGAGAACGTCGAAAAGCTTCTCGGTTTCCTGAGGTGTAAGAACCGCGGTGGGCTCATCAAGGATGAGGATCTCTGCTCCACGGAAAAGCACCTTTACAATCTCAACAGTCTGCTTCTGTGAAACTGACATGTCATAGATCTTCTGTGAAGGATTGACCTCAAAGCCGTACTTGTCACAGATCTCATTGATCTTGCGGGTAGCAGCCTTAATATCAAGCTTTCCTTCAAGTCCGAGAACGATATTTTCAGCCGCAGTAAGAACATCCACCAGCTTAAAATGCTGATGAACCATTCCTATTCCAAGATTGAATGCGTCTCTGGGTGATGCAATTGTAACGGGGGTTCCGTCGATCTGAATTTCACCTTCATCAGGGAAGTATATGCCTGAAAGCATATTCATGAGAGTTGTCTTTCCACTTCCGTTTTCTCCGAGAAGTGCAAGTATCTCGCCGCGATATATTTCCATGTTTACGCCTGAATTGGCGGCAACTGAGCCGAAATGCTTGGAAATATTCGTAAGTTTAACAGCGGGTGTTCTATTGTCCATTGTATCCCTCTTTCAAACAAAACGATTTGTAACTGTGTTGCAAAGCAACTTTACAGATACCCTCCGAGATCCATAAAAGTCGGAAAATATCTGTAAAATAGTTTTGCGCTTAAACGACAACGCAGGTTCGGCGTGAACCCACGCCGAGCCTGTATTGTTTAAGTGTTTATTATCTTGAATCTAACAATCTTCAGTTAAATTAGAATGCGGTATCAAGAAGGGTGATGCCATCGATCTTTACATCGAAGAAAGGAGCACTTCTAAGTCCTTCGCCTGACTCGTTGAAGTAACCGTCAACGATTGCTTCGTGATCGGGAGCATACTCTGCATCTGAATCAACGTCAGCCATGTAAGAAGTAAGAGTCTCGCCATCTACGGTGAAGGTAGCGGTATCAAAGATGTGAAGCTCGCCTGCAACGATCTGAGCCTTTGCAGCGTCGATTGCTTCCTGAGTTCCCTCAGCAGCTGCAGAACCAAGATCGGTAAGAGCTACAGAACCATCTTCAAGTGAACCACAGAAATCTACGGGGAAGTTCTCGCCTGCAGCTACTGCGTTGATAACTGTCTCGAAGTAAGGCTCCCAGTTGATTCTTGAAGAAACGATGAAGGTGTTGGGGCAAGCTGAAGCGGTGCTTCCGTTGTAAGATACGTCAGGAACGCCTGCGGTCTCACATGCGGTAGGAGCGCCCATTGAGTCAGCGTGCTGAGAAATAAGTACGCAACCATTGTCAATAAGAGTCTGAGCTGCAGTCTTCTCTGCGGTCTCATCATACCATGAACCGGTGAAGGTTACTTCCATAGTAGCGGTAGGGCATACGCTCTTAGCGCCAAGATAGAATGAAGTATATCCTGAAATAACCTCAGCGTAGGTGTAAGCACCAACATAACCCATCTTAGCCTGGTCAGCGGTGATGTCGCCTGCTTCGATCATCTCGTTAAGCTTCATACCTGCTGCAATGCCTGCAAGGTAACGACCCTGGAAGATGTTTGCGAATGCGTTGTGGAAGTTCTCAAGGTTCTCAGTGTGAGCCTTGGTTCCGGTAGCGTGTGAAAACTGTACTGCGGGATACTCTTTAGCTGCTTCGATAATGTAATCTTCATGTCCAAAGCTGTCTGCAAGGATGAAATTGCATCCTGCATCTGCAAGCTCTACAGCTGCTTCGTAAGCTTCCTGGCCTTCGGGAATGTTTGTCTTGATAACGAGCTCTGCTCCGGTCTTCTCGCAAGCTGCCTTAGCTGCGCTGATGAAGTTGAGGTCGTAGGTAGAGTTCTCATCGTGAAGGGTGATAAGTCCAACCTTTACTGATGAAGCGTCAGTACCGTTCTCGTTACCGTTTGCTGTGGAAGTCTTGCTTCCGCATGCGCAAAGTGCAAATGCAGATACAGCTGCAAGTGCAATTGCTGCAAGTTTTGAAAACTTTTTCATAACTTTTCTCCTCTGTCTGTGGTGCCTCACGGGCACATTTGTTTACGCATTATAATTTATCAAAAGCAAAATAAATTATCAATGTGAAATTTATCATTTTTTAACAAATTCTTGATTTATTTTTTGTTAATTTCATAAAAACACCCCCGTTGCAAAAACGGAGGTGTTTATTTCCTAATATATTAAGCGTTCAAAGGATACTTGTCAGTAAGAGTCTTTACGATGGCTCTTGCCTCGTCGATCTTCTCTGCTCCACCCTTTACGATAAGAGCGATAGCTTCTGCAACCTTATCGAAGTCATCCTCTTTAAGTCCTCTTGATGTAGCTGCGGGAGTTCCGAGGCGGATACCGCTGGTTACGAAAGGTGACTTGGGATCGTTGGGAATGGTGTTCTTGTTGGCAGTGATATGTGCCTCATCAAGAAGCTTCTCGATCTCCTTTCCGGTAAGTCCGAAGGGAGTAAGATCCATGAGCATGAGGTGGTTGTCGGTACCGTTTGATACGATCTTTATTCCGCGGTCCTGAAGTCCTTTGCAAAGAGCCTGTGCATTCTTAACGATCTGCGCCTGATACTCTTTGAATGAAGGATCAAGTGCTTCCTTGAAGCATACTGCCTTTGCTGCGATAACATGCATTAAAGGTCCGCCCTGGATTCCGGGGAATACCGCCTTGTTAAGCTTGTGCTCCTCAGCGAACTCTGCGCTTGAGAGGATCATACCTCCTCTGGGTCCGCGGAGGGTCTTATGAGTAGTGGTGGTGGTCACATGTGCATAAGGGATGGGTGAGGGATGAAGTCCTGCAGCAACAAGACCTGCGATATGAGCCATATCTACCATAAGATATGCGCCAACCTCATCAGCGATCTCCCTGAATCTCTTGAAATCGATGATTCTGCAGTATGCAGAAGCGCCGGCAATGATGAGCTTGGGCTTGTTAGCCTTCGCAAGCTCTTCTACCTTATCATAATCGATGAAGCCTTCGTCGTTAACTCCGTAAGGAACGATCTTGAAATATGCGCCGGAAATGTTTGCGGGTGAACCGTGTGTCAGATGTCCGCCGTGATCAAGGTTCATACCCATCACAACGTCACCGGGCTGTAAAAGTGCAAACTGTACGGCAAGGTTGGCCTGTGCTCCGGAATGGGGCTGAACGTTTGCGTAGGTGCAGCCGTAAAGCTTCATTGCACGGTCTCTTGCAAGATCCTCAACAACGTCAACGCATGAGCATCCGCCGTAATAACGCTTTCCGGGATAACCTTCCGCATATTTGTTGGTAAGGGGGCTTCCCATTGCTGCCATTACTGCCTTGCTTACCCAGTTCTCCGATGCGATGAGCTCAATGTGGTCCTGCTGTCTGTTAGTCTCAGCAACGATCGCTTCGGCAATCTCGGGGTCAACTTTTCTTACTTCATCAAGTGAATACATATAAGTCCTCCTCTTTTGCATAAATATGCAAATTACTCAAAGTGACTTAATTATAGAGTATAATGAAAGCCGTTTCAACAGAAAAATCTCAAATTTTTATAAATTAAAAATGCAAGAATAATCATTTTAAAAATTGAACATATTTTAGTAGATATTTTGCAGGCTAAATCATATAATATATAGTGTTGCTCTCGTTTTCGGAGCAATCTTAAGCGGCTTATAAAAGCCCTGTCGATGCATAATATCATTACTTTATTTTATCTAAGGAGAACTACATGCCTAAAAAACTTACCGCTTATGCAGTTACCATGGGTCCCGCAAAATGTGCCGTTGACATCGGAGACGGCAGCGAGCGCGGAGAATACGTTGATCAGGACTATATCCTGAATGCTCTCGGCAGGCCCCACCGCGGAGTCAGCCTCATGACCTGTTACTATCCTCTCGACAAGGAATTTCCCGCGAGAGCTCATGAAGCTTATAAAGATATGGAGATCCACGGAGCCTGGGATTATCCTTACGATGATTACGAGACCTACAAAGGCGGTCTTGTAGGCATGAAAGATAAGGAGCCTTTCAATTGGATGGAGGACGTTCGCCGTCACGGTCAGGATGTTCTTCTTACCATCACCATCGATCCCCATGTAGGTGACGACCACATCAAAGCCATCGCAAAGGATCTTTCGGTTTACGGCCGTGTTCTTGCCCGTATCAATCACGAGGCAACCGGCAACTGGTTTTCCTTTAATAAACGTGCATCATATGAGGAAGTTTCTTTATTTTATGCAAGAGTTTGCAAGATCTTTCATAAGGAAGCTCCCAACGTAAAGCTCATCCTCTGTCTTGACGGATACAAAAACCTTAAGGATGAGAAGATGGAAAAAGAGGATGAATTCATCCCTGCCATCAAAGAAACGGATATTTATTCAGTAGACAGATATCTCGCTCTTCACTGGGGATGGCCTTTTGATGTAGCCGAGCCCGGCGGAAACAGTTTTGCCCGTTACAAGGTTCAGAACATCTATAACCTTGCCAAGAAGAGCTATTACAGATATATAGAATTAACCGGTAAGAAAAAGCCCATGGTACTTTCTGAGCTTAACGCTGATGGCGACGTTACCGGACCTTACGACCAGTGCAAGATGGTCAAGAAGTTCACCGATCTTATCAAGAACGATAAAGACAGATGGCTCAGTGCTTTCACTCTTTACCAGTTCCGTGATCAGGGACGTCTCGGCCTTGAGATTGAAGATCCCAACAATAAGAATGTTGGTATAAGGCAGCCTCTGTTCGACACATACAGAAAGATCATTCATGATGAATTCTTTATGCCCACCATGAAGAAAGGCAAAAGTGTTACTCTCCCCGCCAAGCTTCGTTGGGGCGGAAGTGAGGATGCGGAAGGTCTTTTGATCCCTCTTAAGTTTGATGCGCCTCCTGTTTTCTGTGAGGCCTACTTTGAGGATGACTTAAAGCCCCTCAATCTCATGATCGAACTTAACGGCCGTTGGTTCTACAAAGCCCCCGGCACAACATTTGTTGACTTTATGCCCGCCTTTTTCGAAAAGCCCATTAAAGGCGAGGCAAAAATAGATATGAAGATCTTCGCTCCGCCCGCTGACGGAAAGAATGATCCCAAACAGGGCAAGGACTGGCAGACAAACTACTATGCCACTATTCCTTCCCTTCCCAAAATTAGAATATGTACGACCCCGGTCGCTAAATAAGGAGGATTTTTACAGTGAAGCTTTTAGAGGATATGATCAGAGAAAAAGGTATTGTCAAACCAGGAAATGTACTTAAGGTTGACAGTTTTCTCAATCATCAGATGGATATAAACCTCTTTAACGAGATGGGAAAGGAATTTAAGAGACTCTTTGGTGACAGACCTATCAACAAGATCCTTACCATCGAAGCATCCGGAATCGGAATCGCATGTGTAGCCGCTCAGTATTTCAATGTTCCCGTTGTATTTGCAAAGAAATCTGAGAGCATCAATATTGACGGTGACGTTTATTCAACCCAGATCACCTCATTTACTCATAAGAGAGAATATCAGGTTATCGTTTCAAAGAAGTATCTTTCAGAGGAAGATCACGTTCTTATCATCGACGATTTCCTTGCTAACGGCTGTGCTCTTCAGGGACTTATCGATATCGTACAAAGCGCCGGCGCTACCGTAGAAGGAATCGGAATCGCAATCGAGAAAGGATTCCAAGAAGGTGGCTCTCTCATAAGAGAAATGAATGTTAATCTTCACTCTCTCGCCATCGTTGATGCAATGAATGATGAAACCGGCGAGATCACATTCCGCGAAGACAAGTAATCAACAATAATTATTGATAAATCAAATGACAAAATACAAAAAGATCAAAAAAAGAATATTTGATATCATCCAGATCGGACAGAGAGGCGATCTTCCCAGCCTTATTTTTGATGAATGTCTCGTGGTGCTCATCCTGCTCAATATCACCATGCTTGTGTTGGAGACCTTCTCCTTGCCCGAGATCTTGTTACAGATATTCCATGTTGTTGAGATCGTTACAATAATTCTATTTATCATTGAATACGCACTGAGGATATGGACAGCAAATCTTCTTTACCCCGGGGACAGCAAGGCAAAAGCCATATTAAAGTTTATTGTATCCTTTGACGGTATCGTTGATCTGCTTACCATATTACCCGTGTTCTTCCTTGCGGGCTTTTCAGCTTTAAGAATACTGAGAGTTGCCCGTATCTTACATCTGTTCAGGATCAACGCATCCTATGATTCATTCAACGTTATAACCAAGGTTTTATACAGCAAGAGAAAGCAAATTCTCTCATCACTTCTATTGATTGGAATACTCATGCTTGCATCTTCACTGTGTATGTATAACGTAGAGCATGACGTCCAGCCGGATGTTTTCGATAATGCCTTTTCAGGACTTTGGTGGAGTGTGTCCACTATTCTCACAGTAGGTTACGGCGATATTTACCCCGTAACGGTTCTCGGAAAAGCAATGGCTATCGTTATTTCCCTTTTGGGCGTTGGAGTTGTAGCCGTTCCTACCGGTATTATTTCAGCAGGTTTTGTGGAGCAGCATTCTAAGCTTGAAAACGAGACTCTGATAAACAAAGTTAGTGAGACCAACACCCTTTTAAAGGAAGCGAATCTTAGTTCCGCTTCAGAGGCATGCGAATGTCAGGAGAAAACGGAAACTATCCTCTCTCCAAACGAAAATCTTATTGAGCGTATCATGAGAGACCGTGCAAATACCGATCCCGAGACAAGGAAGCTTTTTGATAATTATTTAGCTGAAATTTTCCGTGATTAATCGTTGAATTATTATAATATTTATTTTATACTTCTATTGTGATTGTAGGCACGGTTCTCTTTTTGTGCGCCTATTTCTTAGTATCTTAAGGAGAATGTATGAATATTGCGATAGTTGATGACGATCCTACCATACGAATCAGTCTTCGTCATTTTCTACACAAATGGCATATAGAAACAGGTCTTGATCTTTCAATGACGGAATACGACAACGGAGAGGAATTCCTCGAAGCCTGCCGTGAAGGGTCATTTGATATTGTTTTCATGGATATATTCATGGAAAAAAAGAACGGTATCGATACCGCCACTGACATGAGAAAGAGAGATAAGAACGTGGTTCTTGTTTTCCTTACTTCCTCAACCGATCATATGCCTGATGCTTTCAGCGTTCATGCATTTGGATATCTTATAAAACCTTTGCTTCCCAACAAGTTATATCAGGTTATGAATGATATTCAGGCCATCCTCTCTCCCGTAGAGGATAAATACCTTGCGGTTGCAACCGGAAAGCTTGAATTATCCATTAAGTATTCAGATATCATATACATCAATTCAGACTCAAACTACTGCATAATCCACTGTCCCGAGCCCACCAAGTGCCGTGGTCCCTTCTCAACGCTCTGTGAGCCTCTTGAGGATTGTGAAGACTTCTGTACCATCAACCGAGGCATCATGGTCAATCTGGCCCACGTAGAAGGTTCAGACGGAGCCAGCGTTACAATGGATAACGGAGACATCCTCCCCGTTAACACCAAAAAGCAGGCAGCTATCAAACAGATGATCGCAGCATATAAATTCGAGCACAGATAAAATGTCTGTGCTCTTTTTTGCGCAAAAAAATCCCTGCCTTATTCAGACAGGGATTGAATCATGAACTATATTAAGAGATCTCTTCTTCTTCGATCTTCTTGTTATTCTCAACAATAGCGAACGCAATGTTGGTTGCGTGGTCTCCAACTCTTTCAAGTCCGGAAACGATATCCGAGAAGATCATGCCGGCTTCGGGAGAACACTCTCCTCTTGTAAGTCTGTCGACATGATTCTGCTGAAGTTCTTTTTCCTTCTTGTCGATCTTTTCCTCGAGTTCAACAACGTCCTTCATATGGGTTTCATCACCCTTAACGAACATCTGGATCGCATACTGGATATTGGTATTAACCATATCAAGCATTTCGCCAAGTTCTTTCTGAGCTTCTTTGGAGATCACAGCACCGTTGTCTCGTCTCATTACAGCAGCATCTGCGACATTCTCGGCATGGTCACCGATTCTTTCGATATCGTTTGCTACATGGAAAAGCGCACCGATCTGTTTCAAGTCTTCGATAGGAAGGGTTGTCTGGTTTATCTTAACAAGGTAATCGGTTATTGCGTGGTTAAGGTAATCAATGTTCTTCTCAACCTCGTAAACCTCATCAATGTCCTCCTGGTCGAGAGTGATAAGAGCGTTCATGGCTCTGTTCAAGTTCTCGCTTGCAAGGGAAGCCATACGATCAAGTTCTTTGATAACTTCTACTACTGCGGTAGCGGGGTTAAATACCACCTTGTTACCGATGTACTTAAGCTGGCCGGCTTCGCGGTAACCAACCTTCTTGTCTTCGCCTCGAACGCAGGCACAAGAGAGCTTTACGATGGGTGTCATGAAGGGGAACAAAACGATTACCTGGAATACCTTTATCAAAGTATGAGCGTTTGCAACGAAACGTCCGTTGTCGTTATTTGAGATAGCCATAAGGCCTTTTACTATAGGATCCACTTCCATATTTGCATTCTTTGCAATTATGTTGCTTATAGCCAGTATGATGTAGATCACTACAGTTCCGATCACGTTAAACCAAAAGTGGATAAGCGCCGCTCTCTTAGCATCCTTCTTACCTGAAAGGGACGCCAGCATTGCCGTTGCTGTTGCTCCGATGTTACATCCAAGAATGATATAAAGGATGATATGAAGATCAAGCAGATCCTGCTGAGCCATCAAAAGGGCGATGGAAACAGTAACGGATGAACTCTGGATGATCGCAGTAAGGCCGAAGCCGATAAGGGTTGCAAGGAAGGGATTCTTAAGGGAACTGAAAATATCAACCATAATTGCATTGTCCTTAAGAACTGCCATTGCATTCTTCATAGTCTCAAGGCCCACAAACAAGATACCGAAACCGACAACGATCTCGCCAATCTGCTTAACCTGTTCTTTTTTAGAAAACATTACTATGAGTACACCGATAAGAAGTATAAGAGGCGCTACTGCCGAAAAGTTAAAAGAAACAAGCTGTGAAGTAACGGTAGTACCGATGTTGGCACCGAAGATAACGCCTGCAGCCTGATAAAGATTCATAAGACCTGCGTTTACGAAGCTGACCACCATTGCAGTACAAGCTGAAGAAGACTGAATAGCGGCTGTAAAGAAAATACCTACGATCATTCCGGTAAAACGGTTCGTAGTAAGCTTTTCAAGTATATGTCTTAGTTTCGCGCCGGCGGCCTTTTCGATAGCCTGGCTCATGAGTTTCATTCCAAAGAGAAACAGGCCTAACCCGCCTGCCATTGTAAGTATCGTCGAGATATTCATTGTCTTTCCTTTATTCAATCCATATTTTTACAGATATATATTACAAAATACAAACTGATTTTAGCAAGATATAAAAGTGACAAGTTTGTGAATATTTTTAAAAATATTTTGAAATCTTTGACCAAACGTATAATTGTATACAAAATTATATGAGTCCATAGTGTTTGAGGGCCTTTTCCACGCCGTCGTTATGAAGCGTATCGGTAACATATTCGCAGACCGCCATTGCCTTTTCCATTCCGCCGCCCATGCAGATCCCGTGTCCGGCAAACTCCAGCATATCAAGGTCATTGTGGCTGTCACCTATGGCGTAGCAATCCTCCTTTGAAATACCAAGTTTTTCACAGATAATACGGATTCCGTCTGCCTTGTTTGAATTCTTTGGAACAAACTCGTGAACAACCCCATCATGATTGATGGGATCCACAAAGGGAAGTATCACCTTTTTTATAGTCTCGTAATCCGTATCCTCGAAAACATCGGAAGAAAACTTGTTGATATCTTCTGTTCCGTCATATTCGGTAGTAAGCTTTGCCCTCTCCCCAAGCTTTTCAAAAAGGTAATCAACATAAGGATCCTTCTCAAAGCCATCGGGAGAAATATAGTGAACCTTTGGTCCCTCTAGAACTATAGGCATGTGGCACCTGTCGGAGACCTCGATGACAGCTCTTATTTGTTCGGGAGTCATACAATTATTATAAACAACCTCCCCCTTGTACTCCACGTAATTACCGCAGGCGGCAACGATACCGTCAAATCCGATGCCAAGCAGTTTCTCATCTATGATATTACTTCTTGCTCTTCCTGTATTGATAAAAGCAAGATGACCATTCTTTCTTAATTGCCTTATAGCATTAACGGCGCTGTCGGGAACAACGAATGTCTCGTCCCACAGGGTACCGTCTATATCAAAAAACACTGCCTTCATAAAAACATCTTCTCCGGTTTATAAAGATTAGTCTCGGGATCTTTCTTGTAAATACCCGCAAAAGTCATATCAGGTCTGTATACTCTGACACATGATTGCACATTTACCGTGTTGCTGTTTACATAATCATCATCAGCCAATACATTTCCGTTTTCAAGTTTCTTTAATGCTTCTTCAGTAACAACCATTTTAGGATACTCTTCAAAGAGTCCGTCAACTGGTCTTACGATCTCAGAAAGCCTGTCCTCATCCTTAAGTTTCTGAATTTCATCAAGAGTAAGAGCATCTTCTTTTCCGAATATGCCTACCCTTGTTCTCTCAAGGCTCTGCATGCAGCCGCCGCATCCCAGCTTCTCTCCGATATCATCGCAAAGAGTTCTGATATATGTTCCCTTGGAGCAGTGCACTCTCATCTTGATCACGGGGAGTTTGATATCTAGGATCTCTATCTCGTGAACCGTAACCTTCCTTGCCTCGCGCTCAACCACCTGGCCTTTGCGAGCAAGATTGCATAGCTTCTGACCGTTAACCTTGATAGCGGAATACATAGGCGGAACCTGGTCGATCTCTCCGATAAAGTTTTTTATCACATCCCTAACCTGTTCCTCGGTTATTCCTGAGGCATCCCTCTTCTCAAGGACCTCTCCTCCAATATCAAGGGTATCAGTTTTAACACCAAGAAGGAGTTCAGCCACGTATTCCTTATCATGGTCCATCAAAAGCTCAACAACCTTTGTTCCGTTGCCAAGGCAAATAGGTAGAACGCCGGTAGCATCGGGATCCAAAGTTCCGGTATGGCCGATCTTTCTCTGGCCGAAGATACCGCGGAGCTTTGCAACCACATCAAAGGATGTAAAGTCCTTTCCCTTATATACATTTACGATTCCGTTATAATTATTTGTCATGTTTAAGCTAAGTAATTCCTATTTACACAAGTACAGCAAATAATCCCCGAAAGAATTATTTGCTGCCAAAATTAATTCTTATAGATTCTATTAGATCAATGCTTTACTGCTGGATCTCAAGGAGATTTGAGATCACATGTCCGTTGTGGGCACGGCAATGAGGACAATCAATATATCCTGTAGGCCAGCTTCTGTGCTTTAAAACCTGCAATCCGGTATAGTCAAATTCCTGACCGCACTTAGCGCATTTAGCTCTGAAATGCTGTCTTATAAGGACGCTTCTGATCCTTGAATTTCTTCTACCGATCCCAATGAACAAAGCAATTGCTCCGCCGATAAGTCCGCAGCCTATAACAGCCATTACAAGATTGCCGGCGCCCATAGAAGCATCCAAAGAAGCAAGCCCACTGATAGCAAAGACAGAACCAACAATAGTCATCCAAATAGGTCCTGCAAATCCCCAAATGTTATGTACCGAAAGATTTCTCTCATCCATGTTTTTAACCCTCTCTTAACCTTCTTACGTTTACTTGAAACCCTACCCTTAAATTATAAAGTCACGCCGTACTTCCGTCAATGCAATTGTCCACCGGGGACGGGGTTAAGTGACCATTATGTAACACCTTTGAATATCTCCCTCCCGGTTAATCCTCTTTCTTACTAACACATCTCGTACTGCATCATCTCATACTTAAGCCTGCTGCCTTCAGTTATCTCCGGCGGAAGCAATGCTCTTGCTACAAGCTTTAATTCATCCGATTCAATATCGGTTCTTTTAAGATTTGCATAATCCCCGTCTATGCTTACAACTTCATAAAACCAAGTCTCCATAAGTCTCCTCCTATATTTTCTCCATCAATCCAATTCCAACGAATCTGCAATATAATACTCAAATCCGTTCTTTTTACAGTACTTCTTTATCTTGCGAATTAAGCTCTTATCTTGGGTATACTCCAAAAGATAAATATCAGCGCCCTTTGCAGCGTAACGCTCTACATAATCTTGAAAGTACTCCCTATCATCTTCGGAGGCTGCGCCAAAAGTTCCTTCGTCCCAGAGTATAGTTGAAAATACGCTCTCCTGATTAATACCGGTCATTACATCATCCCAGCTACCGCCACTATTACAGTACGCATCAATATAAGTATCCCCTCCGTTTATCACAACAGCTTTTCCGGTCGCGATCATTGATTTCAGGATAACAGTCAGACCGTCCATGATCTCTTTTGCAGGATACTGATAATAGACACCGCAGTTATCAACAAAAAATCCATCAATGTCTTTTTCCAAAAGAGATGGGATCAATTCGTCAATTACAAAACCCTGCCAGCGTTTATCGGAAACATCGATCCAGCGCTCTTCTTCCCAGTTTTCATACTCAGCCAAAGTAAGGTCGACGTATTCGTAATAATAATCTCTGAAGTTCTCTAAAGAACCAATGTTTATATAACTGTATACCGTATGACCGACTGAGTGGAAATCATCGATTTCTTCCTTTGAGTAATACTGAGCATCAACGACAACGGTATTGAAATCCTTCAAAGATTCAGGATCTTTCTTTTCGCTCAAGAAGACTCCATAGCCCGAATTCATCTTACCCGCGCTGCATCCAACAATGCTCAGTGCAAAAAGTAAGACTATAAAAAAACTGATAAAGCGCTGTCGTCTCATTACTTTCACCTTACCCATTCCGATCCTACATCAAGTTTATTCTCAGTAAGAAAAGAATCCGGCACTGTCGCGTACTTCTCATTTCCGTTTTCGTCTATAAGAGTAACAGAAACCATTGGTTCGTTTCCGTTTCTTTCCTCACAACCATATTCGCCATCAAATATCTGCTTAATTATCCACATATGTTCATCCTACTTTTTCAATTATATAATAAAAGACCCAAATCTCAAACAGATCTGAGTCTTTATATACATTCGAAACCACGCTTTTTGTAACTTAATGTAAAACATCAAGACCTTCTGTTACTTTAATCTCTCTCTAAAAGCATACAAGAATGCCACAATGATCAATCCATATAAAAAACTAACAGAAAGAACAGCAACACATGGTCCTATTGTAGAGGGTTCCTGAATACTATGCAACATACTTATGAATCCAATTATAGTTGCAAACAATGTTGCTATGATTGTGGCTATAATGGCGAACTTTAAATCTCTAACATGTATCTTTCTGGTTTCATCATCAAGATTTTTACTATTCTTAATTGCAGCCCCAAGAGCTTTGAATATTCCTAAAAATCTACCGGAGATCAATTCTATTCCCAATAACAATCCCAGTAGCATTATCAATGTAGGGAAATCAAGGAAAGCAAAAATTCCCATCGTGCCTCCTGAAGCAATAATTGCATATTCCAAAAAAAACAAAAATATTAATACTCCGCACCCTGCTCCGATTATTCCAACTACTTTCTTGTTCTTTCTTCCATCTTCCGCATCTTTAGCCAATTTCATCATATTTTCTTCCGCCTTTCCACTGTAGCTCTCATCAGAGAGCCTTTCACCGGACAGAAGTTCATTCAGATTGACAGATAATTCTTTACATAGCGGTTGAAGAAGAGACACGTCGGGGGTCCCGTTTCCTGTCTCCCATTTTGACACCGTTTTATCACTGATGCCCAATTTATCGGCAAGCTCCTTTTGTGTCATGTTCTTCTCTTTTCGAAGCTGTGCTATAAAAGATCCGGTCAATTCCTGATTCATTTATTTTACCTCCTGCCCAAGATTATTGGTTACAGTGAAAGCGTATCAATATGAGGTCCATAGAGCAATCAACGTATAGCAGAATTGGGTCTACACGTCTCTCCATATCGTAGAATCAGTTCTGCAGATTACAGAATCGACTAGAATAAGCTTACTCTATTCCATCATTTCTTTCTTCCCGATTCGATAAGTTCTTTTTCAAAAGCCTCAGGATTCTTAAGATAATAATCCTGATGATATTCCTCTGCTTCATAGAAATTCTTGTAGGGCAGAACTTCTACATAAGTCTTTTTACCTGAACTACTTTCAATCTCGTTAAGCTTCTTTATAGCAAGTTCCTTCTCGCTATCGTCATTATAGAATATAGCCAGCGTATAGGAAAAACCTTTATCAATAAACTGACCTTCCCCATCGAAGGGATCCACGTTTGCAAAATAAATATCAAGCAGTCTGTCGTATGAAACCTTTTCAGGATCATAGACAAGTTTGATTGTCTCCCTGTGTCCTGTCTTCTGGTGTTTTACATCCTCATATGTGGGATTAACCTCGTCTCCTCCGGCGTATCCGCATATAACCTTTTCAACACCATTCATTTTATATATGGGAGTCACGCACCAAAAACATCCTCCCGCAAAATAAGCCTCTTTCATTATTTTTCCGCTCCTATCTCAAAATGTCTTCTAACAATTCCTTTATCTACCTTGCCAAAGGGACCGCCCTTGTCAATGATATCAACAGTTCCATCCTCGTTTAACCTGATTTTAAACTTCTGCTGATTAATTGCGGTAGGTGCAAGAAGAGCCATCTCAACACCTTTTAAAAACCATGCCGGTCTGTCTCCCTTTGCTTCGATTACCTGCTCAGCAGTCTTTGATTTGTGAGGTCTTCCCTGATCCTTTCCATAACCAACGGCTATACTTATAACTAGTTTTTCATCATCTGCTACATCTGCGTCAATATTTTTTCTGCTAAAGGTACCTGCCCAACAGGTATTAAGGCCCATCTTCTGTATCTCAAGGACAAGCCTTTCACCGTAATAGCCTACTCTTTCTTCCAGAGTCTCATCATCTTTTCCCACACAGGCTATAACGCTGGGAGCACTGGATAATCCCATTGCCCTATTAAGGAGCCTATTGTATGTCGCTCCCGCATTTTCTTTAAGCTGAAGATGAAGATTTCCTTCTTTGTTGACCTCTTCAATTAAGGCCTTGATCTTTTCTTTCTTCTCAGCCTCAATCTCCCTGCTTTCATAATTACGAACACTGTGTCTTTCCTTGATTGCCTCGATATCGTTCATAATTTTTCCTTTCATACTTAAATGCTCATTTTAACTTTGCTCTTTGGAATAGTCGCGATCTAGAATCAGTTAAGGATATAAACTTTTAACATCATAGTATTTATTGTTATTCTATACAGAACCAAAATTCCCCGTTAGTGCACTTTCCTTCTGTCTCTACAATGATGTAAACATAGCCTTTTTCGACATATCCGCCATGTGAATCAACTCCCTCACCATCGCCAATAGCAAACAGTTCCTCTTTTGTTCCAAAATAATCATAGTAAACCTTTGCGCTTCCGGACTCCAGTTTTGCTTTGTAGGTTATATCTCCTTCACCTGAGCTTTTCAGCTTAAAAACCATGCGTCCGTCAAATGATCCAAAGCTCATATCTGCTTCTGATCCATGATTTGAATGTACAAATCCAGTAGCTTTGTAACTGGATGAATAACCGCATCCAACTAATGATATGATCGTAAGTAATAGAATAAGTGTTGCATATACCTTTTTCATGTAATTCTCAACCTCTCTCATAATTTCAGACTGTCCCAATATTTAAATAAAAGACTCAAATCTTATACAGATCTGAGTCTTTGAATATATTCGGAACTACGTAGGTAACTCTACATCAATAGTATTTCCTTACCTCATCTTCTGTGAGATTAGCATATGCATCCTGAGTGATAAGTGCCCTATAAAGAGAGTCGAAATCCTTATAAACAGGTTTCAACAGATTAATTGTTGCTGCAAGCGCTTCGGTGCGTCCCTCCATCCTCTGGAGGTAACCATAACTTTCCGTAGCTTCTTCTTGGGTAAGTAAAGTAAACATAACGTCCTCTACCTCCTTCCTGTGTTGCGTCAGATACTCTGCAAGATCGTCATTCTCAATGCAAATCCGAATGGCTTCCGCAATTGCTTTCTTTTTATCATTATGCAACAAAAACTGCTCTTTTACAACTACACAAAAGCTAATATACTGCCCGATTATGTCCCTTCTTCCCTTTTCCGCAAAGATGACTTTCGCTTGAAGGTCAATCAAAAATTCAGATGTTGAAAAGAACTCTTCCCTAAGCGATAAGATCTCCGGCTTATTCCCTTTTTCTCCCGTGTAAAGAACATACAACTCCGGTTTCGGCACCTCGATTTTAGAGTTACTGTAAAGTTTCGCCTTTAATTCCGGGTTATTGAAGATATACTCATTGTACGTCTTAGCGAGGTACATAAAAATCCTTAAGATAATATTGGGACTCCATGTACTCTGAGCCTCAATGAGAATCACAAGCTTTTTCCTTGCGAGAAATCCAAGGTCATTGTATATGCCATTGGTTATTATATTTTCAATCGTAACAAGATCAAGATCATCTATTGTGGCAGAAACATCTTCCGGATGCAGTGCCTGGTATAACTGGATTAAATATTTCTTATCTTTCCTTCCGAAAAGATCCATAAAAACCGTATTCTGAATATCACGTCTTACTTCATTCATAAAAACGTAAAACTAAAAGTCGACTTGTAAAAACCCTCCGTACATAAATTTGAATAAGCATGGTACCATTGATATCTCATTCATAAATTTATTATAGAACAGCTGTTCGAGTAAATCAATCGAACAAATTCTTAAGATTTTGTAGTCTTTTGTAGGAGCAGATGATTGTTTTCAAGATCATAAAGCAGGCTACATTCAGAGCCTTTCATATCAAAGATTTTAACAATATCAGTATCCTTGTCTGAATCGCTGAATTCAGAAATGATATTTGTAAAGCCTTTTAGTTTATCCGGTGAAAAATGCTGTGTCTTTTCATTGGCAAAAACTGCAGTGTAAAGGATGTCTGCCTCAACAAGATCCTGGAAGATATGGCTTCCATAAGACAGCTCCGGATTATAACCCGCTTCCTTTTCCTCTATTTCACAAACCGCCTCAAATTCGCTTATGTCAGCAAATGTAGTGGGAACTCCGAGTTCAGGAGATGATGTTCCTATACGACCCGGAACCATGAGCATCATATGCCTGTTCTGACCTCTGAAAGTCCAGTTCACCTTACCTATGATCCTTGCGATGTTTGGCTTGTCAGCATATGGCATTTCATAATACGCCTTCGGATCAACATAGACTACAAGATCGATAGGAACGCTTCTAGAAAGCCCCATGGAAGAACCAATGGTTTCAAGAATAATGTTTTCCTCCGGAACGCTTTCAGGAACAGTAACAGCCGCTGTGTCCTTAAAAACCTGAAGTGGCCTGCACTGTAAAAGGTTTATAGAATACTCCCCATTTTCCGAAAGATTCATTGTAAATTCAATGTCTACAGGATGCTCATATTCTTCCTGTATGATCTGCATCAGCTGCTGCATCTGCTTCATTATGATCTCTTTTTTCACAAGACCTTTGCATGAGATAAACCTCACATCCCGGTTGATGCCCCGCTCTCTTAATGAATCTTCCACCTCATAGTCATGTTCAAGAAGCGTATTGATCATGTATATAGGCAGTTTGCCCTCAACTTCTTTCAGCTCAAGGCGTTTCAGCTTATGCTCATTTACATCCACCGCCTCAACAGCCCTCTGAGAAAACTGATGCTTTTCCGCCACAGTAACAGAAGAAGTTACTTCCGGCATATCAAGACTGACAAGTCTCGGATACGAACCAATGGTTCTATCAACAGCAGATGTTCCAAGTCCCATTACCAGCCTAAGCATTCCTGCTTTTTGATCGATCCCTGCCAGGAATTTATAAGGGCTGTAGGAATATCCGACACCTGCAGCGCAGGGCATATAATAAGGTCCGTAATAAGAACCCGAAACCCTCTGTATAAGCAGTGCCATCTGCTCATCACGTTTTTCAAGGCCACGTCTTTTTCTGTAATCAAGCGCAGAAAGACTCATGGTGCTGGCATAAACCGTCCTTATGGCATTTTCAAATTCCTCAAGCCTTTCCTCTAAGGTACCTCTGTTTGCGCAAAAAACCGATTCATATTTGCCGGCGAAGGCATTTCCAAAACCATCCTCGAGGATACTGCTGGAACGCACTATAAACGGATCCTGCCCGTAGTACTCAAGAATATGTTTAAACTGCGTCTCGAGATCCTCGGAGAATGATCCTGTTTTTAATTTTTCCGCAAACTCATCTGCAACAGAAAAATACTCCTCATCCGTCCTCTGCCTGATGCGCAGATCCCAGAACTCATTATCAACGATATATGTATAATATACATCCGAGCCCACAAAGAAGGAATCATGGGGCTCCATAACCTCATTGATCTCAGGGCTTACGTTACGGATTATCGCTCTTGCAAGAAGCATACCGCAGGCCTTTCCGCCAACAAGACCCGTGCCTATCATATGGCTTCTAGTAGCAAAATAATCCTCGGGCTTAAAATGCTTTTTTACCATAAGCCTCATCTTTTCGTCTCTGGTCATCATGATATTGCACATCATGTTACAGGACTCTGTCATGTCCATCTTGCTGTCATATTGGGTTTTGGCAGTATTAAAGAATTTATCCCAGAAGTCGATGTACTGCTCTTCTCCCGGCCTTTGAAACTCATTTAGGAGCCTATAAAAACGGCTTGATTGTACACCGTCCAATATCGGTCTAAATGTGCCTTCTTCCTTTTTGTAAATATGAGGCAGGAACATGGTCTCCGAATCCCTGTTCCAAACCTTTTCGGGACGAACATATACATTTTTTTCATCAGAATAAACGTCAAGAAAAAGCTGAGTTGTATTAAGGATCTTATTGACCGCGTGAAAAGAATGCTTTCCCCTGATTATCGGGAAGAAAGCTACAGTATCAAGAATAAAAAGAAACGGGCATGTGACCCTAAAGAAATTACCCATCATAAGGTCTGTGGCCCAGCGGATCTGAAGCTCGGACAAGCAATCAAAAACATAGAAGGCATCCTTACCTTCTTGTTCGATGATATTGTGGATGTCCACAGTAAAGGTTTCAAAGCGGTGTGTCAGTGGAACGTTATAAGTCTTTACTTCGGTACAGTCTTCCACCAAAGGTTCATGGCTGGCAAACCTGAAATAAATAATATTTCGCTTGTCCTTTTTCGCCTGCTCAACGTAAGGGTCTACAAACAATTTAAACTCAGAAAGGTCAGAGACTCTAAAGACAACATTGTCTCCAAGCCTTATATTATCAAGAGCCTTATCCATCTCCGGAATTCCGGACAAAACGCGTTCAAATGCAGCCATAGTTTGTCCCTCCAATGCTACTCTTCGCAACTCCTTATAAACAAAAAAGCAAAGAGCGCCTATTTCAAGCGCCTTTGCTTCGTCTATATTATACCACAAAAAAGACCACCTGACTCCGTCCCCAGTGGTCAAAAATGTCCACTCAACTCCGTCCCCGGGTGTCAAAACTCCGTTACTTCTTCCAGGACTTTGACGAAGGCTTCGAGGCCGGCTTTATCGGCAGCGGAGAATCGGTTGAACTTGGGGCTGTCGATGTCGAGGACACCGATCACTTTTCCGTTTGAATGGATGGGGACGACGATCTCGGAATTTGAGGCGCCGTCACAAGCGATATGTCCCGGGAATTGATGAACATCGGCAACAACCTGAGTTTCGTCTTTCTCAGCTGCCGTTCCGCATACGCCTTTTCCAAGGGCTATTCTTATACATGCGGTTTTTCCCTGAAAGGGGCCAAGAAGGAGGGATCCCTTGTTCATGAGATAAAATCCCGCCCAGTTAAGATCTTCGAGTTCCTCATTGATAAGGGCCGATGCATTGGCAAGAACCGGCATAAAGTGGGGCTCATCCTCCGCCAGTGATCTCATCTGTTCACATAAAAGCTTATAATCTGTCATGTTAGTAATTCCTTTGCCGTAAAAATTCTCTTATGTTTATTATTTATAGACTATTTCGTCTCTTTAGTATCTTCTATCTCTTCAACGATAGCCTTGCCACCGTCTACTCGGAACTTGATATTGAACCTGTCATATCTCATTCCATAAACACGTTCCGGATCGTCATGATATGCAGGGCGGGGATCCTGGGAAAGAATTTCCGTAACTGCGCTAATCTCAGCAGAAGCATCATCTTCACTCTTTTCCGCGCGGATCATACCAATAAATCTGTCTTTCAACTCCTCCGGAAAATCAACTTCCAGCTCATAACCTTTGGTTGTATCCGTAAATCCACCCCTTGCGTCCGGATGTGCCTCAGTATAGGGCAAATAAGGCTTTATATCAAATATTGGAGTCCCGTCCCGTAGATCTGCCCCAAGAACATGTAGCACAGGCCCATCTGCAGTTATCTCCACTTTTTCAAGCTTTACACAGCTCATTCCGATGGGATTTGGTCTAAATGGTGAGCGGGTTGCAAAGACACCCATATACTCATTTCCGCCAAGGCGGGGAGGCCGTACCTTTGCCCTAAAGTGTGATGGAGTAGGATCACTTAAACCTGCCTCATCAGGCAAAGATTTCTCTTCTCTCTTCACTCCCTCAAACTCCCACAAAACCCAGATATAATCATATCCTTCAAGCCCCTTTACGGCTTCGGGATCTGCATATTTCTTTTCAAAAACAATAGTGCCCTTAAGGTCCTTAGCCAGTCCCGACTGTCGCGGCAGCCCGAACTTTTCAACCATGGGGCTATGCATTTTTGCGATAACTTCAAGTTCCATTTAACTTCTCAATCACTATTCTTCTATAGTCGCTCTAAGTCCATCTATAACATGGGCATACTCTGCCATAAGATCGTTATGGTGAAGCACAACATAACCAATGTCATTTCTCTTGATGGCAGCATCCATATCCGTAGCAGCCTTTGACATGTTGATGGCGCCGATATTAAGAGATGAGCTCTTTAATGAGTGAACCTTGATCCTATAGTTCTCATAGTCACCGGATTCAAAGAAGCTCTTAAGCTTATCCGTAAGGTTATTCTTGAGATAAGACTTTGCAATCTCATAGAAAAGTTCTTCATCGTTTCCGCTATACATTAGAGCTGTATCAACATCGAGAAAATCGCTGAACTTCTTACTAAATTCCTCTTTATCCGCCATGCTCTCGGGTGCAACCGAATACTCAAGGGGTGCGCTCTTTTGAGTAGATACCTGAACCTCTTCCTCGTGCAATTCTACTTTGCCGTCAGCAGCTTCCTTCTCAAGATATTTTCTGACAGTGTCCTCAAGTACTTCGCCTCTCAAAGGCTTACTGATATAATCGTTAAAGCCTTCGCTCAAGTACTCTTCCTTTACGCCATAGATGGCATTTGCGGTAAGCATGATGACAGGAGTCTCTCTGTTGAGTCCCGAAAGATCTGCTTTGATCCTGTGGAGAGTCTCCACACCGTCCATCTCAGGCATCATGTGATCCATAAAGATCATGTCGTACTTATTCTCTTTTGCAAGCCTTATAGCCTCATAACCATCGGATGCGGTATCGATCTGTATCTTGGTCTTTTTAAGCAGTCCGCAGAATACCACAAGGTTAGTCTCTACGTCGTCCACCGCAAGGATCCTTGCATTGGGAGCTTCAAATACGGTAACAGGCTTAACATCACTTTCCTTGGTATCTTCCGTAGGCCTGTACTGACCGACGGGAGCCATGTTCTCGATCTGCTGTGGAATAATGACGGTGAAAGTTGAACCTTCTCCGTAAACACTGGTTACGGACATTTCACCCTTCATGAGATCAACAAGATTCTTAGTGATTGAGAGTCCCAGTCCGTTACCTTCAACCTTCTTGTTCCTTAACTCATCAATTCTTGTAAAGTTCTCAAAAAGCTTGGGAATATCTTCGCTCTTGATTCCGATACCCGTATCGCTGACAGCAAATTTAAGGTAGAATACGGAATCTTTAGTATATCCCGTAACCCTCATTCTTACAGTTCCGCGAGGAGTGTACTTAACCGCGTTTGAAAGGAGGTTAACAAGGATCTGACGAATTCTGACCACATCCCCCACATAACCCGAAGGAATGCGCTCATCCACATCGATCTTAAGACCGAGGTTTTGGTCGTATGCCTTTACGCTTATGAGGTTGTAGCACTCATTCAAAAGAACAGAAAGCTTATAAGGCGCCTCAATGAGCTCAACCTTTCCGGACTCGATCCTTGAAAGGTCAAGGATATCATTTACAATGCTGAGGAGCGATTTTCCGGCGCTTACGATCTGAGAAGAATAAGCAAGCACTTCCTTATCGTCCGTCTGTTTCATGATGATCTCGTTGAGACCTAAAATGGCATTTATAGGTGTACGGATCTCGTGAGACATTCTGGCCAGGAAATTACTCTTTGCACGGTTAGCCTCGTTTGCATCATTAATAAGCTTGTTCGTCTCCGTCATATCATGAATAACGTAGATGATACAGAAAGGCTCCTTATATCTGTCATAAACGGATGTAGCCTCAATTTCACATTCAATCTTGCTGCCGACCGTAGCAGTCCTAAAATTGCCGGAATGATACTTCTCATCTTTAAAATCAAAATCTTCTATCTCGAAGATCTCATCCAGCCTCTGTCCCTTTAATAAACCGCCACCGAAAAGGTCTCTGGCGAAGTGGTTTGCCATCTCCAGCTTTCCGTACTGGTCAAACAAAAGCACAGCGGTATTAACTGACTCATAAATATAAGTACCCAGGTTTTTAATTGTAATGTTAAAGGTATTATTTTCGTTTGCCGCACGCCAAATAATGAACAGACAGATAAAACCTCCGATACCGGAAGTCGGCATAGCCTGCTCTATTATGGTGGGGAAGATGGTATCGGGAATCGCCATGACAATGAGCAAAAGGTTAGCGATGGTAGCCTCGATCTCAAAAGCAAGCTCACGCTTGGGCTTCTTTTTGATGAACCAGAAAATATCGATAAGGATAAAGCTGACTGCAATAACTGCCAGATAAATATAGTGATATTCTCTCTCAAAACAGGGAACGGAATAGTAAGATGTTCTGTCTCCGATACGGACAAAGATATTTGTTTCGGGCTTTCCGAATACAGCAAGGTCTGAAAAAGCCGCAAAAATATAGATAGATGAACAAAGTACCCTCAAAGGAAGAGGAACATTGAGAATGGTTAATAATAGGATTGCCTCGGTACTTAAGAATCCAAGAAGTCCGGCAAGACCGATATTTCTATACACCAAGGCATACTCCAGATTCGGTGTAAAGCCCATGGCTCCGTATCCGCAGCACCAAACGCATGAAAAGATACCCAGGAACAAAATGAACCAACGGATACCTCCCACAAGTTTTTCCTTAACGAAGTAACTGAGGCCTATAACAAGCCCCAGTACTCCGAATACTATTAACCCCGTATTGATTATTACGCCCATAAATCCCTTAATCTATCTCTAGTCGATTGCTTCTTTGATTCTGGCCAGCAAAGCCTTGTATTCATCAAGCACTTTCGCATGATTCTCTTTGATAAAATCTACATTTCCGTCTGCAGCAGCAAGCTCAAGTTCCTTAGCCTTTGCGGAAATAGCCTCACCACCGATCATAAGAGATGTGCTCTTTACACCGTGGATCGTTACGCGGTAATCAGCCCAGTTCTCAGCTGCATAATAGTCTTCAAGTTCAGCAACATGATCACCTTCAACATAATCCCTGAGCATGTCCTCATAGAGATCTTCCATATCACCGCAATATTCAAGTCCAAGTTCCAAATTAAGTACGTCCTTTAAATCACTTACCATCACGATACCTCCTAGTTCAATGACTTCAAGTTATTAATGAATGACTTTATAAACTGACTTATTTATCTTATAGTTCTGGCTTCAATGTAGTATCTTTTATCCTGTGCATGGCCCATGGAGAAAGTCTTTCTCGGAAGAACTCCGTCAGCCATAACAGTTTTAAACAGTTCATCTTTTCCCATGGCAGGAAGAAGGAATGAAATGTTGCCCTCTTTTCTTCCAAGTCCCTCAGCGGTCTCATCACCATGGATGTAATCGATCTCAGCGTCCTTTCCCTCAAGGTACTTATCAAGATATTCCTGAAGGGTTCCGACAGCCAGCTGCTTAGTAGGATTGGGAACAACAAGTACTCCGCTGACATTTCCGTAGCAATACTTTATATACTGAGCATTATCACCAACGGTTACATCAGTTTTATCTGCCTTATAACTTCCGGGATAATACTTTAAGAATCCCTCGATCACATCTTCTGCATTTACATTAAAGAGCGTTCTGTGAATAGGCTCAAAAGTAAGTGCATCATCGTGATTGTTTACCACTTCAACAAGAGCATATCTTGAAGGAAGTTTGTCCCAATCTTCTTTTGGAGTAACAGCTTTCATGTTCTCGTAGCACTGCTTTGCGGTTGCAAGAGAATGGTTTCCGTCTCCTACCGCAAAGAGCATGGGCGCTGCACCCTTAAGTCCGTACTTTGATTCAACAAGAGCAGGATCCTTTAATGCAAGGAGGGCTGCTGCCACATCTTTCTTTAAACCATCGGTTAGTTTATATCCCTTTATGTGTCCGCCCTTTTTCATAAGGTCGAAATCATAAAGCTTTTCCATCTCTCCCGTTTTCTGCGACAAGGGTTCAATGACTGTTCTCTTGTCATCGTCGATAAGGAGCATAACGTGAGGGAGCTCGATGGGAGCATGTTCACGTACTTTTACTCTGGGAGGGATCCTTGAAAGGACCGTGCCTTCCGTTGCTCTTATAAGAGCATTGTTACCGGGTTTAAACTCGTAATCCTCAAGATCGATCTTTCCAACGATGCCTTTTCTTACGCGTCCGTCGGACTGAGTCCTCTCAACGTAGATAACTGCATCTTTCTCAAGTTTGAATACATCGTTATCAAGATAGGACTGCATGGTAGAATTGATATTCTTTATTCTCTCCTCTACGCCGTCCTTGTTTAAATAAACCTCGGGTAAAATAAGATTAAGCGCTGACGGTGACCCTTTTGCTTTGCTCTTTGCATCCTCCCAATACTCAGGCTCGGAAGTGAACTGGTCACAGGCAACCACTGCCCATTTGGTCATGTCCGAATCCTTGGGAAGCAAAATGTCCGCAGGTGAAAAAGCGATGTCTTCTGTTAAGTTACTCATTGTTTCTGTCAGCCCTTCTTTTTTCGTATTCTTTATGCGTGCGGTGGAAAAGTGCTTTCTCCGCATACATCTTCTCATCAGCCTGGTTAATGACTTTGTCCAGCACATCTATGCAGTCCATGGGAACCACAACGGCTCCACAGCTTGCACTGAAAAGATAAGGCATTTTTCCGCTTTCATTCTCCCTTGCCACAAGGCGGCCAAAGTTGTTGCAGAAATCCTCATCTTCAAAAGCTTCCGGCCTCTCGATAAACTTGCAAAACGCAAACTCATCTCCGCCGAATCTTGCACAGATGCTGTTTTCATCGGAGATCTCTTTTAAAAGATCCGCTACCTGACAAATAGCTCTGTCGCCCTCATGATGCCCGTATTTATCATTAATATACTTAAGACCATTAAGGTCGATGGAAGCGATTAAAAATGCACTGAAGTCTGCATTCTTTTTCTTTTCTTCGATGCCCTTAAAGAAGCCGCGTCTGTTGTTTATACCGGTAAGATAATCGGTTATATACAAAGACTCAAGTTTCTCATTGGCGATACGAATACTGTCATTGGCTCTCTGCATGTTAATGGTTTGAGTAACGTAAGCGATTGCCTGCGACAGGTCTCTTGTAAAATACGAAAGTTCAGAATAATCATATTCATTATTCTGAGGCATAATGGAAACCGCCACATATCCGTAAACCTTATCCAATATGTGGAGGGGCAGGAATACCATGTTCCTTGCATTATCAAGAATCTCTCCCCTTCCGGGAAGCATTTCTCTCATTCTGAATACTTCAAGAGGATATTTCGGATCCTGATACCTGGTACTCTTGCAAAGAAGGACCATCTGATTGTCCGCAGTACCGTCTTCTGAAGTATTCTTTAACTCCTCGGGAATAACAAGCTTTCCCGAAAGCTCCGGATCAATCATAGCAAGATCCTTCTTTATGCAGATATAAATATCTTCATAAGCATCAATATACACTCTATAGGTTGCGATTTCCTTTATCATGCTAAGGAAATCCGTCTTAGCACTCATATCATTAAGCATGAAAGACATATTGTTTACAACAAGCCTTGTTCTGCTCAATTTGCTATAGATAGCCTGCACCATTCCGTTTGCTCCGCTGGGAACGATATCGTTACAGCCGCAGGACTGTGAATATCTCGTATGGAAAGGAACTACGTAATGGCTTAAGTCCGCTCTTCCCATTTTCATGTAGGAAAGAATGGAATCAACCGCCAGGGCTCCGCTCCTTTGAAGATCTGTTTCAGCGGTGGTCAGTCTCGGAGTCGCATATTTCTCCATTTCTATACCGTCGAATCCGGTAACAATGACATCCTCCGGAACTCGGATACCACGCTTTCCTAGTTCATCACAGATAACCATTGCCATTACATCATTTGCAGCCAAAAAAGCATCGGGCAATGGCTTCCCGCTGTCAAGAAAAGCATTTATCTCGGTTCTTGCAGGACCCTCCCAGAAATCACCATAGGCAATGTAATCATCCGTGAGTTCACACTGGAACCTGTTAATTATCTTTTTAGCCGCTTCGATTCTCTCATCTGAGAAAGAATTGTTTTTTATACCGGCCATCATAAAGAATCTTTTGCAGGCATGCTTAACGATCAGATGCTCTACGATCTCTTCAAAAGCTTTTGAATAATCAAATGTAATGCTTATGCACTCGGGAACGTTTCTGTCAATTGATACTACCGGAAGGTTGTGCTCTCTTCCGTATCTTACAATGTTTTCATTGACTCTTGAATTCTTGATCTTTTCGGGGAAATAAATAATACCACATAGATGTCTGTAATCAATAAGCTCAAATATGCTCTCTTCTCCTTTGTCATGAAGATCCCTGTTGACCAGTTCCACAAAGGAGTTGTATATCTCAACGTTGAGGCCTCTTTCTTCTGCTCTCTTCGTGATCGCTTTGATGGATTCGGACTGAACGCTCTCCTCCATTTTTACAAGACAAACCGCGATAGTGTTTCTGCTCATAATAAACCTCGTAAATCGAATGTTACCCTAACATTTTATCACATGCTTAATATTTCATAAAGAGCGGACCGAATTTTTTAGCGATCAAATATATGGGATCCTCAAGTGTTCTCTTAGCATTTTTGAGCTCTTTTCTGATCTCAATATGCTGAGGGCAATGCATCTCGCATTTACCGCACTGTACGCAATTTGCGGGGCCTGTGTAGTCCTTTCTTAAAGCTGTGCACATATAATATTCTCTCAAGGAATTGGCATAACCATCGGATGCCCTTCTGTTATATGCCGCAAAAACTCCCGGGATATCCACGTTCTTGGGGCAGGGCATACAATACCTGCATCCGGTGCAGCCCACCTTAAGCTTTGATTCGATCTCGTTAATTACCTTGGTATAAAGCTTTCTGTCTTCTTCAGTAAGCTCATGTTCCTTTACTTCTGAAGCGATCCTGCAGTTCTCCTCAACCATATCAAGGGAGTTCATACCGGAAAGAACAACTGTAACCTCCGGCTGTTCCCAAAGCCAGCGAAGAGCCCATTCTGCAGGGCTTCTCTTGGGTGAGTGCTTCTCAAATGCATTAACTGCTCCCTTGGGGAGGTTATTTACAAGTCTTCCTCCGCGAAGAGGTTCCATGATGACAACCGGAATTCCCTTTGCTGCAGCCGCCATAAGGCCTGTTCTGCCGGCCTGGGAGTTCTCATCGAGATAATTGTACTGTATCTGACAAAAGTCCCAATCATAGGCATTTAAAAGTTCTATGAACATATCAGAATTTCCGTGGTAGGAAAAACCAACCTGACCAATCTCGCCACTCTTCTTTTTCTCATCGATCCATTCTTTTATACCAAGGTCGCAGAGCCTGTTCCAGGTCTTAACGTCCGTGAGCATGTGCATGAGATAATACTCCACATGATCGGTGCGAAGTCGCCTTAATTCCTCGCTGAAGAACTTCTCGGGATCACCTGAATTCCTTATCATGTAATGAGGGAGTTTGGTTGCGATCCTAACCTTATCCCTGCAATTATTCTTTTCAAATATCTCGCCCATCAAAGTTTCGCTGCCCGAATAAACATAGGCGGTGTCAAAATAATTGACGCCAAGCTCCACGGCGCGCATAACCTCTTTTTCGGCCTTCTCGTAATCGAACTTACCGGCTTTTGTGGTAAACCTCATACAGCCGAATCCGAGTAAGGATACATCATTTCCAAGTCTATCTTTTCTGTATTGCATAAATGTACTCCATTGAAAAAAACTTTAAACCATTCTCTGATCGAAATCCGTTCCGCTTTCGTCCCTCATTTTACGGATGTAAGGCTCCGGATCCTCCTCCATGTTAAGGAGTACCTCAATAGACTCGATAAAGAGCCTCTCGGTCCTGTACCTGTTCATCTCTTCGCGCCTGTCCATATAGGCCTTGAAATGATCGACCTGCCACACCAGAATGTCCGTTAAGTGGAACCCTGCTACGGCATATCCGTCCCAGAAATTGCCGGTATCGTGATAATATGCGATCTCCTTCAGGACGCCTTCGGACCTTAAGACTCTGCTCCATAATTTTTCGGCATATTCCTGATCCTTTTCCGCCTTCTCACAGAGATTGTTTACAAATTTTTTTAAAGCTTCAAAAGCTTTTCTTTGCTCTTCGGTCATAATAAATACCCCCGATTTGTTTTTAAGTCCATACTTAAACAAATTTTACCATAAAAAAATCATGCACGGAAACTTTCCATGCATGATTTAATAGTTTATTTACATTCACTTAAGGTAACAGGTCCCTTACATCTCTTCGCTCACATAGCCTGTGACCTTATAGCCCGTTGCATCGATGGCTTTCCTTACGGATACTTCATCGAGAGCTTCCTCTGAGATCACTACTGTTTCCCCTTTGTTATGTGATGAATAAACGTTCTTAACCTTGAAATTGTTTCGGATACAATCGTTAATGTGACTTTCACACATACCGCACATCATCCCTTCAATGCTGATGACGGTCTTGATCAGTCCAAGTTTTTCACCGGGTTTGAGATTCGGCCCAATTCCGCTTCCCGTCGCGCATGCCCCGCCGCATGCGGAGCAGTTCCCTCCGCATTCAACCAAAGGGCCGCCGTTTCTCTTCCTTTTGACCATCTTAACTATGATAGGTACGACGATGGCCAGGACTATTGCTCCCGCTAATACAGTTCCATAATTTTCCGAAAACCATTGTGTCATGATTACTTAAGCTCTGTAGCCTCCTTATAAGGCTTGAATAACATAAACAAGATTACTGCAAGTACAATTACTGCTGCGATGATTCCAAATACATTAGCTGCACCGGTAAAGATGCTTCCGATCTGGAATACGATAAGTGCGATGGCATATGCAAAGAAGCACTGATAACCAATGGCAAACCATGTCCACTTTGCACTGTTCATCTCTCTCTTGATGGCACCGATGGCAGCAAAGCAAGGTGCGCAGAGAAGGTTGAAGATAAGGAATGAGAATCCTGCAAGTCTTGTAAGTCCTTCGAAATCAAGTACTCCGAATACTCCGACAACTTCTTCCTTAGCAACAAGACCCATGATGGTAGCGATGGTAGCACGGATGTTACCGAATCCAACAGGTCTGAAGATATATGAAAGAGGTGCTCCGATGATTCCAAGTAAGCTGCTCTCAAGTTCCATCTCAGTTGAGAATCCAAACTTACCGTCAACCATTCCAAAACGGCTGCCTGCCCAGATAACGATGGTTGCAAGAAGGATAACGGTTCCTGCCTTCTTGATGAATGACCATCCTCTCTCCCACATTGAACGCATTACGTTTCCGAATGTAGGCCAGTGGTAAGCAGGGAGCTCCATAACGAAAGGAGCGGGCTGACCGGAGAACATCTTGGTCTTCTTAAGGACGATACCGGAGATAACGATAGCCGCTACACCGATAAAGTATGCTGAAGGAGCAATCCAGGGAGAGTTTCCGAAAAGCGCTGCTGAAATAAGAGCGATGATAGGAAGCTTAGCTCCGCAGGGGATAAATGTTGTTGTCATGATGGTCATACGACGATCACGCTCATTCTCGATGGTTCTTGAAGCCATAACACCGGGAACACCGCATCCTGTACCGATAAGCATAGGAATGAAGGATTTTCCGGAAAGGCCGAACTTTCTGAAGATACGGTCCATTACGAATGCAACTCTCGCCATATATCCGCATGCCTCAAGGAATGCAAGGAAAATGAAGAGTACAAGCATCTGAGGAACGAATCCGAGAACCGCACCGACACCGGCGATGATACCGTCTACGATAAGGCTCTCAAGCCACTCAGCACAACCGATGTTTTCAAGTCCGGTAGAAACAAGAGCAGGGATTGAAGGAACCCATACGCCGTATTCAGCGGTATCGGGAGCCTCTTCAAGAGCAGCGTCAACTGCTTCGGAGATCTCGAATCCCTCTTCTGCAAGTGAATCGGCATAAGTTTCATAAGCCTCTTCAAATCCGCCGAAATCTTCATCCTCAATGGTGCCGAGGATATCATCTGCGCCGATAACTCCCGCTTCGGAAGCCTTGGTCACAGTATCAATAACGTCTTCTGTCCAAACATTTTCTTTTGCATATTCGGTAGCTGCTTCTTCGTATTCTGAAACACCGATTCCGAAGAGATGGAATCCATCACCGAATACACCGTCATTTACAAAATCGGTACCCATGGTTCCGATGGTTGTGATTGAAACGTAATAAACAATGAACATAACGGCTGCGAAAATAGGAAGTGCAAGCCATCTGTTGGTAACAACCTTGTCGATCTTATCGGAAACGGTAAGACCGCCTTTGTTCTTCTTTTTATAAACACCCTTTAAGAGTTCTGCGATGTAGATATATCTCTCATTGGTGATGATTGATTCTGCATCGTCATCAAGTTCTTTTTCAGCAGCTACGATATCTGTCTCGATATGCTCTATAGCCTGCTTGTCGATCTTAAGCTGTTCGATGATCTTCTCATCTCTTTCGAAGATCTTGATGGAATACCATCTCTGCTTTTCGGGATCCATGTCATGGATCGCTGCTTCCTCAATATGTGCAAGAGCATGCTCAACTGCACCTGAGAAGGTGTGATGAGGGATCTCTTTGTGCTCGATAGCTGCCTTGATAGCGGCATCAGCGGCATCAACGATTCCTTCGCCCTTAAGAGCTGAGATCTCGATGATCTGGCATCCAAGTTTCTTTGCAAGTTCCTTGGTGTCGATCTTGTCGCCGTTCTTTCTTACAACGTCCATCATGTTGATTGCGATAACAACAGGGATTCCAAGCTCGATGAGCTGTGTTGTAAGATAAAGGTTTCTCTCAAGGTTTGTACCGTCAACAAGGTTAAGGATTGCATCAGGTCTTTCGTTGATAAGATAATTTCTTGCTACCACTTCCTCAAGTGTATAAGGAGAAAGTGAGTATATTCCGGGAAGGTCGGTGATAACAACGTCATCATGCTTTCTAAGCTTACCTTCCTTTTTCTCTACTGTTACTCCGGGCCAGTTACCCACAAACTGGTTTGAACCGGTAAGTGCGTTAAACAAAGTTGTTTTACCGCAGTTGGGGTTACCTGCAAGTGCGATCTTAAGTTCCATTCTCTCTACTCCTTTTAAGCTTCTGCAAGCTCAATTTCTATCATTTCGGCATCA